>ERZ795031.5272-NODE-5272-length-10447-cov-4.778002_pt1 | contig 10447 bp, 10 predicted proteins | sample MGYA00375123_ERZ795031 | MGnify/ENA primary metagenome ERZ795031 (study PRJEB30166, sample SAMN05720159) | activated sludge metagenome | isolation source: anaerobic digester from wastewater treatment plant | place: USA | collected 2015-04-21 ... | reverse complement strand
AAATATCCGCGTTTTTTGGGACAATAATCTTTGAAGCGAGGCGAGGAAGCTATTCTTGGAGTGGCCTACATAATCTTTGTAGCGAGACGAGGAAGCTATTCTTGGAGTGGCCTACATAATCTTTGTAGCGAGGCAACAGTTTAAATTAATTTAATTATGTCGTGATAAGAAATCACAAACATCAAAATTATTAGAAGACCTATCCCTATAGTGTTAACCCAGCTAGCAATTTTAGGCTTAATTTTTGAGCCCTTAATTTTTTCTATCAATAAAAACAAAAGCTGACCTCCGTCTAAAGCAGGAAATGGTATTAAATTAATAACAACTAAATTGATAGAGATTAAAGCTGTAAAAGAAAGAAGATAAATAAACCCAAGATTAGCAGCATCTCCAACAACCCCAATCAAACCTATGGGCCCAGTCAAAGAATCAAGATTGGCTTCCCCAGTAAAAGCATTTTTAATTAAATTATAAAAGCCCTCTACTGTAGCAACAAAAAGATTAGACGTTAATTTTAATCCATGCCAAACGGCTTTGTGAACTGGTAATTTCAATACTCCAATCATATCAAGAGATATGCCAATCATCGCCCTGTTTTCTGCTTCATTTATTTCGGGAACAATAATCGTCTTTACTTCTTGCCCAGCTCTTTCTACCGACATTGTCACTTCTTCACCCCCATGTTTATTAATAAAGTTTTGAACTGTCTCTACTCCAAAAATAGATGATGAAAGTAATGTTGAATCAGAATCTGTTTCTAAATAATTTATTTTATCTCCAGTCAAAAGTCCGGCCTTCTCGGCTGGTGAATCTTTTAGGGTGCTTGTTATTGTTACCGCTTTATCTTTAATTAGTGAAGCATCTCCAAAACCTGAAACCGAAGAAGGTAAGCCGGACATAAATCCTATAGACAAAAGCAACCAAGCTAATAGAAAGTTCATACAAACACCCCCAAGTAAAACCATAGCTTTTACATAAAAAGGCTTACTACTATAGCTCCTCTTTATATCTTTATCTCCCTCCTCATCTTCTTCTCCTTGTCCATATATTTTGACATAACCACCAAAAGGAAGAGCGTTTAATTTATATGTCGTCTCCCCTATTTTTTTACTTAAAAGCTTGGGTGGAAAACCAAAAGAAAATTCATCTACTCTAATTTTATTTAATTTGGCAACAATAAAATGCCCAAACTCATGAGAAACTACTAAAACTACAAGGATAATTAAAAAAAGTAGTATTGACATTTTATTGAGTCATTAAATCACCCTCCTTTTTATTAAAAATATTTTCTAGATTAGAATTAACCTCATCTACAGCTTTCTGTATTTCTTCTTTAGCTCTTTTTATTTCGTCTTCTGTCAAACCTTCTAGCCGATCAATTTCGGCTTGTCTTTCTTTCCTAACGCTTATTCTAGCGTCTTCTAATTTTTCTTTTAGAATCTTAACTAGTTTAGATCTGCTTTCAGTGGTCAACATTGGAAATATCACCCGAACACCATCAGCATCAGACAAAACAGATAAACCTAAATCGGCCTCATTTATGGCCCCCTCAATTAATCTAACTTGGTTTTTATCCCAAGGGGCTATTCTTAAGGTCTTAGAATCTTCAACTGAAATAGAAGCAACATTTTTAATTGGCGTATAGCTACCATAATTTTCTATAGATATACTATCTAAAACCATCGGGGTAGCTCGGCCCGTTTGAATTTGAGAATATTCTTTAGATAACCAAACCTCTATTTTTTGTAATTCATTTTTAAATTCTTGTGTATTATACATACTTTTATTTTAACATAAGTCTCTATTTTTTTAAATAAGCAAAGCCAGATTTTGTAAAATATATTTGACCGAAGAACCTGGTCGCTTTAGATAATCTCGACTCTTTCTCAGATTATCTAAAATATTTATATTTTTAGAATCAAGGATATCCTCTTTAAATTTAAGATAAAAAATACTTTCCAACAAATTAACTAAAATAGTAGCTGAGCGTCTTAATTTTCCAGAATTATCTTGGTCTGTTTTATCTTTAATAAAATTATCTATTAAAACTATGCGGTCTTTTGTTTTTAGTGAGATAAAAGAATTGGCAACTTCTTCTAATTCAATTTCTTCTTGCCCCACTTCACTATCTTTAATAATTTGAACCCGAGAGAGTAAGGTGGGAAGTAAAGTGGATGAGTCTGGTAAAATTATAAAAAAATGAGTATTTAAACCAGGTTCCTCTATAATTTTCAAAAGAGATTCTTCGGCTTCATGATTAATAAACTTGGTAGCAATAATACATATCTTTTTACCTTGACCGAAAGCTAGCTGACTATGCCACTCTTTAATTTGACCACTACTTTCCATCCCGAAAGATTCATAACTTTGAATTAAAAGATTCGGGCTCTTGTCCTCTATTTCACCACGCATCTTTAAAAGACTGATGAGCTTCTGTGTGGTTATGACCGGACTACCCTCTATAACATAGCTATGATAGAGTTCTTCCGGAAATATTTTTTTGAAATCATCCATTATCTTTTAGATATAATACTTTTTTTATAAGTATCTAGGTGGTTTAATGCTTCCCCTGTCCCCTTAGCGACACACAAGAAAGACTCGTCGGCAACTCTTGCTTTCACCCCAGTTCGCCTATAGACCAAATCAGCTAAATTCCTTAATTGACTTGTCCCCCCAGTCATAATTATTCCATCATCTATGATATCAGCTGATAGTTCTGGTGGAGTTTGAGCTAAAACATCTTTTATAGCTCCGATCATTGTCCTTAACTCTTTATCAATGGCTCTAACTATTTCGTTTGTTGAAACTTGTGCCGTTCTTGGTAATCCTTGGATATAATCACGCCCTTTAACAGTGATGGTTAATTCTTCTTCCACCGGAATAGCTGCCGCAATTTTTATTTTAATTGTTTCAGCCGTCTTGTCTCCGATAGCTAGGTTGAAAGTTTTCTTAATGTAATCTGTTATAGCTTGGTCAATTTTATCACCCGCACATTTAACTGAAGTTGAAGAAACAATTCCACCCAAAGAAATAACAGCCACATCTGTTGTTCCTCCTCCTATGTCCATTACCATATAACCACGAGATTCCTCTATGGGAATACCAGCACCTATAGCTGCTAAAATTGGCTCTTTGACGACATAAGCATTTTTAGCTCCCGCCCTAATAGCAGCCTCCACAACAGCCCTTCTTTCTGTAGAAGTAATACCAGCTGGAACAGAGACCATAACATCTGGCTTGAAGAAATTAAGAGAACCTAAGGCTTTTGAGATAAAATAACGCAACATAGCTTCTGTTACCCGATAGTCAGCAATCACCCCATCCCTCATTGGACGATAAACAACTATGCTTTCAGGAGTTTTACCTATCATGTCTTTGGCTTCTTGACCAATAGCTAAAATTGTGTGGTCTTGTTCAGATATAGCCACCACTGATGGTTCATTTAAGACAACCCCCTTATTTGGCAAATAAACAAGAGTATTAACTGTTCCTAAGTCTATTCCTAATTTCTTTGAAAATAATGACATATTTTTAAATGAGTAAGAAAATTATAGCATATTTTTAAAATTTAATAAATTATTGTTTTTATGTGATAAAATAAGAATATGTATATCATCAAAGCTATCCCTTTAGCAAAAAATAATTCTAAAGAGCATTTATCTTATTTTTCAAAAACCAATATCCCCCTTGGTCATATTATATCTGTCCCTGTTCGTAGTAAGAAAATAGATGCTATCGTTATCCAAACAGAAGATGCTCTTTTAGCTAAGGCTAACTTAAAAGAAGCTAACTATAAACTAAAAAAGATAGATAAGATTAAAGGTCCTTCGCCTTTTAGTCAAAGTTTTCTGGAAACTTGCAACCTCGTGAAAGATTATTATTTAAGCAATAGTGGCACTATTATAAAATCTTTAACCCCAGCAGTTTTACTAGAAAATATCTCCAGTTTAAAAGAAACATCAAAAGAAAATATTCCAAACGAAAACATCAAACAAGAAAAATTAATTTTTCAAGCCCCTTTCGCTGATCGTTTAAGTTATTATAAAACTTTAATCCGTGAAGCTTTTGCAAAAAAAGAATCTATCTTTATTAGTCTACCAACCAGGCACGATATTGATATTTTTTACAATGAACTTTCCAAAGGAATAGAAAATTATGTTTTTACACTGCACAGCAAATTACCCAAAAAAGAATTAATTCAAAAATATAATGATATTATTAGCGCGGAACACCCACTTTTAATTATTGGAACTCCTCTTTTCCTATCAATCTCAAGAGATGATATAAAGACCATCATTGTTGAAAAAGAAAGTTCGGAAGTTTACAAACAATTATCTCGCCCTTATTTAGACCTAAGAACTTTTGCAGAAATATATTCTTCAATAAAAAAGATTAAATTAATTTTTGGAGACACATTGCTCAGGCCAGAAATATTAGGCTCTTACGAGAACGGTGAATACGGTGAAATTCTTCCACCAATTTATCGTTTTTCTAGAATAAATAGTGGTTTTATATTAGATAAAAGACAAGAAGAGCTAAGTAAAGATTTTAATATTATTGGGCCAGAGGCTAAAAAATTAATGGACGATACCTTATCTTCTCTTAAATCTGTTTTTGTTTTCACTGTCAGAAAAGGACTAGCTCCTGTCACGGTCTGTCGGGATTGTGGTCAAACATTACTTTGTCCATCATGCCAAGCTCCTCTTGTCTTGTATGATTCTAAAAAAGAAAAAACCAAAGACGGCAACCGTATATTTATGTGTAATAAATGTGGTTTTAAACAAGATGCTAAAATGACTTGCCCTCATTGTGGTAGTTGGAATTTAGTCCCTCTCGGTATAGGAATAGATAAGGTTCGCCAAGAATTAGAAAAACTTTATCCAGACAAAAAAATATTTCAAATAGATAAAGAAACAGCTAAAACTGAAAAAGACATTGAAAAAATAATTTCTGAATTTCATAAAAATAAAGGTAGCGTTCTACTGGGGACAAGCTTAGCTCTATCTTTCTTAAACCAAACTGAAATAAGCGCCACTGTTATGACCTCCTTAGATGGACTTTTCTCTATTCCTAGTTTTAATATGACTCAGAAAATAATTCAGACGGTTGAAAAATTACACCACATCACCGAAAACACAGTTTTGGCTCAAACCAGATTAGATGATAATAAAATATTAGAAAATATTCTGAAAGGCAACATATTACCTTTATATAGAGAAGATTTAGACGAAAGAAGAATATTTAATTACCCTCCATTTAAAAGATTGATAAAAATAACATTTGAAGGAACAGCTAAAGAAACCGAGAAAGCTAAAGATTTAATAGAAAAAACATTATCTAATTATGATCCTCAAATATACAGTGCCTTTATCGGAAAAATCAAAGGTCACTTCATAACTAACACCGTCATAAAAGTAGGCCCTCGTGATTGGCCAAAAATTAAAGATAACAAACAAGAAACAAGCAAAGAACTTCGTGAGGCTCTCTTAGATTTACCTCTATCTTTTAAGATAAACATAGACCCCGAAGATTTGCTCTAATTCTACTTGCTAGAGCTAAAAAGATGTGCTAACATAACGATTATGATTACAGTAGTAGAAGTTAATAAAAATCCAAACGAGAGTAATGTAAATTTGATTAGGAGATTTTCTCGTAAGATGCAAGAGACTGGTGTTATTCAAAAAGTTAAAAGCAAGAGATATAATAAAAGAGCAGAATCAAAAGTTAAGATTAAAGCTGCCGCTCTAAAAAGAATTGAAAATAGAAAAAAGAGAGAAAAATTATTTAAACTCGGCAAAGAAATAAAAAGAGGCCGAAGATCTCATCGCTAAAAATATGACAGCCAGTTTTTTAAATATAAAAAACGAAACAAAAGGCAGGCCTCCGCGCTTGCCTTTTGTTTCTATTAAAAATAAAATTTTGGGTAAAAATTATGACCTCAGTCTATCTTTTATCTCAAGCCAAAAACAACGATCTATAAATTCAAAATATCGTGGGCTTAATAAATCTACCAACATCTTATCTTTTTCTCTATCCTCAAACTCCGGAGAAATTTTAATTGACTTATCTAAAGCTAAAAGAGAAGCCCCCCTCTTCAATATGTCTTATAGTCAATTTATTAAATATTTAGTTATACACGGGATGCTTCATTTGAAAGGATTTGAACATAGTAGTACAATGGAGAGGCAAGAAGAAAAATATCTAAAAATTTTTTCTTAAATTATATTTATGACTAAGGGCAATTTTACATGTGGAATAGATGTTGGGACCAATTTTACTAAAGTGGTTGTTGTTGGTGTTGATCAACACAAAAAAGAAAAAACGGTCTTAGCCACAGGTCTAGCTGAGACAAACGGCATGAGATTGGGTTATGTTTCTAATGTTGATGCTGTTGCTTTATCTATAAAAAAAGCTGTTTCGGTCGCCGAAAGAACATTGGGTCAAAAGATAAAAAGGGCTTATGTTTCAATTGAGGGCATAAGCTTAAATTCCATTGTCTCTTCTGGGTTAGTGGTTGTAGGAAAAGCCGATAAAGAGATTACTTCTTTAGATGTCTCTAGTGTCTTAACTAACAGCGAAGAAAATCTCAGTATCCCAAATCGTCAAGTCATACACTCATTTCCCCTAGCTTATAAATTAGACGGTAAAGAAATATATGCTCGGCCAGAAGGATTAAAGGGGGTTAGGTTAGAAGTTAAAAATCTTTTTATTACTTGTCTAAAGCAAAATATAGATGATTTAGTTACTGCTTTTGCTTTGGCTAAAATTAAGATAGAAGAAATCATTGCCTCTCCAATAGCAACGGCTAATGTTCTTTTAAGCAACAAACAAAAAATGGCTGGTTGTGTCTTGGTTGATATTGGTTATGACACAATATCTAGTATTGTTTATGAAAATAATTTACCTGTTTCTCTACAAGTCTTTCCTTTAGGGGGAATGTATATTACAAAAGATATTGCCCTTGGATTAAAAATTTCTTTAGAAGACGCTGAAATGATTAAGATGGGTAATGTTGTTGGGGGGAATTACTCAGAAAAAAAAGTTGCTGATATTATAGAAGCTAGACTTGAAGATATTTTTGAATTAATTGACGGGCAATTGAAAAAAATAAAAAGAAACGAATTACTCCCAGCTGGTATCATTCTAACCGGTGGTAGTTCTGCTATTGCTGAAATTGAAGAAGTGGCACGAGAACAATTGAAATTACCAGCCCAAACAGCTAATGCTAACTTGTGTCCTCTAAATAAATATAAAGTTAAAGACAACTCTTGGTATACAGCCCTTGGTCTTGCTTTAAGTGAAGATGAAGATTGTTCTAATACTTCTTCGTTATTGTCGTCTAGCCAAGAAATTAAGAAAGTTAAAGGTTTTATTGAAAAGATTTTCTCTCAGCTACTACCCTAACCCGCGATAAGTAACACACAAGAAACATTTTGTCAAATGTTTCTTTTTTTTGAGTTTCTGTTATGATGTAAGTAGGAAAATTATTAATATTAAGTAGGACAAAAAGTCTTTTAAAAATATGCCTAAATTAAATCCAGAAATTGAATCATTCGCAAGAATTAAGGTTATCGGTATTGGTGGCTCTGGTAAAAATGCCTTAAACCATATGATAAGCTCTAAGGTTAAAGGGGTTGAGTTTATCGCTATGAATACTGATACTCAAGACTTGCATAATTCCCAAGCTGAGAAAAAAGTTCACTTAGGAAAAAATTTAACTAAAGGTCTAGGAGCTGGAATGAATCCAGAAGTTGGCCGTCGTGCCGCCGAAGAAACTAAAGCTGAAATCCAAGATGTCATTAAGGGGGCCGATATGATATTTATTGCTTGTGGTATGGGTGGAGGAACAGGAACAGGAGCTGCTCCTATTGTTGCTCAAGCTGCTAGAGAGCAAGGAATATTAACCGTGGCTGTCGTAACCAAACCATTTTCTTTTGAAGGTAATCAAAGAATGAAATTAGCTGATCTTGGTTTATCTGATCTTGAAAAAGAAGTAGATGCTATCTTAGTTATTCCTAATGATAGACTAATTGCTATTTCTGAGAAAGAAGTTGGGTTTAAGGAGGCATTCGCTTTGTGTGACGAAGTCTTAAAACAAGCCGTTGAGGGAATATCAGAATTGATTACCACCCCAGGAATGATTAATGTTGACTTCGCTGATATTAAATCAGTTATGTATGATGCAGGAAGCGCTTTAATGGGTGTTGGTATTGCTGCTGGAGAAGGCCGAGCAGAAAAAGCAGCACTCTCTGCTATTAATTCCCCTCTTCTTGATTTATCTATTTCTGGAGCAAGAGGAGTCTTATTCGCTATCTCTGGTGGAGAAGACTTAACTATCCACGAAATACAACAAGCTGCTAAAATCATAACCGAGTCTATAGATAAAGATGCTAAGGTTATATTTGGAACTATCCAAGATGAGAAATTAAAAAAAGGCGAAATGAAAGTTACCGTTATTGCCACCGGTTTTCCAACTGATATGCCAAAGCGTTCCCTCTTTCAAATAAATCAAAAGAAAGAGGAGCTTGAATCTGAAGATAAAAAAGAAGACAAGGAAGAAAACTCTTCTCAATATATTAAGAAAAATGACAAAAATAAGGAAGCTGAAGATGATTTATTTGTTGATGATACAGATGAATGGAGCACCGTTCCAGCATTCTTAAGAAGGAATAAAAAGTAATCTTTAATTAAAAAACTTCCCCACGGGGAAGTTTTTTAATTATTTACTTTATGGTAATATTGAGAGTATGTATGATTTAATTATTTTAGGAGGTGGCCCTGCGGGGGCTGGAGCAGCTGTTTATTCTGCTCGTAAATTATTAAAGACAGCTATTATTACCAAAGAATTTGGTGGTCAATCAACTGTTTCAGAAACTATCTATAATTGGATAGGCACCAAAGAAATATCTGGTAATGATTTAGCAAAAAATTTAGAAGACCATGTTAAAAATTATAGTGGTCAGTTTTTGGATATTTTTGAAGGAGAAGAAGTAGAAAAAATTGAAAAAGAAAATGACTACTTTGTTGTTAAGACAAAAAGACAAAAAGAATTTAAGACAAAATCAGTTATTGTCGCCACTGGAAGTAGTCGCCGAAAATTAAACGTCGTGGGTTCTGATATTTTTGAAAATAAGGGCATAACTTATTGCGCAACTTGTGATGGGCCACTCTTTTCTGAAATGGATGTAGCTGTTGTTGGTGGTGGTAATGCTGGTTTTGAGACAGCAATGCAACTCCTAGCCTATTGTAAAAGTGTTACATTGTTAGAATCTGGAGATTGTATGAAAGCTGATAAAATTACAATAGAAAAGGTTATGGCTTACCCTAATTTTAGATGTTTTAAAAATATTGAATTAGTCAAAGTAGAGGGAAATAAATTTGTAGAATCTTTAATATATAAAGACAAAGAAACAAAAGAGGAGAAAACAATCCAAGTCAGTGGTATTTTTGTTGAAATAGGGCAAACCCCAAATACTCTATTTATTAAAGACTTAGTCAAGATAAACGACTATGGAAAGATTGTGGTTGACCCAGTTACTCAAAGGACATCTGTAGACGGAATTTGGGCTGCTGGAGACTGTACAGACGGCAAATATAACCAAAACAACATAGCTGTCGGTGACGCCGTTAAAGCCCTAGAAGACGCTTATATTTGGCTAAAGAATAAATAATTCCTAATTTCTTTAAACTAAAAAATGAGAGGCGTTTGTCTCTCATTTTTTAGTAAATAATTTTTAACTAAACATTAGAAAGTAAACAGAAAAAAACTCCAACAACTAACCAAACATACAAAAGGTGTGAGACGAAGAAGAAATAAATTTTTTGTTTATCTTTTGGCAAGAATGTCCAACTAGAATAGCCTTTCTCTTTGATTACTTTAAATAAATTAGTATCTTTTATCTTTATTCTCTTTAGTAATAAGAAAACTACTAAAGAAACCATAAAGGGAAGATTCAAAGCAAGAAAGGAGAGAAGCCGTTCAAAGGAATAATTGAAGGGGTTAGATAGTGATAATATTGATGTTACTAAAAAGAAAGGAAAAGTAAAGGTGGCTAAAAATAAAGAAAATATAGAAATTTTTCTTCTCCACAAATAACCCTTTTCTCTCAATTCCATTAACACTCCCTCTGTCTCTATATCTTTTTTATCTTCTTTTGTTTTTGTAAAAGCTAACTTAATAATTAACCCCAAGGCTGTCAAAAGATTAAAAAGACTAATCAAAATTGTTTTTAACCTCCTCCTCTTCATACCCTTGAAAAATATAAAACTAAGTATTAACCCGGATAAGACAGCTGAAATAAGCATTATTAAAAATAAAGATAAGAAAGAATGTTCTCCTATAAAACCAAAAAGAGAGACCTTAAGTGGAGCCTTATTTTTTATCCATAAATCATCAGTTAGGTATTTAGAAGGGCTCTCTATTTCTATTTTGGTGTATTTAATATCT
>ERZ795031.5270-NODE-5270-length-10452-cov-12.285275_pt1 | contig 10452 bp, 9 predicted proteins | sample MGYA00375123_ERZ795031 | MGnify/ENA primary metagenome ERZ795031 (study PRJEB30166, sample SAMN05720159) | activated sludge metagenome | isolation source: anaerobic digester from wastewater treatment plant | place: USA | collected 2015-04-21 ... | reverse complement strand
CTGTAAAGAAGCAGAAAATATAGAGGGGATTGGCTCCCCCACATTTTTTGAGATTCTAACGGTCATGGCAATAATTTATTTTTCTGATAACAAAGTAGATGTTATTGTATCCGAGGTCGGCCTAGGTGGCAGATTGGACGCTACTAATGTTTTGAATGGTAAAGCAGTTGCTATAACAAACATATCCTTTGATCATCAAGAAATTTTAGGAGATACTTTGGAACAAATATTAATCGAAAAGGCAGGAATTATAAAAAAAGATTCTATTGTGTCATCGTGTATAGATCCTGAACTTACAAAATTACTTGAAAAGATATGTATAGAAAAAGGTGCATCACTTAGATTATTGGGAAGAGATTTTGAGATAATAGAGAAAAAAATAGGTAAGGACAAATCTATATTTGATTATACTTCATGCGACAATTCTTTTAGTAACATAAAAATAAGGATGCTTGGAAGACATCAAATTATTAATGCAGCATGTGCAATTAGTTTGGCTGAAACAATGATTAAATTTGGTTTTGAAATATCTGAAAATAATATAAGAGAAGGCCTTGAAAAGTCTTCTTGGCCCGGTAGAATCCAAATATTAAAAAAGAATCCTACAGTTATAGTAGATGTCGCTCACAATATTGCCGGTGCTAAATCATTATCAGAAAATTATAATAAATTATTTAATAATTCAAAAACAGTATTACTTGTAGGAATATCATCAGACAAGGACATTGATGGAATACTGAATGAATTTTCTAAAATCTCTAAAAAAATAATTTTGACAACTTTGCCACCTAGGTGTGCAAATATAAGTATTCTTGAAGAAAAGGCTAGAAAATATTTCACAAACATAAAGTCTTTTGAGGATCCTCTAGAGGCATTTGACTTTTCTATGTCAAACCTTAATAAGGATGAAACCTTGCTTTTGACAGGATCGATATACATAGCAGGATACATATTGAAAGGTAAGGGATTAATTGGCAGTTGAAGATAAAAGGCTTGCATTTGGGTCAATGTTAGGATTCTACAAATCATTTTTTCATGGATTTACTATGGTCCTTTTTGGTATTTATTTTACGAAGATAAATATTTCCTTAGTCCCCTATGCTTTGTTATATACAATAGGTGACGGAGTTTCTTTCTTTTTGAAACCTTTGGTAGGGATATTATCTGATAGAATTGGAGAAAGATATCTTTTATTATTGGCTTTGATCTTATCTTCTGTATCTGCATTTCTTGTTTCATTTACAACTAATATTTTGTATTTAGCGCTCTTAGAAGTTTTGCTCGCCGTTTCACTTGCTACTTTTTTAACAGTAGTAATAATATTCTCTCTTAGGCCTATAACACAAAAACCAGAAAAGAAAGTCAGTGTTTTTGGTGGCGTTTCAGGTCTAGGCTGGGTATTAGGTCTTTTACTTCCTGGTATATTTGTTGACATATTAGGATTAAAAGGAACTTTCTATTTTCTATTTATTATAGGCATTGTTATTTCAATTACCTATTTATTTTTTATGAATGAATTTAAATTTGAATTAAGAGAAAAAAGTTATCCCTCTATTGATACCTTGAAAAAGGTATTAGACCCATTGGTATACAAGACTTTTGATATAGCAGTTTTCTCAGCATTTTTGATATTCTTTGTTAGATTTGCCATAGGAAAACTTGGTATGAGTGGATCTGTAGTCTCATTGATAGTTGCTTTTGAATCACTTGTCTTTGGTTTTTCTGAAATAATAATAGGGCGTTATGCAAAAATTGAAAGTAAAAGAATGTGGATTAAATGGGGGGCATTGATTCATATAACTGGAATATTATTTTTAGTTTTATCTGGAAATATTATTCTCTACTTTTTGGCATCTGGATTAATTGGGCTTGCTGGAGCATTCATTGATGTTTGGTGTTATTCCTTTTTATGTGAAAAAATTGATGTTTCAAAAAGAGGTACAATTTTCTCTACATTTTCTTTAAGTCAAGATCTTTCAACAATAGCAGGCTCAAGTTTACCTGCAATTGCGTCATCTATAGCCATTAATCCATTTGCTTCAATGTTTTTGTTTCCATTTATAATTCTAATTTATTCCATTAAGCGCGACAAATAATTCTCTCATTTGTTATTATCATGTCCATTTTAATATCATAGTCTAAACTAGGTAGAGAACTAAAAACCTGAAACTCGTAAGCTAACCCAATTTTAATTCCAGAAGATTTAGTCAAAAATCTATCAAAATATCCGCCGCCCCTACCTAATCTTTCAAAACCTGTTCCAAATGCCAATCCAGGGACAAAGAGAATCTCAAAATCATTTGGATCAATTGTTTTTAGATTTTCACTTGGCTCAAGAATATTGAATTTTCCAATATTAAGCTGGCCTAAATTTTGAATTTTCTTAGTTATTAACTCATGATTTTCTTTTATTAGAGGAACTCCAACAATCTTATTGATTTCAAAGGAATGAGAAATTAATTTTAAAGTATCAACTTCTTTATCCTTTGAAACATACGAGAAAATAGTATTAGCTTTTTGATATTCTTTTAATTTGTAGATATTTTTTCTTATTTTTTTATCCATAGATAGTTTATCTGTTCCATTTAAATAAGAGAATTTGTCTTTAATCATAACTCTGATTGCTTCTTTAGAATCCATAATATTAATAACGAAAACTTTTTAAAAAGATTTACAATTGAATCTGAAATCAAGATGGTTAAGATGGAAAGTGACTTTGAGATTGCAAAAAAGGCTAAAATAGTTCCTATAGAGAAAATAGCCGAAAAAGCAGGAATAAATACAAAATATCTCGAGTCTTATGGTAACTATAAAGCCAAAATAGATTTATCTATACTTAAATCTCTTGAAAATAATAAAAAAGGCCATTTAATCTTGGTAACAGCAATGAATCCAACACCGTATGGTGAAGGAAAAACACTTACTAGTATAGGATTAGGACAAGCATTATCGCTACTTGGGGAAAAGGTAATTGTTACTCTAAGAGAACCTTCAATGGGGCCTGTATTCGGTGTGAAGGGTGGAGCCACTGGGGGAGGTTATTCTCAAATTCTTCCCATGGAAGACATTAATCTACATTTCACAGGAGATATTCATGCAATTCAAGCCGCACATAATCTCTTGGCGGCTGTTCTTGATACCCATATCCTAATGGGAAATGAACTTGATATTGATATTAATAATATTGTTTGGCCTAGAGCAATTGATATGAATGATAGGGCCCTTAGAAATATTGTTATTGGGCTAGGCGGATCAGGAAATGGTATTCCACGTGAATCTAAATTTATCATTACTGCAGCATCAGAGATAATGTCAATTGTTTGTGTTTCAATGGATATAATAAACTTAAAAGAAAAGCTATCTAATATAATTATTGCTTTTGATAGAAAGGGGAATGCAATAAAAGCTGGAGATTTAAAAGTAGAGGGGGCACTTGCTACTATATTAAAAGATGCTTTAAAACCCAATCTTGTTCAGACTATTGAACATACACCAGCTATAATCCATGGAGGGCCATTTGCTAATATCTCTATTGGTACTAATTCTATAGTTGCAACTAACATAGCTCTTAAATTGGCAGATTATGTCGTAGTTGAAGCAGGATTTGGTGCAGATTTGGGTGCGGAAAAGTTTCTAAACATTGTTTCTAGAAAAGGAAATTTTTTTCCATCTACTATTGTACTTGTAGTAACATGCAAGGCAATAAAATACCACGGAGGATTAAAAGATATAATTACCTATCATGACGAAGAGGCATTCTCAAAAGGTCTCAAAAACGTCGAAAGACACATCCAAAATCTCAAACAATTTGGAGTTCCAATTGTAGTTTCAATTAATAAATTTGATTTTGACCGAGATGAAGAAATTGATATGATTAAATCAATTTGTTCAAAAAACGAAGTTCCTGTAGCTTTGTCTAAAATGTTCTCAGAAGGTGGAAAAGGTGGAATCGATCTCGCCAAAATAATATTAGATTTGTCAAAACAAAAGAATAATTTCAAACCACTTTATGATCTTTCTGATGACATTGAAAAAAAGATAGAAGTGATTGCTAAAAAAATATACGGTGCAAAAAACGTAATTTATGAAACAAAACCAAAGAAAAAGATTGAATTATATAAAAAACTAGGCTACGGAAATCTTCCAGTATGTATAGCTAAAACTCAACTTTCTTTATCAGATGATAAGAATCTAATTGGAGTTCCCCCTCCATTTGATTTAGAAGTTACTGATGTTGAACTTGCTAGCGGCGCTGGATATATTGTTGTAATATGTGGAAATATTAACCTAATGCCTGGATTATCACGTTCACCAGCAGCAATTAAGATGGACATAGATGATAAAGGAAACATAAAAGGTCTATTCTAAAATTGATATAATCTTAATTTGTCTTTAATAGGCATTAATCATTGATTTTTGGCAAATTAAAGCCACAAATACATAGTAATTAATATATATATTATTGTTTATGACTTTTTTATGAACAAATTTCCGAAGGAAAAGGATATTTCTGGCTGTTCTATATTCGGATTAATTAATACTGATGGTGAGAAGGTCAGCGGAAGCGTAATTACTGATGCAATTTCTGTTATGCATGACAGGGCTAATGGACTTGGAGGAGGATTTGCCGGTTATGGGATTTATCCAGATTATCCTGATGATTATGCTTTTCATTTGTTTTTTGATTCTCTCAAAGCAAAAGAAGAAACTGAAGAATTAATGAATAAACATTTTCTTATAGATTATGATGAAAAGATTAGAACTGACAACAGTGTCAATCTTCCTAAAAAACCTTTGTTATGGAGATACTTTGTAAAAAATAGGAATATTTTGTCAAAAGAATCCGAAAGAGAAGAAACATTTAGGGCAATAATGGACATAAATAACAATATTGATGGTGCATATGTAATCTCAAGCGGAAAAAATATGGGCGTATTTAAGGGAGTCGGGTTCCCTGAGGATATAAGCAAATTTTATCGTCTTGAAGATTATAATGGATATATATGGACTGCTCATGGAAGATTCCCCACCAATACTCCTGGATGGTGGGGAGGTGCACATCCATTTGGATTACTTGATTGGACTATAGTTCATAATGGAGAAATTTCTTCGTATGACACTAACAGAAGATATCTGGAGATGTATGGATACAAATGCAATCTAGTAACAGATACAGAAGTAATAACATATCTATTTGATTTTTTAGTCAGGAAAAATAATCTAACATTGCCACTGGCTTCAAAAGTATTGGCAAGTCCAATGTGGACAGATATAGATAGACTGAATGAAAAACAGAGTGAACTTTTGAAAGCTTTGAGAATTACATATTCGGGTGCACTTCTCACTGGACCATTTTCTGTTATACTGGGATTCGAAAATGGAATAATGGGTTTAAGTGATAGATTGAAACTAAGGCCGATGCTTATCGGGAAAAATGAAAATACAGTCTACATGTCTAGTGAAGAAAGTGCTATACGAAAAATTTGCCCGGATCTAGATTCTGTTTATAGACCAAAAGGTGGGGAGCCTGCAATAGCTTTATTGGATGGTAACTATGTCTAATGTAATTCCAGAATTCATTGTTAATAAAAACGAAGAAAGATGTATTAAATGCAAAGTCTGTGTTAGGCAGTGTTCAGAAGAGGTATTCAAGTACTTCGAGGATTTTGATTTAATTAGAATTTACAATGATAAATGCATCGGATGCCATAGATGTGAAACTATGTGTCCAACAGATGCTTTGACTGTAACTAAGAATCTGGCTCTTTACAAAGAGAACAATCATTGGAGTTCATTCACAATAAACAGCATTAAAAAACAAGCTGAAACAGGTGGCATGATACTTACAGGTAGTGGTAATGATAAATCATACGTTTCTTATTGGGATAGGATACTACTTGATGCATCACAGGTTACAAATCCCCCTATTGATCCACTAAGAGAACCAATGGAACTTAGAACTTATCTAGGTAAAAAACCAGATCGCATAATACTAAAGAATGAAAATGGAGAAATATCTTTAGAGACTAAATTGTCTCCACAGTTAAAACTTGAAACTCCAATAATGTTCTCTGCAATGTCATATGGATCAATTAGTCTTAATGCATGTGAATCATTAGCATGCGCCGCTTCTAAACTAGGTACTTTTTATAATACTGGAGAAGGGGGTCTCCATAAAAAGCTTTACAAGTATGGAGGCAATACAATTGGTCAAGTAGCCTCCGGTAGGTTTGGAGTCAACACTGATTATTTGAATACTTGTGCTGCTATTGAGATTAAGATTGGTCAAGGTGCAAAGCCGGGAATCGGAGGACATCTTCCCGGAGAGAAAGTATCTGTTGAAATTTCTGAGACAAGAATGATTCCTTCAGGGACAGATGCTATATCCCCTGCCCCACATCACGATATATATTCTATTGAAGATTTGAAACAACTAATTTCTCTAATAAAGGAATCTACCAACTATGAAAAACCAATTTTTGTAAAAATTGCAGCAGTACACAATTCTGCGGCTATTGCTTCTGGAATTGTTAGAGCAGGTGCAGATGTAATTGTTATAGATGGCTTTAGAGGTGGAACTGGTGCAGCACCTTCAATTATTCGCGATAATACTGGAATACCTATAGAAATTGCATTAGCAACTATTGATCAGAGATTAAGAGATGAAAGCATTCGAAATGAAGTATCTATAGTTGCTGCGGGAGGGATAAGATCAAGTGCAGATGCAGTTAAAGCAATCGCATTAGGTGCTGATGCAGTATATATTGCCACAGCCGCTTTAATTGCCATGGGCTGTACATTATGTCAAAAATGTTACAGAGGAAAATGTAATTGGGGCCTCACAACACAAGATCCAATTTTAACAAGAAGATTAAATCCATTAGTTGCAACTGACCGATTGACAAATCTTGTAAATAGTTGGAACCTCGAAATAAAAGAGATTCTTGGAAGTATGGGTATTAATGCTATAGAAGCCCTTAGGGGTAACAGACTAAGACTTCGGGGAATAGGTTTCAATGAATTAGAATCTAAGATATTAGGCATCGAACATGCAGGAGTGTAAAAATGAAAAGAAGAATAATTTGTGATGAGGATTATTGTATTGGGTGCAGATTATGTGAAGTTCATTGTACTGTAAAACATTCTAAATCAGGGGATATATTATTGGCATACAAATATGAAAAGGAAAAAGAGCCCTCAAGAATGGAATTTGAACAAAAAAATATCTCATGCGGATCTATTGTATGCATGAATTGTAAAGACCCACTCTGCATCAAAGCATGTTCAATGGGGGCAATAAAAATTGAAGATGAAACTGTCAAAATTGATACTGAGAGATGTGTAGGTTGCTGGATGTGCATTATGGTTTGTCCATTTGGTGCCATTAAAAGAGGGGATAAAAAAGCATTTAAGTGTGACCACTGCTTCGATGAGGCTATCCCCATATGTGTTGCTAATTGTCCAAATAAAGCATTAAGTTATGAGGTTGATTAGGTGAAATATATTATTCTTGGCAATGGACCTGCTGCCATAGGGGCCATAGAGGGCATAAGAAATTATGATTCTAAAGGTGAAATAATATTAATTTCAAAAGAAAACTGTATAGCTTATTCCAAACCTCAACTTTATAGCATTATAAAAGATAAAACTATAGATGACATATATTATCGAGATGAAGACTTTTATAAAATCAATAAAGTATCAATTATTTTAGATAAATCTGTAAATTCGATTGATTTTAAGAATAAATTAGTATTTTTAAAAGACGATAATATCCAATATGATAAATTACTCATTGCCACAGGTGCAAAAGCAAATATCCCCGAAATAAAAGGATTCAATGGCGAAATATTTTCTTTTACAAATATTAATGAAGCGTTGAAACTCAAAGAAATTATCTATGACAAGGATAAAATTGCCATCCTCGGAGGAGGGCTTATAGGAGTAAAGCTTTCTGAATACCTAAATAAAATAGGAAAAGAAGTCAGTTTGATTGTAAGCTCAAGTGGAGTTTTGAGTTCTTTAGGAGATGAAAAAATATCTGAGATTCTAAACAAGGTGCTAGTAAAGAATGGAGTTAAATTATATCTCTCTACAAAAGTAATTGAAACAAAAAAAGATAGTAAAAAAATAGAATTAAAATCGGATAAAGGCAGTGTTATATGTGATGTAATTGTATCGTGCAAAGGTGTAAAACCAGAAATTGCTCCATTTGAAAATACAAATCTCTTAACTGATCATGGTATTAAAGTTGACGATCACATGAGGACTAATCTAGAAGATGTATTTGCAGCTGGGGATGTCACAGAAGTCTATAATCATATTGATGATAAATACTGTAATATTCCAATTCTACCAAACGCGTTCAATGGAGGGTATTGTGCAGGATTGAATATGGCTGGCAAAGATCATAAAATAGATACAATATATCCAATGAACTCTCTTCAAATCTTTGACGTTCAAATAATTACAATGGGATTATTAAAACCATCTGAACATGATGAAGTTTTGTCATTTTATGATGAAAATAAAAGAATATATAAAAAACTCGTAATCCGAAACGGAAAACTAGTTGGTGCTGCACTTCTAGGAGAAATTGATCGTGCAGGTATTCTCAATAATATAATTAGAAGCAATATAGATATCTCTGAAATAAAAAATGAATTATTAAATGATAAGATTAATTTTTATGCTATACCGCGTAGTATAAGAGAAATTATTGTCAAATCATATACTGAGGGGATTAAATGATTCTAAACTGCAAAGGCTTAAACTATACTCAAATTAACAAATCCATTCGAATGGCCATAGAAAAAGGAGAGGAGGAAGTTATATTAAACAATATTAATGGGCAAAGCTACCTCCTAGCTGGATTAAAGAACGATATAAGAGCAATAATAAATGGAGTCCCCGGAAATGATCTTGGAGGGATGATGGATGGGCCAAACATATTTGTTAATTCAAATATCCAAGATTGTGTGGGTAATACTATGAATAATGGCAAGATAGTTGTACACGGAGATGCAGGAGATATACTCGGTTATGCTATGAGAGGTGGAAAGATATTCATTAAAGGAAAAGTTGGTTATAGGTGTGGAATTCACATGAAGGCCTTTGGTGAAAAAATACCAGTAATAGTAATAGGGGAAGATGCAGGAGACTTCCTTGGAGAATATATGGCCGCTGGAACAATCGTAGTATTATGCAAAAATAATACTAAATTTGAGGGAAAATATATTGGAGTTGGAATGCACGGCGGATCTATTTATGTTAGAGGAGATGTCGATGAATATAATCTAGGAAAAGGTGTTATTAAATCTTCACTTGATGAATGGGACATGGATTTTCTTAAAAAAATATTAGATGAATACTCCTCTGATATGAATTGCAAAGATAAATATGATATTGACTCATTTATCAAACTATGTCCAATGAATTCAAGACCCTTCCAGAAACTTTATAGTTACTAATTAACGATAAGATTTTTAAACTAATGATTAGAAATATTAACGATGAAAAATAAAATAATAATTTTAGGATTAATTACATTAATTGCAGTTGCGTCTATGTGCACGACACCTGGCTCAAATCAACAACAAACTAGCACTTCCCAACAAACAACTAATACTGAACAACAAACATCTTCTACCTCCGGAGAAGTTCTTTTCAATGAAAAATATACAATAAAAAATCTTAACTATTTGTATAATATCATTCCAGTTACAAAGGGATCTATAGTAACACTATCCTTTGAATCAATTGACGATGAAATATTGGATATCTATCTATTGGATAGCACACAGCTCAATTATACTACGGCATACGGAATTGCTAATACGAAAAAAAATAATAGGTATCTAAAATATTATTCGGGCGTACAATCAGAGTTTAAATACACTTTTCCTGAAGATGGTGCATACTATTTTGTTATTCATAACATACACGATTATCAGACACAATTCTACTATTCAGGGGTACTTGAATCAGGAGAAAAATTGCAAAAATATCAATTTGTAACAGATCAAGGAACTAATGTATATCATTCTAGAGATGGATGGAGATCATATACAACTTACCTACAGAAAGGAGAAACTATAAATGTATATTACAGCGTCAAACAGAACGAATATCGTAATCTATTTATTAAGATATATGTTCTCGATAACAATGGATTTACTAGTTGGAAGAGGTCCCCTGTAGATTATTCAGGTAAGATATATTTTGACTCAACAAACGAAAGAGATCGAAGCTTCGAACAATTTAAATTTACTGCGCCAGAAAAAGGGTATTACAACTTTGTATTCTGGAACAGAGATTCACCTGAAGGATTAAGACTTGACTTTAAGATATACAAAGACATGAAAGTATAATTTTATTTTTATTTTATTTAATAAGGATTTTTTGCAATATTTTTTTATGCATATATTTATAAGATTATTGCAATTATTTTAA
>ERZ795031.5242-NODE-5242-length-10482-cov-11.558646_pt1 | contig 10482 bp, 3 predicted proteins | sample MGYA00375123_ERZ795031 | MGnify/ENA primary metagenome ERZ795031 (study PRJEB30166, sample SAMN05720159) | activated sludge metagenome | isolation source: anaerobic digester from wastewater treatment plant | place: USA | collected 2015-04-21 ... | reverse complement strand
TCAAGCAGGCTGACCCGCACGGCATCCTTGACCTTGATCTGCACGTCACCCTTCGCCAGCAGGAAGGCACCGGCCCCGGACGCGACCAGGACAAGGGCGGCAAAGAAAACCGTCAATTTGCGGATCCGCCCGGTCGCCAAAGCGGATTCAACCGAGCGTAACCTGCCACGAACGGCTTCATCGCGGGATCCGGACAGCGAACCGGCGATTCGCAGAAATCTCAAGGCGCCCTGGTGATCGCCCCGGGCCTCGAGTTCGTCGGCGCAATCCATGCACAGTCCTGCCGCGCGGGCATGAAGTTCGGGATCATCCGATGAATCCGCTGCCTCACATGCATAAGCTGCGGCCGCCGCCGTCATGCCGACGCCGGACGCATTCGCGGCAAGCGCAAGGCAAGTTTCAACGAGTCCTTCCCTGGCATCGTTCCTCAAACCAAGATCCCTGGCATTTCCGTACGCCTCATGGGCCGATTCCCACTGCCCTTCTGCCCTGAGTACATTTGCCGCATCCAGCCACTTACGGGCAAGCAACTGAAGCAGTTCCGGATGCTCTCCAGCATCGGGCGGCGCGATTGATTTCAGAACACCGATCGCCTGATTCACGCGCCCGCCGGCGGCAAGAAAACCGGCCAGCACCGCCCTGGCCTGGATTACATCGATTTCGTCAAGTCCCCCATGTTCATCGGCGACCGCCCTCTCGAGCAGGTTGACGCATTCCTGTGGACTCGCCTTGCCGGTCACGGCGCAGATCAGGCCGGCCCGCAAAGATGCCATCGCGTCGCCGGGAGTGACTTTCAGGACTCTTTGCCACGCATCAAGTTCAACATCGGATTCCCCAAGCCGCCAGGAGCAGATTGCCAGATCCTTCCAGGCCGAAATGTCTTCAGGCCAGATTGAAACTATCCGTTTGGAAACGGAAAGCGCCTCCGGATACATCTTCTGGCGCATCAACAGATCCTTCAGCCGAACTATCTGGTTGTCGCGACAATCAATGGCGGCCGCCCGCCGAAGCAAATCCGGCACCGAATCCTCGCGCCCGGATGCAATCAGCGCCTCGACCAGAAGCAACCATGCGGACATCATGTCCGGGCAGTGGGAGACAAGAACCTGAAGATGGCGAATGGCCTGCAGAAACTTGCGGGATTGAACCAGCAGTGCAACCAGTCTCTGCCGCAATTCAATGTCACCAGGATATGCCTCGGCACCCTTTTCAAGCAAGCGGCACGCCTGGCCAACGGAACCCTTCACCTGAAGTTGAAGCGCCTGGGCTATCAGGACGGCGGCCCCGGACGACCCCTGTTGAGCGTATGCCATATCCCGTCCGCTTCCGGTCTGGAATGGCACGCCGCCGGCCACCTGCTCCATGACGAGACCGCCGCCGCACCTGGAACAGAAACGACTTGAGTCCTCGTAAGTCAGGTTACAGGTCAAACATTTCTTCATTCTGCATCTCCGTCCTGAATGATGGCCTTCACCTGCCGCCCGCCTCAAACCACCTGTCCGGCAAGGTCTTCAAAAGAATCAGCTCAACGCGCCGGTTCCTGGCGTGCGCCTTCGCGCTCTCACCAGCCTGGATCGGTCGCCTTTCACCGAACCAGACCACCATCAGGCGGTCCCGTTCAACCCCCATGGATGTCATCTCGCTGGCAATTGCCTCGGCCCGAAGCCTGGACAATTCCTCGTTGTGCTGGGTCGTGCCGCGCGCATCCGCGTGACCTTCAATCCGAAGATGACTGTCCGGATTCCTTCTCATTTCATTCGCGATATCACGAAGGAAAGGCATCATCGATGCCGAAGGCGAGCTGTCGTTCGTATCGAAATACACGGCGCTGCTTGGCAATTCGCGATTCAGGACGCGGAAAAGGCGCTGGATCGACCCTTCCGACGCAAGAACCGGATGCCCCCCGACCGATGCCATCGCGAATCCCTGGCCAGGCTTGTATTTCAGTCCAAGCGGGAAGAAGTTTGCTCCGCCATCTTCCGAACACACCACATCCTGGGAAGATGTCGCGCAAAGAAGTTCCGGCTTCGTGAAGTACTGCGACAACTGGCGCCCGCCGGGCACCGGGTCGAGAACCCTGGTCCAAAGGCTGCCGTCCGAAATGCTGCGGAATATGGAGCCATCGGCCGCAACAAGTATCATCGAGTCCTGATGAGCCGAGATGCGCGACAGACGCGCGGGACCGGAAAGAGCGTTTGACGGAAGCCCCTGGACCTTGAACTGCTTCCAGTCGGTACGGCCGTCGGCCGAACACATCGCGAGATCCGGCTTGACCAGCATGCACACGTCCTTTGAGTCCCGACCGACCGACATCACCACGGGGAACACGGTTCCGGATACGCGACCCGGCCTTTCCGCCGCGGCGATTGCATACGACTTCACGGTATCGGACGCACCGACTTGCCTGAATTCGACGAGTATCGAGCCGTCGGGCACGAGTCCGGACACCCAGAATCCGTCGGATCCCTCCCACTGGAAATCGGCGATCGTCTTGAAGCCAAGTGGCACTTCATCCAGCGAGCCGTCCGCGATGCCGTAAAGCCAGATCTTCTGATCCTGAGTAAGCAGAAGCACATGCTCCGACCCGACCCTGGCATCAATAATCCGGGACGATAGGCCGATGTGGCGATCTTCCCAGTTCGCCGAACAGCCGGAAGATGCGAAAAGACCGGTTCGCGTGAATACCAGGAAATCGGGACATCCGATGCTGTCGCTGGTCGGAACCATGGCCATGACGTCCGCCTGCGGAACGTTTCCAAAAGCACTCCAGCGATGAATCGGCCTGACAACGACGGTTGCCGACGCATCCTTCCTGATCGACCTGTTCGGACGATAGCGAACCACGTACTGACGGGAAAGCTGTTCCGCGATTTCCATCAGAACCCTGACATAAGGTTCGGAAGACCTGGTATCGTCGGGAACCGCAAGAACCCGGCCCTGAAGGCTTTCAGCAATGGCGGCATACCCTGTTCCAGGGGTTGAATCACGCGGGGTGACGATGAAGTACGGCCGCAACTGGGCACGATCCATTTCCCTGATAAGCGCGGCGGTTTCGCGGCTGCCCTGGGTAATTACCGGATCCCCGCAACCACGATTCATGCCCATTGCCATGGACATAAGCGAACTGTCCCTGACGCATGAAGAAACATCGGCACGCCCCATGCACCGGCTGAAGAGCCTTGAGGCTTCCCGACCAAGCTTGGAAACGCAGGACGCCTCGCACTGTGGCCCGCCGATGAAGACGGTCTGCCCGATGGCGCCAGTGGTCGGCCCGACAAGCCCCTTGCGTTCATTATCCTGGCACCGGTTGCGACAGGCCACCCATGCCCTGGCACGGCCGCAGTCGTCGCCGGGCTCCATCCTCAGGCGCTCGAGGCCGCCGGAATTGACCTGAAGAGGTTCATCGGAAAGGAATATCACGACCCTTTCGCCTGGAGACGAACGCAACATGCCAATCGAATCCATCATCGCCTGAACGCCGTCCTCGCCGGCACCACCGACCGTGGTTGACATCAGGGAATTCATCCAGCCGATGAACTTGTTCGAATCCGATGAAAAGCCCTGCTTGTCGATGACCTCGTCCGAAAAGGACACGATTCCAAGCCGCGCATCGCGGCCGCGGAAATCCAGCACGCTGGCGAAATGCGCGACGGCGTCCCGAACCGCCTGTTTTTCCGGGGACATGCTGCCCGACATGTCGATTGCAAACATGATGTCCAGCGGCCTGTCATCTTCCATTCCCCAGAAATCGATGATCTCGACGTTCAGGGATCCAAGGAACAGCCGGAAGGCATCACGGGTCAGGCCCGACACTCGGTTGCCCTTCTTGTCGCGGACATCGACATAGACGTCGATGTCACCGTTCGGCTGGCGGATGGTTCTGGTGATATTTCCGATGAAACCGAACGCCTCGCGATTGCGGATTTCCTGGTGCCACAGATATCGCTGCTCGGCCGTCGCCGCCCTTGGACTTGCCGGGAACCATCTTGTGTACTGAAGCCAGCGATCCATCTGATCGACTTCGTTCACCACCTTCCAGTAACCGGCTTCAGCCTGGGTCAGCAGCTTCGGGGACTCGGGATCATCGGAAAAAAACGTTCCCGCCAGGTAAAGCGCCGGGGGATCCTTCAGCGCCCTGGCTGTCTTGAACAGTTCTGCCCGAAGCCTTTCCCCGCGCGCCTGGATTCCGGGCACCGAGCGGACGTCTTCAAGAAACCGGTTAACGAAGTCCTCGGGAAATGCCTTGCCAACGTTTATCGCCTTCTCGAGCCTTTCCAGATAGACGTCCGAAACCGCGGCCCCGAACTTTTCCGGCCAGGTCCCCTTTCCATATATGGAGCCCAGTTGCTGCAGACGTGCCACATCGCGCGCCCGAAACGCCTCGGACAGCGCGATGCCAGCCTCGAGATCGTACGCCCGGGCGACAAGCTCGGCCGCTTCCGGCCATGACTCGTACTGACTTCGAAACATGGAAATCAGATTGACGTTCTGGCTTTTCTCGGCCCGTTCAAAACCACGCCGGCACTCGGTTTCCCTTGCCCTGGCGATGTATGGAGCGACTTCCGGCCAAGATTCGAATTCGGTTCGAAACGCCTTGATCTTCAGGTAATCCATGGATCCCACGGCACCTTCGAAGGCTCGATTGACCAGGGCTTCCCTTGCCTTTTTCAGACTGTCCCGGGCTCCGTCGCGGCCGTCGTACTGCGCAAGGAACTTCCTGACCGCTTCAATTCCGGGAACCTTCAGTGAGTCGGCAAGTGCCAGTTCGGCCTCCCGCCGGACAGAATCGACGAACTCCCTGGCGCCTGGATATTCCTTCCGGAAGGCTTGATACGCGTTGATATCGTTACGCTTCGTCACGAAGTCCCGATAGTTGGCGGTGGCTTCATTCAGAAGCGCGGTCTTCAGAAATTCGTCGCACCCTTTGACACGCGAGTACTTGGCCTTAAACGCGCGGTACGCCTCGACGGTGTCCGCCTTGATTGCCAGGTTAAGGGTGGCCTCGGCGACAAGGACTGTAATCACGTCGGCCTCTTCCTTGTACTTCGGTTTGCCGGCATGACCTTCAAGCCACTTTTCGCCCCTGGCCTGGGCCTTTTCGTTCGCACCCTGGTCGATAAGCTCGCGAAGCACGGTCGGAAGCCCCGCGCAGCCCTGCAACAGAAGCGAGAGCAGCATGAGTACGGTTGCAAGTGACGCACTGCGCGAACGATTCATGTCAGTTACTCCCGCATGTCGGGGCCCCGGTTCCGCCACCAATGGCCTCGCCTGACAACGTCTTCCGGCATCCCGAAAGATTCGAATTGTGATCACAGAACTGCTTCTTGATCTGTTCCGGGGCGATGCCCGAGAACTTGAACTTGTTGTTGGCAAGCCAGGTCGGACTGGCGCCGATTTCCAGTTGTCTGGCAAACTTCAGATTCTTTGACAGAAGCCTGCGCCCTTCGGATCCGTCGGCGCAACGCCGGATGACGTCCGGGTCGATACCGTTGACCGCGCAACTCTTCCAGTCGGACGATTTGATGTCCCTGTTACGGCATATGATGTAGTCCAGGTACCTGTAGTCCCCGGGGTAGTAATTGATGGCGCATAATTGTCTTATGTTTTCATCGACTTCAGGCTGGCCGTGCAGCGCCTTGAAGGTACCGTCAGGCATTTCGTCGGCGATGTAGTTGATGTTGACGGTAATGCCGTCGCTCTTGAACGCCCGGATCAATTCCGGAAGTGCGTTGAGCGCCTTCACGCCGAACGGGCACTGGGACATCACAAACAGATCCAGCCTGCGCGCGATTTCGGAACGACAATCGGAAGAACCATCACAGCCGGAGTCCCTGCAGTCAACCCTTCCGTCACCGTTGTCGTCCACGCCGTTGTCGCAGATTTCGGCGGTCGGATCGAACTTCGCGCCAACCTGCAGCAGCTTGTACTGACCGGCATCGACGATAAAACGCTTGATTTGGTCAAAACCGGCGTCTTCGGCCACGACTGGATCAAACAGGAATGCGGGCAGCAGCTTCACGCCCTGATCCTTCAGGCTGTCGTACAGCGCCCGGCCTTCCGGATCCGAGTAATCGAGGGTCTTCGGTTCAAGTCCGGGGAACATGTTCTTCAACTGGCCAAGGATCCTGTCGGGGAAGCACTTCGTACAGCGCCTGTCGGACAGGACGGTGACGACGATCTTCTTCGGTTCCGGGATGTTCGCGCAGACGGCCGGCTTTTTTGCCTTGAACGCGTTGCAAATCGAACGCATGAAGTCGGTCTCGGTGCGGCCACCCTGGTACTTCTCGCCGTTTAAGAACATCGTCGGGGATCCGCGGGCGCCAGCCTCCTTTGATGCCTTGAAGGATGCTGACAGCAGGTCGGTGCCTTCCTGGCCTTCGGCGCAAGCATTGATCGGGGCCGGATCAACCCTGGCCTCGGTCGCGCACTTTTCGAAATTCTGTGGAATGTTGCGCATGTCGTTGGCCATGCAGACGACTACGTCCATGTAGTTGGCCGGGGCATACTTCATTGCGCACAACTGCAGTTTGTCCCCCATGACTTCGTTGGCGCCGTGCATCGATGTCAGATTTCCCGGTTCAGGTTCGTCACCGATGTAATGCATTTTGAAATCAACCGCGTTTCCGAGGGTCTTCAGCACGGGGGCAATACCCTTCTGGACCTGCGCACCGAATGGACACTGGGACATAATGTGCATTGAAAACTGAACCTTTTCCAAAGGTTCACCGCCGGAAAGCAACCCGCTGGACGACAAGGGTCCGGATTCGCCGGACCCGATCCCGAACAGCCCGAAACCCGCGCCGATCGCAATCCCGACAACACCAAGGACAATCCATGGCCAGATTTTCCGGCCACGTGGCGGTTTGGCGTGGACGACCTGGGGAACCACCGGAACGAAATCCGACTTTTCGGCAAACCTGTCCGTGTCAGGTTCTGATTTGACGCCGGAATCACCCGCGGTTACCCGAATCCCCAACAGACTGACGTCGGCATCACGCTGCGCCGGGACGTGCGATCCAATCGGCCTTCCAAAGGCTTCAGGCGGTGTAATCGGCACACCCGCCGGGCTGGCCGGGGCCTGCGCGGCCCGGCCGGTGGCTGGAAGTTCAATCCCGAGCCTTGTCGAATCAAGGCCGGCCTGTCCATCCCCGAGCTGGCTGGAAAGAAGATCCCGCCGCGAAAGGCTGGCAGACAGTTCCATTCCATCTGCGGGGCGCAATGCCGGGTCGCGGGAAAGCGTATTCATCACGACGGCCGCAAGTTGCGGGGGCACCGCCGGCGCAAATTCCCTTATATCGGGCAATCCCCGATCATGCGCGCGGACGATCGAAAGAACCAGGGCGACAAGCGAGGACTCGTCTTCAGGAAGGTCATACGGCAGCCTTCCGGTAAGCATTCGATACATGACCACGCCAAGCGCGTACACGTCGGATCGTGTCGATGCCCTTTTCCCGTCAAGGACTTCCGGGGCCATGTATGCCGGCGTCCCGACCGCCTTGCCCGCCGCCGTCATCGATCTGTCGCCAAGAGTCCTGGCCAGACCGAAATCCAGGATCTTCACATGGCCGCCGTCAAGGACATGGATATTCCCCGGCTTAACGTCCCTGTGCAGCACCGGTTCCGCCTGGGTATGGGCGTACCCAAGACCGGCCGCGGCCTGGCGCGCAAGATTGACCACATCCTGGGGATTCCATGGATGCGGCCTTTCCAGAAGCAGCTTTTCCAGCGACTTCCCGGTAAGAAGCTCCATCGGCAGATACAGGTTTCCGCCTTCCTCGAACGGCGTCTCGACCTCGATGATGTTTGGATGTCGAAGGCGCTTCAGCACGGTGACTTCGGAAAGAAAGCGCGCCCTTGATTCGGAATCCTGGCTCAATTCGGGACGAATGACCTTTACGGCCCAGTCGCCCGGAAGCATCTGATGCCTGGCACGCCAGACGATGCCCATGCCGCCCCGGCCAATCTCGTCGATCAAAACCCATTCCCTTACGCTTATCGACATCTTGTTCCCTCTCTCAGATCACGTCGCGAACCACCCGAATCCCCAGTGAACAACTGCTCTTGCCGTACTCGAGCCTGTACCTGTTTGACAGGCGGAGTACCGAGGCACCGTCGTCCCAGCTTGAGCCGCGGTTGACCCGGAACTTTCCGGATGGATACCTGCGCGCGCTTCCGTCGGACGGCGCGCCGGAATAGCTGTTATGGTAAACGTCCTCGCAATGCTCCCAGACGTTGCCAACCATGTCGTACAGCCCGTTGGCATTCGGTCGCTTGCGTCCGACCGCACTGGTGCTTCCGTATGAATTGTCTCGATACCAGGCGATGTCACCAGGACTGCCGTAAAGGTCGGCCGTCACGCCGGCCCTGGCCGCGAATTCCCATTCGGCTTCACTTGGAAGCCTGCCGCCAACCCATCTGGCAAAAGCGGAAGCCTGTTCCCAGTCAACGCACACAACCGGGTTGGACGCACCCCTGAACGGCTGGGGAAGCACCCTGGAAGACCAGACCCCGTCGATATAGACGCGGCAAGTTCCGTCATCGAAATGTGGACGGCTGCACGCACCGGCATCGACGCACTTCTGGTACTGTTCGATCGTGACCTCGGTCGCGGACATGCTGAAACTCTTGACCGTGACGAAATGCGTCGGCTGCTCGTCCGATTGTCCCGTGGATGAACCCATCCAGAAACCGCCTCCTTCAATCCTGACCCAGTTGATTCCGGCGATCTTGTCGGGCGAAGGGGGCTCTGGGGCAACCACAACAGCGGCCTGCCTCGCGGCTTCGTCACGGGCTTCCTTCCAGGATTGATACATGGTGAAGCCGACTATTCCACCCGCGACAACCACCATCGCCACACCGACGATAATCAGGTTGCGCAAGGTCAGAACCCCGGCAATCCCGGGGGGAAGTCGGTCATAAATCCGACCTGGCATACCAATGACAACCGACAGGGCGCCACGCATCCACGACGGTACCCATCCCGGCATGCCCGCCGCGGCACGCGTGCCCGATCCGCCGCGGCGACGGACATCCGGCGAATCATCAAGCGCCGGAAGTTCAATCCGAATGCCCGCAAGGATATCGGGGACACCCGGACATCCAGGAACGAAACCCGCACCGGCCATCGGCCGTTCAACACGTCCGCTGGGCGAATGACCGGACTGTTCCGAAGGTGCCGAAAAAGCCCAGGCGGCCCTGCCCTGTTCCTGGCTTGATCCCGATGAGACCTGGATGCCAAGCGACGTCGCGTCGTAATCGACCGCGGCGGGTGATGCTGCCATAACCGACATGCCCGGACGGGACTGAACGGACGGACTTGACTGGGCGGGGGACGGATAGAGCCTGGCCAGGCGACTTTCAAACTCGGCGGCATCCGCGGGTCGTTCAGACGGATCGGCGGCCAGGGCAGACATCACGACGCCGGCAAGATCCGACGACACGGCCGGGGCATACTGACGGACATCGACCAGGCCCGATGCATGGGCCCGCGATACGGCAAGCACAATCGCCATTGCCGAGGCCGAATCCTCGTCCGGCATGTTGAACGGCATCCTTCCGGCCAGCAGGCGGTAAAGCACGATTCCAAGCCCGTAAACGTCGGACTGCGGCGTGGCGCGCTTTCCGTCAAGCACCTCCGGCGCCATGTAGGCCGGCGTGCCAACCGCAAGGCCGCGCGACGTGGTGGACTTCTCGCCAAGAGTTCTGGCAAGACCGAAATCGACAACCTTCACCCGGCCATCCGAAAGGATGTGAATATTTCCCGGCTTCACGTCACGATGAAGAACCGGTGGCTTCTGCCTGTGCCCGAAACCGATGCCGGCCGCTGCCTGCCTTATGATGGCAACCGCGGCTGCGGGCTCCCACGAACCGGGACGTGCCGCAAGCACCTTTTCCAGGGACTGTCCGGCAAGGAATTCCATCGGAAGGTACAGTTCGCCACCTTCCTGAAACGGCGAATCAACTTCGACCACGTTGGGATGACGCAACCGCTTAAGGACGGTCACCTCGGAAAGGAAGCGATCACGGGTTTCCGCATCCGAACTCAGTTCGGGACGGATGACCTTCACGGCCCAGTCGCCCGGCAGAATCATATGACGGGCCCGCCAGACCACACCCATTCCACCTCGCCCGACCTCCTCCAGAAGCGTCCACTCCCGAACCTTCTTCGGCATCCTGCCCTCCTTACCGGACTCTTTTGGTTCGGTGCAGTTTTATCACAAAGGGTCACACTTTTTCACGTAATTATTTGCTGTGACGTGGGTGTTCGGACAGTGTTTTGCAGTCGCGTCAGAAGTTCAGGATGACCGCGAGCTGGCCGAAGTAGATGTTGTCCCTGGCCTTCAGGTCGATGCTGTTGACCAGCGCAGCGCCGGCGGCGCCGGGGACGATCAGGCCGGCGATGGCCTGGATGCGAATCAGGTCGTGCATCAGTTCGGCGTCAAATACCAGTTCGTTCTCGCTGCCGACGAATGATCCACCAAG
>ERZ795031.5207-NODE-5207-length-10531-cov-4.357675_pt1 | contig 10531 bp, 8 predicted proteins | sample MGYA00375123_ERZ795031 | MGnify/ENA primary metagenome ERZ795031 (study PRJEB30166, sample SAMN05720159) | activated sludge metagenome | isolation source: anaerobic digester from wastewater treatment plant | place: USA | collected 2015-04-21 ... | reverse complement strand
AAAACAAGCTTGAAGATTTCAGCCGGGAACGCCTGATACCACACAGCCTCTTCGCTGAGGGTCCTGCACTTGCAACCGGTGATCTGAACGGTGATGGTCTGGATGATATTTTTGCAGGCGGTGCCAGAGGTCAGGAATCCGTTATTTTTATTCAGCAGGCTGACGGGAGTTTCATACAGCAGGATGTTCCGGCGCTTAAACCGGACATAAAGTATGAAGATGTGGATGCAGCAATTTTTGATGCAGACGGGGATAATGATAATGACATTTATATTGTAAGGGGTGGGAATGATGTAACACTGGGAAACACATTGCTGGAAGACTGCCTTCTTATAAATAATGGAACCGGATTCTTCAATGAATCAGTAAAGGGCACATTACCTTTTACCGCGAATAACGGTTCATGCGTAAGTCCCTGTGATTTTGACGGGGACGGAGACATCGACCTGTTTGTAGGATCCAGGTCCATTCCCGGTGCATACGGATTATCTCCGAATCAATTATTACTTGAGAACACCGGACGCGGTCATTTTAAAGATGTTACCGATGAGCGGATGAATCGGCTCAAAAAGATTGGAATGGTTACGGATGCATGCTGGATTGACTATGACAACGACGGTGACTTTGATCTTGTTATGGCAGGAGAATGGATGAGGATCTATATTTGCCGTAACGACAACGGGAAGTTCACTGATGTGACCAAACAATCCGGACTTCTGTCTACATCAGGATGGTGGAACTGTATACATTCAGCCGACATTGACGGAGACGGGGATCAGGACCTGATCGGTGGCAATCTGGGCCTCAATTCCCTGCTGAAACCATCGCCTGAAGAACCGGTCGAAATGTATATAAATGATTTTGACAACAACGGCATTCTTGATCAGGTAATTTGTTCATACCAGGAAGGGATCAGCTATCCGCTTGCATCACTTGACGAACTGGTCCTGCAGATCCCTGATCTGGCTAAGAAATTTCCAAACTATTATGACTTCGGAGGGAAGACTGTAAAAGACATGTTTGACCGGAGTATACTGAAACGCTCCATAATGAAAGATGCAGTAATGTCTGAAAGTTCTGTTTTCCTTAACAATGGCGACGGTACATTTAAAATTGTGATACTTCCTGTTGAAGCTCAGTTCTCTCCTGTCCGCGATATCCTTGTAAAAGATCTGACGGGAAATGGCAAAATGGATCTCATCCTTGTCGGGAACGATTATACTATCAGGCCTTCAATGGGCCGTTACGATGCAAGTTACGGATTGTATTTACAGGGTGACGGAAAAGGTGGCTTCAAAGCGTTGATGCCCTATCAGAGCGGATTAAAGATCGACGGTGATGCAAGGAAAATCCTTTACCTCAGGATCAGGGGAAAAAACATCCTGGTGGCTGCCATCAATAATGATAATCTGCAGATGATTGAATGTTCAACATCATTTTAACGGACTAAAAGTGACTTATTAATGGAAGGGAAAAAAATCGACCTTGATCCGGACAGTAAAACAAAGTTTGTAAAGCTTTTACAGATCATTTTCGGAATATTCTGCATTATAGCTTCAATCTATTTTTTAATTTCCGGTCGTCATCCGGACACATCAATAGCTTCTCTCCTTGTGGCAGCCGTTTTCCTTCTTTTATTCGGTATCTATCAGATAATGGCCGGGCTGGGTAAAACACAAAAATATTTCCTGGTGAAACACAGCGGCATCTCATTCAAAGAACATTCAATACTACATGTTAAAGAAATACCTTCAGATAAAATCGAAAAAATTGAACTTTATCCGTTAAGCATCAAATTCCTTCTAAAAGACTCCAAAAAGATCAGGTTCCGCTTTGGGATCAGTTATCCGGAAATTATTGACCCTGTGAAGCAGGAGGTTATAGGGTTTGCAGAAGATCATAGTATTCCGTGGAATGAGGTTCCGGAGGAGATATAACTCAGGGCGAAGGGCGGACGAGGAGATGGGGAGATGGGGAGATGAGGAGACTCTGTGAAAACTCCGGGATACAATGTAAACTCCATAATGAAAAACAGACTTATAAATTAGTTATCTGATCCCAGAGTTCTTTATTTACAGGTATTCCTGCTTTCAGGTTATGTTCACGGACTTTTACGATATTTTCTCCGGGATAACGTATCGTTGTATCATCACTGACGGGCAGTGATTTCTTAAGATCGGATATTATTCCCCTGATTGAGTTCTCAATTGATGGATTATTATTCAAACTCCGGGGATTTATTGCAATGAAAACCTGTGATACACTATATTCCGTTTTACTTCTGGTAATCTCATAAGTGGAAAGACCTCCTGACAAAACAGTTGCCAGGATATCCAGTAAAAGTGACAGGCCTGAACCTTTCCAGAAACCTATCGAAAGAGCTCTCCGGGTTTGCAGTATTTCAGCAGGATCATCAGTCAGTTCTCCTTTATCGCTGAAGCCTCCGGTGTAAGGGAGTTTTCTTCCTTCCCTGCGGTATGTTTCCATTTTGCCGTATGAGAACTGGGTCATTGCGAAATCCAGGACAATGGCTTCATTCTCATATGGCAAGGCCATAACAAAAGGATTGTTCCCGAGTCTGACATCAGAAGCTCCCCATGCCGGCATATTTGCTTCAGTATTTGTCCAGCATAACATAACAAATCCTTTTCTTGCAGCATACCAGCCGTATGTTCCTCCGCGCTGCCAGTGATTCGTGTTTGCCAGAGCAGCCATCCCAATTCCGGATTTTAATGCCAGATCCATAGCCCTGTCAGAAGCAAAAAGAGCATTCAGCGGTCCCGGTCCCAGGTTGCCGTCCCACTGTTCAAGTGCACCGCTGCTGTGGATCAATGTTGGTTCTGCATCCGGTTTTACATAACCGTCCCGTACATTTCCCACAAATCTCGGAAACCTGTTTGCTCCGTGCGAGTAAACTCCTTCAAGGCTGTTAACCGCAAATATCCCGGCACATTCTTCTGCCTTTCTTTGAGAAAATCCTGAACGCATTAGGATCCCGGTAAATACTGACCTCATTTCCTCAAATGGAATTCTGATGGTTTCAATAATATTCTGCATATTCATATTTTCTTTTATCCCAAAAGCTGCGTGGATAATGCGTTAAAACCTTGCAGTTATATGATAAGGTCTTTGTGCTCTTTGCGTAATCTTTGCGATCTTTGCGGTTTATTCTTTCTTTCTTTTTATTCTCAATAATTCTATTTTAGCACCATATCTGCAAAGTCCATGAACCAGTTCCAGTCCTTAAGGAGCATATTATGTACTCCATCCCTGATATGGTATCCTGTTTTGCCGCTTGTTACAGGTTTGTTCAACGGAGGCATTTCAGGAGGCAGGGATGATTTTATTTTCAGGAGATTATATACCGGCAATGAATTAAACAATGACAGGTATGAGCCACGCGGATCGGCCCAGAGATCGTCGGCAGCTGATGCCACATATAATGCCCGGGGTGCAATAAGCGCCATAAGCATGTGCATATCAACCGGCATCTCTGGTTCATTATTGTTGTATTTCCTGTAGTTAGTACAGAACCAGTGTGGGAATGATTTGTTTATTACAGAAATCGTTTCGCCATATTTTCTCCTCGCGAGAGCTGCTCCGCCGCAACCCGATTCATTGCTGATTACAAGAGCGAACCTCTGGTCTTCGGCTCCGGCCCATAAAGCCGTCTTCCCGCCTCTCGAATGACCCAGAACCGCTACTTTCTTTCTGTCTATGTCTTTATCGGTTTCGAAATAATCCATGCAACGGCTTGCGCCCCATGCCCAAGCTGCTATTGTTCCCCATGAATCAGCCTGTCTTCCGCGATCAAGTAAACCATGGATACCGTTTTTAAAATCATCAAAATTATCAGGATCAACATCCGCATTATAAAATACTGCAATGGCATAACCCCTGGCAACAACTTCCTCAGCAGGCCAGAATTCACTTCTTACTTTTCGTGTCGGATCGGTATTTGCCGGGCCCCTGTTGTCAATTAGCAGAAAAGCAGGTACTGGCTTCTGAACCTTGTTAGGAACAAACATAGTCAGATGAATGACAAGAGATCTGCCCTCAGATCTTATCGTGATATCTACCTGCTTCAAAGTGGCATTGCCGTTCATGGCATTTTCGTCCTCATTGATCACTTTAAACTCTTTTGAATATTGTGTCGAAGGCACTCTCCCGTAAACATTTTCCCTGAAGAGTTCCAACACCTCCTGACGACGATATTTTTTCCATCTAGTGGCTGAAGTTACCGGTTTTCCTGAAGAACCGGTCAATACATCGGGAAGTATGTATTGAGGTACCTTTTCTTCGAAGTAATTTATGTCGGGGCGGGATTTCGATAATTTTTCCACCAGTTCAGGGGAAGCTTTCCAGCCATTCCCTCCCTGGGCACATATCATAGTGGCTGTCAGTATAATACTAACTGACATGGCAGCAATTATTTTCGAAATTTTCATACTTTTAATGTTATGTGTAAATTTAACTTTTATAATTCACATCCTTTGTGGAATCCTTTGAGCGACTTTGTGGTTAATTTTTTTTTACCACGAAGGGACACAAAGGTTATCACAAAGTAACACAAAGGAATACAATAAATTAAAAATATTCACGAATTATTCACATTAACGACTTTAATGAATAAACGAATTCCCGGCATCCTTCTTAGCAGACAGGATACCCTTCGCCTTAATCTTTATACTATTACTAGCTTCTCGTGTTTTATGTGTATTTTTACAGAACATATTTAGTTTTATGGCCACTCTGTTCAAAATAGCCGGAGATAAGATCCAGTGCGTACTTTGTCCGCATAATTGCATGATAGGAGATGGCAACTCAGGAATATGTAAAGCAAGGAAAAACAACAGCGGATCATCAGAGCTTACTACATACGGCGTAATATCAGGTTGTGCTCTGGATCCTATAGAAAAAAAGCCGCTGTACCATTTTTATCCCGGCACAAATATCTTTTCGATAGGATCATATGGATGCAATATGAGATGCGATTTCTGCCAGAACTACAGTATTTCGCAGCGGACCATAGCGGGTTTTGTCAACCGTACCGATCCGGAGCAGATAGTAAAAAATGCGCTTGACTCACTTCACAACATAGGAATAGCATTTACATATAATGAGCCAGTCATCTGGTTCGAATATATTAAGGATGTTGCATTACTGGCAAAGAACAATGACCTCCGTACTGTGATTGTAAGCAACGGATATGTTAACAGGGAACCGCTTGAAGAGTTTATTTCATTTACTGATGCTTTCAATATTGATCTCAAAGCATTTAACAATACATTCTACAGGCGCCTGACCGGAGCTGACATTGAACCGGTAAAGGAAGCACTGAAACTAATAGCCGGTTCAGGCAGGCATCTCGAGATAACGACTCTTATAATACCCGGGCACAACGACAGTGAAGAGGAAATGGCTGAGGAAACAGAGTGGATAGCAAAAGAACTTGGATGTGATGTTCCTTTTCATCTCAGCCGGTACTTTCCGATGTACAAAAGGGAAGATCCTGCAACCAACAGCCAGAAACTAATAAGACTCTCGGAAATAGCTTCAAAAAACCTCAGGTATGTTTATGTCGGGAACATGGTATCGGAGACCGGCCAGAATACAATTTGTCCCCAATGCGGTAAAACTGTAACCAGGAGATCGGGATACAACATAAAAATTATGAATCTCGATCAGAAGGGCAATTGTAAAAACTGCGGAAAACAGATATACAAAAATTTCACTTCTTTTCCTCATTCGAGCAGGAACTGAAACTCAAAATGTTTGAGGGTAAAAGCCCCACCCGGGGGGTTGGGGGTAAAAACAGGGACTTCCCGGATTACAAATGCCCGATCCCTGAAGTTTCATTCCGATCTGAACTCCTTTATACTTTTTTCCGCTTTTAATATGTAAAGTCTTCTCAGTTCACTTATCAGCGGGATATTCACATTGAACACTTTATCATCGATTTGGGAAAACGGAAGAACCATCGGGGATGTTCCTGTCATAAAAACGGCATCATAATCTGACAGCCGGTCAGCTCTGACACATCCCATTTTAACCTTGATATTGTTTTCAGAACAGATATCGAGGATATGCTTTCTTGTAATGCCGCAAAGTATTACATCATCAGGGGCGGTGACGAGATAATCCTTTCCCACAAAGAAAATATTTGACCGGCTCCCTTCTGTCACCTGCCCCTTTTCATTTACAAGAAGCGCTTCATAACCGCCATCAAGTATAAGCTTATGAAAAATTGATGATCTCAGCTTATGATTAATGATCTTTGATCCCGGATCTTTTCTTTCGGCATAGAATAATATGCCTTTAACACCATCTTTATATTGTTTTTCAGTAGGATATATCGGTTCAATATAATAGATCAGATAAGAGGATGAATCTTTATTGTAATTGAAGACTATTTTCAGGTTCACCTCTTTCTTACGGTCTGATTTTGTCAGGCTTATTATATCCTTTTTAAGCGTTTCCGTTTCAGCCAGCATCTTCTTTTTCTGGTTCTTTACGCTGGTTTCAAGGCGTTCCATGTGATCATAGAAGAAGACAGGACTGTTCCTGACCATCCTGATTACTTCATATACCGAATCGCCCTCATAAACCAGCGAGTTATCGAAGGAATCTGCATTTTCAAGCTTACCGTTAAGAATAAATCTTTTCCCGAAACACTCATTCATCTTAATATCATTTGTCGACAAATTTACTAACTATTAACCACTCTGCCCGCTTTTCTGATTATATTCGTGATCGTTTAGCCGATGTATATTTCCTGATGTTCGCAATTATCGATATTGAAACGACCGGTGGAAGTGCAAAGCTGGAAAAGATAACAGAAATTGCCGTTTATCTCCATGATGGGGAGAAAATTACCGGAGAATACAACACTCTGGTCAATCCCGAAAGGAACATCCCGTATTATATTACAAATCTGACCGGGATAACGAATGAAATGGTTGAAAATGCACCCAGATTCTACGAAATTGCGAAGCAGATTGTAGAGCTTACTGAAGGAAGGATTTTTGTAGCACACAATGCCAGGTTCGATTATTCATTTATAAGGCAGGAGTTTAAATCGCTGGGATATAATTTCAAAAGAAGTATCCTTGATACTGTGTCCCTTAGCAGAAGATTATTTCCGGGATACCGGTCATATAGCCTTGGTAATATCTGCAGGGAATTAAAGATTGAAATCAACGACCGTCACAGAGCAGCCGGAGATGCCTTAGCTACTGTAAAACTCTTCGAGCTTCTCACTGAAAGGGACAGAGAGCTAAGCTTTGGAAATTCAGGTCTGATAAGAAACACAAGGCTCTCAAAGCTTAATCCTCATCTTGATCTTTCAAAGATTGAATCGATCCCGGATGAACCGGGCATATACTATTTTTATAATGACCGTGGTGATCTTATTTATATCGGGAAAAGCAGGAATCTTCAGCAAAGGATAAGCACACATCTTTCAAACAACACGACAAACAGGGCAATGGAAATGAGAGACCTGATAGCTGACATAAGCTGGGAGCTTACCGGGAGCGAGCTGATAGCCCTTTTAAGGGAATCATATGAGATCAAGGATAATAAGCCTGTATATAACAGGGCACAGAGAAGATCCTCCTTCCAGTGGGGAATTTATACTTCAACAGATAAAAATGGCTATATCAACTTCTGCCTTCTTCCCGTTTCAACAGAAGAAACACCTCTTTCAGTCTTCTCATCCAGGGAAAGAGCCAGATCAAAGCTGGAATCACTTACCGGGAAATATGATCTCTGCCAGAAGCTTGCCGGACTATACAAATGTGACGGCCCCTGCTTTCAGCATCATGTAGGTATCTGCAGGGGAGCCTGCTGCGGGAAAGAGACAGCTGCTGATTATAATTTACGGGCAACCAAAGCCATCGAGGAGTTCGTTTTTTCGCGCCGGAACTTTTTTATTATAGACCGGGGAAGAAATGATGAAGAAAAAAGTGCAGTCAGGATAATAAACGGTAAGTATTCCGGATACGGGTATTTCAATATTAATGACATCGGCTTCGGACTGACTGCTGTTCACGATTGTATAAAGACATCACCGGACAACAGGGATATCCAGGTCATTCTTAAACAGTATCTGCGTACCAATAAGGTGGAGAAAATAATTGAATTCTGATCTAAGAATGATAAACTTTTACTTATACTTTTGTTAATAACCTAAGATAACCCCATATGGCTCTTTTTACAAGAACAACGAAGAACCTTATCATCAAGATTGAGGAATTTTTTGACAATGTTGAGATTGGCATACTTGTTTTCAGGGAAGGAATAAAATCATATCTCATCAATAACAGGGAAGATTTTGTCCGGCATCTTCAGAAGGTAGATGCTCTTGAAAGCAATGCTGACAAACTGCAGAGGGAAATTGAGAACGATATGATAACCAATTCGATTCTGCCGCAGCATCGTGAAGAAGTAACGAAGCTTATAGACCAGCTTGACGAGATAATAGATTCTGTGAAGAGCTCGCTTAATGATTTCAATATTGAGTTGCCTGAAATACCTTCGGCACTTAATAACGACATCTTAGACCTTACCGAGGTATCGTCAAATGCGGCGGAGGAGCTTATTCCTGCAGCCCGTGCATATTTCAGGGCACCATATACAGTAAGGGAAAAACTCCTGAAAGTATATTATTTTGAGACTGAAACGGATAAGATATCGAAGGGGATAAAGAAGCAGATATTCCAGCAGATGCCTGAGCTGGATCTTGCGCATAAAGCACATCTGAGATATATACTCCATCATATTGAAAACATTTCCGATATTGCCCAGAAAGCTGCGGATCTGCTTTCGGCAATGGCGATAAAAGTTATCACATGATACTGTTGTTTCTTACAAGCGGATTATTCCTTGGGTGGTCGCTTGGTGCGAATGATGCATCCAATGCATTCGGATCAGCTGTCGGATCAAAGATGGTCTCGTTCCGCACTGCAGCAATAATTGCATCAATCGCTGTGATTCTGGGAGCGGTAATGCAGGGTTCGGGAACATCCCAGACCCTTGGAAAACTCGGTTCGGTTAATGCAATCGGAGGATCTTTCACCCTTGCGCTTGCTTCGGCCGTAACAGTTTATCTAATGACAAAGCTATCCATTCCCGTATCCACCACACAGGCTATAGTTGGTGCAATTATCGGCTGGAATCTTTTCACAGGTAACCGTACTGATGCCGCCACACTTTCAACCATTGTTATCAGCTGGATTTCAGGCCCGGGTCTCGGAGCTTTGTTTGCAATTCCCTTGTTCATATTCATCACCGCTGTAAAAAAGAGATCCGGAATTCATCTGATAAGGTTTGAATCATACATCAGAACCGGGCTCATAATTACAGGTGCTTTCGCAGCTTACAGCTTAGGTGCGAATAATATTGCAAATGTAATGGGGGTATTTCTGCCGGCTTTTAACCTTCAGGAACTGAACCTTGGAATAATTTCCCTTAACTCTTCACAACAGCTTTTCCTGCTTGGAGGTATAGCCATCGCAACAGGTATAATCACCTATTCAAAAAAGGTTATGCAGACTGTCGGGGCAAGTATCGTGGAACTAAGTCCCGAAGCCGCAATGGTTGTAGTGCTTGCCCAATCTCTTGTTCTGTTTGTATTTTCATCGTCATCACTGTCTTCATTTCTGAAAGGAGCCGGCCTTCCATCCATCCCGCTTGTACCAATATCGAGCTCACAGGTTATAATAGGATGTGTCCTTGGAATAGGCATCTACAGGGGAGTGAGGAATATCAATTTCAGACTGCTTGGGCAGATAGGTGCAGGATGGATCGCCACACCGGTCATTACATGTATTCTTACCTATCTTTCCCTTTTCTTCTTCAAGAACATGTTCAACATCGATGTCGGTCACAGGATAACTGAGGGCGCTGTTTCTCCAGGGGCCGCACAGACTGTAACGGATCCCGTGATATCGGATCTGATGAGATATCTTCTTCTGGGAATCCTTGCTGCAGGATTCTTCGTCATACTATATTATTATATTCTTGAAAGAAACAAAAGGAAGGAACTTCAGCGGTCGGAAATTAAGTTCTGGAAAAATATTAAATAATCTGTAAAATATTAACTAAAAACCTGATACACATTTAAAGAAAAGCTACTATGGTAACAAATAAGAATCAAAAGAATCCACAGAATCTGTCGCGGAGAGAATTTATCGGGCAGGCGGTTGCAGGAAGTGCAGTTATTATGATTGGTCCGGTCAATCCATTTGCCGGCGGACCTGTTCAGGATTCGGGAAGCTGGCCGCAGGGAGCCGCAGATTTCCGTGTCCATATGATAGGTCATGCACATATTGATCCGGTATGGCTCTGGCCATGGCCGGAAGGGATGTCTGTAGCTTACAGTACCTTCCGATCGGCGCTTGACCGTATGAATGAAACTCCCGATTTCACATTTACTGCCAGCTCGGCACAGTTCTACCAGTGGATCGCGGATAATGACCCCGCCATGCTTAAAGAGATCAAGAAAAGGGTTGATGAAGGGCGATGGAAT
>ERZ795031.5203-NODE-5203-length-10538-cov-7.082801_pt1 | contig 10538 bp, 9 predicted proteins | sample MGYA00375123_ERZ795031 | MGnify/ENA primary metagenome ERZ795031 (study PRJEB30166, sample SAMN05720159) | activated sludge metagenome | isolation source: anaerobic digester from wastewater treatment plant | place: USA | collected 2015-04-21 ... | reverse complement strand
AAGTATTTATTGATGATGAATCAAATACAAATTTTCTATATCAAATTATGTATGCTAGTTTACTGACATTTTCTGATGATTGTTTATTTAATTATATTTTTAATGCGGAATCTAATGTTAATTTATTAAACAATTTTACATTTAATGTTCTTACATCTCTTCCGGATGAGGATGAATCTACTGATTTATATGATGAAGCAACAATGGATTATAAAACGACAATTGCAAGTATTTTACAAACAGCTACTGATTATCTAATGGAATTGAATAAAGATCTAGTATCAGATGTTATATGCGTCGAATCATATACTGTTACTAAAGTTCTTTAAAAAGATTCAAAAATGAATTAAATTATAAAACAAAAACAGTTCCCGGAAGATCTGTGCTTATTTTAAGCTTTGTTTATAATTTATGCATTTTTTGGATCATTTGTCCATATTACTTTATGGAGGAAATTTTCACGTGTTTAATGATAAGTTGATAGTTAAAGAAGATTATAAAATCTTCGATAAGTTAGCAAATGAGATGAATCACAGTGCGAGAGGTCCACTCGGTTGGGTGCAAATTTACTTGCAGACAAAGAATGGATTAATTTTTGATGAAGGTCCGAACTTAGTAACAGCGCAAGGTAGAGAATATGTTGCTCAAAGAGTTTTTAATAGCAACGCCTATAGTGGAGGAGTGAGAAGTAATTGGACTAGTTATGTAATTTCTCATTTTGCAGTTGGAAGTGGAGGATCAGTAGTTGCTGGTGCGCCATCGGTTGTTACTTTGAATGGACCATATATTTGTGATACGGGACTAATTACTGCAACATCATTGGGAATTGCAGGATATCTTACAGAACCAGGGGGAACGACACTAGCAGTTAAATCTATAACTGCGAGTGGTGGAACAAGATACTTAGAAAGCAGTTCTTACTCTGGTGGAGGTTCATCTTGTACTTATTATACAAAAATGAAATGTACATGTATCATCCCCAATGGCGAACCAAGTTCTCTTGCACCAGGTGCAACAACAAAAATTGATGAAGCTGGTTTATATTTTGTATCAGGTTCAACAGCGAAATTGTTTTCGCATATTTGTTTTGCGCCAAAATGGAAAGAAAAAGAATCAGTGTTAACAATTCAGTGGTACATTTTATTTTAAAGATTTAATTATGCTAGAAATTGAAAATCTTGAAAAACAAAGATTGAATTTTATAAATAATTTGTGTCAGCATTTCAAAGTATCATCATTAGAAGAATATTATGATCAAAATCCAAAAACATTTGTGAGAAGCATCACAGTCTTGAAAATTGATAATTTACGGTGCAAAGATATTTTAAAACAATTGACACCATATCTGCTCACTGCTGCTCCTCTGGAAAGATTGTATCATGTTTTATTTAATTTTTATGAGGATAATCCAGTAAAATGTAAAGTATGTGGTAAAGCAACTGAATTTACAAAACAATTTTCAAAAGGTTATCAAACATATTGTTCGATTGGTTGCCGAATTGATGATCAAAAATATATTAATACAAAAGCTTTTACTACTTATTTTGAGAAAACTGGTTACAAAAATCCTTCTCAAGACCCAGAGATAAAGAATAAGAAAATTGAAACAACATTTGAACACTTTGGATATTCTCATATTAATTATATTCCTGGAATCAATACGATTCGACAGAAAAAATATTTTGAAAAAACGGGGTACAATCACCCATTTCAAAATCCTGATGTAAAAGAGAAGATAAAAAACACATATATGAGCAAAACAGGTTTTGAAAATCCAAGTTTCAATCATGTAGTTATTAAAAAAAGAGCAGAAACGTATCGGAATAAAACAGGATATGATTGTTCTCTACAAGATCCAGTGATTCAAGATGTTATTCGCCAGACTCATTTGAAAAAGTATGGAGTTGATAATCCAGCGAAGAACAAAGAAATTCAACAAAAAATTTCACAAACACAAAAATATCATTTTTTTGAAAAGTTGCTCTCGAGTAATAGATTAAAAGAAAGATATTTACCATTGTTTTCAATTTCTGATTATTCTGGTGTCAAACATAATAAAAAATATCTTTGGAAATGTTTAAAATGTAATACCACTTTTGATGACGATATTGATAATGGTAATTTGCCTAGATGTCCAACCTGCTATCCTGTAGTTGGGACATCTTCTGTCGAAAAAGAGATTGTGCAGTTTTGTCAAGAATATTCTATTATTGAAAATAGAAATAGAACTTTAATTCCACCATATGAGATCGATATCTACATTCCAGATATCAAATTGGGAATCGAGTTAAATGGTGTTTATTGGCATTCTGAAGTATTTGGTAGAAAAGATAAAGATTATCATCAGCGCAAATTATTATTATCTTTGCAAAAACAAATTAATTTAGTTCAAATTTTTGAAGATGAATGGTTATATAAACAAAATATAGTTAAAAGTGTGTTATTGAATAAATTTAAAAAGAATGATTACAGAATTTTTGCAAGAAAGTGTCAAATCTATTCAGTTCCAATAGAAGATGCTAAACAATTCTATACAACTAATCACATTCAAGGATTTATCAATGGTGAGCATATAGGGTTGTATTATAATAATGAATTCGTATCGATGATGACTATAGGCTCTCCAAGATTTAGTTCCTCTCACGATATTGAAATTTATAGATTTTGTAATAAAAACAATACTAGTGTTCCAGGTTCTTTGTCTAAATTATTGAGAGCTATTGATACCATAACACCATTTAATTCCATCATAACTTATGCAGATGCAAGATATGGGATAGGAACTGGTTATTATAAATGTGGATTTAAATTCGTGGGGACAACTGAACCAGGATATTATTATGTAAAATGTGGTACACGAAAAAGATTGTCAAGGTTACAATTTCAGAAACATTTATTGCAAAATAAGTTAGAACTATTTGATGAAAAATTGACAGAATGGGAAAATATGCAATTAAATGGTTATGATAGAATCTGGGATTGTGGTAATTTTGTTTATGAGTTAAATAAAGACAGATAGATCGGCATTGAAAGATTATTAAAATAAATTTATTTAAAGGAGTTAAGAATTATGCCGGTAACAGATCGTCGTGAACCAGCTGTATATGTAAGCATTGAGGATGCTTCTTATGCTGCTGAGTCTCTAGAGACTGGAAGAATTGGATATATTGTTACTCTTTGTGACCGTGGACCACATAATAGGGTTGTCACGTTAACATCAAGAGAACAATTTTATAAATTATTTGGACAGCCCAATTATCGAAGAACTTCTCAAGCGCATTATCTTGCAGATAAATTTTTACAGTACTCGAGCAATCTTTTGCTTGTTCGAGCGATGCCAGATGATGCATATTGGGCAAATAAAAATATTTCAACATCGACTTCAAGTACTAAAATTACTTATTTACCGGGTCCAACTGATGCTACTTTTACATTTACTCCGGGTAGTAAGGATGTTGTAGCATCTAATGCTGCTTCATATAATGTTGTTGATGTTGGAACTTGGATTTTTGCAGACGGTGATACTGTAGCTGATGCAGGACAGGTTGTTGCTAAAAATCTTGCTACGCTAACATTAACACTTGATAATGTTTACGCTGGAACAATTTCTGGAGCTGTTGATGGATATTCTTGTTCACCATATATTGCTGGTTCCACTGCAAGTGTAACCTCTGAGGCCCAAATGCCTGAAGTTACTTCAACAGTGGTTTGGTATTTTTATGCAAAAGGTGCTGGAACATATTACAACAATATTAAAATTATGGGAGTTCGTAACGTCGAACTTGAAAAGATGTATACTGACACTAATGGAGTGGTTTTATATAAATATCTATTTATGGATATCGGAGTGTACTATCTAAATGATGATGGTACAACTACTCTATTGGAAGGTCCATGGTCTGTTTCATTAACTCGACGTAATGCATTTGGATCAACAATTAAAGATCTTACATCTGGTACTTCATTATATATTGAAGATGCAATTAATAACAATAGTAATTTTGTTGGCTGTATTTCTGCTGCAGCTGTCGATGGTCTTGTTGCAGTTGGTGCAACCACTGAGACACAAGCTACAAAGAGGAGATTACAGGTTCAGTTACTGATGACCGTTTCTGGAAGTACTGTTGATTCTTCAACTGGTAGTATTGCTGCAGGTGGTGTACAATTTGAAAATGGAACAGATGGAACAGTTAATACTGGTCGAACACTTCCAATGTATAATTCTACTAATAATCTTGAAGCAGATAGAGATTATCTTGACGGACAGATATTACTAGCTTATCAAGGTGCAATGGTTAGTGTTGATGGTTCTATTGAACAGATTCCTGAATGTGTGTATCCTTGGTATCAACCAGATTACATTATTACAGGTGGTTATTCAGCTGCCGTTCAGAATGGTGGTCGTTATCTTGCTTCTTATAGGCAGGATTGTATTCATCTTGGTGATACTGGTGCTAAGGTAACTACATATTCTGCAGATTTGACAGCTCGATTAAATGATGTTCCGTGGAATGATTGGACGTCAGCTTTGTATGTTCAGTATCGGAAGATTTTTGATGCCTTTACTGGTGAACGTATTTGGATGAATCCAGTGTATCATGCACTTGAGAGGCATCTATATTGTGATGGAGCATATTTCATCGCAGAACCAGTTGCCGGTATTGAAAAAGGCGCTATTGCAGAACCGATTGAGTTAGCTTATAAGTCAAATCATACTGAACGTGGCGATTTGATGGATGCTGAATTAAATTGTATAATTGTTGAACCTCAGGGCAAATACATTCTTACTCAGTTTACTACATGGAAGAGATTGTCAGTTCTGAAACGTTTACATGTTGCAAAATTTATTGCATATATTCGGAAAGTCATTCCTACTCTGTTAAAGGACATTCTACAGAGAAGGGCAACTCAGTACTGGATTGGTCAAGCCCAGTTTAGGGTTGCTAATTTCTTAAGTAAATTCTTAGAATCGAGTGTTGAAAGATATTCAGTTCTTAAGAGTTTTAATGTTGCGGTAAGTTTCGACGATGTCGCGTCAGAATTAAATGTTATTATTGATGTGACGCCTATCCGCGCCATTGAAAGAATTAATGTGTTCATCATTGTCCACTAACAAAAATGAATCCGGCAAGACCTTTAACTAGGTCTTGCCGATCCAAAAATTATTTTTAAGGAGTATAACATGGCAGATGCAACAACCATCATTAGTAGACTCTCGACTCGGTTTACTAATGCCATTAAAGATCGAGAAAAGCCGGATTTTCTAACCAGGGACATTGGTGGACATTGGCGTTCAAATCAACCGTATGTTTCTGGATATTTCCAGGTAATTTATGGTCTGCCTTCAGAGCTTTTTGCTGGAGCAGATAATGTTCAGACAGCTTCAAAGTGGTTACATAGTACTGTTGAAGGTTTTACACCTCATACACAAGCTCTTACTAAAGTTGATATTATGGGACAGGGAGCAATTGGTTCTTCCTATGTCGTAAATGTTACTACAACAAGAGAGTTTACTCTTACATTTAGAGAATACCAAAATCAGCCAATCTTAAATATTATTCGTAGATGGGCTTCAGTGTTTGATCCTTATACTGGTGTAAGTCCGCTTGAAGGTAATAAATTTATCCCTCAGAACTATAAAGGGTGGGTTGCAGTCGCTCAGACTAAACCTGTGCGTTCTGATGGAGCAGATCTTACAATTGGTGATATTGAAGAATGTTATATTTATCAGGGCGTATTTCCAACTACGATTCCTGTTGATACTGCAGCTGCAGAAGATATTACTGCTAACGATACTGTTCAGTTATCAGTTCCTTTTAGTTTTGATGGAGCGCCACTTACTTCGGCAGAGCCGAATGTGACCGCTACAGTTGTTAATCTCTTAAAGGCACTAAAGTATATGGGAGATTCCGATTCTACATATGCTAAGTATCATGATCATGCAAATAATATATCTGCTTGGGGTTCACATGGAGGTTCTGTAACATCTGAAGTGAAGCCCTAATTCCTCGGCCCGCAATTAAAACGGGCTTTCGTGAGAGCAAAAAAGATTTGATGCCCGCCTCCCAACAAATCTTTGCCGTCGCTCTCTTCCTTACTCCCCCTCTATCTTTTTGATAGAGGGGGAGTTTTTAACAAAAAATAAAAATTCGGCAAGATCTTTAACTAGATCTTGCCGGTATAAATTAATATCTTAATTCATAAATGAAATTACCACAGTCCCATATTCTATCATAACCATTTAATTGCATATTTTCCCACTCCGTTAATTTTTCATCAAACGACGTCAATTTATTTTGTAATAAATGTTTCTGAAATTGATTTCTTGATTTTCTTTGATTGTAATATTTCATATAATAATATCCTGGCTCAGTTGTCCCAACAAATTTAAATCCACATTTATAATAACCATCTCCTATTCCATATCTCGCATCTGCATAAGTTATAATAGATCTTGGATTCAATATTTTGGTAAAAGCATTTAGTAATCTTGATAATCCTCCAACAACACTAGTATTTAATTTATTACAAAATCTATATATTTCGATCTCATAGTTACTATTAAACCTAGGTCGACCAACTGTCATCATCGATACGAATTCATTATTATAATATAGACCCAAATGTTGACCATTAATAAATCCTTGAAGATGATTATCAAAGTAGAATTGTTTAGCATCTTCCACTGGAACTGAATATATCTGACATTTTCTTGCAAAGATCTTATTTTGATTTTCATTAAATTTATTTAATAAGATACTTTTGATTATATCAGATTGATCTCTCCATTCATCTTCAAAAATTTGAACTAATTGAATATTATTTTGAAGTGCTAAAAGTAATTTGTTTTGATGGTATTCTGATGATTTATTACCGGCAAGATCTGAATGCCAATACAATCCATGAAATTCAATTCCCAATTTAATATCTGGAATGTAGATATCGATCTCATATGGTGGAATTAAACTTCTTGAATTCTCATAAATTTTATCAAAATAAGATCTACAAAACTTGAGTAAAGGAATTTGCCCACTTTTTGATAAATATTGAACAGGATAACACGTTGGACATCGTGGGATTTGACCATTGTTAATCTTATATTGAAAAATTGTACCACATTTTAGACATTTCCATTCATAATATTCCTGCACACCATTATATTCTTGAATCTCAAAATTTGGAATATAATGCTTTTTCAATCGACTACTGTTTAACAGTGTATTGAAAAACTCTTTTTTCTTATTTTGTAGAAATTGATCTGATTGAAAGACATGTTCTGTTCCATATTTCTTTAAATTTGTTTCTTTACGTTTTTCCATAATTTCTGGCATTTTTGTAATTATTGCATTTGTCGTTTTTTGTCGGCAAGATTCAGTATTGAGAGTGGTTGTTACCCCATATCTTTCAATATTAGTTTGTTTTATTTTATCTTTAATTACATCACTTTTACTCGGAACAGTTACACCAAAATGTTCCATTAGAGTTTCTTGCCGCATTTCAACAATTTGTTTAACTTCTTCTTGAGATTTGTTTTTCCAAGCATCACTCTTCGCTTGATTCACTTCTGGTATATTTGATACATTTTTAACACCATATTTTGCTAAATTTGTTTTAGTACGTTTCTCTAGCAATTCTTTACTATGATCTTTAGAATATTGTCCAAGCTTTTCACCCATTACTTTACGAGAGCATTCATATGAGCAATATTCTCTATAACCTAGATTCAAATCTACAAATTTTGGATGATTAATTTTACAATTTTGACAAACTGGTAATTCATACAAATCATTCATAATATGATAAATACGTTCTTTAATATGAGTAGTTACTGGTAAATAATCTGTAACTTTAACGATTGTTTGAATAACTGGTTGATATTTTTTATTTAGTTTACTTGATAATGATGATACTAATCCGTATATATTTTTATTCTTAGTTTTCTGAATTAGAATATTTATAACTTGTTTAACTTTAGCTCTATCTTCAATAATACTTGACATAATGATCTCCTATTGAATTGAATTTATAAATGAGTTATTTCTATATAAGTTTTGAAAAAAATTGGCCAGAGGAATTAATCCTCTGGCCATATTTTTAACGCTGTTTCACTTGCAAACCTAATTTTAGGTTCGCAAGAGTTTTAACTTGTTCTGCTGTCACTTTATATCTGATCTTAAGTGGCAGACCGTCTTCTGGAATAATTCGCGATTTCTTAATCGCAAAATTATTCCACTTCTTATCAATATTTACTTCCTCTCCATTATATGCTTCCTTGAAGTGCTTGGGAAAGCATTTAGCGAAGATTTTAACGATCTCAATTGTACTAAACTTTACCAAGAGATTGTCTCGGAGTTGATAATATTTGCTGTCAACTTTTTTATCATCGACAGTGATATATACTTTTATATCATCAATGATCTGGGGATCTGACGATATAAAGTACATGTCGTTGACTAACTTGCCGAATTCAATTCGGTAGTTAGTTCCGACTCCAAAATTATCAACTGTCGACTTCTCTTCCGACAGATTCTTGATGACTTCTCTATACGTTCTCATGAAGAATGGGTTCGCACAGAGCTTCATATATAATACTGTGTCGACTGTTGTTGGAGAGATTCTTACAATCTCATAACCAACATAGTTAACATAGTATTTTTCAGAGATTGGCCGTTCCGACAAGATTTGCAACATCTGAAGAAGTTTCTTCATCTGCTCTTGCCGCTTATAAACATTATTATAATCTTTAAGAACATCATCAATCGTTACAATTTTGACATTCTCTCTTACGATCTCTTCAATTTTTTCTTCAGCTAGTTTGACATCAATAGTCACTAGTATAGAATTGTCAATATTTGACATGTTAACGATTCTATAGCTTTTTATGTGACCAAGCGATGTCGCTACTATCTGATCTTTCTGAAGTTGATAGTTTTCAACGTTTGTTACCGCATACACTAAACTTCCAGTGTACATCTCCACAGCTTCTCTTAAACAATTATTAATAGCATCTTCTTTCGTTTGGCCACTTCCCGTAATAACGACCGCATCAACTGTTGTCGATACAATCATTATTAACATAATTATTAATATCATTATTTTCTTCACAATCAATCTCCTTTTCTGCTCCTTCTTTTGAGCAATATTTTAATAATTCGTTGAAAGCTTTTTCCGAAACAGTGTTACCAAATTTTTTCATATACTGATCTGGTGTTAACACTGTTATAATTTTATTTGCGTTTTTTGACCATATTACTATCGTCGCTTGCTCTTCAGTTAGCTTAACTAAGCTAACTCTTTTATTAAGAGACTGTCTTGGCAAGCCGATGTAATCTTTTCGAGCTAATTTGTGTCGGATCAGTTTAAAACCTGATCCGACACGTTCTTCCACTCGCTGACGCGAGTGATGGGTGTGTTTCATTTCTTGTTTTCTCCTTTCTTTTTTTTGATTAATTTGCTGATTTGGTATAATTCTTTCACACAAGTTTTACACATTACGATTTCTCCACTTTCATGGATTGTCTTAATGCACCCTTCTTCTACTACATCTTTGCAGCAGAAGTCACATACATAATCTTGATTTGACACGAGATAATAATTCTTCAATTTTTCATTTCCTCCTTTCTATCGAATCTAATTGATGCAAACCGTTGTATCTCATATTCATTGTATTTATTTGTAATTTTTCTTAGCAGATCAACAAACCTCTTTTTCTTTGGGGAGAAACCTATAAGATCTTTTTTTCTTTTTGCTTGTCCCATTATACCTCCTTGTTTATCCAATTTCAAGTTTAATACCTAGTTCTGGACATATTTCATTTTCCACAATTGCCATAATTTCATAGATTAAATCTGGATGAGTGAAAAACTCAATATAGTACCATTCTCCATTTGTTTTTCCTTGTTCAAAAGGACGAAATGAAATGTCTCTTGATGCGTTGAGGAAAAATGTTTTTCGAAGGAGAACATAAGCTTTCCACCAAAGATCTTTATCTTCAGAGTAAAATTGTACTCCATAATTTCCATGAAACTTATCAGGTTCTGATATCCATAATCTTGTTCTCATTATTTCCTTTCCTCCTTTCTTTTTTGAGATAAAAAGAGCCCTAGAACGAATGCTCTAGGACTCTTTTTATTTAATTTATTAATTATATAATTTCTATATATTTTATGTGAATAATAAAAAATTCGGCAAGATCTAGTTAAAGATCTTGCCGATATTAAAAATTATTTATTTCTCCCTTACTTTCAACAGGTGGATATAATTATTGAGTATTTATTTGTACTACGAGACGGAATAGTAAACCACATCCACTCTCCGTTGGGAAATATGACCCAAAAACCCAAGTTACTATTCATTTCTTGCTCTCTCCTTCAGCTCTAACAAACCACATACCAGAAGAGCGCGATTTCCCGTCTTTAGAAACCAGAACAGCCAAATTTTTTGCTATAATATTCCTGATTTCTGATATATTGTTTTCGTCACCTGCCCAGAAGATACTATTTCTAAGTATTTCATTTTTCACTTCAACAATTATCATT
>ERZ795031.5199-NODE-5199-length-10541-cov-4.911978_pt1 | contig 10541 bp, 8 predicted proteins | sample MGYA00375123_ERZ795031 | MGnify/ENA primary metagenome ERZ795031 (study PRJEB30166, sample SAMN05720159) | activated sludge metagenome | isolation source: anaerobic digester from wastewater treatment plant | place: USA | collected 2015-04-21 ... | reverse complement strand
ATCAGCGCTATACCGATGAGCAGTTCCCAATGCATCACATCTTTCATTAACAACCGTGACAAATTCATTAGCATTCAATAACGGCCATTTTCCAATCGGGTTGCTTAAATAGTAACGAGAACTTAAAGTAATCCTGGAACTTCCCGCTTTTCCTCCTTTTGTTGTAATAAGGACCACTCCGTTTGCACCCCTGCTACCATATATGGCTGTAGAAGAGGCATCTTTTAAAATTTGTATGCTCTCTATGTCAGTAGGATTAAGTGTTGACATGTCTCCTCCGACAAATCCGTCAATAACATAAAGAGGTTCATTACTTCCCGTTATTGAGTTTGAACCACGGATACGGATACTGGTTGCACCTCCGGGTGCTCCGGAAATAGATGTAACATTAACACCGGCTGAACGACCTTGCAGAATATCATCAACTCGTGTAACAGGCTGAGTTTTGTATTGTTCATCACCTACAGCAGTAATAGATCCTGTCAGGTCAGCTTTTCTTGCTGTACCATAACCAATGACTATTACTTCATCAAGAGCTGACGTTGCTGACTTCATTGAAACATTTATTGAGCTTCTCCCACTTGCCGGAACCACCTGCTGGTCATAGCCAACAAATGAAAAGATCAATACTGCCTCACTAGTGTTGCTTACATTCAATGAATACCTCCCGTTAATATCAGTAATAGTACCAATAGTGGTCCCCTGAAGCTGAACATTAACTCCAGGCATAGGAGCACCATTTTCATCTGACACAACTCCGGAAATCGGTTGTTGTTGAAACTCAAACGACCCTAATGGATCATCTGCACTTGCTTCGAAACTTCCGAAAATGATAAGTATTCCGGAAAAAAGAAAGTAAAGGAGAATTACTTTGATCGACTGATCAAAAAATCCTCCTAACAGTCTGTTTTTTTTCATAGTTAAATAGTTTTGTGATTAGATTAATAAATTTCAAATAAGCCATTGTGGCTACTCATTTTTAAATTACAGTTTAGAGTCCTTTCTCATACTTATTAACATTTTTAGTTTCAATTATTTAATATCTCGAATATTACCTACTTTATTGTAATATGTCATATAGAGAGTCTTCATGTTATCATATCCGAAACAAATACTTACAGGCAATATAGGAATGTTAATAATGCAAATAAATTTACCCTTTGAATTGAAGATCTGAAGACTAACAGCAGTACAGACATAAATATTACCTTCTTCATTGATGGCATTCCCTTAGCATTTGATGAATTCCCCCTTAACGTCAAACGTGAATCAGGTATTTATACAACTCATTTACTACTTCATAATGCTGTCTCTCTGATAACTGCTTAAGCTCTAAAATTTATTCCTTCATTAACATTTATTAACATATACAAATTTATAATAATTTTCCTTCAGAATTCATTTTGAATGATATTTTTGATATTAATAATCACTGTTATCTGATTACTAATTTAAATTTCTGACTGATGTTTTTAAATGCCTTATTATCAAGTGTATATTTTACATTTAAATATACCCCTCCCTACATATTAAAGGGTAAAAGTAAGCTAGGGGGCTTACCGGTGTTTTCTGGAATCGTGATGAAATATACTTATTAGGATTAAAACTTTCGTTCAAATCAACCGGTTTTGAACTTTACTTCCTGCCCAACCGTTTGAGGTCAAGGTCGTTAAGCAGCTGCCAATTCATTTACATAAAATTCTTTTCACTGCTTGCAAAAATTATAATATAGGGTCACCGCAAAAGGTTCTCCTTTTGCATTTTTTGCAGAATTTTCCCATCCATACCTCATCGAACTGATTCATTATGGCTTTAACAGTTTCAGGATCAGTTGTTATAAATCCGGCCTCAAAATTCCGTGTGTTTTCACCCTTTATTCCAAGGCCTGCCCCCGTGAGATTAGCTGAACCGGAATATGCAAATTTTCCGTCAATTATTATATGCTTGAAATGGACTCTAGGACAAATCTGTCTTTCTATATTATCCCATAGCATCGGATATTTATCAAAGCTTTTCCTGAAGTTTGGACCAGGTTCTTTTGCATGGAGAAGCCTTATAGCCACCTTTTTCTTTACCAAAGCATCAAGAATAGATAAAAAGGAATTCACACTTCCTTTTGTATGAACATGAAGGTCCTTCATATCCGATGTGCCAATCCATACAAAGGACTTAGCTTCCGCCACAGGCTTGACAGCCTCCTTATATAATTGTTCGTTGGTTATAAATCTTATGTTCATAAATCAACCCCACACAACTCATTTCACACAGTTTGCCTCTCTTGTGCCAATGCCTCAAACTTATCCTTTATCATTTTCAGATCCTCGAACTGAAGAGAATTCAGATCCAGTATCACAGTCCTCCCGGTAAGATTCAGCTGTATCTCAAACAACTTAATATTAATCGATACAATATCCTCAAATTTTATTGTTTCAGACCTCTTCGGGAAGGGAAGGAAATACCTCAGTTCCCTGTCATCCCATTCTATATAGTATTTTCTGCTTATAAGTCCTGATAAACCAATGATTACAAAGAGAAATCCCTGGATTGTAAACAGAACAGAATTCCAGTCTCCTGACGGGAATTTTGTATCGAATCCGTACATTAATGACCTAATTGTTAATGTAACACCAAATATTAAAAAGAATGCCCCGAAGACAATAAAAAACTTTGAAAAGACTGCAGGGGTTTTAAAAACGCTTATTCTTGTCATGTTACTGATTATTTAGTAAATCTTACTGCAGAAAGAATGATTATCCGCTAATCTTAATTGCCATTTTCTGGGCCCTGAGGGCTAATTCCGTTGCAAGGAAACAATGATCCTGGGTCATAGCTGTTTCGGTACGGTTTACAACATCACTAACAAGCTGTTCACCGTAGGGCATATGTACATTGTTGCAGTTGTAATACTTTGTTTCTTTCCGGTCAACAAGGAACAAATGGTTTCCTCCCTCGCGACCGGCTATGTCGGCATACTTACGCAGTTCGATGTAGCCTTCTGTCCCAAGGATGAACATCCTTCCATCACCCCAGGTATTGAGGCCATCGGGGGTGAACCAGTCAATACGGATATATCCTGTTGCCAGCGGACTCCTTACACTCATATCTCCAAAATCCTGATACCTGGGATATTCCGAGGTGTTAAAATTCCCGATCTGGGCAAAGTTCACCTCGGCCTCTTTTGATCCGGTATAAAAGAGGAACTGATCACTCTGATGAGAGCCAATATCACATAGTATTCCTCCGGCCTTGTCAGGATCAAAAAACCAGTCGGGGCGCGATCGGGGCCTCATTCTGTGAGGACCGAGCCCTATAGTCTGAACAACTTTACCAATGGCCCCGCTCCTGACAAATTCTCCTGCCTGAACCGCAGCAGGGTTGCCAAATCTCTCACTGTACATTATGGAATAAATTCGTTTTGTTTGCTTCTGTACCTTTTTTACCTCATCAAGCTGTTCGAGTGTAAGGATACCAGGCTTGTCAGTCATATAATCTTTTCCTGACTGCATTACTCTAACACCAAGGGGAGCACGCTCAACGGGGATTGAAGCGCTTGCTACCAGCTGAATTGAATTATCATCGAGTATCTCATCTTCGCTTCTGGCAACCTTTGCATCGGGATATCTCTTGAGGAAAGACTGCAGGAGATTAGCTTCTTTTGCATAAACGGCAACCAGTTTTCCGCCACCCCCGATAAGTGCGTTTACCATTCCATAAATATGATCATGATTTAGGCCTATCACTGAAAATCTTATTGATTCTGAAGGGGCAGGTTTTTTCACGGGTTTTAATATGATCTCTTCCAGACAGGATGTGCTATTCAATCCCCTAAGCTCAGCTGAAGGTATTATTCCTGAGGCTGTTAAGCCGGCAATCGATGCAAACGACTGCCATATGAAATCACGTCTGTTTCCTGCCATAATATTATTGATTTTTGTCTGCCTGATTAATCAGTTTAAATAAGGTTTAAGCGTCTAAACTGTCTGACGTGCCAGAAGTTTTACTAGTGAATAATAAGCTTAAAGTACTCTATACTTTGGCTTCCTTTAAGTACTTAACAGCTATATTTCTTACTTATCTTTCATATACCCCACTTCCCGGTAATACCTTTCAGCACCCGGGTGCAGGGGTACTCCGAAATTCTGCCATACTGTTTTCGGATCGTAGGTATATACTCTTATAAACCATTTCAATGCCCCATGATTTTCATCAATTGCTTTTGCAAGGTCATAAGCTGCCTGTTCAGGTGTATCATCGCGTGCAAAAACCGATTCGCCCGATCTCCCGAGTGTCTTTATCCTGCGGTTTAGTCCCCTCAATAAACCATGTTGAGCTGTAACAATTTCAGAATCAACATTTTGTTGGGCTATTTGTTTCAGAAGTTCCTCTGGTAATTCAATGAAATACAGGTCGAATTGCTGGCTCAGTGTCGTCCAGGATGAAGATTCCCTGTTAAGAGCCGGACTGGCAAGAAAGCCGGAAATTATGTCAAAATCACCTTTTAATGCCTCCTCCTGGGTGACTCTCATTTTACCTCCCCATGCTTCAATATCTCCGGAACTTATTCCATAATATTTCAGAACTGTCATCATATTGGCATCAGCGCCCATTATCCTGACCGGGAGTTGTTTTTGTTTTATCTGGTTAAAATCCCTTATTCCCGATTCTTTTTTCACGGCAACAAGGAAATAAAAAGGGTCTTCTATTTTAGCTATAAGGCGCAGGTTTCTGTATCCTTCTTTACTGCCGGGGGTTCCATTATAGGCAGAGCTTAGCATAGCGCTTGATGTGACACCGAAATCCACCCGGGCATTTACACGTACATTAACGCCATCCTCAAGGTTTATCTCGTCAAGGGGTGGGGGATAGGCATTCTGAGAAACAAGGGGAGGGCCGTATGCCCTGTTGCAGTTCCGGCAGAGAATAACAGAATAGCCATAAGGTTTCATAGCATCCCTTACAAAGTCGCCAATTTCTCCCCAGGGACAACCGCTGGCACATGCAGAAGCCATGACAGGTCTCTTTACATTCCAGCCTGTTTCTCCGACATCAATGTCTTCCTGTGCCAGGATATTTCCTGTCGTAAAGATCACCAGGGAAAACATTATAACAAGCTGATTTCGGATTTTTAAAAATGAGATATTCATAATGAAAGCTTTAATTATTTCACAAGTTACAAAAGAAATCTCTTTGATATATCGTAATAGAAATTTTTGTAATTTCTGTATTTGGAAGTCATTCAAAATAATGATCTCTCAATCACCATTCAAGTTTAATGAAAGAGACACCCTGTCTTGGCAAGGCAAAACGAATATGTGTACCTTCCCTTTTACCTGCTATCCATTGCGGAGAAGTAAACAGTTTTAAGTGTCCTGCTTCTTCAACCTGGCGGTATTGTTCCGGCAAAGGCTGTTGAGGAGAACCCAGTTTCTGCCACATCGTATGGGAATTGCTGAATTCCTGGTCGACCCTGTAATGATGCATCAGAGCAGGGCCCTCAGGTATATTCTTTACGATCAGTTCTATATCGTTGATTTCTCCAAGAATATCGTCGTCGTGGTAGTTCCAGACCATAATAGTCACTTCCTTCTCATCGGCACATGCAAAAGCATTTATATCCGGCTGATTGCGAATTCCTTCCTTAATGACCTTTTTAGCAGGATAAGGATTCCCATCAACCCTGACCCTCTGGCCACGCATCATCCCAAACATCCGGAAGATATTCATTACAGGTTTATCAACTCCGTTTGATGCCAGTTCCCTGAAACCGGCAAACCATTCCTGGTCTTCAAATTCAAAAGCCCAGGTAAGCGCGCCAAGGAGATTTACATTGTATTCATCCATTAACTCAAATATCTTGGCAAAGGAAGAAGCTGTATAACTTGGATATACTGTTCCGTTTCTGTAACCGTATTTGGGATCTCGTTTCCAGGAACAGGCTGCACAGCCCTCCGGATCACATTCCCCAATTATAATTGGAAGACCTTTTAGTTCCGGGAAGCTGTTAACTGCTTCAAATCCTTTGGCAATGTCATTCAGTTGAGTGCCCATATTCATGCGAATATGGCCGTCAACAGTCTGAGGATTGCCCTTCGCATGGAAACTTATGTATTCAAGGGGTGATCCTTTCTTTCCTGTTACATAGTTTGTTCCGTTCACGCAATGATCAAGGAAACGATAGAGGTACTCATTACCGCTCTTGCCTGCAGGTCCGGTTGTGTGTGGACCACCGACAGTACAATCAGGACAGGCACGTTTTACAGCATCAACAGCATAGTCGTATAGCTTGCAGTATTCTTCGAAGCTTCCTGACCAGTAACCAATATCAGGTTCATTCCATACTTCCCACAGCCATTTTTTTATCTCATTTTCACCATGGACCTCTTTCTGATGCATTACCAGCTGATAGATCAGCTCAGCCCATTTCTTATAATCTTTGGGAGGATATGTCCATCCCGTAAATATATTTCCAGTGGTTTTCCATTCATGTTTGTAGGGTTCAGGATTTGTTGACAGTGCCTTGGGCATGAATCCGAGCTCCACAAGAGGTATGAGGCCATGTTCAACCTGTGTATTCAGTATCTTATCCAGGATAGTCCAGTCATAGATGGGGTTTCCCTTCGGGTCCTCCGTATAGACATTTGTAAAACCCCACTTAAGGTCAGGTTCACCTTCTTTTGAAGTAAGGAGATTATGCGTACGGACATATACCGGTACCGGGCTCAGATCAGCGATCTCTGCAAGCAGTTTTCTGCCGTTTTCGTAATATGTATAGTTTGGTTCATCATATCCGAAGAAAGCATAAATAGGGAGCATTTTTCCAACAGGATCGTTTACATCGATTTCAAGAATAACAGGTTTCTGCTGTGCTTTAATTGAAGAACACAAGCATATAATAATAATGCTGATTATAAATAAATTGAATCGCATGACAGATATGAATTGATTTCTTTTTTCAGACCGGCTCAGATAATTTTATTTTATGTCACCAGTGTCCGTTTAAGACGGTTAATTTAACATATATCAATCCTAAAACAGTTCGCACCATTCTTTCAGTTGAAGAGCAAGGTCATAAGCAAACTTGCGGATTTCTCCCCTTAAACCCAGATCCCTGTCAAGGGTTTCCTGGTCGGGAGTTAAATTATGGCAGACTCCACGAACGAAGCTGTAGTCTTTCAGTGGTTCTTTCGCTGTTAAGGAGCCCGTCAACAGGAAAATAATTCCAATAAAAACAAACAATTTATTTTTCATTGCCATAAGGTTTTAAGCTGGATTAAATATATAATTGATTCAGATTCCCTGTTCCTGATGCCTTACAATTGCAATTTTCTAACTGTTGTTGTACTACTGGCAGACTATGTAAATACAGATCATAGTGTTGTCAGATTACATATCTGTTTATATCCTAGTCCCTGATTCTTGTTCCTGACAAGACAATATTACCCGGTTCAGGCTGTTGCATATTAGGAGGACCCATTCTGCGAGGGGCAGGAACAATGATCTCCATCTTCAGATCATCACCATCAAATGTAAACCTGAATGTCTCATCTGATCCCGGGTTGAACATTGATAAATAGTAAGCCGAAAGCTGATTCTCTGCTGTCCAGGTGCAGATCCCGGCTGTCTGGACTGGAGTAACCCCCATTGCATTTGGGTAAACAGTACGGGCAACTGATAGTGTTCGGTCAGTCATTCCATGCAGCCATGTATCCAGCCCGAATGGTATGTTATGAATTGCACCGGCTGTGACAAAGGTAAGATAGCAGTTGCCGGAAGCATCAAAACGGAAAAGAAGATTCCGGATACCTGATTGATTATCATTCATCTGATATCTTCTGGTACTTGTTGTAACTTTTGATGTGCTTACTCCTGTGAAGGGACGTTTTATCTCATATCCCGAAATTTCAGCTTTCAGATCAAATGATTTATCAGCCTGCAGTTTCTTGTCGCTCATTGAAGGCAGCATGTCGTAGATCAGGCTGTTGAAACCGGCTTCATCCCCAATGCTGCTATGGCATACAAGTATGAAATCGTATTCGGGGATCACCATTATAAGCTGGTTCTGACCGCCTATAGCCCTGTAGGAGTTTTTGCGTCCCATCCAGATCTGATAGCCATATCCCTGGGCACCATCATCCTTTGCGTTTTCTAACTGTTCTTGGGTCCATTCGGGATGCTGAAAAATATGTGGTGTAGTAGCTGCTTCAATCCAGGCCGGATCAAGAAGCTGCTTTCCGTCCCATTTCCCTTTGTTAAGAAGGAACAGGCCCATTTTAGCCATGTCGGAGGTTTTCATATGTGAACCGCCGTTACCCATGTTATAGCCATCGTTATCCATTTCCCATATAACGTCCTTAATACCAAGCGGATCAAGTAATCTCGGTTTAAGGTATTCATGTATTGTAATACCGGTGACCTTGGATATGATATGAGACAGCATATGCGATGCAGTGATGTTATATGCAAAAGATGTTCCCGGATCATGAGCAAATTCCCCGGCAAGGAAAGATTTTACCTGGCTTAATCCGGATCCGGCATATCGTGTTGAGGCATGTCCAACCGACATTGTAAGCAGATGTTTTACAGTCAGATCAGCCAGCTGGGGTGAAATTGTTTCGGGTAGAAGTTCTGGGAAAAACGAAGTGACCTTATCTTCGATATCCAGCAAACCTTCCTGCACAGCAAATCCGACAGCAACTGCTGTAAAAGTCTTTGTTGCCGAATACATTGCATGTTGATACTCAGGCGCGTAGGGTGCCCACCAGTGCTCAACTATTACCTTTCCATGGCGTATCATCATCAGGCCGTGAACATCGTAGCCTTTTTCTTCAACAGCTCTGAAGAAGCTGGCAATAGTTTCGGAAGGGACACCCTGTTCTTCAGGAGTGCTTCTTTGTAAGCCATCCTCGTATACCAGGGGAGCTTCAGCTGAACGTGAGCATCCGAACGAAAATAAAATCGCTATGAGCAATACAAGCGATAAATCATGGAAGGAACATTTTGCTTTCATAAACTAATTATTTGTAAAATATTTGAATTCACATTGTTTAAAAGTCAGTTAAAATCAACCCGCCGTTAGGTTGTATTGTTACCGGCACTTCACCGTTTTTGCCGACTTTGATTTTTCCTGTAAATGGTTTTAAATTACTGTCGTCGTAATATCGTGTTACCTCTTTTCCTGCCAGCATAGGAAGCTGAACCTTTAATTCGAGTGCATTACTTTGTGCATTTACGCCTACTATATACCACTTATCCTTATTCCTTCTTGCAAGGATAACGTATTTGCCCGGATAGCCGTCGATAAATACAGTCTCGTCCCAGGTAGTCGGGACATTTTTCATAAAGTCAATTTCAAAGGAAGGGACATCAGTGAGGTTATTCGGAGTTAAAGCAAATATCTGAACCGGGTTCTGGAACAGAACAGAAGTAGCGAGCTGGAAAATATCTGAGGTTTTCCGGGTTGTTCCCCTGTCATTGGTTCGGCTATGTCTTTTATTCAGCAGGACGGGTCCAAATTCCATGCAGCCGATAGCATTTCTGATGAAAGGGTGTAAAGAGGCGTTAAATGCTTCCATGTCGTTGGCTCTTTGTCCGAAAACAAGGTTTTCAGAAGCCAGAACTGCTTCACTGCCGACATAATTCGGATACATTCGTTCCCAACCCCTTGGTATTGTGGCTCCATGGAAGATTATCATCAATCCGTGATCATTTGCATCACTAAGAATATCTTCATAGAGCTTCATAGTCTCTTGTTTATCTCCTCCGAAGAAATCCACTTTCAATCCTTTTACTCCAAGGCTTTTCAGCCATTTCATTTCTTTTTTTCTGACAATTGCATTGTTCATCCTGTTCCGCGGACCCTGGGGAGCATCGTTCCAGTATCCGTTGGAGTTATACCATATGAAAACGTCAACATTTTTGGAGTGAGCATAATCAATTAAAGCAGGCATTCGTTCATATCCTATTTCAGTATCCCATAGAGCATCAATAAGAATGAACTCATAACCCAGATCGGAAGCAAGATTTATAAATGTTACCTGGTCATCCCAGTTCATGCTTCTGTCCTGCCACAGTATCCAGCTCCATGTGGAACGTCCGTAATTGTATTTCTGAGAAGCTTCATACAGAGGTTCAACAAGATCGTTTGTAATAGTTGTTTCAACTATTGGTTTCAGGGTGTTAGCTATTGTCAGGGTACGCCATGGAGTTGATCCCGGTAATGAAAGACCGGGGGAAGAATTGCCAAAACCGTTGTTCTCCCGTGGATCAGGATAAGTGATGGTATAGATACCATCAGCGCTTCCTTCACTCAGACGGGATCCGCAATAATTACTGCCAACACCTGTCTCAGAAACAAGAACCCAGCCATCACTGCCGATATGGAAAAGACAGGGGAAGGTATAACCGAGGCCGTATTTTGAAGGCGTTCCTATCGGTTCGTCTGCAACATATTCTTCTTCGTAGCTGGGTTTTGAATTTTTCCATCCAATTCCCGGTGTGGCTTGAGGTGTAAGGAAAGTTGTAGTCTTCTGAGGAAAATTAAA
>ERZ795031.5172-NODE-5172-length-10570-cov-7.656681_pt1 | contig 10570 bp, 9 predicted proteins | sample MGYA00375123_ERZ795031 | MGnify/ENA primary metagenome ERZ795031 (study PRJEB30166, sample SAMN05720159) | activated sludge metagenome | isolation source: anaerobic digester from wastewater treatment plant | place: USA | collected 2015-04-21 ... | reverse complement strand
CCGTGAGAAATCTTCAGGGAGTTTTTCTTTCTCGGGAGGCGTGAAATGTGGGGTGAAATTACTTGGGATGATTTTGTCAAAGGTGCTTCAAGGCGTTATGGTGGACTGGAACAAAGCCCGGAAGGTGTCGTGGAATCCCTTCGCTGGATAAATAAAAGATTAAAGACGGTGCGCGAACGATTAAAGAATCCCATTAATCTGAAAGATGGCGGCCAGTTAAAACCGTCATCTATTCTACAACTTAAAAATCAAGAAAAAGAACTAACTCAACAAAGAGATGCTTATCGTAAATTAATAAAGCAGCTTGTCAAATTCAACCTATTACCAACAAGCAAATTAATTTCAGGTGCAGACAGAAAGAATTTTATTTTTTCATTACAGACCATGATTGAACTGCCAGAATTTGGGCAAGCGGTTTATTATGCAAATAGATTGATGAACGCGCGATACGATAACGTGATTCCGGCGACAGATACCGGTTATATCCAACTTCTGAAAGATTCCCCAGGACGACTCAGGGATAAGCAGGAAGAACGCAGCCGCGAAAGTATGTATAATGCACTTCTTAATTCTCTAAATGAAGTTTTTAAGAAAATACAGGCAGAGCGTCAGCGGCTACTTGATTCGGGTACGCCTTGGAAATCCAACGAGGCTGATTCTGAGACTGCTGATAGTGTAAATGCTGTCGCCAATGAAGCAGCGGCCGATAATTTTGAAAAGCAAAATAATAGCAAAGATAACTTTAAAAATGAATACAGCGAAATCCAAAACTTAACGCCGGATGTTTTCATCAATCAACAAGCTTTTTACGAACAGGTCGGGGCGATTTTAGAAAACTTAGATACGGATGTATTTGTGGTAAGCTCGAGTATAGAGCATAATTTAGGAAAGGAATGGGTCCCCAAAGATATAAGGCATTCTATTGAAAGAGCAAAAGATTATATTGGCCAAGCAAGAAGTAAAATCAAAGCAATTCACGAGATATTTCAAACAGAGAAAGCCAAGGGCGCAAGGGCTATTATAAATCCTTCGCGCAATAGAATAGAGCGTATGACCGTTTATAGAGGTGGTCTTTATAAAAAAACAGAGATTCCATCAGTTGGCGGCGATCCTGTATTGACAACGCAGGGCGAAGCATGGCTTCGCTCAGTTCGGGAAAAATCAGAGCAGGAAGCCGGCGCCAATGATGATAATCTTTCAGATAAATTATCTAACAAACCGGAGGTGACGCAATGAGTAAAGACGTAAAAAAAATTGATATCGATGAGCAAGATAAATTAGAAGACAATATTTATCATATTGAGGGTGTTCTTGAGCTGCTTTATTGCGCCCTGTCATCAGAAAATCCTCTGAATCCAGACAAGAATGTTTTGACAGTGATCATGGACGCGCAAAATAGGATGAGTGATATTAAGAAAGCTTTTAGGATCGCAACGGCAGTTTAATATGAACTATCTCTAAGCGAAAATATTTAGCGCCGCAAACATGGCCGGATGTGAAAGCATCCGGCTTTTTATCTTATAGCAACGACAATCTTGTATATAATATTGTATATAAAGCGTTTTATAAGACTTTTATATTTTGAAATAATATTATAAGTAATTGATTTTATTGGTCGGGGCGGAGTGATTTGAACACTCGACATCCTGCTCCCAAAGCAGGCGCGCTACCAGGCTGCGCTACGCCCCGACGTTATTCTTTGCCGTTCCGAGGGATTCTTTCAGCTTGGCGAAAGACTGTCCCCGATGGCTGACTTTGTTCTTTATTTCCGGCGGCAGTTCGGCGGCGGTCTTGTTCAGTTCCGGAACATAAAAAACCGGATCGTATCCGAAACCGTTGTGGCCGCGGCGGTCGTCAATAATCAGTCCCGGCCACCTGGATTCAAAAGAAACATAATGCCCATCGGTCCTGTATAAAACAAGGACGCAGCAGAAGGACGCTGTTCTTTTTTCCGGCGGAACATCCCGCAGTCTGGACAGCAGCAGAGTGACGTTATCGTCGTCGGTTGCGTTTTCGCCCGCGAAACGCGCGGAATAAATGCCCGGCGCTCCGCCCAGGGCATCAACCTGTAATCCGGAATCATCAGCCAGAACGGTTTCGCCGGTGATGGCGGAAATAATTTTTGCTTTTTTCAGGGCATTTTCCAGAAATGTTTCTCCGTCTTCCACAATGTCGGGCACGGCGGGATAATCCTTCAGAGAGAGCAGTTCGATCCCCATTCCCGCCAGCATTTCTCTGATTTCCCTTACTTTGCCTTCATTGCCGGAAGCAAAAACAATTCTCATCCGATCAGGTCACCTACTATTTCTTTCTGATGTTCGATAATCCGCCTGATCCCGTTTTCAGCCAGTTCCGTCATCTGCGTCATCTGTTGCCGGCTGAAAGGGATTTTTTCAGCAGTGCCCTGAATCTCAATGAAATGACCCGAACCGGTCATGACAAAATTCATATCGACTTCCGCGCGGGAATCTTCCTCGTATTCCAGATCAAGCATGATCTGATGGTCGATGATGCCGACGCTGACCGCCGACAAATAATCACGCACCGGAATTTCCCGAATCGCTCCTTCCTGTTTCATTTTCCGGAACAACCCCACCAGCGCGATAAAAGCGCCCGTGACCGAAGCCGTCCGGGTGCCGCCGTCGGCCTGAATGACATCGCAATCCAGATAAATTGTTTTTTCACCGAACGCGTTCAAATCCGTAACGGCGCGCAGCGATCTCCCGATCATTCGCTGGATTTCCTGCGTCCGTCCACCCAGTTTTCCCCTCACCGCTTCCCGCGCCGTGCGCGTTTGCGTGGACATCGGCAGCATGGAATATTCCGCGGTCAGCCAGCCTCTTCCCGTATTTTTTAGAAAGGGCGCCGCCTTGTCGTCAATCGACGCGGCACAAATCACCCGCGTGTTGCCGAATTCCACCATGACGGAACCGGGCGCACTGCTCAGATAATTATCAATGAGTTTTATCGGCCTGAGCTCGTCGCATTTGCGGCCTGATTTCCTTTCCATCGCCTGTCACCGGTAAAATGTTTTGATGCTGTTGGCCAGCGCTCTGGCCATATCCGTTTGTGTCTTTGCTGAAAGGAGCTTCTTCTTTTCGTCCGGATTGGTGGCAAAGCCCATTTCAACGGAGACAGCCGGAACAAACAACCCGTCGGTTACGGGCAAATCAGCCTTGCGCATTCCCCTGCCCTTGCGCGGAAACACGATATTGAAATTATCCTGAACGATTTTTGCCATTTTCAGAGAATCGTTCCGGCATTTTTTCTGCGGCGCCGTCAGGGATGATTGGGCCGTCTTTTCTTTTCCGACCGGACTGTCGCCGCATTCCGGATAATAAACTTCAAAACCGGCGGCTTCCTTGCCAAATCCGCCATTGACATGGAGACTCAGGACACAGTCCGGTCCGGTTTTTTCGATGATGGTTCTGCGCTCGGCCAGACCCACTTTTTTATCCGTATCCCGTGTCAGAACAACGGTAACGGTTTTGTCAGAAGCGAGTTCTTTCCGGATCATCAGCGCCACGGCCAGCGTGATGTCTTTTTCCGCGACATCATCATTTAATTTCAATCCGGTTTCCTTTCCGCCGTGCGCCGGATCAATCAGGATGACACGCTTTTTCCCCTCGGCGGCGAGGGCCGCAACACTGCAGAACAAAAAAGCAATCGCGAGGATGCTTAATACAAATAAATTTTTCTTTTTCTCAGACATTTTCTTCTCTCTTAATATTGAATTCGCGCCTGCTTATAGCAGAGTGGTTTTGTTTGTCAACAATCAATTGACGGACTAGAAATGATGCAACCATTCCACGGATTTAACAAATTTCAGCTGCCGGATTGCGGACAGGATCTGATTCAGCTGAGGCAAATTGCTTACGTCGATCACAAATTTGCAGGTGGCAATCAGATTGACGGTTTCCACTTCCGCATAGCTGATGTTGACGTCAAACGATGAAATGATCGAACTGACTTCCGTCAGCACGCCCTTGATATCATCACAGACGACTTTGATATTGACCGGATACGTGTGCTCTTCACGGGAGCTCCACTGGACATTGACAATTCTTTCCTGATCCATTCTTCTGATATAAGGGCAATTTCGGGTATGCACGATGACACCGCGCCCGCGGGAAATATAACCGGCGATTTCATCTCCCGGTATCGGACTGCAGCACCTGGCGAAATTGACCATGATATCGTCGGGATCTTCTATGCCGATCAGCGAAACACCCATGGAAGGCGACGCGGTCTTCTTTTTCTTCAACTTTTCCTTGACGGGTTCGGTTTCCTCGGAGGTTTCACCGGCCTGAAAATAATTCACAACCCGTCTGGCCGAAATTCGCCCCAAACCGACCTGGGAAATCAAATCATCAAGTTGATTCACGGAAAAAGCGGAAAACACTTTCTTAATTTCGTCCGATTTGACAAAAGAGGCAAATTTTAAATTGTGTCTCTTGAATTCCTTTTCCAGCAGTTCGCGGCCCAGAATAATGCTGTCTTTCTTTTCTTCCATGTTGATGTAGTTTCTGATCTTGGTGATCGCTCGGGTCGTGACGACATTCTTCAGCCAGTCCTTGCTGGGATGATGACCGGCCTGCGTGATGATTTCCACGCGGTCGCCGTTTTGCAGCTTGTACCTCAGCGGAACAATGCTGCGGTTCACTTTGGCGCCGATGCACTGATTGCCGACATCGGTGTGAATGCTGTACGCAAAATCGATGGGCGTGGCGCCCTTGGGAAACGATTTGACATCGCCGTGGGGCGTAAAAACGTAAACCTCTTCCGGGAACAGGGCCAGTTTGAGATCAGACATGAACTCTTTCGGGTTTTTGATGTCCTGCTGAATCTCCAGCACCTCGCGGAGTTTCCGGATCTGGTCCTCCTCGTTATCTTTATACGAACCGCCTTCCTTGTACCGCCAGTGAGCGGCGATGCCTTTTTCCGCCCACTCGTGCATGTTCCGGGTTCTGATCTGTATCTCCACCCGCTCTCCGTACGGCCCGATAACCGTGGTGTGCAGCGACTGGTAATTATTGGCTTTGGGCATCGCGATATAGTCTTTGAATCGTCCGGGAACCGGCTTCCAGAGCGCATGGACGATGCTCAAAACTTCGTAGCAGGTTTTTTCCTTGTCGGAATCCAGAATGACGCGGAAAGCGATCAGATCATAAACCTCGTCAAAATTGATGTGCTGTTCATGCATTTTTTTGTAGATGCTGTAGAGATGTTTGGCGCGGCCCTCCACTTTGCAGGTAATGGAGTACTTTTCCATTTCCCCGAGAATGATGCTTTTGACTTCCTCCGTGTAACGGTTGCGCGCCTCATTGGATTTGGCGATTTTGGCCACCAGTTCCTTGTAAGCGTCGGGCGCAATATACTGAAAGGAAAGATCCTCCAGTTCCATTCTCATGGAATTGATGCCCAAACGGTTGGCCAGCGGAGCGTATATGTCCATGGTTTCGCGGGCGATATAAAGTCTTTTTTCTTTGGGATGATACTGCAGGGTCCGCATGTTGTGAATCCGGTCGGCCAGGCGCACCAGCAGGATGCGGATATCCGCCGACATGGCCAGAATCATTTTGCGGAAATTTTCGGATTGTCTTTCTTCCTGGGAGCCGAAGGAAATCCGACTTAATTTCGTCAATCCGCTGACCAGAAAAGCTACGTCCCCGCCGAATTCGCGCTCCAGTTGTTCGGCCGTAGTCAGGGTATCTTCGATGGTGTCATGCAGCAATCCGCTGATAATGGTCGCGGCATCCATTTTCATGTCGGTCAGAATTCCCGCGACTTCCATGGGATGCGTCAGATAGGGCTCACCGGACAATCGGACCTGCCCCTGATGAACGGAAGCCGAATAAATGTAGGCCTTCTGGATCATCTCCAGATCTTCCGGCGGAAGATAGGTTTGGGCTTTATCAATGATATCGCTGATGCGCAACATGACTTTTCCGACCTTCTCTGCCTGCGGCTAGGATCTGTCCTGATGTAATTCCTGCCGGATTATTTCCCGGACCTTTCCGACAATGTCCGACACCGGGCACAATTGATTTTCTCCGGTTTTCCGGATTTTCAGTTCGACATTTCCGTCCTGAAGATTTTTATGTCCGACGGTAATCCTCAAAGGGATGCCGATCAGGTCGGCATCTTTAAATTTTACGCCGGCTCTTTCATCCCGATCGTCAAATATAACGTCTATGCCTTCGGTAATCATCGCATTATAAAGATACTCGGCCGTTTCCTTCACCGTTATTTCATTGATATTCACCGGCGTGATAATCACATGATAGGGCGCCAGCGGCATCGGCCAGATAATGCCGTTTTCATCGTGGTTCTGTTCAATACCGGCGGCGACGGTCCTGCCGATGCCGATGCCGTAACAGCCCATGATCATGATTTTTTCCTGGCCGTCTTTATCCAGATAAACCGCCTTCATCGCTTTGCTGTACTTTGTGCCCAGTTTGAAAACGTGACCGACTTCGATGCCCCGCGCTATGTTAATGCTTTCTCCACAACGCGGGCAGGGATCTCCGGAATTCACGATCCGCAAATCCGTGAACGCTTCCACCTTGAAATCCCTGCCAATATTGACATTTTTCAAATGGTAGTTTTCACGGTTCGCACCCGTTACGAAATTAACCATATCAATAACCGAATAATCGATGAGAATCGGTATGCGGATGTTGACGGGACCGACAAATCCCCGCGGCGCTCCCGTCACCTCTTTGATCATATCGTCGGGAGCAAGTTCCAGTTCGGCGGCGCCGATATAATTCTTGACTTTGATTTCGTTGACCTCCTGATCGCCCCGGATGAGCACGGCATAAGGCTTGCCGTCGGCGCTGAAGATCAGCGTCTTCACGATATCCCGGGGTTGAACCTTTAAAAACGCGCTGACTTCTTCAATCGTGCGCACGTTAGGCGTCTCGACCTCCTCCTGCGGAAGCCAGTCGTCCTCAACGATTATTTTTTTCTCCGGACAGGCCACCTCGGCTTTTTCCAGATTCGCCGCATAGGAACATTTCCCGCAGAAAGCCATCGCGTCTTCTCCGGATTCGGCGATCACCATGAATTCGTGAGAATATTTGCCGCCGATGCTTCCCGAATCGGCTTCCACCGGGCGGAACTTCAAACCGCAACGGCGGAAAATATTGTTATACGCCGCGAACATTTTTTCATAACTTTTTTCGGCGCCTTCTTCATCGATATCGAAACTGTAAGCGTCTTTCATGCCGAACTCCCGGCAACGCATGACGCCGAAACGGGGACGGACTTCGTCGCGGAATTTGGTTTGAATCTGATAAAGATTGCGGGGCAACTGGCGATAGGTTTTGACATCGTTGCGCACGATGCTCGTAATGACCTCCTCGTGCGTCGGTCCCAGGCAATATTCATGATCATGACGATCGCGAACTCTCAACAGTTCCTTTCCGTAATGCGACCAGCGTCCCGATTCCTGCCAGAGTTCCGCCGGCTGCACCATCGGCATGTGAACCTCCTGCGCGCCGGCCTTGTTCATCTCTTCCCGGATGATTTGCTCCAGTTTCCGGATCACACGGTAACCGAGAGGCAGATAGGAATAGATGCCGCTGGTTAATTTTCTGATCATACCCGACCGGATCATTAACTGGTGACTGACCACTTCCGCGTCAGAAGGAACCTCTCTGACGGTTGGTAAAAACATTTCTGAGTAACGCATTAATTCTTTTTCCTTTCATCAAACATCTTATGGATCTCCTGAAGCAGGACGCTGACAAAATCAGCTTCCTTCACTTTTTTAAAAGCCTTGCCTTTTTTGAATATCATACCCTGTCCCCGGCCTCCGGCCAGGCCGATATCGGCGTCCGCAGCCTCTCCCGGACCGTTGACGACGCAGCCCATCAGCGCAATCTTCAGATAATCTTTCCGGCCGGCCAGGGCTTTTTCTATTTTGCCCGTCAGACGCAGAAGATCAATTTCACAACGGCCGCAGGTCGGGCAGGAGACGATGTCCGGTCCGACTTTCCTGATATTCAAGGCGCGTAAAATTCCATAGGCCAGCGGAATCTCCGTAACGGGATTGCCGGTAACCGACACCCGGATCGTATCGCCGATGCCTTCGTAAAGCAAGGTTCCGATGCCTATGGAGGACTTGATCGCGGCATGAATCAATGACCCGGCTTCGGTCACGCCCAGGTGCAGAGGATAGTCCGTTTTCGCGGCTATCGCGCGGTACGCTTCAATCATGCCGGGAACATCCGACGATTTCAGCGACAGTTTGATCAGATCGAATCCCTGATCCTCGCAAAGTCTCAAGTTTCGCATCGCGCTCTCCACCAGCGCTTCCGGGGTCGCACCGCCGTATTTCAAGAGCAGGTCCTTTTGCAGAGAGCCGGAATTAATGCCGATACGGATCACTGCCCGGCGCTCTTTCGCCGCTTTGATGATCCCGCCTATTTTATCCCGCGCAATGTTACCGGGATTGATGCGGATGCCGTCCACACCCTTTTTCAGGGCGTCAATGGCCAGACGGTGATGGAAATGAATATCCGCGATCAGCGGAATGGATATTCTTCGCTTGATGGCGGGGATGGACTGTACGGCTTTTTCATCAGGCAGCGCAATGCGAACCACTTCGCAACCGGCTTTTTCCAGGGCCTTGATCTGTCTGACGGTGGCGTCGGCATTCCGTGTATCGGTGCTGGTCATCGATTGCACGACAACCGGCGCGTCTCCGCCAATCGGCACACCGCCCAGATTGATCTGTCTCGTCCTTTTTCGCCTGATGAAAGATGAATGTTCCAACGTTGCCATTTTCCAATGATTTATCCGGAGTAAATTAACGCCTTCGAATTAAAGTCCATCACAGGTATGAACCCCAGGGGAAGCCCTGGACACTAATTCCGCAGCAAGCTGCCGAATATCATACTCTCCGCTGTGCGGAATTGTTCCCAATCCTGATGTATCGGCATTGGATAGTTCGTCCTACAAATTGCAGTGCGCTTCGCTTCTTAAATTTGGGACTCACTACGACTTACAAATTTCAATACACTTCGTTTTGAAATTTGAGCCTCACAATAAACAGTCAATCACTGGTGCGGGAATGAAACGTGATCTGAAATTCTATTTGCCCAGCCAGCAGTGCAGACATAATTGCTCTGCGGGAAGCCCTATGGCTGCGATCATATCGTCAATCGCCAGATATTTCAGGGACGTCACATTTAAATCCCGACGAATCCATTCAATCATGCGGGCGTACTTTTCCGACTGGTTGTTCAGATATTCTTCCGGATTTTCAATATCTTTCCCTTCCAGCGCGCGAATCGCCTTGCGGCAGGCCAGTTCACCCGTCGTTCTCGTTGAGGATGTATAAATACAGGGATACATCAACGGCGGACAGGCCGGACGGATATGAATTTCCTTTGCACCATTGTCCCATAATTTCTTGATCGTCAGATTCTTGAGTTGTGTGCCGCGGACGATGGAATCGTCACAAATGATGATGCGGTTGCCGTTGATGACCTCCCGCACGGCGCAGAGTTTCATCGTGGCCACGAGATCTCTTATTTCCTGGGCCGGAGGAGTGTAGCTCCGTCCGTAACCCGGCGTGTATTTTACCAGCGCCCGGCGATAGGGAATGCCCGACGCCATGGCATAACCGATGGCATGGCCGACGCCGGAATCGGGAACCCCGGAAACAAAATCAGCCGTCACATTGTCCCGTCTGGCCAGGTATCCGCCGCATCTTTCCCGCGCGCCTTCCACACTGATGCCCTCGTAAGAGGACGAGGGATAACCGGTATAGATCCATAAAAACGAACATATTTTTTTCTCGGCGCCCGCCGGCTTAACCGATTTCACGCCATCGGTGGTCAATTGAACAATTTCTCCCGGTCCCAGAAACTGCAGCAATTCGTAACCGAGGTTTTCAAATGAACTCGCTTCCGTGGCCACCACGTAAGATTTCTCCTGCGGATTTTTGCTTTTGCCGACGGCCAGAGGAAATCGTCCGAATTTGTCTCTGGCGGCGTAAATGCCTTCCGTCGTCATGACCAGGGCGCAGATGGATCCTTCAATTGCGCCGCGCATGGAGGCAATGCCCTCGACGATGTTGTCACCGCGATTAATCAGATAAGATACGATTTCGGCGTTGTTGATGTCTCCGCCGGCTCTTTCCCCGAAGTTGGCGCCGTCATTAAGCAGATCATGAACCAGTTGATTCTTGTTATTGATCAGTCCGACGGCCGCAACAGCGTACACGCCGAACCGGGAGCGGAATATCAGCGGCTGAGGCGTGTCGTCATCAATCGCGCCAATGCCGAAGAACCCGTCCATCTTCTTATATTCATCGACAAACCGGGATTTAAATTGAACCTGGGAAACACTGTGGACCGTTTTGTAAAAACCCTGGGCGCCGAGTACGGCCATTCCCGCGTGTTCCGTTCCCAGATGCGAATGGTAATCGGTTCCGTAAAAAAGAGTCTTAACGCAATTGTCCGATGATACAACTCCAAAAATGCCGCCCATTGATTTTTACTCCTGTTATGTCATTGAGGAAACAGATGTTCCGACTCGTGTGTTTCCGTCCTTAAAT
>ERZ795031.5166-NODE-5166-length-10578-cov-4.029744_pt1 | contig 10578 bp, 9 predicted proteins | sample MGYA00375123_ERZ795031 | MGnify/ENA primary metagenome ERZ795031 (study PRJEB30166, sample SAMN05720159) | activated sludge metagenome | isolation source: anaerobic digester from wastewater treatment plant | place: USA | collected 2015-04-21 ... | reverse complement strand
TACCACCGACACCGTCACTCGTATCCAAGCTCTGAAAATTACCGGCCTTAAAAACACTTCTTCTCCCCCCTGGCTTAAAAATTTTCTTAAACTCCACGGTCTTCATTCTATTAATCCTGTTGTCGACTTGACTAATTACATTATGCTACTTTACTCCATTCCCGCCCATGCTTTCGACACTCGCAAATCAGGCGACCATCTCCTTTGGCAACTTAATCCCGGTTACCAAGAATTTATCACTCTGGATAAAAGTAAACTCATTCTCGATAAAAGTATTTTAATGATTAACAATCCCACTCAAGCTCTCAGTCTTTCTTTCTGGGGTGGTCAAAATGCGGCTATCGACACTCACAGTCAGGAAGTAATTCTAGAAATGGCTGTTTATAATCCCACCACTGTTCGCCAAAACCGTTGTTTACTTCGATCTCAAACCGAAGCCGCCACTCGTCTAGAAAAACAACCTGATCCTAATCTCATTCCTTTAGCCTTTTCTCATCTCGTTAATTTAGTCTTGGATATCTGTGGAGGTCAAATTACTTCTCAACTCTTTGATTATTATCCTCACATTAAAAAACCTTTAAAAATTGATTTCTCTCCGGACTTAGTTTTCCAAATTAGTGCTTTGAAAGTACCCCACACTTTTATTAACAAAACTTTAAAAAAGTTAAATATTCATCAAGGTCTGATTCCCACTCTGCGTCCCGATATTACTAATCCGGAAGGTATTGCCAACGAAATTCTTCGCTTTTGGGGATATCAAAATATTCCGGTTAATCAACCCTTAAGTTACAAAAAAGTTACCGATATTACCCCAAAAATTCTTTATACCATCGATTCTCTTAAAGACCAACTTAAACAACTCGGTTATGATGAAGTTCTCACTTGGCCACTAGTCTCTAAACCTGGCGACCAAAACGCTGTGCGCACCCAAAATAGTATCAATAGTGAGTACACCTATCTTCGAACTTCACTTATCGACACTCTTAAATTACAGTTGGACAACTATCGCCGTCTTAAAGTTCCACAACCTCAGTTTTTTGAAATCGGTAAAATCTATTTTAAAAAAGCTTCTAAATACTCTGAAAAATACGCTTTGGGTTTGTATCATCATAATCCACAAATTCTTAAAAAAGATCTTAAAACTCTTGGTTTAAAGAGTCAGATTAACAATTCTTTTGCTCAAATTATTCCCGATGACCTTCAACATCCTGATTTTTATCAGGCTAAATTTTCACCTCAAACTTCAGCCGTTGAACTCAATTCCCAAATCATTACCTTGGATGCCAATCTCCTTTTGGATAAAAAAGTTAAGCCTCAAACTCTTTTAGAAAAATATAAAAAAATTATCGGTCCCAAAATTCTTTGGAACATTACCATTGCCGACATTTATCATGACAAAAAAATGGGTAAATATCGTTATACTTTTCAAGTCAAATACTACAACTGCGACGATAAAACTGCTAAAAAAACCCATCTTTCCGCCTTCAATCTTATCTAAATTCCTGTCGGTGTTATGGTCACTCCCATTGTTGGTGATATTTGAATTGTCGGTACTGGAGTATTAGTTACTGGTGCTTTAGTCGGGGTAGGGGACCAATCCCAGGGCACATTCACTCCAATTTTAATTTCTCGGTCAGCACTACCCCCATCTCTATCTTTCGCCTCCACTTTAAGTGTATGCACTCCATCAGTTAATTGGAAATGATCTTCAAAAGGTCGCTCCGTCCACGTTTTAACCTGAGTCCCGTCTATCCATAGCTTCACTTCCACAATCTTTTTTACCGAACTGGTATTAATCACCACTTTAACATTTTTATTATTTACCTGCTGTCTATCCTGAGGCTCAGCAAAACTAACTCCCACTGTACCATCATTTCGACAATATTCACTAGGAACTATATATTTACTCTTATCCGGTAAGGTATTAATCCAAGCATCAATGCCTTCTTGCCAACGATTGCGTCCATCTTGACTCACTGGATCGCTTTCCTTAAAATTAAAATATTCTTTTTCGTCATAATTACCTCCCGCCACATCTTCAGGAGTAGCCATCCCAAATTTATCCCGACAAACCTTTAATTTCAAATGAATCGGATCGGCAATACTTGGTTGAGTTCCGTCAATAAAATACTCATTTTTACTCTCAAAACCATCATGACTGGGATAACCGGATACCTTATCGACACTTATATTTACAATTTTATCGGGAATAGGAAAGTCCTGCTTATCTCGTTTTGGCAAAGCATAAAGCATAATCCGTCGCCAAATTGGTGCCGCTCCAGACACACCTGAAGCAATTGTCCCCATTTCAGTATTGTCATTATTTCCCACCCAAACTACACTGAGAAAATTTGGTGTCCATCCTACCGTCCAGTTATCTTTTTTCTCGTTGGTAGTTCCAGTCTTCACCGCCACCTGATAATTAGGAATCACTAAACTGTTTCGAGCTCCAAAAGTAATCGCTCGAGCATTGTTGTCCATCAAAATATTAGAAATAATAAAAGCTTCTTGTTCTGTCATCACCTTTTTACCTTTTACCGGTTGAAATTCTTCCAACACCCGACCATTTTTATCTTCCACTTTAAGAATTCCCACCGGCTCCACTTTTAAACCTCCGTTAGCAAAAGCACTATAAGCCCCAGCCATATCAATCATCCTCACTTCAGCCCCTCCCAAAGTCACCGCCAACCCAAAACGTTTCAAGTTCTCAGTTGTCGGCTCCAAAGTCTTCAAACCCATCTCATAGGCCTGAGTCAAAAAATTCTTCACTCCCACTTTGGCTAAAACTTTCACCGCCGTTGTATTAATAGAATTTCCCAAAGCATCACGAAAACTTATCGGTCCTAAAAATTTACCGGTATAATTGTTGGGGGTATAATCCCGACTACCTTGAATTGGAAAAGCCACTGGCGTATCCATTAATAAAGTGGCTGCCGTCATCCCTTCTCTCAGTCCCATTAAATAAGTCACCGGTTTAATCGATGATCCCGGCTGCCTCAAACCCTGTATCACTACATTAAAAGCTCCTGAGGTCTTGTCACTGTTATAACCCCGTGAACCGATCATCGCTAATACCTGTCCATCTCGGGGGTCAACTATCACCGCTGCACCATTGGTAATTTTCAGTTTTTCCGCCTTCTCCACTTCCTCAGCCACAATCTTTTGCACTTCGTTTTGTAACTCCAAATCCAAAGTAGTGGTTACTTTTAGTCCGCCACCCTCAGCCACCTCCTCACCATATCTCTCCGATAAAATCTCTTTAATCCAAAACACAAAATGGGGTGCCAAAATCGACGATTTGTTTTCACTAAATTGATAATTTTTAATTTCTTCTAAAGTATTTTTTGCCACCTCTTCATCAATAAAACCATCTTCTTTCATCCGTCGCAATACATGTTCACTCCGACTGATATAAGCATTGGGGGTACTGGAAAATGGCGAATAAACATTGGGGCGCTGTGGTAAACCGGCCAAAATTACCGACTCCGCTAAATTCAATTCTGATACCGGCTTATCAAAATATTGCTCCGCCGCTGACCCCACTCCCCAAGCCATCCCTCCATAAGGAGCTTCATTTAGATACATCAATAAAATATCGTCTTTTTTATATTTAGCCTCAATTTGAACCGCTAACATAAACTCTTTGATTTTCCTAGTTAGGCTTACCTCCGGAGTTAACAATACATTTTTGACTAACTGTTGGGTTAAAGTCGAACCACCGGTCAACTTTCTAAAATAGAAAAAATTTTTCACAATTCTAAAAGGAGTCAATGGATCGAAACCTCGGTGCTTGTAAAAATCCTTATCCTCCACCGCAATCGTCGCTTTTTTTAGAGTCTCCGGTACCTGATCCATGGTCACCGGCTGTCTCTTGGCATCAGCAAATAAATCATAAAGTACCTTGCCATTACGATCATAAATTCTAGTGGAAAAACCCTCTCTCCTAACCACATTATTCGGACTCGGCAAATCCTTTGAATAATAGGCAAACATAATCGTTATCACCACCACCCCCAAAGTCATCAATATTAAAAAGATCTTAAAAAATCGGTACCAAAACTGTTTACTTTTTACCGCTATTTTTAAATTCCGCCAAAACACCACCAATTTGTACTTGATTTTTTCCCAAAAATTTTTCATTTTATAAACACACTTAACATCGGTAAAAAAGTTGATAATAATATTCCCACCGAAGCTAAAACCAACAACGCTGTTTGCCACTGCTTCCGCTTAATTTTTTTACCAAAAAGACGCATGAATAATGATAACATAAGCCATGGCTTTCACTCTTCCCGGCCTCGGACCCAAAACCCTGGAAAAACTCTCTCGTCTCAATCTCTATAGTGACCGTGATCTTCTCTATCATCTGCCTCACCGCTATATTGATTTTTCCCATATTTCCACAATTAATAAACTAAATCCCGGACAAAATTATTCCTTTAAAGCCCAAGTTAGCGATTTTAAAAATCTCTATCTTCGCGGTGGCAAGAGTCTGCAAAAATTAATTGTCACTGATCACACCGCTTCCATTGAAATTATTTTTTTTAACCAAAGTTATCTCTCTTCTAAATTTAGGGTAGGGGAGTCTTTTGCTTTTGCCGGTACCCCCACTCTTTATAAAAACAAACTCACAATTTTTAACCCTCTCTCCGGCCCTTTTAATACCAATCAAATTCTACCAATTTATCCGGAAACCGAAGGTTTAAATAGCGCCTGGTTTAGAAAACATCTTCGTCTCCATTTTGACTATCTCACCAAAAATCTCCGCGATCCACTCCCAACAGATTTTTTACAAGCACATTCTCTTTTAGACCTTAAAAGTGCTCTTAAAAATATTCATTTTCCTCAAAACCTCAATCAACTCCAGGCCGCTAAAAAAAGACTAGAACTAGATGAATATTTTACCCTCTTATCTCAACAAAAAAACATTTCTCCACCTCGTTTTGTTCTTAAAAATTATTCCTCCACTACCCTCATCAAATCCCTGCCTTTTTCCCTATCTCCCAGTCAAAAAATAGCCTGGCAAGAGATTAAAAGCGATCTGTTGAACCCAACTCAAAGCATGAACCGACTCTTGGCCGGTGATGTCGGCTCCGGTAAAACTATTCTGGCACTCTTGGCTGCCCATCTCACTTCTAAAAATCAAAAAAAGACTCTCTTAATGGCTCCCACCTCTATTTTGGCCCAACAACATTTTGCTACCTTCAAAAAATTTTTACTCAAATATCCAATTTATTTACTCACTAACAGGCATCAGTTACCCAAAAAAATCCCAAAAAATTCCATTATTATTGCCACCCATGCCGCTTTGTTTAAAAAAGAATCGATCTTACCTTATCTGGGACTGTTAATTATTGATGAACAGCATAAATTTGGGGTTAAACAACGTGCCTTTTTAAAAGAAAATGATTCTGTCCATACTCTGACTCTCTCGGCCACTCCCATTCCTAGAAGCATTTCTTTGACACTTTTAGGTCACCTGCAATTGTCAACCCTGGACAAAATTCCTCAAAAAAGTCCACCGATTAAAAGTTTTTTGGTGCCTCAACATAAAATCAAGGATTGTTATCGTTGGCTAAATCAAGATATTCAAAGTCGCCAAACTCAAGCCTTTATTCTCTGTCCTTTTATCGAAGAATCAGAAAATATGCACAGTATCAAAGCCGCCACCAAAGAATACAGTTCTCTTCAAAAAATCTTCCCTGATCTAAATTTAGCCTTAATTCACGGTAAAACTAAAAGTGAAGAGCGGCAAAAAATTCTCAAAAACTTTGCCGCCAACAAAATTCATATTTTAGTCACCACCCCCATTATCGAGGTTGGTATTGATTTCCCCAACGCTACCACCATTATTATTCAATCCGCTCAACGTTTTGGTCTCTCTCAACTTCACCAACTTCGTGGTCGGGTCGGGCGGGGGAGTCAACAAAGTTATTGTTACCTCTTCAATGATGAAAACAATGATACTGTCAATCGTCGCCTCAATTTCTTTGTTCGTCATCACGACGGTTTCAAAATTGCCGAATTTGACCTAAAAATCCGAGGTCCCGGTGAAGTTTTTTCCACTCTCCAACACGGCTTCCCTTCAGTTAAACTGGCCGACATTACCTCCACCACCAAAATCGCCACCGCCCAAAAACTCTATCACCAACTTCTCCAACAACACCCCAATATCAAATTTTCAAAAAACCATCACTCTAAAATCACCACTCTTAACTAGAGTCATAAAGCCTGTTATATAAAGTAATTATTAGATATACTATGTTACAATAAAACATATGAAGTTTATGGAACGACTTAGAAATACATTTAATACAGGTAAAACACCAAATAAACAGGAATTAGCTCTCACCAACACTCAAATCAGTATCCTTTTTTTAGGTACTCGCTGTAGTCGTGCTCAAGACATAGCTACTCAATTAGATGAGTGGGCTAAATCCAAAAACATTATGAATTTAGATGTTTCCTGGATTCGAAACTCAGAACATATTTTCCAAATTTTTGACGATTCTAAAAAAATACCTACAGCCATTGTTCTTTTTCCTGAAATGAGACTCGGTCAAACCTTAAGTGTGGATGTCAACACATCCGGTATTGCTGAAAATGTAGCTGATTTATGTCAACAACACAATGTTAAGTTTCTTCAGATATCTCCTTCAGATATGGAATCTGACACACTACTTTCTCCTCAAATGAAAGCTCTGATTACTTCTAAAACAATTGAAGATTGAAAATTAGGAACTGAAGCTTGTATAATATCCGCATATGACCGCCTTACCTAAACATTGGCCCAGCTCTCGCCGTCAAGGCAAACGCCGCGCCGCCATCAAAGCTCCTAAATTAACCAAACTGACTTCTTGCAAAAACTGCGGACAGCCAAAAATACCCGGTTTTATCTGCAAAAATTGTAATAAGTGAAAAATAAGCTCGACCCCCGGCATCAAAAAAGAATTGAATTAGTCCAATCCTTGTTTGCCTGGAACCTTACCGGTAATATCCAAGACCCTCAGATTGAGCCGATTACTCAGCAAGTAGCTAAAATCGACAAACTAATTTCTAAAGTCGCTCCCAAATGGCCAGTTGACCAAATCAACAAAGTCGAACTAGCCATTTTACGCTATTCTCTTTATGAATTACTGCACCAACCAAACACTCCGCCTAAAGTGGTTATCGACGAGGCGATTGAAATTGCCAAAGAATTCGGCGATAATTCTTCACCTGCCTTTATCAATGCTGTTCTAGGTAAAATTTTAAAAACTCATGTCTCTCTCTCAGCTTCAAAAAAAAATTAACTATCAATTTAAAGATGAATCACTGCTAAAACTAGCCCTGACTCATCGTTCCTTCTTAAATGAAAACAAGCATCTTTCTGAAAGCAATGAAAGATTGGAATTTCTAGGCGATGCCCTTTTAGAAAGCTGGAGCTCACAAAAATTATTCACGCTTTTTCCGGATTTTAACGAAGGTGCTCTGACTAATCTCAGAAGCCTTTTGGTTTGTACCAACAACCTCGCTGAAATCAGTGCCACTTTTAATTTAGGCAATTACATATTTTTAAGTCATGGTGAAGAATCTCATGGAGGTCGCCAAAACCACTCTCTTTTAGCCGACACTTTTGAAAGTCTTTGCGGAGCTATTTTTCTAGATGGTAGACAAAACGCTTTGGACCTGTTTTTAGACAAATTTTTGCTCCAAAGTTTAATGACTTTGTCTAAAAAAGAAATTTATAAAGATCCTAAAAGCATCTTTCAAGAGATTGCTCAGGCCAAGAGGGGAGTTACTCCTCATTATCAAACTCTCAAAGAGTCTGGTCCCGATCATCACAAGTCTTTTGAAGTCGGTGTTTTTTTAGGTAGAGATTTAATTGCCAAGGGTCAAGGTAATTCTAAGCAAAAAGCGGAGTCAGATGCCGCTACCAAAGCCGCCTCACTTATTGTATAATTGCCCTATGCTTAAAATAAAATTAAAGCCTACCGGCAAAATTCATCAGCGCAGTTTCCGTATTGTTGTTGCCCCTGTATGCAGTAAATATAATGGTAAAGTCACTGCTGACTTGGGTTTTTACACTTCTCAAACCAAAACCCTCAGTATTGATAAAAAAGAACTGGAAAAATGGCTCAAAAACGGAGCTCAACTCACCGAAGGTGTTGATAAACTACTTAATCCTGATAAATATCCTCGCAAAAAGAAAAAAACTAAAAAAGATGTCAACACTGCTCCTAAAAACGACCAATCAAAAGACGAGCAATCTCAAGAAGAACCACCAACCCAAGCTCAAGAAGATCAACCTCAAACAGAAGCCGTAGTTAATGATGAAGACAATCAAAAATAATATGACTGATATTAAAGATTCAGCCGAATATCTCATCAAAGCCGTGGTCAATGATGACTCTCAGGTTAGTCTTGAATCCCGAGAAGAAAATGGAATAATTATTCTAGATATTATTGCCCCCAGCGAAATTGTCGGTCAAATTATCGGTAAAGAAGGTAAGATTATTAAATCAATCCGCACCCTTCTTAATCTAAGTTTTCCTAATACCCACTATCTTCTCCAAATCAAGGAATAAAAAAAGGGTCTTCTCTTTGGTATTCTGTAAAACTTTTATCAACTTCGAAACTCTCTACGTTTAAGGTTCGATACTCCTCCAACTGTGACATTAAATCCAACTCCTGTTTACTAGGTGTCAAATCTGCTAAATCTAATTTTTCTATATTAGGTCTATCCATCTCCGGTAAATAATAGGCCGACATGTTTAAATCAATTGTAGCTATTTGTGCCTCAGGAGCAGCCTTCATTTCCACCGTATTCAGAGATATAATCGGTAAAGTTCTCTCTAAACCCTTTAACAAGTCTACATACTTTTCTTTGGGGCCAACCAAAGACACTCTAATAGGTAATTTATCAAAGCGACTTTTTTTATCTTTAGCCTCACCCTCAAGTTCTTTCACATCACCCATCATAGAAATTATAAAATCATCAATCACATAACCAAACTCTTCCGTCACTTGTCTCACCACTCCCAGTAGTAAATAAGCACTTCTTTGAGGCAATAACCCTTGTCCTAATCTATCTGTTTCTCCTTTAATAACTTCACTGTCCATCGCCTGTAAATAGGCTATTTTTTCCTTAGCTTCCTTGTTTTTAGCTACTACTGACTTAATTTGATCACTTTTTTCAGTCACCAAAGATAATTTAGGTACAATCAACCCCAAAGTCGTCACCAAAATAATCAAACCAACCACTAAAGGTTCAACCCATACTACCAATAACCTAGAATCTTGCCCAAACATCTTGTCCGGTAATTTTAAATCCAGTTTCATTTTAACGTTACCTCCATATTAACTGTCCAGGAGTCATCTGTGACTATGGCTTGCTTCATGGTAACTGCACTAACTTCAGGCACCTCACCGTCATTAATTCTTTTTACTCTATTTTCGATATAATCCAAGGTTTTTTGATCATTAGCCAGTACTTCAATCTCAAATTTTTTGTTTTCATTCATGTTAAACTTGCCTAAATTTGCTTCTGAAAATAAATTACTAATTGTCTCAAAAGCTGTCGAGTATTCAAACCTCTCCTTTAAAACTTCCCCTAAAACTTTAATTCGATATTTAATTAATTGACTTAAGGCGATTTCTTGATCCATGCTTTTCAATGCCGCTACAGTTTGATTGTATTTTTTTTCTTCATACCTCAATCTCAAATTAAACGCCACATTCAAAGCTAATGTTAAAACACCTAAACTTACCCATACCACTACCGCCACCAAAATATACTGTCTCAATTTTTTTTGCAATTTCATCCGATCCGCCTGAAACTTGGCTTGACTTGGTAATAAATTCAAATTGGCACTACTACCTAACTTCATTTGCTCTCCCTCATTGCCAATCCGGTCGCGGTGGCAAAGCGATAACCTTCAGTATTTAAATCAATTGGAGCCACAACTTTAGTGGTATCAATTTTCAAAAAAGGTTGAAGCACTTGGACCTCAATCCCCAAAGTTTTGGTTAATTCTTCAGCCATACCCGGCATTTTCGCACCGCCACCTGATAATACCAGGAGTTGTATTTTTTGATCTCCGTTTTCTGCAAACAAAGCCATGGCTTTTCTAATCTCTTCTGACATACTGCTAAACACCGGCATAATCGCATTTTTAATTTTCCCTTCCAATTCCATTTCTCTAATACCATATGCTTTCTTATATTCTTCAGCACTAGCCATATCCAAGCCTAAATTTACCGAAATCGCTCGAGTCAAAGACTCACCTCCCACCGGCATCGATCTAGAAAAATAAATATTATTTTTCCGAAAAGCCACAATATTAGAAAACTTTTCACCAATATCAACCACCATAGTTGCTTCAAGCGATACTCCCATTTGCTGTAACAACCTTTTAGTAGCCACCGCCGGTGATTCAATGGCAATCAATTCTAAACCAGCTCCCTTAAAAATCTTGACAAAATTAGCAATTAAGTCGTTCTTTGCCGCAATCGTAAACACACTTAAACGACCAGCCTGATCTTCTTCAATTACCTCATAATCAATTGACACCTGATCCAAAGGGTAGGGGACAAAAG
>ERZ795031.5153-NODE-5153-length-10585-cov-6.616714_pt1 | contig 10585 bp, 3 predicted proteins | sample MGYA00375123_ERZ795031 | MGnify/ENA primary metagenome ERZ795031 (study PRJEB30166, sample SAMN05720159) | activated sludge metagenome | isolation source: anaerobic digester from wastewater treatment plant | place: USA | collected 2015-04-21 ... | reverse complement strand
AATCTCGTTCCAGAGTGTCAAAGACGTTGTTTCCGCCTGCGATCTCGATCAATTCACCCACAAAGGAATTGTCAGCCACGCTCATGATGGGATCGCGATAGATCTCCAGATACACCTTGGGGATGCTCTTACCGGCGTTGCTTTGCCTCAGCGCGTCAATCTCGTTTTGCATACTTTGAACCAGGGCTTCGGCTTCTTTATCGGTTCCAGTAATTGCGCCGACACGCTTGATGCCCTCGTAGATTTCCGCCACACTCTTTGGGTAAACGCTCACCACCTGGTAACCCAGGCGTTCCAGATCCTTACTGATACCCTCTTGCTCCAGCCCAGAACTAAAGATCAAGCTTGGTTTTATGGCAATCACGTTCTCAGTTTTGATGGCTCCGAAAGCTCCCACTTTGGGGATCTTCAGCAAGCTTGGAGGATAGGTGCATTCGTCGGTCAAGCCTACGATTCGGTCTTCCAGGCCCAGGGCTGCCAGGATCTCGGCAATCTCAGGAGATAGCACCACGTAACGGATTTCATCCGTTCTCTTGTCAGCTTGTTGGCAGCTGAGACTCATCAGGATCAACAGCAGCATGATGAAACTTGTTGCTCTACGCATTACGCAGTATTCCTCATTGTTTTTTTCTATACTTCCCTTATACTATATCAGGTATTTCCCGCTCGCCGGGCTTTTCTGTGGCGACGGGATAAAGGCTCAGCATATGTGTAAATTGTCAAGCTCAATGTCACCCAATCCTGATTTCCTGGGGAGTGCTATCCTCGTCAGAAGGCTTGTACCCATATAGTGTGTATCTGTTGCCCCCTACCAGCCTGTATTCTCCTCGGACTCCTCCCGAACGCCTCTCCAATGCAGGTTCGGGTGGCATTCAAGAGGACTCCGAGGAGGATTCAGGCTGGTAGGGGGCAAGCAATAGTATAGTGTATCTGTCCGCGTCACTATCGTTGTTAATACACCCTGGATCAGTCACGGTTACAGTCCACAACAGCGTTTCTGGTTGATGGACAATTTGGTTGACGGAAAAGCGTTGTTAAAATGCAGTGTATCAATGGGGAAAATATGAAGAATCAGTATTCGGAAGAGGCCCGCAAGCGGGTTTTTGAGCAGTTGGATGAGTTGACCAGGGTTGAACGTGCCCGGGCGTTGGAGATTATCGACGAGACCGAGGCATTTTTACGGGATACCGATCTGGATGAGTATCCCATTATGCGTATCAATATCCTGATCGGCTTAGCGCGGTATTATGTGAACAGCCGCGATATCGTCGCCGCAGAAACAGTTTTGAACCGTGCTCTTGACATAGCACAGAGTTACGATATTCCCGAAGAAGTGTTCCACGTCAATTCCACCATAGCGATCGTCCATTCCATGCGGGGAGATCACCTGAAAGCCATATACATCTGGGAAGATATGCTGGCAATGATGGATAAGGATCACGCAATGCATAGGCCTATCATAAACAATCTCGTAGTGGCTTATGGCTATACGATGCAATTCACTCGTGCTGTGGATCTTTGCTATCAGCTCTTGCAAGATCTGGACGAGGGCGAGGACGATATCGATACACGGGTGTCGGCATTGATCAATCTTGGTAATGCCTACGGTCCCTTGAAAAGCCACGACAAGGCCCTGAAAGCATATCAAGATGCCTATGAACTGGCCGCGAAAATACAAAATGTACCCTATCAGAGCTATGTGCTAAGCAATATGTCGGGCACTCTGGGTGATCTCAACAGATATCAGGAAGCCTACGATGCCGCATTGAAGAACTATGAAATCTGCAAAGATTATTACGGGAATGAGCAGATAGCCGATGCTCTAAGTTTATTGGGCTCCACATGCAGCAGACTGGAACGCTACGATGAAGCCGAGAAGTACCTGCTGGAAGCTCTCACCCTCCGAGATTCAAAATCCGATCGCGTGGGACATCTTAGCAATCTTATTCACCTTGCCACCATGCATCTGCGGCAATTGCACTTCAACGAAAGCCTGCCCTATCTGGAGGAAGCGGAGCCGCTGGCCATGGAGCTTAGTGTCTTGCATCACCAAATCAGCGTGCATAAACTCTACGCGGAATACTATCAAGGGGTGGGGGATTATCAAAAGGCAAATGGGCACTTGCGGCTGATCTCCGATCTACAGGATAAGCAATACAGCGAAGTCTCTGAAAAGATGATATCAAAACAGGAAGCCGAGTACCTACGGCGCAAGATCGAGCTTCAAAATGACAATTACCTGAAAAAGAATGAGGAATTGGAATCGTCCAATCAGCTCATCCAACAGCAATCGGATCAGCTGGAGAAAAGCAATCAGGAATTGCATGCATCCATGGGGATGTTAAATCGGCTGATCTCTATTATTTCCCACGATGTTCGCGGGCCTGCAGCAAACAGCGCCGCTGCGCTCAGAATGATCCAGGAAGGCAGCTTTTCGGCAGAAGCATCACAAGAATTGATCGGGCATATCATCGATAGCCTTGATGGCGTTACAGATCTTTTGACCGAGATTATGATCTGGATCGAATCCCGCAGCTTCAGCAAGGAAGTGGATCGTTTGATGCAAAATGTAAATGTGATGTCCATCCTTGAGCCCGTGCTGAAGCTGTACCAAAGCCACATAAAGCAAAAAAACATACATCTGAATCTAAGCTGTCCACACCGTGATTGTGAGACCCATACCGAACCTAACACTCTCAAGATTGTGCTGCGCAATATCGTCAGCAATGCTGTCAAGTTTACTCCAGAAGGTGGTATAATCACGATTTCCGGAGAGCATACTTCGGAGCATCTCGTTCTCAGTATCCGCGATTCCGGGATGGGGATGAGCAAAGAAGAAGTGGAGACTCTGCTCACAGAAGGATTGAAATCCAAGCTGGGGACGCAGAAAGAGATCGGAATGGGGCTGGGATTGCGTTACAGCCTGGGGTATCTCAAGCTATTGGGAGTGGATTTTGAAATCAACAGCGAACCGGGGCATGGCACCGAGTTTGTGCTGAAGCTTCGTTTGGCCAAGTCTGAGTAAAGGAGTGTCCGGCGGTATTTGTGATGAATTGTAGATTACCATGGCATGCAAGCCAGCGCTTGGTGCGTCCAGGCAGGAGGGTTTGACGTGCCTTCCAGTAAGTTTCTGGATACCATACTGCTGATCCTGGGGCTCCTGATCAGCCTCCTGGTGGTGGCCTCCATCATTCAATTGATCTTGGGCGGCGACTTACTGCAGACCTTTCAACGCGTTACTTCAAACGTCATTTACTTCATTTTCGGTCTAACCATCTTTCTCATCATAGTAGTGCTGGTGCTGGAAAATTCATCTCCAGTTCACACTCTGGCCTGGATCATGGTGTTGATTTTCATCCCCGTGGTTGGCTTTATCTTCTATCTATTCTTCGGACGAAATTGGCGCAAGATCAAGCTTTTTAACCGCAAAGAGCTCTTCGACAAGGAACTGCTGAAAGCACTCAGCTATTTGATTCCGGATTTTCACGGTTCACTCTTGCAGCACAATCTGGAGCACAAGCTGCACCGATTGCTGAAGAACAACAGCAAAGCAATCCTGACAGGGCACAACCACATTGAGCTTTACAGCGATACGGGGGGTGCCTTCAGCGCCATCTGTGATGCGATCCGCAAAGCCACTCATCATGTACATCTGGAGTACTTCTCCATAGCCAATGACAGCACGGGAAACTATCTGAAAGACTTATTGATCGAGAAAGCCGCTCAGAATGTGGAAGTTCGATTCATCTACGATGATGTGGCTTGCTGGAAGTTGCCGCGCCATTTCAAACGGGCCTTAGTGAAGGCTGGAGTCCATTTTGTCCCTTTCATGCCGGTCTGGATCCCCTTTTTGAACAGCCGCATGAACTACCGTAATCATCGCAAACTGATAGTAGTAGATGGCCGCATAGCTTTTTTGGGAGGACTCAATATCGGTGATCAATACCTTGGCAAGGATGCATATTACGGTTATTGGCGGGATTCTGTGGCAGTGTTTGAGGGCGAAGCCGTTCTCAGTATGCAGGCCATCTTTATGGGAGACTGGTTCTTTGTGAGTGGGGAACGCCTCTTTGAGAATAGTAAACTATCAGCATATCTGAATGTGGAGGGTGTGCATCATATCCAACAAATCAGCCCGGTTCAGATCGTAGCCAGCGGCCCCGATACGAATCACGCCAGCATTCTGCAGCTCTACTTTTCCGCCATTGCAAATGCCCATCGCCAGATCAGGATCAATACTCCCTATCTCATTCTCAATGAAGCGTTGCTAATGGCTCTGAAGACTGCTGCCATCAGCGGAGTAAAAGTGCAGATCATTCTCCCCGCCAAAGCTGACCACTGGATCGTCTTCTGGGGCAGCCGTTCATATTTTCAGGAGCTTCTGGAGGTTTCTGTGGAAATCTATGAGTACCAGCGCGGCTTCATGCATGCCAAGATCCTGATTATTGACGATGAAATCCTGGGTCTGGGAACGGCCAACATGGATTTGCGCAGCTTTAACCACAATTTTGAGCTCACTGCTCTGGTTTATGAAGATGCTCTTGTGGCAGAGGCGATAAACTCGTTTGAGATCGACCTGAGCTATAGCAAACAGATTGATCTCGAAGAGTTTAAACGCCGCGGGATCATAGAGCGCAGCCAGGAATCGCTGTGCCGGCTTTTTTCACCTCTTTTATAGGATCCTAGTATGGAATTTATCACTGTTGGATTCACCCAAAGCCTCAATGAAGCAGTGTTTTCTGCCATTTCAGACCACACTGTACTCATCTTTCCCACTCGGGCTTCAGCGGATGCAGCCAGGCTGGAATATCAATCACGTTGGACTCTGCAAGAGCTTACCTGGATCAGTATGGAGGATTTCCGATCTCTCCTGATATGCATGGAAGCTCCTGTCCCCGAGGACGATAAGCGTCTCATCTGTCTCTGGCAAGTGCTCAGCGACGAAGATAAAGAGCACTTTCACCTTAGTGACTTCAGTGACCTCATCTCTTGGGGTTCGCAGTTCTTTGGCTTTTGCGCGGATCTATGCGATGCCAATATCGAGGTACTGTCCTTCGAGAAGCACATCGAACAGGCCAATCTGAACCTGAGGATATGGCAGGAAGAGAATATCGCCCGGTTGAAAACCATCCTGACCCGGTATCATGACTTCATTACCAGGGCCGGTTTCAGCGATCGCATCTTCCATAAAGGCGCGGCTTTTGCCGAGATGCCCTACACGGGCCATCGCATCATCTCGGTGAACCAGTACTACTACAGCCAGTTGGAAAAGGATTTGTTGACTGCATGCGAAGCCGCTGGCAACGAAGTATTGCTCTATTACCACGGAGTTCAGCCCGATAAATCGTCCTGGCTGCCTGGGTTACTGGATCTTGCACAAAGCTGGGATGAACTGACTGTAAAGCCGGATATTACGCTCTATCAATGTGATAACGAACAGCAGGCTATACTCTCGTTTTTAGCCCTGGATGTCCCCGCTTGTGCCATTATCGATGCCAACTTTCATAAGAAGGATTACTCCGTCCTGTTTCCCAAAGAAAAGATCCGCCTTCCTCACCTCCTTCCCATCAGTGAGACGCTCTGGTACCGGCAACAGCGAGTGCTGCTGGAGATACTGGAAAATCTTCAGGATAGCCCCGGATTCATCCCCTTGCGGCTGATCTTGAAATACTTCAACTCTTTGCCCATGGTGCGGCCTTACTGTCCTCAGTGGCAAGAAAGTGATCTGCAAGCCTTTTTGAAGGAATTGTACGCTCTGAATGCGGCGGGGATCCTTTACCTGGATCTATACCCAGAGCGGCAATTTGATTCGGGGCTGATCTTACCCTTCACGCAGGCGCTGTCGGCGTTGTTAGGGCAAATAGGAGGCATTCACAGCATCAAAGACCTCTCGATTCTGCTGCAGGAGGAACTCAGTCCGCAGCGCTTTTCTTCTGAGCAAGAGCTCGGTTACACCGATCTAATCGGCCAAGTCTGGAGTGCGATGGCGAATTACGCTGCCACCGAGGTTATGGCCTTCTTCACTTCCTGGGATGATATATATCCCAATGTCTATCTGGGGGTCTTTGAAAACTGGCTGGATTTCCTCAAGAGTATCAGGCTGAAGCGTAATCCCATCGCGGATACAGATGCGATCTGGGAACTGAGCAACCTGCTGGATTCTCGCAACCGAAGTTTTGAGCGTGTGGCTTTTTTCAATCTCGTGGAGGGAGTATTGCCCCAAGCTCCCGGTCCTATCTGGCTGCTAAACGAGCATCAACGCAAGGTATTGGGGTTGAAGACCTATGACGATATTCGTTCCTGGGAACGCTATTATTTCTTCCGTCTGATTTTTTGTGCTCGCGAGGTGATGCTCTTCAGCTATCTTGATGCTGCCAAAGCCATTGATCACAGCAGCTTTATCGGTGAATTGACCGGGTTTTTGAAGCATCTCCCAGAGCTTTATCATGTAGATGAACAAACTGTACTGGAAGCCTGGCGGGATCAAAGCCCATTGTATCCGCCGCCGAAAATCGACCCGGAGCACTATCATGCGCCGGCTGATGCGAGCTTCTTCACTCTGCCCTGCGAGCCTGAGAAAGACTTTTATGAAGGCCGGAAGATTCGCTGCAACAGCTATGACTTGCAGCTTTTTACCTACAATCCCTTTGTCTGGTATGTGCGTAGCTTGAAGAAGATCGAGCCTCTCCTCATCCGCCGCCGGGAAGAGATTTCCCCCGTGCTTTTTGGCACATTGATGCATGTCTTTTTCTCGGAAGTTCTGGGCAATCAGGCCACTCATCACCTGGATTTTGGAGTACTAGATGCTGTGTTTTCTGCAACCGATGGTTTGAAGGGCGAGCTCTTGAAGATCATCGACAGTCCTGCCTTCCTCTATAGGATGCCCCAAAACTACAATTCAGATTACTTGCGCAGCATCATCTGCGATCGTCTTGCCGATTCTCTGCGGGAGTTTTACCATCGTTTTTTGAGGCGTAGATGGCAGGGGATACCCTTTACAATGATCCCCGAAGAGGAGTATATGAGAAGCGATGAAAAACGTTACAAGATACTCACTCAGTGCGGGGCTGACGCAGATGAATATCAGGTACTCATCCATGGCAAAGCCGATCTGCGCATCGAAAGCGACCACAGCCGATGTATCGTAGATTTTAAAACGGGCTCAGCCAATGTGGAGCAATTGATCTTTTATGAATGGATATACTATCTGCTGGAAAATCCCGGCCTGGAAGATCAGGTCCAATCCTGGTTCTGGATGATTCTGGACATGAAGGCTTCCGATACTGCCAGCAGAATGCCCCAAAAACGTGCCAAGTACCTCGGCGATGTTCATTCTGCCCTGGAAGCTTGCCTGATGGGAACATACACGCTGGCCGCTACAGGAACTGGGCGTCAGCAGATGCGCGAGATCAGCCGCAGCGATCTCTACCTCCCGGGAGCAAAGCAATGAAAAACTTCGAAAACCTCATCATCTCCGCCAGCGCTGGCACCGGCAAGACCTATCGTCTATCTTTGGAATACATTGCTCTTATCGTGCGTTACTATGAACATGAGGGATTTGCCCTGGATGGCATTCTGGCGCTCACCTTTACTCGAAAGGCTACCTATGAGATCCGCGAGCGCATCCTGGCTCATCTGCAAAGCCTTATCCAGCACCAGGATCCCACCCTGCTGGCGGATCTGTGTAAGGTGCTGGGACGCGAGGATGGGAATCTTGATCCCCGAGAAGAGGGGGCTCTCATCTCAGCACAGCAGGAGATCATCTGCGACAAACGTAAACTGCAGGTGATGACCATCGACAGTTACATCAGCGGTATCTTTCGCAACATTGTGCGCCCCCTCAGGAGTATCGACCGCTATGACATCGATCTGGATGCCATATCCCGTCGTATGCCCTACATCATGAGCCATCTGATGCTTCCCGAGATCCGGAGACGGGTGGATAAGCTCTTGCAGCGCAGAGTGAAGCCTACCTTGGATTACTATGAAACCTTCTTTGCCGATCTCATCGAGCAACGCTGGCTCTATTATACTATCCTGTATCGCTGCAAACAAAACGAGTATGAACTACAGGGAGGAGACGAACTGGCCCAATTCAGGGTGGTGATGCAAGCTTTCATGGATCTGATGAGTGATTGCCTGCCCCCTGATAAGGAATTCGGTTCACTCTTCAATCAGGATTTCCGGGAGATCATGCAGGATAACCTGTCCGACGCCGGTTCCGCGCTGAACGCCTTGATGGAGATTTGCCAGAATCCTCATGACGCCCATGCCTTGCTAAGGGTGCTTACCAAGAAAAACATCTACAATGCCGTCCGGGTAAAAGGTCCCCGTAAAGAAGAAGCTGAAAAGCTGCAAAACGGGGCTGCCCGCGCCCTGGCGGATCATCTGTACTTTACTCTGTTTCTCAGCGAACAGCGTGAAATTATCGAGCTCTGGGGCATTATCCTGGCCGAGTACGACCGCTTGATCTATAAATACAAGAACATGACCTATTCCGATATCAGCTGGTTTACCTTCGAAGCTCTTTTCTCATCGGAGCCTCCGGCCTTCGATCTCTCTCACGAAAACACTGCTACGGAATTCTATCACTTCCTCACGCACCGCACGCGCTTCATGCTAATCGATGAGTTTCAGGATACCTCGCTCATCCAATTTAACATCCTCAAACCCATCATCGAGGAGATCAGCTCCGGCTATGGCTCCAAGGATCTGGGGGGAGTAATCGTGGTAGGCGATGAAAAGCAGTCCATCTTCGGCTGGCGAGGTGGGGAACGCGATTTGTTATTGAATCTCAGGTACATCATTCCCAGCCTGCGCAACGCCAAGACGGAGGTTTTGAGTGATTCCTGGCGCTCCTCAAAGGATATGATGACCTTCATCAATTCCATCTTCTCGCATCAGGGTATTCACAGCTTTTTGGCCTCAAATGGCATGCAGTGGCAATACCCCATGGTCAATTCTGCTATAGGAGATCTGGATGGTAGCATCGAGCTCAAATGTAGCCCTTACTCCAGCACTGGTGAATTGGATAGTAAACGCGCCGTGTTTGAAGACTTTGTGGACAAGATGATCCTGCCCCGATTGAATAAGGATAACAGGAAGGAGAAGATTGCCATTATCTGCCGCAAGGGTACGCAACTGAACCTCTTACAATTGATCCTGGAAGAAAAGGGCAAAACTGGAGTGTTTCAACCCTCAGCCTCGATCGTGGATCATCATCTAATAGCCCCGCTGCTGGCGTGGCTGAAGTTTGTGGCGTACCAGGACGCATACAGTCTGCTAGCCTTTTTACGTAGCGACTATCTGCTGCTTGGCGGTGCTGCCTTGAAAAGAGTGGTGGAAGAAATCAATGCCACCAATCAAGAAACCGGTGATCCCGAAAAAGCGCAGTCAGAGCTGCTAAAGCCCTGGTTTGATCTGGCTGCTCGCCATTTACTGCTACACCCATATCAGATTCTGCGCGATCTTTGTGCCACCATAGTCAGTGACAAGATTCTGGGGAGTAAAAGAGATCAATTGAATCTGCAGGCTTTCATGGCTCTGGTAAAGGACTGGGAATTGAATCAGTCCACCATGGGATCTTCTATCTCCGATCTATTGGATTACATCGACGACAACCGCCGGCAGGAGTCTTTCAATCAGGTCTCCATCGAAGGCGAGGAGCACATCCAGCTACTCACTATCCACAAATCCAAGGGGCTGCAGTTTGATCGCGTCTTTGTATTCTACGACCTTTCCGAAGGCCACAGCAGCGATTACAATCAGCTCTACTGGAGCTATCGATATAGTAGGTATGCTCCTCCCGATTCCGGCACCTATCCCGGATTTCACGATATCGACGCCTATGCCCTCAGTTTTCATTATGCCGATGTGCTGAAAGCTTCCGGTGCAAAAGAGCTGTGGGAAGATAAACAGCGTCAGGCTCTACTGGAAGAACTCAACAATCTCTATGTCGCTTTCACTCGCGCCAAGAGCTCATTGCATATTTATTTCACCTACAGGGGGCAAAAATCCTGGGGAGATTACTACGATTCCAAAGGGGAAGACGATCTGAAGTTGCCTGCGATTCTGGCCAACGCCTGTATGGATTTCTTTAGCGGCACAGAGTCTGATGCTAATGGTGTCTATCGCTTAGACCGCAGTTATCCTCAGACAAGGAAGGACGATAAGCAGGACAAGAGGCAGATCGTGGAACTAAAACTGCAAAAGAGCGCTCTGGGCTGCGAAACTATCGATGATTGGGCGGCGTATCAACCGCTTTCTGAACAGCTCGATCTGGATTGGAAGGTGGTATATCTGGACAAGCGTCAGCACCTTTTTGGTGATGTAGTGCATTACTATCTTAGCTTTATTCATTACGATCGCGAGGATGAACATAGCTTTGCCCGACTGCAATGTTTGAACCGCTACGGATCCCTGTTACCTGAGAAGGTCTTGCACACTACTTTCGATCGAAGCCAACAAGAGCTGCAAAAGCATAGCTATCTCTTCGATCCGGAATATGACAAGGTCTTTACGGAGCTACCCGTGGATCACTATCGCATTGATCGCCTGATGATCAATACCAAGATCAAAGAAGCCC
>ERZ795031.5150-NODE-5150-length-10587-cov-3.752848_pt1 | contig 10587 bp, 10 predicted proteins | sample MGYA00375123_ERZ795031 | MGnify/ENA primary metagenome ERZ795031 (study PRJEB30166, sample SAMN05720159) | activated sludge metagenome | isolation source: anaerobic digester from wastewater treatment plant | place: USA | collected 2015-04-21 ... | reverse complement strand
TCCGCCGCTTCGTGAATAACGGGCGTACCGGTTCGATTCCGGTCTCGGGCACCATACACTTCATCTATGCCACGCTATAACGCTCCTTTTGAAATCCACGTTCACGGTCAGGTCTCGTTGCGCAAGGACGTTCGCTTTGAACAACTCCAGGACGCATTAAAGCCCCTGTGGAAGTACGCAGGTGCGAAGTCGCTATCTGATGGTGCAAGCAGTGCCTATGAGGATGAGCCTGGCATCAAGCTGGATGCACAAGACCACTTGCTGCAAATGTGCTGGACCGTAGCGGGCGATCACGATTTTCGTCAGACACTGGACGAGCTTTGCATGAATTTGAACGATATTGCAGATTCTGGAGCCGCTATTGAAGTGACGTTTTATGACGCAGACTTTGATGAAGAGGATGGCCCGACTGGGAGCGAGTCAAGAGATGATTTTGTGATGCTGTTTGTTGGCCCGAATCCCGAAGCCATCATGCAAGTTCAGAGGGACTTGCTGGTGCAGGATGTTATTGGTCTGATGGAACGTCATTTCGACGGTGCTGAGTTGAGTGGGGTAGTCGCGGAAGTGGATAAATTATTTGCCCAGCGATTTGATGCTTTGGTCAATTCATTGACTCTGGGAAAACCGCCCAGCGGATCTGGTGGCAACCATGGTGGTGGGCATGGTGGTGGCGGACGCAAGCCGCGTCATTTGCATTGATGCAAGAAATCCGGATGAAGCCTTTTCAGGGCGCATTCCTTGCAGCAATTGCCTTTCAGGCGAAATGAATGCCCGCGAGATATAAATGCTGAAAAAAATTGCAGTTGAGCAGCTCACGGTGGGAATGCATCTCAAGGAGTTTTGCGGCTCATGGATGGAACATCCGTTTTGGCGGACGGGCTTTGTGCTGGTTGATCCCAAAGACATCAAGACCATCCTGGCAAGCAGTATCAAGGAAGTCTGGATAGACGCTAGCAAAGGGCTGGATGTTCCGGCTGGGCAGGTTGCTATTTCGGAAGCAGAGTCCGAGGCTCAGGTTGAAGAGCAACTCCAACAGGCGGTCGAAGAAAAGCGGGAGCTGGCGCCGGTGTCAATTGGCGTTGAGATCGAGCGCGCGGCAAAGATCTGCATGCAGTCCAAGCAGGCAGTCATCTCCATGTTCCAGGAAGCGCGGATGGGCAAGGCGGTAGATACCGGCGGTGCACGTCAGCTGGTTGAAGAAATTTCGGATTCTGTCGCCGGCAATCCTGGCGCCCTCATCAGTCTCGCACGTCTCAAGACTGTGGATGACTATACGTACATGCATTCGGTTGCAGTCTGTGCAATGATGGTTGGACTAGCAAAACAGCTGGGAATGGAGGCTGAGCAAGTTCGCCTGGCTGGCATGGCTGGGCTCATGCATGATTTGGGTAAGGCTCTAATGCCAATGGAGGTTTTGAACAAACCCGGTAAATTGACCGACGCGGAGTTCAATATCATCAAGACACATCCGTCTGAAGGACACCGGATGCTGCTGACGGGTCGCGATGTGAGCCCTGTTGTCTTGGACGTCTGTTTGCACCACCACGAAAAGACGGATGGCTCGGGATACCCTAAAGGGCTGAAAGCAGACCAAATCAGCCTGTTTGCCAAGATGGGCGCTGTTTGCGACGTGTACGACGCCATCACCTCAAACCGGCCCTACAAATTGGGATGGGACCCAGCTGAATCTTTGCGCAAGATGGCTGAGTGGGCCAACGGTCACTTTGATGGCAAGGTGTTTCAGGCCTTTGTAAAGAGTTTGGGTATTTACCCTATTGGTTCACTGGTTAAGCTTACATCCGGGCGGTTGGGCGTTGTGATTGAGCAGACTGGCAAGTCGCTTACCACTCCGACGGTCAAGGTTTTCTTCTCGACGAAGTCCAATATGCGGATTGTTCCAGAGGTAATTGACCTGTCACAGCCCGGAGTGACGGAGAAAATTGTGTCCCGGGAAGACCCCGCCAAGTGGCGGTTTGCGGACTTGAATGAATTGTGGTCTGGCTTGAGTAAAGCACCTTGGTAGCGAATTAAAAACGGCGCTCATTGCGCCGTTTTTTTGTTGGTGTCTCTAAACCGTTTTGGGCTTCGGGTTGTACTTTCCCAACTCCGCTTTCGCAATAGCATTGCGGTGAACTTCATCAGGGCCATCTGCAAAGCGCAAGGTCCGCGCGTTGGTGTAGCTATAGGCCAGCGGAAAGTCGTCGCACATTCCGGCACCGCCGTGAACCTGTATGGCCCAATCTATCACCTCGCAGGCCATGCTGGGCGCTACAACTTTGATCATGGCAATCTCATTTTTTGCAAACTTGTTACCCGCCACATCCATCATCCATGCAGCTTTGAGGGTGAGCAGTCGAGCCATGTCGATTTTGCAACGTGCTTCAGCGATACGCTCCTGTGTGACCGTTTGCGCAGCAATGGGCTTGCCAAAGGCGACACGCAAGGAGGCTCGCTTGCACATCAATTCCAGAGCCCTCTCGGCCAGGCCGATCAAACGCATGCAGTGGTGAATGCGACCTGGGCCAAGGCGGCCCTGTGCGATTTCAAACCCGCGACCCTCGCCCAACAGGATGTTGGTCACCGGGACACGGACATTCTCAAACAGCACTTCCATGTGACCATGTGGTGCGTCGTCGTAGCCAAATACGTTGAGTGGCCTGACCACTTTCAAGCCCGGCGTTTTGGCGGGGACCAGCACCATACTTTGCTGTGAGTGCCGCGCGGCCTCTGGGTCTGTCTTGCCCATGGTGATGTATATAGAGCAACGGGGGTCGCCCGCGCCAGAGGTCCACCACTTACGGCCATTGATGACATATTCGTCGCCTTGTCGCTCGATTCGGGTCTCAATGTTGGTTGCGTCGCTGGAGGCTACTTGGGGCTCGGTCATGGCGAATGCAGACCGAATTTTGCCTTCCAGCAAGGGCTTGAGCCATCGCGCCTTGTTCTCTTCAGAACCATAGCGAGCGATAGTTTCCATGTTGCCTGTGTCAGGAGCCGAACAGTTGAAGACCTCACTGGACCACATTACGCGGCCCATGATTTCGGCAAGCGGTGCGTATTCCTGGTTGGTAAGCCCAGCACCTTCATATCCCGAGGCTTGGGCGCTGTCGACTGGCAGAAACAGATTCCACAGTCCAGCAGCTTGGGCCTTTGGCTTAAGGTTCTCAATTGTCTGCAGTGGAGTCCAGCGCTTTCCCGCCGCCGTATTGGCCGCAATTTCTGCGTGATATGCGCCTTCCGCAGGGTAGATGAAGTCATCCATGAACCGCTGCAGACGGGCTTGGAGCTCTTTCGTTTTCGGTGAGTAGTCAAAATCCATGGATTCTCCAGATGTGTTGTACGAGAAAGGTGAAAAAAATGATCAAGCGGTGCAAGCAAATTTCCATGCCATTTGCGCCAATGGCCGTGCACCTGCCGCAGAGCTGACGGCCTGCGCGCTCGACGCGGTGCCCGCCTCAACCCGCTTTGCAATACCTTGCAAAATGGCGGCAATGCGAAACATGTTGTAGGCCATATAAAAGTTCCAGTCGGCCTTGAGTTGATCGGGTGTGGCGATGCCAGTCCGTTCGCAGTAGAGCCCGATGTATTCGTCTTCGCTGGGAATACCCAGTTCCGCCAGGTTCAATCCCGCGATTCCACGAAACGAACCAGGCGGTATGTGCCAGGCCATGCAGTGGTAGCTGAAGTCGGCCAGCGGATGCCCCAGTGTTGACAGCTCCCAATCCAGAACGGCAATGACACGGGCTTCTTCCATGTCAAACATCAGGTTATCCAGACGGTAGTCGCCGTGAACGACACTCACCATATCTTCGTTTCGCGCCATGGCTGGAATGTTCTTCGGCAACCACTCCATGAGCTGGTCCATCTCGACGATCGGTTGTGTGATGGAGGCTACGTACTGTTTGCTCCATCGGCCAATCTGGCGCTCAAAGTAATTTCCGGGCTTGCCATAGCCCTGCAGTCCACGCGATTTGAAATCGACTTTGTGCAGGGCCGAAATGACGCGATTCATTTCGTTATATATCGAACGACGCTGTGTCTTGTCCATCCCAGGCAAGGACTGATCCCACAAGACGCGGCCCTGCATGAACTCCATGATGTAGAACGCGCGTCCGATGATGGACTCGTCCTCGCAAAGGCAAAGCATGTGTGGAACCGGTACATCGGTATCCTGCAGTCCGTGCATGACCGCATACTCTCGCTCGACCGCATGTGCAGAGGGCAACAATTTAGCCACTGGGCCCGGCTTGGCCCGCATGACATAGCTCTTGCTGGGCGTAATCAGTTTGTAGGTTGGGTTGGATTGGCCTCCCTTGAACATCTCTACGGTCAACGGGCCAGCATACCCAGGAAGCTTTTGCATAAGCCACCTGTTCAAGGCATCCAGGTCAAAGGCGTGTTGGCCCGATACCGGGCGCGTTCCGAGAAAATGGTCAAATTCGCTCATGGAGTGTCTGTAGTTGGGTTGCGAGACATTCAATTGTCAGCTTCAATGATTTGCATCAGCGCATTTCGGTCGCGGATAACCAAACCCGCCTGCTCGATTCGGATGGCACCCTCGCGCTCCATGGATTTGAGCTCCTGGTTGACGCGCTGGCGAGAGGCGCCGAGTAGCTGAGCCAACTCTTCCTGCGCAAGCTGAAGCCCTATGCGAGCCTCGGATGCATCGCTGAGCGACGGGACTCCATAGCTTCGAACCAGATGTAGGAGCTGTTTGGCCAAGCGTGCGCGCAGAGGCAAGGTATTCAAGTCTTCCACCAAGCCGTAGAGCTGGCGAATGCGCCTGGAGTGCAGTCTCAGTAGCGCTTCGTAGAGTTCGACGTGAAGGGCCAAAATCTTCTTGAAATCGGCTTTGGCTACGCACAGGAGGGTGGTGTCGCCGTGCGCGTACGCATCGTGGGTGCGGCGATCGCCGTCGAATATGGATACATCTCCGAACCATATGCCAGGTTCTACATACGTCAGCGTGATTTGCTTGCCCGAAATGGAAGTAGAGCTCACCCGTACGGCACCCTTGGCGCAGGCTATCCAGTCTTCTGGCGGTTCGCCGCGGGCTGCGATGAGATCGCCATCCTTGTGACGTTTGACGTAGGCGCATCGAAGAATATCGTGTTTGAGAGACGGGGACAACGAGGAGAACCAGCGACCTGCATTGATCGCGGAGCGTTCGTCGATGGTAAGGATGGGTTCGTCCATGGCGTGTCTTTTGGGTGACTGCAGGTGTTAGAGCAGAGTACGCTATTGTCACTCTCGGAGGCCATTTTTCAGGCAATTTGTTGTCGCCTGCGTGTCTGATTCATCGTGCCACGCGCTGGCGTCGCCTATGCGAAAATCAATGCCACTCATGAACCTGCGCAACAAAAACCGATCTGCTGCCCTGGCAATTGCATTGCTTTGTGCTGTCTCCAGTAGTTCTTCCATGACCTTGGGAAAGGTGCGCGGTGCTGTTTTGTTGGGCCAGCCTCTCAGAGTGACCATTCCGATTCAGCTGGACGCCGGTGAGAGTCCTTCTGCCTTGTGTTTGGACGCTGAGGTCTTCTATGGTGATACCCGGCTGGATGCCCAGCGGGTTGTGGTTCAGAGCGAGCCTTCACCGCAAGGCCTATCGGCCATTGCGTACCTGACATCGACACTGCACGTTGATGAACCCGTGGTCACGGTATATCTCCAAGCCGGTTGCCAGACCAAATCGACACGTCGGTTCGTCCTGCTGGCGGAATTGGCAACTGACAATGTTGCGCAGACCAAGCTTGCAAGCTCAATGACACCGCCGACCGTGCCGGTGATTACCGCTGAACCGCGCACACGTACTGCAAGCGATGCTCAGATAGCGGTCGCGCCGCAAGCGCGAAAGCGGCCTGTGCCCGGTGTCGAAGCGCCTCAGTCCGCGTTGCCCCGTTTGCAGCCAGCACAAAAGAGTATTGTGGTGCGTCCGCGGCTGAAATTGCTGCCGCTCGATTTGACGCAAGACCGAGATCCGTCGCTGAAATCGAGCGATGAAATGCTTGTAGGTGAAGGTGAAAACCTGGAAAAACGCGCCGAAGCTGCGGCGCTGTGGAAGTCTCTCAATGCAACGCCACAAGATATCCTGGATGCAGACCGGAGACGAGCGTCCATGGAATCCGATCTCAAAGGCTTGAAGGCAATAACAGCGAGCAACAGCCAGGCCGTGCAGGAACTCACACACCGTCTGGAGATTGCTGAATCGCAACGTTACGCCAATCCCCTTGTGTATGCGCTGGTGGCAATTCTGTTGATTTCAACCCTTGGATTGGCTTATTTCCTCTTCAAGTGGAAGCAAGGTGGTCTTGTGACTCTGCCATGGTGGCGTGCCGACGAAGCGTTGGAAGCGCGCGCGCGGACCGATTTGCCGCGCCACGGCGACGAGGCAGTTCAGTCCCACAAGGATGACGCCAGCTCAACGGTGGTGGCCGTCCAGCCGCTGGTGACTGCCACTCCTCCTGTTGACCGTGCGCCGTCCTTGACCGAGGTTGACATCGACATTGATCTGCATTTGGATGGGCCTGCCCAACCGCAGCAGCATGAGAGGGCTGGAGAGACCCTTATGCTGCCGCGTACCCAGGCTGTTGATTCGGCGGCACGTGCGTCCGGGCATGCGGACTTTGCACACAGCATGACGACCCACTTGCGTGCCATCAATACCAAAGAGATGCTGGATATTCGGCAACAAGCAGAGTTCTTCCTAACCTTGGGCCAACATGACGAGGCGCTCGCCTTGCTGAAGGATTGTGTGGATGGAAGCGATGATTCCAATCCTCTGGTCTATCTGGATCTTCTTAAAGCCCTGCATCTGCTGGGACGCAAGGTTGAGTTTGATCACTACCGTACGGATTTCAATGCACTATTCTCCGGTCACGTACCGGTATATGCAGCGTTTTCGCAAGGTGGCCATGGTCTGGAAGACTACCCTGAAATTTGTGAAAGTATTGAAGCATTCTGGCCATCCGAACAAGCCATTGACTACATTGAAAAGCGGCTGGTACGTGATGCCGACGATGGAACACAGCAGACGATGGATCTGGAGGCCTTTCGCGATTTGCTGATGCTCCATGGTACGGCCAGTCGAATTGCAGCAATCTCTGAGTCCGGACTCATGCCGTTCATGGCGGCCAAATCCGCTTCGTCGGAGGTGGGTGCAATCTATGCGCCTGGGCTTGATGATTTCGGTGCGCATGACAAGACACAGCCCGTGGCGGTCGATGGTATGGATCTGGGTGACCTGTCAGTCGATCTCGAGTTGCCTGAGCAGCCGGGCAATCTGATCGACTTTGACCCCGCTGATCTTTCGCTACCAAGTCTGCAGCTGCCGCGTAAACCTTGACCAATGCTCAACGTCGGACTTGCAAAGCACCGGGGTTGACGATATTGGTCGGCGTCCCCTTGATGAAATTCGTGACGTTGTCAAAGGCTGCGCCAAATATTTTCTCGTAATTGTTTTGTTCCACATAACCAATGTGGGGCGTGCAAATGCAGTTTTCCAGGCGCAACAGTGCGTGCCCTTGCAAAATGGGCTCGGTCTCAAAAACATCAACCGCAGCCATGCCAGGTCGCCCCCGGTTCAAAGCACCGATCAGCGTGTTGGACTCGATGATTTCTGCCCGGGATGTATTGACCAATAATGAAGTGGGCTTCATGCGAGCCAGGTCCGTCTGGTCAATGGAATGCTTTGTGGTGTCGCTGAGCCGCAGGTGAATGGACAAGACATCGCTGTTTTCAAAGAACGACTCCCGACTTGGTGCGCACGCGTAGCCGTCTTCCTGCGCTTTTTCCATGGAACCATCGCTGCCCCATATCACGACGTGCATGCCAAATGCCCGACCGTAGCCTGCGACCAGCTTGCCAATTTTTCCATAGCCCCAAATACCGAGCACTTTTCCATTGAGTTCGCTACCGATGCCGAAGTTCGCAGGCATAGATGCCGCCTTCAAGCCAGACTGTTGCCAGGCTCCATGTTTGAGATTGCCGATGTACTGCGGCAATCTCCGCATGGCAGCCAGCACCAACGCCCAGGTCAATTCTGCGGGGGCTACGCCGGATCCAGTACCCTCGGCAACGGCAATTCCACGCTCGGTACAAGCCTGGATATCGAGGTGAAGTCCGACACGGCCAGTCTGCGAAATCAGCTTGAGCTTGGGTAGCTTTTCAATGAGTTGGCGATTGATGTGTGTTCGTTCGCGGGTCAGGATGATCACATCCGCGTCTTTCAGGCGGACCGAAAGCTGACCAATTCCTTTGACCGTATTGGTATACACCTTGGCCTGGTACTGATCCAATTTCGCCGCACACTCCAGCTTGCGAACCGCATCTTGATAGTCATCCAGAATCACAATGTTCATGGACACCATTGTGCCTTGTCGGCGAGTTCGCTCAACCCGACGCCCAGGAGCAGCGCAAAGGCTTGCGATCGGCAGTTTCCTTGATCAGAATCCCATCACGTTAGCGCTGCCTCACTCGCCGCCAGTCGATCCAGTTCCGCACAAACGTCGGCCATACGCCCCGATATCACGATGCGCCCCGCGCTCGCTCGGTTTTGCCCGGCCTCTATGACCCGAACCACGCGCAGTGGCTTTCTTTGTGCATAAAAACTGGCACCAGTCCTCGTCAAATATGAAGGTGCTGCTAGCAAACTAGGAGTAACTTGATTGCTGGAGCGAGCAGCCAGTGCGGCTCTCCGGCGCTCAATAGCAGGACCAGCCGTGCACCAGTTCGCAAAAGTCTGTATCAACCTGAAAATACCCGATTGGGCAAATAGAGCGATGTTCATAGTGGGATGTCCAGGAAATTACATGAGCATGGTGTTGCGGATCAACCCCACCGCGAGACCTTCAATCTCAAAGGCTTCACCCGGTTCCACGATGATGGTTTGGTAGTCCGGGTTTTCTGGGTGCAACTCGATCACATTCTTGTTGCGCCGAAAGCGCTTGACCGTCACTTCATCGCCCAGCCGGGCGACGATGATTTGGCCATTCTTTGCATCCTTGGTGGACTGCACCGCCAGCAGGTCGCCGTCCATGATGCCGGCATCGCGCATGGACATGCCCCGTACCTTCAGCAGATAGTCGGGTTGGCGCTGAAACAGGCTGTTTTCAACATAGTAGGTCTTGTCTACATGCTCCTGGGCGAGAATGGGTGATCCTGCCGCAACCCGGCCGACCAACGGCAATGCCAACTGGGCCAGACCGGGCAGTGGCAGGGAGAATTGTTTGAAACGGGATTCGTTGATGGATCGCATGGCATCGCTTTTGAGCCGGATACCACGGGATGTGCCGCTGACCAACTCGATAACGCCCTTGCGCGCCAGTGCCTGCAGGTGTTCTTCAGCGGCATTGGCGGACTTGAAGCCCAATTCGTTGGCGATTTCTGCGCGTGTGGGAGGTGCGCCGGTGCGTGCTATGGCGCTTTGGATCAGATCCAGAATCTGTTGTTGCCTAGCGGTAAGTTTGGGACTCTCAAGCATGCTGACTCCTTGGTTCTGGGCCGAGGGGCTGTTGGTCTATACACACTGTTTCGGCATCCAGTAACTGTATTTTTAACCAGTTTTATTTTGTTTGCAAGCGGAAAGAGCAAATATGTCGAAGAAGTTGGTTTTTCTAGGTATGGGCGGAACGATTGCGGGGTCATCGGACAGTGCCTCAGACAATGTGGGCTACAGGGCGGGGCAGGTAGGCGTGGCACAGTTGCTGGCGGCCATTCCCGCTCTCAAAGGCGCTTTGGGTGAGCACGAACCGGTGTCGGAACAGGTGGCGCAGCTCGACAGCAAGGATCTGGAGCACCGTCATTGGGAAACCCTTGCGATGCGAACGCTGCATTACCTGTCCATGGCCGACGTCAGCGCAGTGGTCATCACCCACGGTACAGATACCCTGGAGGAAACCGCGTTCTTTATCTCCCAGGTGTTGCCTGAGGAACTGCTGCGTTCCAAGCCGGTGGTGCTGACCTGCGCGATGCGTCCGGCCAGTTCTTCGGCGCCCGATGGTCCGCAAAACGTCGCTGATGCGGTGGCAACTGCGCTCGATTGCGCGGCGCGGGGCGTGGTGGTGGTTTGTGCAGGCACGGTGCATTCGGCACGTGACGTCCAAAAAGTTCATCCCTACCGCGTCAATGCGTTTGACTCCGGCGACTGCGGTCCTCTTGGCTTTGTAGAAGAAGGCACTGTGCGATGGGTGCACCCATGCGGTGATGCAATCATGGATGCAAGGGATTTTCCTCTTGAAAAACTGTCGCCTGGGCCGTGGCCCTGGATCGAAATCATGGTGAGTCATGCCGGGGTATCGGGTAACGTGGTGCGAGCGTTGTGCGCCAGGCCGCAGGGTGAAATGCCACGGTTAGCCGGTATTGTTGTCGCTGGCACGGGCAATGGGACCATTCACCAGGATTTGGAGGCGGCGCTGCGTGATGCACAGAAGCAGGGGGTTCGGGTGGTGCGTTCCACCCGCTGTTCCCAGGGCAGGGTTGTGGCGGGCGCAACCGATTTCGAATTTGCGCATTCCAATGGCTTGTCACCGGTAAAAGCACGCATTGCCTTGATGCTGGACCTGATGCGGTAGCGCGCTACCAGGCGCTGGG
>ERZ795031.5149-NODE-5149-length-10587-cov-7.943980_pt1 | contig 10587 bp, 9 predicted proteins | sample MGYA00375123_ERZ795031 | MGnify/ENA primary metagenome ERZ795031 (study PRJEB30166, sample SAMN05720159) | activated sludge metagenome | isolation source: anaerobic digester from wastewater treatment plant | place: USA | collected 2015-04-21 ... | reverse complement strand
TATGTTCTATATGTTTTCAACTTATCCACAGCTGTGGATTAAATTGTTAACAATTCTTAAATTCGGGGACTTTAAGGGAAATATTTGTCAAGTGTTTTTTTACAAAAATACAAAAATATTTTTTGTTGAAATTTCAATATTAAGCATTATTAGAAATTAAACAATTTATCCACGCCTGTGGACAACTTAATTTATACACTTAAATTATTAACAAGGTATAATTATGAGTAAAGCATAAGTGCTAAATTTATACATTATTCGACAATCATGCAAACGTATTTCTTATATAACTATTAAGTGTTTAAGTATTATGGTACGTTAAGGATGCAGGTAAAAGTAAAAAAAGACGCGAGCTGCGTCTTTTTGATATCTATATTTAAAGTTAGGTTTTACAATTCCGGCTCAATTAAACCGTAATTTCCATCTTTCCTTTTATATACTACGTTTACTTCTTCGGTATCTGCATTAAGGAAAACAAAGAAATTGTGTTTTAATAAATCCATTTGCAGTATTGCTTCCTCTATGTTCATGGGCTTAATTGCAAAGCGCTTGGTTTTTACTACCTTAAATTCTTCCTCTTCTTCGTAGTCTAAGGGCTCGATGTTTTCAAACTTGATTGATTGACTTGAGTGCCTTTTATTCTGTAGTTTCGTTTTATGTTTTCTTATTTGCTGCTCTAAAGATTCAACTGCTTCATCTAATGCATTGTACATGTCGTCCGAATATTCTTCAACACGTACAATTCTTCCATTGAAGGGAATTGTGACCTCTACTTTATGTATTTTCTTTTCAATACTTAAAACAACTTTTGCCTCAATGTCTTGTTGAAAAAATTTATCTAACCTCCTTAGCTTTTTGATTGATGCCTCTCTTAATGCATCGGTAAGTTGCAAATTTTTGCTGTAGATAGATATTTTCATTTAGTCAGCCCCTTTCAAGTATTTATTTATATATATTTAAATTTTACCCATTTATGAGAAAAATAAACAAAATATTTGTCAAAATAAAAAAAAGACATCCGTTGGGGTGTCTAATTATATACTGTCATCCTGAGCGTAAGCGAAGGCTCTTATGAGATTCTTCGGGCAATGCCCTCAGAATGACACTATGGAATTATTTATAGCCATAATACTATTCGGCTTGGTATGCCGGTTGTTTCTTATGCATCATTTTCTTAAAATTAGAAGAGTATTCAAATACAGCAATATACTTATCCACAAAGCTTACAATCCATGCTTCTTTTGATTTCGGAAAACCAAAAGGAAACATATGTCCCTTTATGATATTTTCTTCTTTTTTGTTTAAATCAAAAAATTTAACTGCATTGTCAAAAGCAATTTTTGGATGAATTATTGCATGTTTTATTGAATCTGTTATTATTCTCAAACTAAAACATTTTTTAAACTTATATAGAAAAAAGTCATGGAGCAAGGCCCCTCTTATTGTTGATTCCCAGTCTAAATTTTGTTTATATGCAAATTGATATGAATAAAATGCTACTTTTAATGAATGTTCAAATACACTTTCATCATGGTGCTTAATATATCTCATTTGCTGATATTCTTCATGCTCAATAATTGGAAGTGCTACTTCCATAAACCTATTATCTAAATATAACATCTGTCCGTCCTTTATTAGTAGTTGCGCATTGCATAATACTTTCTCATCTTATAATGAAACTCAAAAAATTGCAATAAAAATTTTTAATAAAACATGCAAAAATTGGATGAAGGTAAGACTAAATATAAAAGCCGATGATTTTTCATCGGCTTGTCTGTATTTATGAGTTTATAAATGTTATTCTCTGTATTGTACCCCTATATATGATGCAGGATTCACCAGAGAGCCGTATTTTCTTACTTCAAAGTGCAGATGAGGTCCTGATGATACTCCTGTAGAGCCTACGGCTGCTATTATTTTGCCTTGGTACACCTTTTCTCCCGCAGATACGTAAATATCGCTGCAGTGTGCATATCTTGTGGTAAAACCGCCTCCATGGTCTATGTCAACCATGTATCCGTAGCTTCCCGACCAGCCTGCAAATAATACTGTTCCTCCGTCAGCAGCCTTTATTGCTGAACCTGCCGCCTTTGCCATATCCTGGCCTCTATGGAAGCCTCCGGCTCTGTTGCCGAATCGCGAAGTTATCATTGAGCCCGGAAGAGGATTTATAAAATATCCTGTTCCTTGTTTCGGCGGCGGATCTTGTGTTCCTGTTGTTACTATTCTAGTTACAGGCTCTGTTATCACTTTTTCCGACAATACTTCTTTTGCTATTTGAATACCGTTTTGCTCGGTCACAATTGCTTCGATTTCCGAAACACCGTACTTACCGGCTTTTGTAACAATTTCTTCATCATTGTACATGTATGAAACTTTTACGTATTCTGTATCATAAGGCATTTTTTCTTCCTGTACAACTTTTCGCTTTACTTGTACATTTATAAAAGGTTTTGGTACAATTAAATTCAATTCGTCTCCTATTTGAATAATATCATCTTCAGATGCCGAGTTTGCTACTAGCAACTCTTCTAATTCCATTTCGAAATATTCGGCTATGGACCAGTATGAATCGCCTTTTTCTACTGTATATTTTTTCTCTTCGTCGGTTCCTTTAATTATGTAATCTACCAGTTTTTCTTTTTCTTGAATTTCTGCATTAGTTGCTTTTACCTGCTTTATTTCTATGTCTTCAACCGTAGTAACTTCCAGCAGTGACTCGCTGTCATAGTCTTTGGAAAAATGATGCTTAACTTCTTCAATTATACTTTTTGCTTCATATTCGGAATTTACAATCCCTATTCTTTCTCCATTAACATTTATTTCGTATGCCATAATGGAATAAATTAAATTTGAATTAATTAAATCGTAAAGCTCATCTTCCGTTGCAATTTCTTTGTCTTTTGCTTTTGAGGGTTTTAAGCTGTATTTACTTTCTATTTTTATTTCATGATGTAATCTATTTTCTAAATCTTTATCTATTTTCTTTAATACTGAATTCAGCAGTTCCGGGTCTCTTACCCGGCACAGCTCATTTTCTCCGGATACTATAGTAAAGCTGTCTGTTGCAAATACATTGTTTTCGTGGGTTTTTAAATAATCTGAAGCGTAGACTACGCTTAATATCATGCTTGTTACGAGTAATAATGCGATTGTTCCTTTGGTTCGTTTGGTAAGTTTGAGGGGTTGTCTATCTTTTTTTTCATCTAATTGCAGGAATATTTTGGAGTTTAAATTTTTATTAAAAATATTAAATGTTAGATCTTTGATTTTCATAAGTTCTACTTCCTAGCTATAATTTTCTACTACTATCACAAGAAAAATAACATTTTTCTTTTATATAAAAAAATGATATAATAAAGTTAATTAAAATGTCTTTAATATATCTTTAAGACATTATATTCTATTACATGTCATTATGTCAATATTTTTAGGAGAAAATGTTTTCACATTATTATAACAAGATTGTTACAATTATATTACAATCTTTATGGCAAATTATGTAGAAAAAGGAGAAATTCATGTATTTTATTTTTCAAGAAATGCAAATAGACCTGGGAGATACCCCTATAGAGAATATTTTTATTAATGACTACATGCCTCAAGCTGACGGAACTTATGTAAAAGTATATCTGATGGGATACAAATACGCTAAGGACAGGCTGGATTTTAACAATGAAACTATTTCAAAGAATTTAAACCTGCCTTTGAGCGATGTTTTGAATGCATGGAATTATTGGGAAAATGAAGGTATAATCATTAAACATGAAACAGATGATGAATATAACTATATAGTTGAATTCGTAAATCTTAAACAATTCTATGTCGATAATGTGTACAAACATATTCGAAATGTTAACGATAAAAATAGTTATGTGGATAATGATAAGTTAATTTCTACTGCCAGAAATCCTGAAATAAAAACAATGATGGAAGAAATAGAAGATATGTTAGGGAGACCTTTAAAAGTCAGTGAAAAACAAAAAATAATCACTTGGCTCAACAAATATAAAACTAAACCATATATGATGACTCAAGCTTTCAGTTATTCTGTTAACAATAAAAAGATTAAGAGATTCAATTACATAGAATCTGTTGTTTCAGCATGGTATGATGCCGGAGTGGTAGATTTGGACACAATGGTTGAGTATCTTGAAAAACGTAATGATAGGTTTTCAGCTTATTCAAGGATAAGCAAAGCCCTGGGTTTTAACAGGACACTTACCGAAGCCGAAATGAGAACAATCGATAGATGGATTGATGAATGGGATTTCTCTATGGAAATGATTTTAAAATGTTTAGACAATTCAACAAAAATTAATAATCCTAATTTAAATTATTTCGACAAAATTCTGAGTGACTGGTACAAAAACGGTTTTAAAACTATAGAAGACTTAAAAAATGACAAAAAACCTGAAAAAACAAAAAAGGAAACTTCCAAGTGTAAAAACAAGTTTCATAATTTTATTCAAAGCGAGGATATTTCTGGAGACGATTTAGAGAAAATCGCAAGAGAAAAATTTAAAAAGAAGCTTAATAAATTAGGATTAGCAATTCCGGAGGAAAACAATGGCAATGAATAAACAAATAATTGAAAATATTATGACAGACTATAATAAAAAAAGATTAAGGGCTGCCCATGAAGCAGATAAAAAAAAGGAAAAACTATATGCTGCTCTTCCGCGCCTGTCTGAAATTGATAAACAAATGAAATTATTAAGTATCAGTTTATCCAAGAGTTTTTTATCCCATCCTGAAGATTTGGATGTACAGGTTAAAAAATTAAGGAAGGAAATAGAAGAGCTTAAAAAAGAAAGGCAGTCTATTTACGAAGAGAACAATATTCCAAAGGATTATTTGGAAATTGAATATGAATGCAAAAAGTGCAGTGATACCGGTTATACTACTGACGGGAAAAAGTGCAGCTGTTTTAAACGACAAATAATAAATAATCTGTTTCAAATGTCAAATATGGTTAATATGCTTCAAAAAGAGAACTTTAATACATTTGACATCAATGTTTTCAGCAATGAAAGCTATAAAAACGAAAAGCTTACACCAAGGCAGAACATGTATTATGTTTTGGAAATAAGTCAGGATTTTTGCAGCAACTTTCATGAAACAAACATGAATCTTTTATTTTTCGGAGGAACCGGCTTAGGCAAGACATTTATGTGCAACTGTATTGCAAATGAACTTTTGAATAAAGAAATTTCTGTTTTGTACCAAACTTCTTTTTCCTTGTTTGAAACAATTGAAAATCATAAGTTCAACAAGCTGAATGAAACTGAAGAAAACCTGATGAATTACAATATGATTTTTGATTGTGATTTGCTTATTATTGATGACCTTGGAACAGAGGTGAGCAATTCATTTACCAATGCGGAGTTATTTAATATTATAAATGAAAGAATGATTACCGATAAAAGAACGATAATTTCAACTAATTTATCCTTGGAGCAGCTTAGGGATACTTATTCTGACAGAATTACATCCCGTATATTCAATAATTTTGTTCCTCTTAAATTCTACGGAAAAGACCTTCGCTTCAAATAGTTACGGGTACGGTTCTTTTAGTCCTCGATATTTGGGGGACGATTCCTTTCACTCTGAAACTCACTAATATTACGTAAATGAGGTATTTTATGAAATATAATTTAATTTTCGGGCATAAAACCCCGGACACTGACAGCGTATGTTCTGCTATCGCTCTTAGTCACTTAAAAAATAAGCTCAATGAACCTTCAAAAGCATATATATTAGGTGATATTAACAAGGAAACAGCCTTTGTTTTAAAATATTTCAATGTAAGTGTCCCGGAAATTCTGGATAATGTAAAAATACAAATAAAGGATTTAGATTTCGAAAGAGTTAAGCCCTTTACCAAGAATAAATCAGTACACTTCGCTTATTTTCACATGAATGAAAACAAACTTAGGACTCTTCCTATAGTTGATGAAGAAAATAATTTGTGCGGGCTAATAACAATGAAGGATATTGCCATGAGTTTGATAAATACAGACCAGCATTATCTATGCACATCTTATGATAATATAATTGAAACACTCCTTGGAAAAAGTATTTTGAAATTTGATGAAATAATCAAAGGTTATGTAATTGTTGCTGCCTTTGAGGAAAAAACACTTCGCAAATCAGACATTGTAAATGAAAATTCAATTGTAATCACAGGCGACAGATATGATGTGATAAAGTATGCCATTGAATCAAAAGTAAGACTCATAATAGTCACGGGGGATTTGAAGGTTACTGATGAGCTTATTGAAATGGCAATTAAAAATAAGGTTAATATAATAGGCACTGCTTATCATACATATTATACCGCAAAGAATATATCTCTTGCTAAATATGTGGATGATATTATGAAGAAGAATGATATTATGATGTTTTCAGAGGAAGATTATCTTAATGACTGCAAGGAGGATATTGAGCAGTCGAAGCATTCAAAATTCCCCATAATATCAAAGGATAAAAAATATCTGGGGCTTCTTAGCAGAAGCCATTTAATCAATCCGAAGAAAAAGAAGGTAATTTTGGTTGACCATAATGAAATGAATCAAAGTGCCGATGGGATTGAAGAAGCCGAAATATTGGAAGTTATAGACCACCATAAAATCGGGGATATTAAGACTTCTATTCCGATCAGTTTCAGAAATACACCTGTTGGAAGCACAAGCACCATAATTTTTCAAATGTACAGGGAGAACAATGTAGAATTATCAAAGGATATAGCCGGGCTCATACTGTCGGGAATAATCTCCGATACGCTGCTTTTTAAGTCTCCTACCACAACCGGAAGAGACAAATATGCAGTAAACGAGCTGCTAAAAATTGTTGATTTAGATTTACATGAATATGCAATGGATATGTTTAGGGCAGGAACATCCTTGGAAGGAAAAACATTGGAAGAAATAATTTATCAGGATTTTAAAAAATTTAACTTGGTTTATAAGAATGTGGGTATATCCCAGGTATTCACCTTGGATATTAATGAAATAATGAACAGGAAGGAAGAGTTTGTAAAGCTTATCGACGATATTACCTCTGATAAATACTACTTAATAATAATGGCAGTAACGGATATTGTAAACGAGGGCTCTTATATTTTTTATACTTCATCAAAGGAAAAGTTGGTAAGAATGATTTTTGAAGAAGATGTACACCAAGGTATCTATATAGATAAATGCATCTCAAGAAAAAAACAAATAGTTCCCAAAGTAATAAACGCCCTAAACCAGTTAAAATAATTTCACCGGATTAATTCCTTAAAGGGTCTCATCCTCCATAGACCCTCTTTCTTATTTGGTAGGATGCATTAATAATTAACATTGATAAAAATAAAACTACAGCAACTGCCCTAGTATTATATGGTATTGCAAACACCAGTACCTCCATCACGGGATGCATAAAATATACCAGCAAAAGTGCCATAATTCCCCAAAGCAATGAAAATTCAAGGCATATATATGAATGCAGGTTTAACCTGTATGCACTGTAATCCCATAATTTAAAATGAAATACCCTGTCGAGCATTCTACCAACTATATATTCAATTAGGGTGACCAAAAAAATACTTCCCGCTGTCGCAACTATCATTGCCGTTAAGGGGTTGCTTAGCGCTAATTCGCACAATATAAAGCCCTCAATTATCAATAATGCGCAGATTCCATATAAGGGACAAAATCCATTAGTAAGAAATCCTCTGCTTATATAAACCTTTCTGCCCGCAATACTTCTAAAGGTTGTTTCAAGCAAGAATCCCAGGAATCCGTATATTAAAAAAAACAACAATGAATCCATAGTATTATAATGCATTTTTTCCACTCCTTGAAATGTATTCTTTGGAGTAATTTAAGAAATATGCTATTATAAGAATGCCAATTTATGTTTTGAATTATTGAATTTTCCAGTTTTATGACAAGGGGGACGGGGGTCTTGTCATCATTTTAAAACATATTTTTTTAAATCATTTATGGATTCAAGTCGTACACTTTTAAAAGCAATCAGTCCCATTAAGTATAAGAGGCATAATATGCATATTGACGATATTAAGGAAATAATATGACGGGAATTTTGCACGAACAAAAAATATGAATATCTAGATAATATTCCGGCAATTACTGCAGCAACAATGGGTTTAAAAATCCAGTCGGAAATATCAAAAACAATGCTTGAAACCTGCAATAATCTAAACAGGTATAAAATCGTATTAAGTATTGTAGTCATAAACAATGCAAACAAGTATGCATTGAATCCGTAAACAGGGACAAATACGTATATGATAAAAATTTTCAACACAGATTCAATAATATTTACAATAAAAGAGCTTACCTGCTCTCCAAGAGCATTTAGCATGGATGATATAACCATGTTTAAATACATGAAAGGACACACATATGATATTAATTTTATCATGAGACCCACTTGGCGGTTGTTGTAAACAGCCATGGCTATTTCATTGGGGAATGATACAAATACCGCTACCACCAATACTCCAGAAATAGTTGTAAAGTGAATTACCTGAGACAGTGTTCTCGAAACACTTTTTTCATTGGCAAGCGCATTATCTCCCGCTACTGCAGGAATTAACAAGGATGAAAGAGATGTCAATATTGAAGAAGGAAAGAACAATAATGGAAGCACCATTCCCTTAATCATACCATAAAGGCTTATGGCAATTTCGGAAGATAAACCGTACAGTAAAAGTCTTGCCGGAATTAATGTATTTTCAACTGTTCTTAATATTGAGTTAATATAAGAAGTGGCAGAAACGGGAACAGAAATTTGCAGGATTTTAAAAACCATATTATCCGCCTTTTTCTGTGTCTTGGTCAAGCGAGGTTTTTTATCGAATATATAGAAAAACCAAACCAAAAATAAAGCAAATACTTCTTCTGCAGTCATTCCGATGGCAACTGCAGCACATCCGTATTCCAAACCTTTGGGGAGAAAAGCCCCCATCAAATAGAATATTAAAAATATTCTTACAAATTGCTCGGTCATCTGTATTATTGCCGGTTGAGTGACTTTACCCAAGGCATAAAAATAACCTTTGTAGCAGTTTGAAATTGCCATTATGGGGAGGCTTGGAGCCAAGTACAGCAAAGCCAATACCGTCCTGTCATCATTCAATATATTAGAGCCTATATAATCAGCATAGTAATACAGTACAGCACCGGCCGCAAAACCTGTAAAAATAGAAATACCTATGGATTGGTGGAGAACTTTTTTAGCATTCAAATAATTTCCCAAAGCAATCTGTTCTGAAATCAGTTTTGAAATAGCTACCCTGATTCCCGAAGTTGCAAGGGTGACCATAAGGAAGAAAAAGGAAAGAATTAATTGATACAAACCCATTCCTTCCGAGCCTATGGTATTGGCTAAATATATTCTGAAGAACATTCCCACAAAGCGGACAGAAGTAGTAGCTATTGTTAATATTAATGTACCAATAATAATTTTTTCCTTTCTCATACCTCACCTCAAAATTTTCAACTAATATACTATATGCTGAAAATTTCGATTTATTTTAAGCCATTGAGGGTATAATTAAAAATGTAATTATTATATTTTTCTCTTGACATATGAAAAAAGGTGGTTTATTATAAAAACATACCCCCCAGGGGGGTAGGGAATTAAGGCCAAAGAGGTGAAATAATGAAAGCCGATAAAGATAAAATTAATAGATTGTTAAAAACTGCAGCCGGACAAATTGAAGGCATTTCCAAAATGGTTGATGAGGACAGGTATTGCGTGGATATTTCAAATCAAATATTGGCGGTTCAGTCTATACTTAAAAAAGCAAACAATGAAATTTTGAAGGCGCATTTGCACATGTGCGTAAAAGAAGCTTTTAATGAAGGAAATGAAGATGAAAAAATTGATGAAATTATTTCAATAATCAACAAGGTTTCTAAATAAAGGAGTGACACTAATGAAAACACAAAAATTTGACGTAACCGGCATGACTTGCTCTGCATGTTCTGCAAGAATAGAAAAAAATATTAATAAAACCGAGGGCATTTTAGAAGCAAATGTAAATTTGCTCACTAACAGCATGACGGTAAAGTATGATGAATCCGTATTAAGCGAAGAGGATATAATTAAAGTTGTTGAAGATACGGGATACGGTGCTTCAACTGTCATGCAAAAAAACAAAGACATTAAAAAGGATGCAAAAGATGATAAATCCGAAATCAGAGAAATGAAAAAAAGAGTGATTATATCATTGATATTTGCTATACCCTTATTTTACATTTCCATGGGGCACATGCTTAACTGGCCTTTGCCCAAAATATTTCACGGAACTGAAAATGCTTTGATTTTTGCATTTACACAATTTTTGCTCTGCCTTCCGGTAATTATTGTTAACAATAAATATTACAAGGTTGGTTTTAAAACTTTGTTTAAGGGTTCTCCCAACATGGATTCATTGATTGCCATAGGTACATCAGCAGCTGCGGCTTACGGAGTTTATGCCATATATAAAATCGGCTATGGCCTTGGCCATATGGATATGGACATGGTTAGGCAGTTTTCAATGGATTTATATTTTGAATCTGCAGCCGT
>ERZ795031.5146-NODE-5146-length-10591-cov-6.958523_pt1 | contig 10591 bp, 8 predicted proteins | sample MGYA00375123_ERZ795031 | MGnify/ENA primary metagenome ERZ795031 (study PRJEB30166, sample SAMN05720159) | activated sludge metagenome | isolation source: anaerobic digester from wastewater treatment plant | place: USA | collected 2015-04-21 ... | reverse complement strand
ATAATTTTTCTGATCGGTGCTGTGCAGAGCACAATTCTCGGAGTTGGTCTGGGAATAAGAAAGGAAAACTCTGTAGCCAACAGATATCTAATTGTTATTCTTGGGCTTTTTGTTTTCAACTTTATTAAACTTATTGTTGATGAGTCCGGTTTTTACCGGCAGTTCTCGGGCTTGATATATGGCGATGCCTCTATTGCTCTTTTATATGGACCTCTTTTTTATTTTTATGTAAGGGCGCTTACAACAAAAAGATCTTTTGCGAAACAGGATCTGCTTCATTTTATCCCTTTTCTGGTTCACCTTGCCATAGTTTTTCCGGCCTATCTCCTTGATCATGACGCAAAAGTGAGAGCTTATGAAGCTTTTCTGACCAACGGATTTACAAGAAGCTATCAGCCGCTTTTGACATACGGAATGAAGATTGTTCAGTATTTATCATATCTTATCCTGTGCATCTTCATGATAAAAAAATATAAGGATGAGATAAAGGATCACCTTTCAAACACCTACAGAACTGACCTTTCGTGGCTTATGAACCTTTTTTTTGTAAATGCCGGGTTTCTTGCGATGCTTTTTACGGCACTTATCCTTCATGCGACAGGTTTTTTCACCATGAACCACCATTTTACAAGGGTGAGCTATCTTTGGGACATGGTTCTCATTTTCACCTTCTCGATCATGGCGCTCCGCCAGAGCCCTGTATTCCAAGTTCCTGAAAATATTATTGAAAACTCAAATAAACCACAAAGTGATGAAACAGACAAATACGGATCGGCACGGCTTGAAAAAGAAACTGTTGATTCAGTTTTAAAGGAACTTCTGGAATATGTTGAAAATGAAAAACCTTATCTTGACCCTGAACTCACAGTTTCAACTCTCGGAGAGAAAATTTCACTCCCCAGACATATAATCTCACAGGTGATAAACAGCGGACTTAAAATGAACTTCTATTCATTCATCAACGGTTACAGAATAGAAGAGGCAAAAAAAATGTTTGAAGACACTGCATATAAAGATAAAAATATCATTGAAATTGCCTATATGGCTGGATTTACAAGCAAATCTCATTTCAACCTGAGCTTTAAAAAAGCGACCGGACTCACCCCGAAGGAATTCAGAAGAACGATAAAAAGTAATATTTCGTAAACTGTTTACAAATCTGCACTTTTTATAATTTAAAAAAGTCCAAATTTCACTTGAAGACGAATTAATTTTTTAAAGGTACATCATTTTTTTGTTGGTCATTAATTTTTTTGGAGGCGGTCATGCGTTTTTTCCGGTTTTTACTTATTTCATTCTCTATTCCGTTCTTTGTTTTGAGTTGTGTTACAGACGAAAATGATATTCTCGCTGATGATGAAAATATCATTTCCGACAATGAAGAGAACAAAAATGATGAAGAAAATCAGCTCTTGTGCGGCAACAAAACTGTTGACAACGGGGAGCTTTGCGACGGCGGAGCGAAGGAATGTTTAGAAATTGACTCTCAATATTCAGGGGGAATAGCGACATGCAATTCGACCTGCGACGGATGGATAACTTCTGACTGCAGACAGAATACAGGAGATACGGGTGATACAGGAAATTCAGGAGATTCGGGCAACACAGGGAATACCGGTGATTCAGCAGGTGACAGTTTTGACAAGAACGCTCCCGGCATCTGGGTAGATCCTGACACTTTTCTGATATGGGAAAACCCGATGGGCAATAAAGGGGCGGGCGGTTTAGGCCCGAAACATGCAGAGGCCTTGAAATATTGCGAAAATCTCGTTCTTGCCGGGGCAACAGACTGGCGGCTCCCCACAATCAGCGAGCTGCGGACTATTGCAAGGGGGGTGAGCACTGTCATGACCGGCGGAAAATGCCCCACGACAGACACCTGCACAGATCAGGACACCTGCAATAAAGACAAGGAAAACACTCAGGGTTTCGGCAATTCGTGTCTTGGATGTTATGCTCTTGATGAAACAAAATACGATCCTGACCTTGCATATTTGACTGCTGATGACTGCAAACTTACAGATCGACAGCTCGATAACGAAGAATGTTACATCGTGCCGATACTCCACGGACCATGCAACGGAACATGGTCAAATACCCCTAACACCAGTGCGGCAGGAACAATGGCAAGTGCCTACTGGTATCTCAATTTCAAAGGGGGGCTTATCAACAGTGATGCAGATTCATTAAGCGGCGCAAACTGGGTCAGATGTGTCAGAGCCGGAACTGCCGACGATGTTCCGGAAAACGATTATGTCCCTCAAAATCCTTACGGAAATTGTTATTTTGACAGCGAATGTGAAGAAGGAAAATGGTGCGAGAACAACAACTGTGTAATTATTCCTGCGGCAACTTTTGTAGATACGAATGGTCTTGAATGGCAGGCGGGAAAAGTGGAAACAAACACATGGCAGGGATCGCTTGATTACTGCGAAGCTCTGGATTTTGCGGGATTTTCAGACTGGCGGCTTCCGAATATCGATGAACTTAAATCACTCGTAAAAGGGTGTGCAAAAACAACGGCATGCACTGTCACTTCATCCTGCACCGGATACACTGCCTGCAACGGCGGAAGCAGTGACTGCAAAACGGGCTGTGCAAACGGAAATTATCTTCCGGCAGAAGTCGGCCAGCAGAATTTAATGTACTGGACAAGTGACGAAGAAGCACAGGCAACGACAAATGCATGGCTTGTAAGTTTTTCGACCGGATCTGTAAGCTACATGAAAAAAACATGGGACAATCAGCTTGCAAGATGCGTCCGGGGAACAAAGAACTGATTTATTATCTTCATTAATTTATTTGCAAAAAAATATGCCTTGTGATAAGTTTTTCAATCTGTTGGTGATTAGGTTTGAAATGAAAGACAAGATTGAGTCGATGATCAGAAAGAACAATGGTGCCGTTGAAGTGATAAACGCACTTTCAAAGGACGCATCATTCAGAGTTGTAATGGAAAACGATGCAGACATCGTCATATCAAGAGAAGGTGGTTCTTTCACAGTTTCAAATTTCAAATCCGGACAGAGCCCTGATTTCACCGTATTTTCAACATTCGACATTACCTCGCGCATCTTTAATTCATGCGGCAGATGCAGTGATGTAAAAGAATTTCTGATAAATTCAACTAAGATTTTAATGGACAAGGAAAACAGAAAACACATCTCCCTTTCTGTCCACAAAGGGTTTCTGACTCTCACCATGCACGGATATCTTAAACTTCTTGCAATGGGAGGGACACAGTTCATCAAAACGCTTGCAGATCACGGGATCGATTCCGTAAATACCATAAGGAAAAAACTCACAAGTCTTACAAATAGATTAAATTAGAGGCCATTATGAGCAGAAACCTACTTGTCTATGAAGCTGATGTTGCAATGTCAGAGGCGTTGAACAAACTTTTTTCATCCTACAACTTTAATGTTTTTGAAGCAAGCTCTGAAGGAAGAGTTCAGGAAGCACTGGGAAAAGAAAAAATGGACCTTTTCATAATCCGTGCGGAAAATCCCGGGATGAAGGGATTCATGCTCTGCAAAAAGATAAGGGCAATGGAAGAATATGCAAATGTGCCGATCCTTCTTATTTCAAGTGATGCCAAAGAAGAAGTTTTTGAAAGACACAGACAGTTTGAATACAGAGCCGACTTCTATCTCAAGATCCCTGTTGACAACGAAACAATGCTTGCAACCACTCATGCCATTTTCCCTTTCCTTGAAGGGATAGCTGATATTTCTATCGATTCAGGCGGCAATGGAAAACAGGTTGCTGAACTGAAAAACAGGATTGCTCAGCTTGAGAAAATGCTTGAAGAGGCAGATAAATCATCGGCAGGAAATGAACTGGGCGAAGAAGTTGAAGCGCTTGTTCAGGCAAATCAGGAGTTGATAAGCAAAAACGAAGAACTTCAGGGAGTGCTTGCAAAACTTGAAGAGGAATCGGGAGAACTCAAAGATGCCATTGCTCAGAAAGGATTTCAGATAAAAGGTCTTGAGGAAAAGATATCTGATCTTCAAAATGCGGCTCAAGAATCCTCAGAATCAGAGAAAGAACTTAAGAAACTCTCAAAGGAGCTCGAAAATACAGAAAAAGAAAAAGAAGAGTTCGTTTCACAGATAGAAAAACTCGAAGGGACCGTATCTCTGCTAAGTGAAGAACTTGAAGATATTAAAAAAGAGAATGATGAACTTCAAGATTCAGTAAAAACTTTGAAAGAGGCGGCTGAAGCAAAAAAAGAAGGCGAATCTCAGGAAATAGCCGATTTCAAGAAAAAGCTTGCAGAACAGAAAGATCAGAACGATGTTCTTTCCGTATACAACAAGGAAATGAAAGACCGTGTCAAAAAAATTGAAAAAGAGACTGCCGACGCATTGAAGGAAAAAGAAAATGCTGTGAACGAAATGGAAAAATTGAAAGCCGATCTTGAACAGAAAATTACAGCAAACGAAAAAGAGATGAACGAGCTCAGGGAAACTGTTGCAAATCTTGCCGAAGTTGCTGAAGAACTTGAAAAGACAAGGATGGAAAAATCGGATCTCGAGAAAAATATTGCTGACCTTAAACAGGAAATTGAAGAACTTACAGATGCTGTTTCAAAAAGCGGAGAGCTCGCAGAACAGTTTGAAACGGTCATGAAAGAAAAACTCGAATTTGAAGAAAAGCTTAATGAGAGAAGAGACCGCATCAAAGAACTTAATGACGAACTCGACAAGATGTCCGAAAAAACGGAAGGGATGGAACTTGTCATTGCTGAAAATGAAGAGTTGAAGAAAAAAGCTGCTTCTGCAGACTCTGAACTTGAGGAAAAGACCAAAACGCTTGATGAGCTTACCGCAAAAACCTCCCAGCTTGAAACAGATTATCAGAAACTCAGTGAGTTAATGACAAAACTCAAGGAAATAGTTTCACAGTTTGAGGGTTAATCATTTCCGGAGAATCGATGAAAATTGAACTTTCTCTTTCACTGCTCCTTGAAATGCTTGAAGAATATTCAGTAATAAATAAAGAGCAGAAGGAACTTATTTCTGCCAGAAAAGATTACTATCAGTCGATGTTTGAGACCACTTTCAAAAGGGCCCCTTTTGTTACAGAACTCCTTGTATTCACCTGCGAAAAAGAATCTATTAAACTTTCTGAGGAACAACTGCTCCGTCTTATCGCAGCTAGAGCAGGATGCGAATATGTTGTGATAGACCCGCTAAAAATAGACAATCAGCTTACCGTGAAAACAATAAGTGCGGCATACGGAAAAATTAACAGAGTCATCCCCTTGTATAAAACAGGAGACGACATCGTTCTTGCAATGGCAGACCCTTTCAGGATGGACATTATCGATCAGCTTTCAACTTCCACTTCATCGGGAATAATTCCCGTTGTGGCATCTGCAAAAGATATAGAAAGGGTCCTTGCAGATCTTTTCGGCTTTAAGAAATCGATAAAAGCAGCGGCGGATGATCTCACCCGTGAAGGATTTAATAATCTTGAAAACCTTACCGACCTCGGCAAGGCGAAAAACATGGATGACAAGCACATAATCAATGCGGTTGATTATATGCTCAAATATGCCATAGATCAGGAGGCAAGCGACATCCACATCGAGCCCAAACGGGATGAAACAAATATCAGGTTCCGGCTTGACGGGATACTGCACACAATATACTCATTCCCGTTTGAAGCCCATCTTCCGTTTGTCAGCCGGCTTAAAATGCTCGCAAAAATGGACATTGCCGAAAAAAGAAGACCTCAGGACGGAAGAATAAAAGTTGTGACCGAAACCGGTCTTGAAGTTGAACTGAGAGCAAGCACCGTTCCAGTCGTAACTGGCGAGAAAATGGTTCTAAGAGTGCTTGAGTCATCTACTTTTGTTAAAGATATCAACAACATCGGGTTTTCAGACGAACAGAAGGAGCTCTATGATGTTTCTCTTAAAAAAGGATACGGCATGGTTCTTGTGACCGGTCCGACAGGAAGCGGAAAATCAACAACGCTTTATTCAACTCTGAAATGGCTCGCAAGCCCTGAAATAAATGTCGTTTCAGTTGAAGATCCCATTGAGATAATAATTGATGAGATCAACCAGATGGGCGTTAATGTTAAAGCCGGAATAACCTTTTCAAGCGCCTTGAGACATATTTTAAGACAGGATCCTGATATTGTTATGATCGGTGAGATCAGAGACAAGGAAACCGCCACAAATGCTGTACAGGCCGCTCTTACCGGGCATCTTGTCCTTTCAACTCTCCACACAAACGATACGGCAACAACAATTGAAAGAATAGGCGATCTTGGAATTGAACCCTATCTGATCGCAAGTGTTTTAAACGCAATTGTTGCACAGCGGCTTGTTAGAAAAGTTTGTCCATTCTGCTCTTTCCTGCGGGAAATGAGCGAAGAAGAGAAAATAACACTTCATCTTCCGCTTGAAAGCACTTACAAGATAAGAGATGCGGAAGGTTGTGTAAAGTGCAGATACACCGGATACAAAGGAAGAACGGCTATCATAGAATTTATGAACATAACTCCTAAAATGAGGTCTATCATTTCCGAAGGGGCTACAGCTGACGAAATAAGGAACAACGCCATAATGGACGGTATGCTGACGCTTAAAGAATCTGCTATAAGAAAACTTGCTGACGGAGTCACAACTTTCGACGAGATCGTCAAAGCTCTTTATTATGAGTGATATCAACTACATACGAGGGAACAAAATGGGAACTAAACTATCGGTTGTCTTTGCGTTTGCAATCACATGCTTCCTTTTTTCAGGATGTGAAAACGAACTTGGGGGTTTTAGTCTTGACGAACAGACTATCTCTTTTGAAACATTCAATGTCCGTCTCGGCGAGGAGCTTCCTCTTTTAAGTGAAAGAACTGAAAAGCTTGAAAGGATCCTTAAAACTGCAGATTCTGACATCCTGTGTCTTCAGGAGATCTACGATGAAAACGAGATCATGAAAATAAGTCAGTTTCTTAAAGACAAAAAGAACGATCTCGGATATATTTCAACTGTATATGTCAACACAAAAAATGAAGATTTTGATCCGATACCCCCGTCATGTACTCAGGAAGAAGTGGCTCCTGTTGTTATGTGTGTCGCAATGGAATGCGGCGGTACTGACATTGCCTGCATTGCTCAAAACTGCCTCGGTGACATTCTCGCTCTTCCTCCGGTCTGCCAGCAATGTCTCATCGGCGACGGACTTGGTTCAATAGCGGGAGGAGATTTTCAGGCGGTACTTGAAGAATGTATGGTTGAAAAAGAGGTTGTTTATAAAAACAATGGAAACAACGGGATTCTTCTTGCATCAAAATATCCCCTTAAAAATAAAGGGACTCTTGCATTGACATCATATGGTAACCACAGAATGGCCGTTTATGCTACGCTTGGAAGAATAGAAAAAGATGGGGAAATATACGACTACAAACCGGCCATAGGAGATACTCAGATCATCTGTACAGCACTTTCTGCAATAATTGATGAGGAATATGACGGTATTGCCGGGAGCTGGCAGCAGGAACAGTTGACACAGATCAACGAGATACTTTCAATTCCTGACAACGAAAATATTGCCCAGAGAGTAATAATGGGTGATTTCAACAGCAATATAGCTGGCGGAGAAAACATCATTGAATCAAACCCAGCACCGGTTGCAGCACTCATTTCTGCCGGATGGTACGACCCTTATTTTGATGTTGAAGAAGAAGATGTTATCCAGTGCACGGTGTGTCCTGAAAATCCATTCATCAGCAAAAATAACAGTGAAGCTGTTCACGATCACATCTTTTTCAGAAACAAAAAGGGATTTGTTTTCATGTCGGAAAGAGTGTTCCACAACGAATTTCTCCTTTTCAATGAAAAAGAGAAGACCAAAACAAGATATTCCGTTTCAGACCACTACGGCGTAAGAACCGTAATGATGGTTGATCCTAATTTCTAGCTTAAGTTTTTTACCAATCTGAAGTTTCTTCATCAGTAAGGCATCTGGTTTCCACATTTATTTTGTAGTCAATTTCATAACTTTCAAAATTTCAGTTTGTGAGAAAAAAGTTCTTTGTTAGCAGTCAGTTACAATTTCAAAATGATCAACAAAATTTACGATGTCAGCTTTATCAACACTTATAAGATAGGTCGGATAATAGATCATTGAATCAACCGGGCAATCTTCACGATAATAAAGCACTGTAGTTTCTACTGTGATTACAGAACTGTGAACATCTTCGGGATTGTCAAAAACGAACTTCTTAACTCCGTCAAGACGGTATGCCGGTCTCAGATCATTCCATTTTCCATTAAAAAGAACAATCACCATTTTATTATCAAAATCAACAGAAGGCGGCTCCATCTCATCAACATTTATCTGTGTAAAGAACTGTTCAAATGTTGTTTTATCACGGAAAATCTCATATCTTTTATTATCTGTCGTAAGATTTCCTAATTCTGCAATCTCTGAATATTCTGTGGCCACCATGTGGTAACCCGATCCGCTGTTTGCATCAGAATCGGAATATTCTGAATCATTAACAGCTTCTTCAGCTTTGTCATAATCTTTGGTAGAGATCTCATCCGAGACAGCATTTTCATCAATCAAAGAATCTTCATTGTCGGTCTGTGTTGCTTTGTCTCCACACGAAACCATCATCAAAAGCAACAAAACCCCTATTATGTAACGAAACATAATCCCCTCCATTTTAATTGTCTTTATTTATCCAGAGACCCAAACGGATATTACAGCTTGTATCTCTGTTATATGCACGACTTATAGATACTCGATAGTTTCCGGTAACAGTGGGGTCGAATCTCAGTGACTCCCACGGATTGAGTCTGCTTGCTGAACTTCCAACAACATTACCATTCGGATCATAAACAGTAACATCAAGATCCATTCCAAGAGGATATGTGTCATCTTGATGTGCATATGTATAGTCCCCACGGGTAAGCCACCATATTGCAACATGAACTTGTGCAAAAGAAGAATTAATTGAAACAACCTTGTCTATTTTGCCATTCCCGGGATAAGGATCATTATTGTCAAAAGTAGACCAGCTTCCATTTGAACCTTCCCAGCTTTGAGCATGCCCATCAAAAAAACCGTCTCTGAAATCTATCCCGCCAACACCAATTCTCCACCAGCTACCGGAAATAACATCATTAGAGGTAGCGAGAGTAAGAGCGTTCAGGTAGTGAGGTTTTAGCTTGAGCCATGTATAACACCCTGCAAAGTCTGCCCCTATTGCTGCAGCATGGGGAGTTGAAAGGCTAGTACCGCTCGCATTTCCGTGTCCGCCAGAAGAAATATTTACTCCAGGAGCGGATATATCAGGTTTTTCATTTCCCACAGTTGAATTTACACCGGAAGAAAAAGTTGCAATAGTATCATTTGCATCATTGTAGGCACCCACAGCAACAACATTAAGACCTTCTGCTGGATAATTAACATAATTTTCTCCAGCAGGCTCTTCCGCATCATTTCCTGCCGCTGCAAAAACTGCAACTGCGTCACCATAAACATGGTTATCAAAATCTCTCGAAAGTGTGTTGTATCCAGCAGATGTTCTGCCACCGCCACAGGATAAGTTTACGATATGTATGGGTGGGTTTCCATTGTATCCATTTAAATCAGTAGAAGTAGGAACGGCACAGCCGTTTCTACAATAAACAAAAGCCAGAGGTGAAGCTTCACGAAGAACACCTGCGACTCTTTCAGCATGTGTTTTGTGACTCTGAACAACACAATTTCCCGCAATTTTATAATAGTCAGAAATAAACCCTGGATCAGAACAACAGTTTTCACTCTGATAAATTCCTACACCATCACCTTGTCTGCTTGAGTAATTAAGAACATACGGATCGACATTTGTATCCAGCATGGCCGAAGCCATAGAATTGTCTGTGTAGTTTTGCGATTCAATACCAAGAAAAAGATCAGTATTATTATTAATGACTTCCTGCAACTGAGACACATTAAATTCAGCGATAACGCCAGCAGCTTCGGGATCGTGCTGTATTTCCAGTTCTGACCATTTTAAAGACATCCTGTGAATGAATTCTTCGGCTGCATATTTACGCCAGTCAATTCTGTCAGATCTTTCTTTTACAATTTTTGCAAGCTTCTTTTCTGCCATAATATCTATTTCATTGTCAGTAACCAGCTCACCATTTACAAAACTAATACTGTTTCCATCTGTTATGTCCGCTTCGTGTACAAAAATCTCTGTATCTTCCTTATATATTTCTCTGATTGGAAGAACCACCTTCATTCTTGTTTCTTTTTTTCCGTTATTTAAATTAATAAAACTCTGAACATCTTTCGATACTCTAAAATTAAGGTCGCCGGAATTCTCTACTGGAAATTTTTCTTCTATTCTGCAATCTGTGCTCAATGCCGCAAGAATATTTGAAAAGAAAACTGCTAAAAATATTATCATAAACTTTTTATTTAACATAATTTGTTTCTCCTAAAAAAATAAAAGATCGTGCTTGTTTATTAATTTCTTTCATATTTCAAGGAGGTTCTCTCGTTTTAGTTTCAGGAAATGAATGTCTTGTCTTGTCTTGTCTTGTCTTGTCTTGTCTTGTCTTGTCTTGTCTTGTCTT
>ERZ795031.5144-NODE-5144-length-10593-cov-5.183147_pt1 | contig 10593 bp, 6 predicted proteins | sample MGYA00375123_ERZ795031 | MGnify/ENA primary metagenome ERZ795031 (study PRJEB30166, sample SAMN05720159) | activated sludge metagenome | isolation source: anaerobic digester from wastewater treatment plant | place: USA | collected 2015-04-21 ... | reverse complement strand
AAGGGGTACAGGATCACTTCTCTTATGCCCGGTATCTTTACGGGATTGGACGTTATCTGGACGCGGCGGAGGCTTTCCGAGAATCCCAAGCTGGTATAAGAGATGCCAGAATCGATTCCGAAATCGTTCAGTGTCATATTGCCGAGGCGGATCGCTATGTCGAAAACCAGGATTATGAGAGAGCCCTGAGTGAATTGAGGGCAGCTTCTTCCATACTGGGCACTTCGGAAACTATTGCCCTGAAGGCTGTAAACATCTACAAGATCACTCTAAACTATCTGGGGGGAGTGAGATATCTGCAGGGTGTGGGCTATCAAACCACTCAGAGCTTGTTTAAGCAATTTATCTCACTGCACTATCTAGCAAATGACTTCAGCGGGGTGATCAACGAAGCAGATCATTATGAACGCAAGTATGGCAGGGATGAGGAGATTTCTCGCTACCTGGCAGCTTCATACGAGGCCAGAGGCGATTATGAAGATGCCCTAAGTGAATATCAGGAAATCGTGGCAATCAGTCCTGGTTTTGAGGATGACCTGAAGATCGGAGAAATGCAGTATCAGCTAGCCCAATACCGTGCGGCAGAATCTCATCTGCAGTTGATGTTAACCAAGTATCCATCGGCCGGACTCGACCGGGTGCGCGGGCTTCTGGGTAAATGCAACATGCAAAGCAGTAATTACGGCATTGCCATGGATCATTACCGCGCCGCTATCGCCATTAATGATAAAATTGCCGATTATCATCATGGTCTTGGGTTGGCCAATCTCTATGACAATCATCCTATTGAAGCGGAGAAAAATCTACAACGGGCTTTCGCCTTGAGTCCAGATAACGCCATGATCGGCGTGGATTACGCAAAGGCTTTGGAGCGCCAGGGCAAGATGGATAGAGCATTGGAGGTGATGGACGCCGTGACCAGGCATGTGGCAGGAAATGAAAATGCGGTAGAGTTTCATGTGCTCTATTCCGGGCTCTTGCACCAGGTGGGACGTTTGGAAGAGGCCTATGCCCAGATCACCATGGCACAAACCTATAGCCCTGACGATTTTGCCATCTCGCAGAAGCTTGCCTATATCCGTGCGGAACTGCAGGTGAAAGATCTTAACCGGGAAGTCATTGAGATCCGCAACCTCAGCCTGGACCCAATATATCCATCTTTGAACGAGTATTATAGACTCAATCCCATTGGCACCATCACTTTGTACAATACGCGCAACGTGAGCATAAGTAACCTTGTGCTAAGTGTTTTTGTTCACGACGTGGGTGCGCGGGTGATGGAAATCCCCATCTCCTCGTTGATTCCCAAGCAAGAGAAGGTGGTGGATATCACGATGGAATTTAACGATCGTCTGTTCGACCGGGCTCGCAGAGTCCCCATCGAAGTGACGCTTCGCTACGAGTTTGAGGGGAATTCATACCAGCCCAGTATCAGCTCCCAGACTATTGAAATCCTGGATAACAAGGCGATGAACTGGCAATATCGCCGCAGTCTGGCAAGTTTTGTAAACCCCACTGATGAAGCGCTGCGCTACTTCGTACGCCAAAACATCGTGCAGACCTTCAGCACTGAATCAAGTCAGATCATCAATCCCAATCTGATCCGCGCTTTGCAGGCATATAGCTTTTACCGGGCAAATGGCGTAACCTTTAGTAACGACTCCAGTGTGTCCAATCTCGACGCCGCGAAGCTGGACGAAGTGCAGTATCCACATCAAACCCTGGTGAGCAAAAGTGGCGATTGTGAGGATCTCCTGGTATTGATGGCCGGGACTCTGGAATCCCTGGGCACTCCGACCGCCTTCATCGACATTCCGGGACATGTGATGCTTGCTGTCAATTCCGGTATGACCGAAGCCCAGATCCGGCAAAACGGTCTTGACCCAGAATACTTCATTGAAAGCCAGGGTGCTTGGTGGTTCCCGCTGGAGACTACTCTGATCGGCATGGCCGATTTTGTGACCAGTTGGCTTACCTCGATCCGGCACTATCGGGAAGTAATCGACAGCGGCACTATGCCTGAAATCGTGGTATTTGGTGATGCGCATCATATCTATCCTCCCTCAGATTATACTAAAGCCATCGACCCTTCAGGATTCAACAAGCTTGCCGAAGCCAGGTCCTTTTATCAGCAGGATCTTGCTCGCATGGTAAACATGAGCCAGATCAACAAAGAAATGGGCTTCATTGCAGCTTTGGAGAAGTACCCTGCTAACAACACGGTGCGCATGCGTTACGCACTATACTGCATTGAGATAAACAAGCTTGATCAGGCCGAAAGACTATTGAAGGATATCTTGAATCGCGATCCGCAGAGCTTCGACGCGATGATCAATCTGGGCAATCTATACGCACGGAGCGGGCAGAAAGCGCAGGCGGAAACGCAGTATCAGGCTGCTCTTCCTTATGCCGGAGGTAAAGAAGATCAGGTGTATCGCAATCTCTGCCTTTTGGCTTACAAAAATCTCGATCGCGCTTCGGCGTCTAAATACTTCAATCTCATCAGCCGCAAGGAGATCATCCGCGAAGTGGATAGCCAGATCTATGCGGATCTGATGAATACAGGAGATTAGCATGAATAGGTATTTTATACTCATCTGTATGGCAATATGCACAGTAGCCCTATTCGCTGAAGGGATAGGCACGATCAGTTTCGTGCTGGGCACTGTGGAATACCGCCCAAATCAAAATTCTACTTTTGTAAGCGCGACGCGCAACATGAGTGTATCCCTGGATGGCTTCATTCGTACAGATTTGGGCGCAAAAGCCGAGATCATCTTTACTGGTGGCGCTTTGGGTAAAGTGGAGGCCAACAAGGTTATCAGCATTCGCCAGCTATATGAAGAAGCCTCAGCCGCCGGTGCCTGGAGCAGCAAAGTGAAACGGCAGCTCAAAAACCTCAGCCTGCCCTCCAGTAAAGAAGCCAGTACCGTGGCTGGTATTCGCCGTAGCGAGGCAGTCGTCAAGGAAACCAGCGACTACTTTTGGGCCGTGCCGGAATTGGCCAGCTTTTCAGATGCCATGATGAAGTATGAATCCGGCAAACTTAGCGAAGCTATACCGGTTTTGCAGCAGGTGATCGCCCAGGATCCATTGACCCGAGATGCTGAGCTGAGCCATCTGCTACTTGGTCTGATCCATGAAGAGCTGAATAATCCCGCGGAGCGTGATAAACACCTAAACACTCTGAAAATGGATTTCCCGCACAGTCAGTTTCTGCCCGATCTGCCTGCCCAATGAAGCTGAACATTCGCAGATCTCTGATCATAGCTGCAGTGCTGCTATTATGTATTATTCTGCATAGTATGCCGTTATCCAAGCAGCTACTGGGAATCCTCAAACTGCGTACTTATGATCTTATTCTGGATATCTTCAATGCCTATTCTGATCGTGACGCACAGCCCGTGATTGAGGATATCGTTATAGTGGATATAGACGAGGAAAGCATTTCCCGCCTGGGGCAATACAGTTCCTGGCCAAGCTTGTATTTTGCTGATCTGGTGGATAGTCTGGCCAATGATGATCCTGTCTTAATCGCCTTTGACGTCTTTTTCACCGAGTCTGATTCCATCAACGAATTTGGCAGAACGCGCCTGTCTGAGTATCTGAAATCTCAGGGTCACAGTCCGCACAGGCTCTTTGATTACCTCAGCAGCGATCATGTCTTTGCCCGATCGATCAAAGATGCTGGTAATGTCTATCTGGGCATGTTTAATAGTTCAATCCCCTCTACCGATTGGTATCTGCCCCAGAAGCTAAAAGCCTGGAAAGTACCTGGAATGCCATCTAGAAGGATCTCCAATCCCAAAGCACCGATCCCTCTGTTGGCAGATGCCGCTTATGGCTTGGGTTTTGCCCTTATTGAGCCTGATATCAGCGGGATAATTCATGATTATCCTTTATTCTTCAGCTTTGAGGATGAGTGGTATGTAAACTTTTCTTTTCAGGCTTGCCTGGATCTTCTGGGTGTGGATAAGATAAAACGCGAGGGTGATCTGGTCCTGATCAGTGAGGGCAGGGAAGCGATGAAGCTTCCCCTTGATCATCAGGGAAAGCTTTTCTTGAATTACTACGGAAAATCCCATCGTTTCCGATATATATCCTTTTCCGATGTGCTGATGGGGCGTCTTGAGGATGGCTTTTTTGCCGGCAAGATCGTGCTGGTCGGATCCAGCGCTGCGGGTTTGAGAGATATTAAGACCAGCCCCTTGCAATCGGATTATCCGGGCATAGAACTGCATGCTACGCTCATGATGAACATCCTGGGTGAGGATTTTGTGCATTGGATGCCATACTGGCTGTGCTGGTTCATCTCTCTTGTCTTACTGGTACTGATAGCCCTCAGCGTCCGTTATCTGAGGCCTCTAAGCTCTTTGATCTTGTTTGCCCTGTCATCGCTGGTGCTATTCATCACCTTCATTCTTTGCTTTACACTTTTCCGCTACAGCATGGATTATAGCGTTATCATCCTGACCTGGGTATTGGGCTATGTGAGCCTTCAAGTGCACGAATCCCAGGTGCAGTACGCCGAAAAGAAGAAAGTGCGCAATGCCTTTGAGCACTATGTATCAAAATCCGTGATCTCCCAGATTATGAAGGTAAACGATCCCCTCAAAGTGGGAGGCAGTAGAAAACAGGCTGCCATCTTGTTCTGTGATATCCGCAGCTTTAGCACCATCTGCGAGAAGCTTCCTGCCGAAGCAGTCAGCGAATTTCTGCATGAGCACTTTAACCGCTGTACCAGAGTGGTTACTGAACACAACGGTACTCTGGACAAGTATATCGGTGATGCGCTGCTGGCACTTTTCAACGTACCTTTACCCAAGCCGGACTACTGTCGGGATGCTTGCCTCTCTGCCCTGGACATCATCGCCGAAGCCAATAAGCTGCAGGGTGAATACACTTCTCATCCCACGCTTAGTTCATTCCAGGTGGGAGTCGGCATTGCCACCGGGGAGATCATCGCGGGGAACTTCGGTTCGGACGAGATCTTCAATTACACCGGGATTGGTGATCGCATGAACCTCGCCTCACGGCTGGAAAGCTTGAATAAAGTCTACCTCAGTTCCATTATCATCGATGCCGCCACTTATGGGGCAGTGAGGGAGCATTTTCTTTGTCGCCACCTAGATCGCGTCTGCGTGAAGGGAAAAGGTGAGCCCATCGATATCTACGAATTACTCTGCCCGATCAATGCAGCCAGCCAAGCTCTGATTTCTTTCTGTGCCGCCTACGACGAGGCGGTTGCTGCCTTGATCGCTGGCAATAAAGATTGCGCGGCAAAGCTCTTTGGCAGATGCCTGATCATGAATCCCGATGATTATCCCTCGCATCTCATGCTCCACAGGATGAAGGATATTGACTGGCAGTGCTGGGATGGCATCTGGCGTTTTGAGAATAAGTGAGGGCTACAAACCAGGGGAGTTATGGGTAAGGCGATTGCCCTTGCTCGGTGTGTTTTAGTGCCGGATTCCATTGGCGCATGTATGTGTAGCATAGAAAGTTTGTTCTCCTTTCGTTTAGAAATTCCACCTCAGCTTTTATCTTTTCTCCATCACTCTCCCCGGGTGCGATGCAGTTCGCTGTTAGTTCCTCCCTGGCGGCTTGTAGACTGAACTCCACTAATGGACATCCCAAAGGATTCCCGAACAGTGCTTGGGATGAGTTTGGGATGACCTTGGCAAGCATTCAGGGTGGGAGGCAGCAAGCGATTGGCACCATACTTTTATGTGGGGGAGTAATTATTTATTCTTGCTTTCCTGGAGATAATGCATATCTTTTGTGTAGGAAATAAAAGTAAACACAAGGTGGTTACCAATGATAGATCAGAACATTATAGATAAATACAATCCACTAAAGGATATAGCATATCAATTGATAAATGATGAAGGCTTACCGATAGATAAGAAGTGGCAGCCGGATCTGAGTAAAGAGGAGATCCAAAAAGCATACCGCGATCTCTTGTTTGAACGCACGGCAGACCTGATGGCGGTAAGCTATCAACGACAGGGACGCATGTTTACATACCCTCCCAATCTGGGCCAGGAGGCTGTGCATATCGCAGCGGGTATGGTAACGAAGAAGCAGGATTGGTTAGTTCCAGCTTTTAGGGAACTGGGTGCCTGGCTAGCCAAGGGCGTTACTCTGCGGGAAATCTTTTTATACTTCAAAGGTAATGAAGATGGATCACGCTTCAAGAATGCGGAGCGCATGCTTCCCGTCTCAGTTCCGATTGCCTCGCAATTGGTACATGCCTCAGGAATTGGATATGCCATGAAGTACCGGAAGGAAAAGGATTGTGCGGTCTTTGCCTATGTGGGTGATGGTGGCACTTCCGAGGGAGACTTTCATGAAGCGCTGAACTTTGCTGCGGTCTGGGAAGTGCCCGTAGTATTTGTGGTACAAAACAACCAATTTGCCATCTCGGTACCATTGAAGATGCAAACCCGGTCTCTAAACCTCGCGATAAAGGGCATCGCTTACAACGTCCCTTCGCTCCTAGTGGATGGCAACGATTTTTTTGCCATGCACGAAGCTCTCAGCTATGCCCGGGCTCATACCGTTAGCGGTAAAGGCCCATTCCTCATAGAAGCAAGAACATACCGCGCTGGAGCTCATACTACCAGCGACGATCCCACCAAATATCGCAGCAAAGAAGAAGAGGACGCATGGGCATTGAAAGACCCTTTGAAGCGTCTGAAGGGTTACATGGAACATGCCGGGATAGGCGGTTTTGACCACGAAGAAGAATTGATCGCAGAATATAAAAAGCTGATCGACAGCGAGTTTGAGGCTGCAGAACAACACGCAGAATACAAGATTGACGATGTATTTCGCTATATGTATGAGAGTATGCCAGACGAATTGAAGCGACAAAAGAATGCATACGAAAACTACGTGGGAGCTGCGAAATGAAAGTGATGAATCTGGTACAGGCAATAAATGACGCCATGGATATCAAGCTGGCGGAAGATAGAAGTGTGGTGGTTTATGGGGAAGATGTAGGAGTGGAAGGCGGTGTCTTCAGAGTAACTGAAGGATTGCAGGTAAAACACGGTGCAGACAGGGTGTTTGATAGTCCACTGGCAGAATCCGGCATCGCTGGCAGTGCATTGGGGATGGCGATATCCGGCATGAAGCCCGTGATCGAGATGCAGTTTGATGGTTTTGTGTTTCCCGCGATGAATCAAATCCTCAGCCATATCGCCAGGTTCCGAAATCGTACGCGCGGCAAGTTTAGCGTGCCTATGGTAATCCGCATCCCCTACGGCGGAGGCATAAATGCGCTGGAACACCACAGTGAGAGTCCTGAGGCGTATTTTGGGCATACTCCCGGATTGAAGGTAGTGATTCCCTCCACTCCATACGATGCAAAAGGGATGCTGATCGCAGCGATTGAGGATCCTGATCCGGTAATCTTTATGGAACCAAAGCGAATCTACCGCGCTGTGAAACAAGAGGTTCCCGAAGAAAAATATACGATTCCCCTGGATAAGGCGAAGGTGATCCAAGCCGGGGAGCAGATCACCATCATAGCCTATGGAGCTATGATCCGTGAAGCGCAGAAAGCAATCGCGCTGGCCAAACAAAAGGGATATAGTGTGGAATTGATTGATCTACGCAGTATCTGGCCAATTGATAGAGAGACTATTTCCCGCTCGGTAAGAAAGACTGGGCGTGCACTGGTAGTGACAGAAGCACCACAGAGTTACGGGCCTGCCGCGGAGCTGATCAGCATCATCAATGAAGAGGCCTTTCTTTCTCTGGAAGCCCCACCCACTAGATTGACCGGGTTCGATACGGTGATCCCGCTTCCTCTGGGTGAAAAGCACTATATGCTTAGCCCGGAAAGAATAGCTCACGAAATCGATCGACTGATCAAGTACTAGGAGGATATTAAGATGCGCTACATATTCAAATTTCCGGACATTGGTGAAGGCCTGGAAGAAGGCAAAATCATCGAATGGTATGTGATTAAGGGACAGAGCATTGCCAGTGGAGATCCCGTAGTGAAAATGGAAACCGACAAGGTTGTTACCGATATTCCCTCTCCCAAGAGCGGAGTGGTTGCTGTGACCTATGGCGGCATCGGGGACACCGTGAAGGTAGGGAACGCCTTGTTAGAGATATATATTGAAGGTGTGGATGGCGCTCAAGCTCAAGCGGAGGCGCAGGAAGAGATCAAGAAACCCGGAACTGAGGCTATCGATGAGAAGGGCTTTGGCGTGGTTGGTACTCTGGAAGTGGCTGGAGACGGGGCGTATCTGCCAGCGGGAGATGAAGGTATCACAAATGCTCCTGCACCATCCATCCGCAAGAAAATGCTGGCGACGCCCATAGCCAGAGCCATGGCAAAGGATCTGGGAGTCGATATCAATCTGATCTCAGGTAGTGGGCCAGCAGGCAGAGTGAGTAAAAAGGACGTGAAGGACTATGCCAGTGGTGCTCGCTTGCACAGCCCAGCCCCTATGCAAGCCGCTGCGAAGGAACGTTATAGCTTTGAGAGCATTTCCACAATCCGAAAGACGATCGCCAAAAACATGCTGCGCAGCAAGCAAAATGCTGCCCACATGAGCGTGATGGACGAAGTGGAGATAAGCGCATTGGTGGCAGCACGTAAACGGCTAAACGATGCTTTGGCCGAGCAGGGGACACGGCTCAGCTATCTGCCATTTATCATCAAAGCTGTTGCCCGGGCGCTAAAAAATCATCCCCTGTTAAACTCGGAGCTAGACATGGAAAACGAGCGCATTGTTTATAAGAACTATGTGAATATCGGGATTGCCATGGATGCCGATGAAGGCCTGGTAGTGCCAGTGATCCGTGATGCGGATCAGAAATCCTTGATCCAGGTGGCTAGCGATCTGAAGGATCTCATGGATCGGGCGAAGAATCGCACGCTGAGCCTGGATGATCTAAGGGATGGAACCTTCAGTATCACATCCTATGGGTCAATTGGCGGATACTTCGCGGTTCCAGTGATAAACTACCCTCAAGTGGGTATCTTTGGCGTGGGACGAATAACCGAGAAGCCGATAGTAAAAGACCATCAGGTGGCAATCGGCAATATCATGCCCATCAGTATGAGTGTGGATCACCGCATTGTGGACGGGGGAGAGGTAGCTAGATTCTTGAATGAAGTGCTCGGCTATCTGCGTGATCCGTTACTGCTGCTGGCATTTGAAGGAGGTAATCATGGCGTATGATCTCATCATAGTAGGTAGCGGGCCTGCGGGTTACGTGGCAGCCATCAGAGCTGGTCAGACGGGATTAAAAACCCTGGTGATCGATAAAAAGTATATCGGGGGGATGTGCTTGAACTGGGGCTGCATCCCCACTAAAAGCTTGCTGGAATCGGCAAAAACAATGCGCAAGGTAAAGCAGGCCAGTGAGTTTGGAATCATGGGTATCGATCCTGCTGCCCTTACCTTTGATTGGCAACAAGCCCTGAAGCGCACCAACGGCGTGGTAAACAAACTCAGCCGGGGGATAGAATTTCTGTGGAAAAAGCACGACGTGGATTTCCTGAAAGCTGAGGCAAAAATCATCTCTGCCACAGAGGTCTATGCTGACAATCGAGTGATTGGGACAAAGAATATCTTGATTGCCACGGGCTCAAAACCCAGCAAGCAGGGATTGTTTGAATCCGCAATTGAACTGGAGGATATCTACTCGCTCCCGGAACTGCCAGAAATGCCCTTGCTGTATGGGCGCGGGGCAAATCTCATCGAATTGGCGCAATTCTTTGCAATGATCGGTAAATCTCCTACAATTCTTGCTTCTGAGCTTCCTCTGATGCCACAGGTAGATAGCTATCTGGAAACCTTCATGCAAAAAAGGCTGAAGAAGGATAAGATCCGTGTGATATCTCTGGCTGAGGCGCAGATAAATGGTGGAAAGCTATATCACAAGGATATGGAGATTCCCTTTGATAAAGTGATTAACGCTGGCATGCGCAGCGCGGTACTCCCTCCGATGGATCTGGATATTAGGCTGAGTAATGGGTTTATTGCCACAGATAGAAGGCATCAGAGTTCTGTACCAGGCATCTATGCCGCAGGGGATGTAAACGGAAAGAGTTATCTCGCGCATGTTGCTTCGGCACAAGGCCTTGAAGTGATCGATGCTATACACGGTAAGGATGTGGAAGATGAGCAAAGGAACTATCCCATAAACATCTATACCGATCCGGAACTCGCGCAAGTGGGTAAGACCGAAGACCAATTGAAAGCCTACGCTGTGGAGTACAAGGTGAGTCAATACCCGCTAACAGCAAACGGCAAAGCACTGGCAGAAGGGGAAGCGGAGGGCTTCATCCGGGTGATCTATGAGCCAAAGTATCACGAAGTGCTGGGAGTGCAGATAGCTGCTGCAAATGCCACAGATTTGATCAGTGAGGCGGGGGTTCTGATGGAATTAGAGGGGACCACCTTTGATCTTGCGCGTACTATCCATGCCCACCCAACCGTCTCAGAAATCTATATGGATGCGGGAAGCATCGTAGAATAGCTTGGCCAGCCAAGGGAGTACTGGATTAGTATAAACCCTCACCGAAAACTTCAAATCGTTCTCACTTGGACAACAGATGATATC
>ERZ795031.5129-NODE-5129-length-10611-cov-5.488822_pt1 | contig 10611 bp, 6 predicted proteins | sample MGYA00375123_ERZ795031 | MGnify/ENA primary metagenome ERZ795031 (study PRJEB30166, sample SAMN05720159) | activated sludge metagenome | isolation source: anaerobic digester from wastewater treatment plant | place: USA | collected 2015-04-21 ... | reverse complement strand
GCTGCTGCAGAAATATCCGGACAATGACTTCACCCCCACCGTACTCCTCCAGCTAGCCCAGCTCTACCAGCGTCACTCTGCGGCCCTCTTTCAGCAGCAAATGGAGCAGTACGAGAAGCAGCTTGAGGCCTTTGAGAAAAACGAGATTCTCGACGAGCCCGAAATTCCCCGCACCAACATGGAAAAAAGCATCAGCCTGCTCGAGCAGCTGGTGGAAAAATATCCCGGGGTGAGTTTTCGCGACAAGGCCCTCTACATGCTTGGCATGGCCTATCTGCAGCAGGGCAACCGCGTGCGGGCGCAGCTCTGCCTGGAGCGGATCATCAGTGAATTTCCCACCTCCGCCATCACCCTGGAGTCCCATTTCCGCATCGCTGAATTCTATTTCGACCGCCGCGAATACCAACCGGCCATCGAGCACTACAAACCTCTGCTCGAGAAATGGGACAACCCCTATTTTGACATGGCTCTCTACAAGCTCGGCTGGTCATACTACTCCCTCGGCGATTATCCCCATGCCATCACCAGCTTTATCTATCTGCTCGAGGACATGGCGCTGATCGAAAGGAGCGATTCGCAGCAGCTCAACCGCTCGCGAGCAGACCTGAGTTCGGAGGCCATCCAGTACATCGCCAGCTGTTATGCCGAATACGGCGGTCCGGCTGCGGCACAGAGCTTTTTCGCCAGCCGCACCGAAAAATCCTACACCCTGCCCATCCTCGTCCAGCTGGCCGCGCTCTACCAGAAGCGCGCCTACTATCCCGAGGCCATCGCCGCCCAGGAGGTTCTGCTCACCCTCTATCCCTTCTACGAGAATGCGCCCGAGGTCCTGCAGCAGATGGTCGACAATTATGAGGCGGACAGCCGCCCTGCCCAGGCCCTACTGACGCGCGAACGCATCGTGCAGCAGTTCGCCCCCGGGGGCTTTTGGCTGCTTCAGCACGCCTCGGGTCCCGTCCATGTCAAGGCCGACAGCCTCGCCCGTAATACCCTGCGCGGTCTGGGCATCCATCACCAGGCGGAGGCGCAGCGTAACGGCCGGGTGCGGGATTATCAGATCGCGATTGAAAAATATGAGGACTATCTCGAGAAATATGGAGCGGCCGCGGACGCTGCGGAGATTCACTATTTTCTGGCTGAATGCAACTATGGCCGGGCGGACTATGCCGCTGCGATCACGGCCTACACCGCAGTACTGACCCAATACGATACCACCCGCTACCGCCATGACGCCGCCTACAACCGCGTCCTCTGCCATTATCAGCTTCTCGGCAGCGACCAGGGCGGGGATTCCGCGGCTGTGGCCATCCCCGACTTTATCGGCAGCGGCGACACCCTGCGCCTGGCCGTCTCGCGCCCCTCCGAAAGCGGCCTCCTCCTGGCAGCCAACGAGTTCATCCGCCTCTTCCCGGAAAGCAAAAACCACGATCAGGTCCTGATGAAGCTTGGCGAGACCCTCCACGAGATGCACCATTATGCTGCGGCCGCGCGGGTCTACAAACATGTGGTCGATCTCGGGCCCGACCGTCCCTACTATCTGAGCGCAGCCCTCAACGCCGGCCAGTGCTATTTCGACGACAATCGTTTCGAGGAGGCCGACCGCTGGTTCACCTCCCTGCAGGAGCAGTTCCCCGACTCGGCCCATTATCGCGACCGGGCTGGCCGCCTCGGCACTCTCGCCAGGTTTAAAATCGCCGAAAAACTCGCCGCAGGGGGACGAAGCGAGGAATCCGCCCGCCTCATGCAGAGTGTGGCCATGGCCGCGAACGAAACTGCTCTGCGCGACCGCGCCCTCTTCGAAGCGGCCGCCCAATTTCAGAAACTCAAGAACAACCGCGAGGCCGCCCAGGCCCTGGAACAGCTCGCCGCCCAGCAGCCCCCCTCCGAACTCGCCGACGAGGCCCTCTACCGCGCCGCCGTACTGCGCGAGACCGAGGGTGAATGGCAGCTGGCCGTGCATGATTACCTCCTCCTCTGTGATACCTGGCCGGAGTCGAATTACGCCCAGCGCAGCCTGAAATCGGCGGCCATCTGCCAGGAAAACCTGCAGAACTGGGCGGAGGCGGAAAGGCTCTACAGCCGCTTCGCCCTCACCTATCCGGATTCCCTCACCGACCTGGTCGAGAGCCTGGCCAAGGCCGGTGAGATGGCCCAGAAAACCGGCGACTCCGCCGGCGCACGCCGCTATTATACCAGAGCCGTGGCGAGCTGGCGGGAGAACGGCCAGGCCGCCGCCGATATCGACCCCTATTATGTGGCCCAGGCCCAGTTCATGCTCGGCGAGATGCTCTTCAGCGAATATGAACAGATCTCTCTTCAGCCCCCCTTCGAGCGCAGCATGAAACGCAAGGTGGCCAAGTTCAACGAGGTCTTTGAGGCCTACAAGGAGACTCTCGAATTCCAGATCGCCGACTGGTCCACCGCCGCCTCCTACCGCATCGGCGCCTCCTTCGAGGAATTCGTCCGCGCCTTCATGACCTCGCCCCCGCCGCGGGGATTGAAGGGGGAGGCCCTCCAGCAGTATCAGGACAAGCTGGTTGAGGCGGCCAAACCCTACAAGGAGCGCGCCCTGGAAACCTATGCCAAGATGGTCGAACAGGCCCGGGCCAATGCCATCGAAAACAACTGGGTGAGCCGGAGCCGCGAGCGCCTGCAGGCCCTGCAAATCGAACTAGGGGTCGCTCCGGCTGCGGAACCGCCTCCGCCCGCAAACACAGAGGAGACGACGCCGGCTAACCAGGAAGGAGCCACCCCTTCATGAGCCGCCGTACCACGCTGCCCATAGTCCTGCTGCTCCCCGCGCTGCTGCTGGCGGCCTCCTTCGGGACCGCTGACGCGCAAGAGCGGCCGTTCGATATCACCGACACCACCGCGGTGCTCTCGGCCCCGCGCACCGGCGAGCAGAATCCGGACCGGGACGGCACAGCGCTGTTCAACGACCTCAGCTCGGAGGCCTCTTCAACTGGTGCGCAGGATTCCCTGCGGCTGCTGGCGCCGCGCACCTCCCTGCCGGACTCGCTGCGGGAGGATGAGGAATCCTTCAAGCTCTTTCTCGACAAGATCGAGGTGGAGGGAAAACTGGAAAAACCCCAGGCCATCTTCATCATCCCCGGCAGCGATCCCGAGATTGACGATATCCAGATCCAGCGCTCCTTCTTCGAGGAGATCTTCCGCGTGGTGGAACCCGCCGGACGCATCGGCCTGAGACAAAAACCGTCATCCACTAGCAAACGCAAGGATGTTTTCCCCTGGTAAGGCAACTATGAGGAAGTAATGCAGCCTGATTATAAAAAACAGCGGCGGCAGCTGGAACAGACCCGCGCGCAATTGGCCGGACTCCAGAGTGCCCTGCTGGAACGTCTCTTCACCCTCTATCGCGACCACGGTTTGATCCGGAAACGGGCGGAGCTGCAGGACCCGGCCGTCCGCCAGCAGTGCCTGAGCCACCCCTTCGACTCGGTGACTCGCAGCGAGGTCGAGGTCATCGTCAGCCAGCTGCGTCCACTCGGCGAGGGCATGGCCCGCCTCAAGACGGAGATCGACCAGCTCGCCAGCCTGGAGGAGAAGGAACGCAGGGTGGTTTACGACCTGCCCCCGGCGCCGAAGCCGACTCCCCAGCAGATCTCCAGGAGCTACGGCGCCCCTGAACTCAAGCGCTACCGCCAGAAACACATGTCCTGGGCCCTCGGCATCGCCAGCATCATCGCCTTTTGCGGGGTCGGCATCTACTGGCTCACCGTCTACCTGCAGCCGGCCGAGTTGATCGAGAAAAAGGTGCGCATCACCAAATATATCGAGCTCGAGCCACCCCCTTCCATCGCTGATGACCTCAACCAGCCCGCTGGTGGCGACAACCTGCTCGGCGGCAGCACCTCGGGGATCATCGGCGTGCTCGGTGTGATTGTGCCGGTCAGCGACAAGGACAAAAAGAACAACGGCATTGAATTTCTGGTCAGCGACAATTCGATCCAGGACCTTGACCGCCTGCTCTCCCAGGCCAAACTGCGCACCGGCAGCGGCGGCGGAACATATGGCGAAGGGGGCCTGGGTCTGGGATCGGGCCGGGGATCCGGCCGCGGCCGCAGCTCGGCCGACCAGGCCGAAGATCAGGTCGTCCTCGATGAGTTCAACGTCGCCGCGCTCGGCAATGTCGACCAGCTCATCACCGAAGCCAAGGGGGTCGAAACCGTCAAGCTGGAAAAACGCGGCCAGGTCAACATCCAGGCCCCGGGCGAGATCCGCGGCTCGGAAACCGCCCGCGTCCAGCGTTCGGCGGAATCGGTCATGGGGGTCATCAACGGCCAGCAGGCCCGCATGATGTACATTTATAACAAACACCTGCGCATCAATCCGGATATGCGCGGCAAGCTCAACATCGACCTGACCATCGAGGCGGACGGCGCTGTCTCCAATATCGCCGTCGTCGAAAGCAACATCGGCAGCGAGGAGTTCGTCCGTGAACTGCTCGGCCTGCTGCGCCGCCTCCGTTTTGAAAAAATCACAGAAGGTTCGGTCACCGTCAATCTGCCTCTGGTCTTTAACCGCACGGAATAGACGCCCCACATGCACGGAAAAACCGCCAGGCTCACCCGCATGGTGCTGCTCATCGCCATCGCCCTGATCGTTCAGATGATTGGACTGCCCCAGCCTTTCACCGGACCGCTGGTCAATCTCATGCTCGCCCTCACCACCCTGATCACGGGGACGACCGGCGGCATCGCCCTCGGCTGCCTCACCCCCCTGATTGCGCTCATGCGCGGCCAGCTTCCCCCCCTGCTCGCCCCCTTCGTCCCCTTCATCCTGGCCGGTAATGCCCTCTACGTCCTTTTTCTGGGCCTCTTTTGCAAAAAGGGCTGCGGCCTGCCCCTGCGCTCATGGCGGGCATGGCTCGGGGTGCTGCTCGGCTCGATTGCCAAGTTCCTTTGGCTCTTCGCGGCAGCGCGCCTGATCATGCCTCTGCTCCTCGCCCGGACCCTGCCCGAGCCGGTCATCGCCATGCTCACCTTTCCCCAGCTCATCACCGCCCTCATCGGCGGCGCACTCGCCCTGCTCTTCCACGCCCTGCTCGTCCGCCGGCGCATTCTTGCCATGCCGGCCTGAACCCGCCCCGGGCGAACATCCTTCTCCACACCATGCGCAGCGAAACCGCACTGCCGGCAGCAGCCTGCCCTGGCGCCGATTATCATCCCCAGACAAAAGACGGCCAGCAGCGCTGGGGGCGCGTGCTATTTTATTGAATGTTTGGTTTAATTTTCGTATTTTTCAGGTCAGCCAATTGTTATCCGCCCGGGGTTAAGGGAATCCATGTCCAACGCCATCGAGATTATTGGGGCGCGCACCCATAATCTGAAAAATATTTCCGTGACCATTCCCCGCAATCAGCTGGTGGTGATCACAGGGGTTTCGGGCTCGGGCAAATCGAGCCTGGCCTTCGACACCCTCTATGCCGAGGGGCAGCGCCGCTATGTCGAGTCGCTCTCGGCCTATGCCCGCCAGTTCCTGGAGAGGATGGAACGCCCGGATGTCGACCAGATCTACGGGATTTCGCCCGCCGTCGCCATCGAACAAAAGAACACCAGCCAGAGCTCCCGTTCAACCGTCGGCACTGCCACCGAAATCCATGACTATCTGCGTCTGCTCTACGCCCGCATCGGCCGCGCCTTCTGCCCCTCCTGCGGGGAGCCTGTGCGGCGGGAAGAGGTCAGCGACGTCGTCGAGCATTTGCACGGGCTGCCGTCGGGCACCCGCTGCATCATCACCTTCCCCCATCCCGCCGACGCCGCCAGTCTGGAGAGCCTGAGGGTGAAGGGCTACCACCGCTACCTTGACGGGGGCCGGACCCTCTCCTTCGATGAGGCCCCCCCGGAGGGGGAGCGCATCGACGTCATCGTCGACCGGCTCATCACCGCTGCGGAGATAAGCAGCCGCGTCGCCGATTCAGCCCACCTCGCCTTCGAGATGGGCAAGGGGCATCTCGACCTTCATTTTTCCGAGGGCCCGCCGCAGCCCTTCTCCGAGGGTTATGAATGCGCGCGCTGCGGCATCGTCCTGCCCGAACCGCAGCCCGGCCTCTTCTCCTTCAACCACGCCACCGGCGCCTGCCCGGTCTGCAATGGCTTTGGCGACATTATCACCATCGATGAGGAGCTGGTCGTCCCCAACCCCGAAAAGAGCATCGCCGCGGGGTGCATCGCCCCATGGAGCACCCCCAGCCACCGCGAACTCCATGAACAGCTCATGCACATCGCCCCCCGTCACGGCATCGACATTTACGCCCCCTATGCCGAGCTCAGTCCGGAGGCCCGGGAGATCATCTGGAAGGGAGTCGATGACTTTCCCGGCATCGCCGCTTTTTTCGGCTGGCTCGAGAGTAAAAAGTACAAGATCGGGGTGCGCGTTTTCCTCAGCCGCTATCGCGGTTACGTCACCTGCGCCGCCTGCAAGGGAGCTCGGCTGCGGCCCGAGGCCCTCAACTTCCGCATCAATGACGCCACCATCGCCGACCTCAACCGCAAATCCCTGCAGGAGGTGCTGCACTTTTTCAGAACCATCGAGCTGAGCCCGTTCGAGTCGGCCATCGCCGGCCAGATCCTCAAAGAGCTTCTCAGCCGCCTCAGCTACATCGATACCATCGGCATGGGCTATCTGACCCTCGATCGCCGGACCGGCACGCTCTCGGGAGGAGAGTTCCAGCGCATCAATCTCGCCACCGCCCTTGGAGCCCAGCTGGTCGGATCCCTCTACATCCTCGACGAGCCCACCATCGGGCTGCATCCGCGCGACAGCGCCAAACTGGTCGAGATCCTCAAGGCCCTGCGCGACATCGGCAACACCGTGGTCGTGGTCGAACACGATCGCGAGATGATGCGCCAGGCCGACCAGATCATCGACCTCGGTCCCGGCGCAGGCGAAAATGGCGGCGAGGTCATCTTCAGCGGCTCCTTCGACGAGATCCGCATCGATGGCCGCTCGCTGACCGGGGCCTATCTGCGCGGCAACCGCATGATCCCCCTGCCGGACCGGCGGCGCCCGCTGCGTGCACCCGGGCTGCAGATCAGGGGGGCAAGGGAGCACAACCTCAAGAACATCGATGTCGATATTCCCCTCGGGGGCATGGTGGTGATCACCGGGGTCTCGGGCTCCGGCAAGAGCACCCTGGTCCATGATGTCCTCTACGCCGGAGTGATGAAGAAAAAGGGGGGGTGGAAAAAGCGGGTGGGGCGCTTCCGCAGCCTGAGCGGGGAGGAGCTGATCGACGAGGTGGTGATGGTCGATCAGTCGCCCATCGGCCGCACCCCGCGTTCCAACCCCGCCACCTACGTCAAGGCCTTTGATCCCATCCGCCAGCTCTTCGCCGAAACCCATCGCGCCCGCGTCCGCGGCCTGAAATCGGGGGCCTTTTCCTTCAATGTGCCCGGCGGACGCTGCGAAACCTGTGAGGGCGCCGGCGTGGTTCGGGTGGAGATGCAGTTCCTCGCCGATCTGCTCCTCGAATGCGACAGCTGCGGCGGCAAACGCTACCGCCGCGATATCCTCGACATTCAGTATCGCGGCAGAAACATCTCCGAGGTTCTCAACATGACGGTCAACGAGGCCCTCGATTTCTTCAACCACGAACATGCGGTGACAAAAAGGCTGAAGCTGCTCAGGGAGGTCGGCCTGGGCTATCTCAAGCTCGGCCAGCCGGCCACAACCCTCTCCGGCGGCGAAGCCAGCGCGTCAAGCTGGCGGCCCACCTCGGCGATCCCAAACGCAAGCAGGTCTTTTACATCTTTGACGAACCGACCACCGGCCTCCACTTCGACGACGTCGCCACCCTGCTGCACTGCTTCAACGCCCTCATCGCTGCAGGCCACTCGGTGCTGGTCATCGAACACAACCTCGATGTCATCAAATGCGCCGACTATATTATCGACCTCGGCCCCGAAGGTGGAGAGGCCGGCGGCTATGTCGTCACCCGAGGCACCCCTGAGGAGGTTGCGGCCACCTCAGCCTCCTTCACAGCGCACTATCTCAAACCCTTGCTGGTAAAACCCTGATAAAAATAGATTGCATAGGGCTAAAATTATTTCTATTTTTTATCCGTTTTATTGGAAAGCTAATCGCATCAGAACAAGCCCTTGCATATGGGTATCCATGCTCATTGTGCTCCTCCTGCTCGCGGCAGCGGAGGGCACCCCGGCTTCCCCCGCGGATGCCGATTCCACAGGGGAAGAGCAGCCCTCCTGGCGCGGCGGTGTGGAAATGGCCATGACCAACAACTACCTTTGGCATGGCCTCTCCGTCAACAAGGGCGCGATATCCCAGCCCGCCGCATGGCTGACACTAAACGGGGTGACACTCTATCTCTGGAGCAGCTGGACCCTCAGCAATCCAGCCAACGATATCAAACGTTCTGAAATCGAGGCCGCGCTTATCCATGAATTCAGCCTTGAAAATCTGGATTTTGAGGTCTATTTCAACTATTATAAATACATTGATCAACCGGATGATCCAGACACCGGCGAGGCAGCCCTGATCATCAGCCGCCCCTTCGGCCTCGTCAGGACGAAACTCTCCCTCTTCTGCGATGTCGTCGAGTATCCTGGAGCCCTCTATGCGGAACCGGCCCTGGAGGTGGAGAAGGAATTCAGCGAAGCCTGGTCGGCCTTCGCTGCTGTTACACTCGGGCTGGGATCAAAAAAGTTCAACACCGTCTACTGCGGGCTCGAGAGTGCAACCATTAACATGCTCTCCCTGGACGGACGGGTTTCCCGCACCCTGACGTCGGGGCTCTCTCTGCAGCCCTGGTTTCAATACAATTTTACCCTCAACCATGAGCTTAAAAACTCTCTGGGTAAATGGAACGGCTGCATCGGATTCACAGCGGGGAAGGAGCTCTAGGCTGCAGCCGTTAAATGTTCCCATCGTTATGGCCGTAGCCGTCTTCGGCTGGGGCGGTAGCCGTTTCACATCAATCCGTTTGGAGGAAACCTAAATTGAATAAAACAAATCCTCTGGTTCCGAAGCGCATGTTTTTCACCAAGGGTGTCGGCTATCACAAGAACAAGCTGCAGAGCTTTGAGCTTGCCCTGCGTGATGCCGACATCGAAATCTGCAACCTGGTCACCGTCTCTTCTATCTTCCCGCCCGACTGCAAGATCATCAGCCGCGCCCAGGGCATCAAGCTGCTCTCGCCCGGGCAGATCACCTTCGTCGTCATGGCACGCGAGGCCACCTGTGAGCCTAACCGCCTGGTCTCGGCCGCCATCGGTCTGGCCACTCCCAAGGACTCCAATCAGTACGGTTACCTGAGCGAGCACCATGGCTTTGGCGAAACCATGAAAAAATCGGCCGATTTCGCCGAAGACCTCGCCGCCACCATGCTCGCCTCCACCCTCGGCATTGAGCTCGACCCCGAGGTCGCCTGGGACGAACGTAAAAAGGAGTACAAAGTCGACCAGAAAAACAACTTTGTCAGCCGCAGCATCTGCCAGTCGGCTGAAGGCCACAAGGTCGGCCTCTGGACCACCGTGCTGGCCGCTGCTGTTCTGATCATGGAATAGAGCGCCCCGCACAGGATGTTACCCATTGATGGCGCCTCCACCGGACAGCCTCCGGCGCGCGCCATTCTCGTTTCCGCTCTCGTCACTGCCACCGGCCTCACCATCTCTAAACTGCAAGGGAGCCTATGCATCTCCAACGACCCTCCTACTTTCATGACGCGCCCGACATCATTCCAACCCGCGTCAAGCGCAATCAGACCATCTCCGACCTCGTTGAGGCCCTGGGAGCCACCTCATTTGAGGCGCGCAACGTCTATCGCGGCGCCCACCTCTTCAAGCGCATGGTCCATGACGGCGACACCATCTGGCTCGGCATCGCCGGGGCCGGCATCGCTGGCGGTATGGGCGGCATGGTCATCTCTCTGCTCGAAGCCGGATTCATCGACATCATCTGCTCAACCGGCGCCCAGGTCTATCACGACCTCCACTTCGCCTTCGGCCTGCCGGTCAAGGCCATCAGTCCCATGGCCAATGACGACGAGCTGCGCGCCGCCGGGGATACCCGCATCTACGATATCGGCATCCGCGAAAAGGAGACCCTCGAAGCTCAGGACGAACTCATCCGCCGTTTTATCGTCGAGCGCTATGACCGCCTCAAGGGTAAGGCTCTGAGCAGCTGGGAGTTCAACTACGAAATGGGCCTCTGGGTCGCCGAGACCGCCCCCCATCCCGAGCTGAGCTTCGTCGCCGTCGCCGCCCGTGCCGGGGTGCCCATTTTCTGGGACTCGCTCTCGAACCACTCCATCGCCATGAACCTGGCCCGCACCGACCGCGAAGGCTACCCGGTGGTGCTCTCCGGCCAGAGGGACATCTTCGACTCGGCGGCGATCAGCTACGGCGCCAACGGCACCGGTTTTGTCGAACTGGGCGGCGGCGGACCCAAGAATTTTATCCAGCAGACCGGGCCCACCATCAGCCAGATCCTCGGCGTCGAGTTCGAGGGGGCCGATCGCGGCCTGCAAATCGGCACCGCCGTCGAGCGCGAGGGCAGCCTCTCTTCCTGCACCTTCAGCGAGGCGGTCACCTGGGGCAAATACCGCTCCACCGGCGATGACAAGCTGGTGCA
>ERZ795031.5119-NODE-5119-length-10629-cov-4.055608_pt1 | contig 10629 bp, 12 predicted proteins | sample MGYA00375123_ERZ795031 | MGnify/ENA primary metagenome ERZ795031 (study PRJEB30166, sample SAMN05720159) | activated sludge metagenome | isolation source: anaerobic digester from wastewater treatment plant | place: USA | collected 2015-04-21 ... | reverse complement strand
CGCTCCCCTCTTGAACCATATCACCGGTAATTAATTTTTTAACCCCGGTGGCGGAAATTAAAATATCGGCGGTTTTAGTAAATTGAGAAATATCGGGAGTTTGAGTGTTGAGAAGGGTGACGGTTTTAGTAAATTGAGAGAAATATTTTTTGAGAGGTTGACCGATTAAATCAGAGTCGTTGACGATGACGATATTTTTATTTTTAAAGGAAATTTGATAGTGAGATAAAAGAGTGATGATGCCTTTGACGACCGCCGGCAAAATGCCTGAATTAGGGTTAAGACCATCGACATCTTTGGCGGGAGAAATCAGGCCCAGAAGTTCTTTTTGAGGGTAATTTTTGGGTAAAGGCAGTTGAATAAAAAAACCAGAGACATCGGTTTTATTGTTTAATTGAGCAATTAATTGTTTCAAAACCTGGGGCTCGGTTTCAGCCGGTAAATGATAGAGTCTAAAGTTGACACCAAGACGGAGACTGGCCTGTTTTTTGAGGTCGACATATTTGAGACTGGAGGGATCGTTGCCAACCAAAATGACATCCAAATTGGCACTGAGTTGGAGATTGTTTAGAATTTGTTGAGAGAGGCTTTTGCCATCGAGGATGATCATATTTTGGTTAAAACTTCATGGCCCCGAGGGGTGACTAAAACAGTATGTTCAAATTGGGCGGAGAGAGAATTGTCTTGCGTAAAGACGGTCCAACCGTCTTGTTGATCGATAAAGACTTGCCAATTGGGAGAGGCGTTGATCATAGGTTCAACGGTAAAAATCATCCCCGGGCGCAAGGGAATACGATTTTGGGGAGTATCAAAATGGAAAACAAAGGGAGCTTCATGGAACTTCAGGCCGATACCGTGACCACCTAAATCCCGCACGGGAGAAAAATTGAAAGAACTAACATAGTCCTCGATGGTTTTACCAACAACTTCGTTTAAATAACGACCCGGCTTGATTTTATTGATAGCCATATCAAGAGATTTCTTGGTAACTTCAATTAATTTTTGAGCTTGAGGAGAAATTTTACCAATACCAAAGGTGGCGGAGGTATCACCATAGAAACCATTTAAAATGGTAGTCACATCCAAGTTGATAATATCCCCTTCTTTCAAAAAATGGTTTGGACTGGGGATACCATGACAAACGACATGATTTACCGAAGTACAAATACTTTTAGGAAAGCCGTTGTAATTGAGAGGGGCAGGAATAGCGCTGTGATTCAAAATGTATTGGTGGGCTTTTTGATTTAAGAATTCAGTGGAAATTCCGGGTTTTAAAAAAGAGGCGGTGTATTGGAGAGTCTGGGCGGCCAGACGACAAGATTTTTTGATACCGGCAATCTGTGACGGAGTTTTAATGGTAACCATCGTCTGATTATAACTCATTTGACAAGAAGGTTAAACTCGTACTAAAATAGTAGTAGTATGAACAAAATAAATGTAATTCCCCTACCCTATGCTTACGAGGCCTTGGAGCCGGTAATTTCCAAGCAAATCATGGAGCTACACCATGACAAACACTATGTGTCTTATGTCAATGGAGCCAATGCGACTTTGGAAAAACCTGAAAAAAATCGTGAAAGTATCCGTGATTTTAGTTTTAACTACAACGGAGCTAAAATGCATGAAGTCTTCTTTGCTAACATGCGACCAGCTAGAGAAAACAACCGACCTGAAGGTAAAGTATTAACAGCCATTAATAAAAATTTCTCTTCTTTTGAGAATTTTCAAAAAGAATTTAGTCAGGCGGCGGTAACGGTGGAAGGTAGTGGTTGGGCGGTACTATGGCAAAATGAAGGAGGTAAACTATTCGTCGGACAATTAGAAAAACATAATTTGTTGGGTTTGAATGGAGCCAAGCCGATTTTAGTCTTGGATGTTTGGGAACATGCCTATTATTTGGATTATCTGAATAATCGTAAAAAATATATCGAAGAATGGTGGCGAATAGTTAATTGGGATGATGTGGACAAGAGATTGAGTTGAGCCGCCTTCGTCCCGCCGGAGCGGGACTTCGGCGTGCTAAACTGGAGTGATGTCGACAAGAGACCGGCACAAGACAGCCTGGAAGGGCGAGGTCGGTAGGTGGTATAAAAAATTAGTTGGGAAAACCGGTAGTTTTTATCATCGGGAAGTGATTTTGCCGGGAGTGTTAAGGCTCTTGGATCTCAAAAAAGAGGAAAAGTTGTTGGAGTTTGCTTGTGGTCAAGGGATTTTGGGAAGACAAGTGAAAAATGAATACTTGGGGATGGATTTGTCAAAAGAATTAATAGCAGAGGCTAAGAGATTGGATAAAGATCCGAAACATTATTATTGGGTGGGTGATGTCAGTAGAGAGATCAAACTTAATAAAATTTATGACAAGGGAGCGATGATTTTGGCATTGCAAAATATTAAAAAGCCTTTTGGAGTTATCAGAAATTTTTCCAGATATTTAAAAAAAGGCGGTACTTTGGTTTTAGTGATCAATCACCCAGCTTTCAGAATTCCCAAACACAGTGATTGGACAGTCAAAGATGGGAAACAATGGCGGGTGGAATCGATATATATGAGTCATAAAGAAATTGAAATTGAAAGCAGTCCTTTTGATAAAAAAAATAATCAAAAATCTTTCAGTTATCACTGGTCGATATCGGCGATATCAGAAATGCTTTTGGATAATGCTTTTGTCATTAAAAAAATTGAGGAATGGATTTCTCCCAAGAAATCGGAGGGAAAAATGGCTAAAATAGAAGATGAGGGGAGAAAGGAGTTTCCCCTCTTCATGGCCATTGAAGCAATCAAATATGAATGAAAAATTTTTGGTAAATTCGGCAATCATCGTGAGTCTGATAGCCTTGGTGGCTTTTTTGGTGATAAACAGTCAAACAGAATTGAGGAAAAATAAAAAATGTCAACAAGAACGGATAATACCCATATCGGAAAAATATTTTACTTGGGAAGGGATAAATGAATTGATGGGTAAAAATGAATATCAACCGAAGTGTTTGTAGTGGCGCCGCTGGCCGGCGCCAGAACGGTGAAAATTAAACTAATTGGGTGAATTGTAATGTAGTGGCGCCGCTGGCCGGCGCCAGAAAACAAAAATGGCGCCTGAACGGTGAAAATTAAAGAGGGTTTCGGCGAGCGAAACCCCTACATTTTTTAACATGGTAAGGATGATACGGGTCGTTATTCCATAACCAGGGATTTAACTCGATATATCGGGAATATTTTTGTAATTCTTGGGGATTGCGAATTCGATGTTCATAATAATTTCTCTGCCAAATACAAGCTCTTTCGTTGAGCTGAGTGTCATTTATATGTTTTAACCAGGAATTGACTACCCTACCCTTGAAAACACCAATGATTTTCCCCAAGGTGACCTGAGAAACTTGATAATTGATTTTGATGATTAAATGTAAATGATTTGGCATAACCACCTGTTTAATAATGGAAACATTGGGAAAATAATTAGAAACAAGAGAGAGTTGTTGATTAACAATTTTTTCTAATTGAGGGTATTTAGAAAAATAACAACCATGTTGATAGGCGCAAAGAGTGACAAAAAAAGTATTGGGTAAACTATAGTCCAAGCGTGGCAAACGAGTAGTATGGCGTGAATGATAAATCATGGTGTGGGGGTAGAGAGCATCAAGGCCGGCTGGGAGTTGAAGTGGATTTCGATGGGAAACAATTCGAGAGATTCTAGTTTATCTTTGGAAAGTTGAAGTCGGGCGATTTGAGAGTGAGAAGTTTCGTAGGACCAGGATTGATCAAAAACAAAATTACCAAAGGAGTAAAAAATAGGTTTATCCCGATAAATTTCATAATCCTGCCAGACGTGAGGGTGATGACCATGAATAATATCAGCACCAGCATCAACTAATTGTTTGGCTAAATTAACACGCCAAGTTTCGGCGGCCGGCAAATACTCATTACCCCAGTGAATCGAAACAATGAGCCAATCAACCTGAGAATCATATTTTTGAACATCGTCTAAAAGAATTTGAGGATCCGATTTGGGATTGGAAATAAAATCATAACCTAAAAAGCCAAAACGAATACCGTTGACTTCTTTGGTGGCAAAGTCAGGAAAATAAGTCAGATTAAAGTCAGTTAAAAATTCTTTGGTTTGCAGATAACCCTCCGATCCATAATTAAAGATATGATTGTTGGCTAAATTAAAAACAAATTTATTTTCCTGAAGATAGGGTAAAAATTTTTCGTCACCACAAAAAGTGAAGGTGCCGGTTTTCCCTTCGGGGCAATTGGAAATAATGGGACTTTCTAGATTGGCGACATTAAAATCGTGGAACTGAAGCCAAGAAGAAATTTTTTCAAAAGACCAATTAAAATTATTTTTACGGCGAGCGGTGGAGGTGATATGGCGGCCTAGACCCAAATCCCCAACCAAACCGATAGAAACTACTGGAGCGGGAGTTGGGGTTGCTGTAGGAGTGGAGCTGGGAAAGATGACGGGGTCAGATGAGGGAGTTATTTTTTTGGAGAACAGGATAGAATATAACAGGCAAGATATGAATAAAAAGATAATAGTAATTAAAATGGCAGCACTCCTGTGTGGAGCTTTGTTTTTGAGTGCTTGTAATGAAGGGAAAGCGGGTTTAGAAATATCGACCATACCAACAGCTCAAGTATACATTAATGGCCGGCAAGCAGGCGAAAGTAAGTATAAAAATTTGAATTTAACGCCCGGAGAGATTGATTTGAAACTGGTAGTTTCCCCTGATCAAATTTGGGAGCGAAAAATCCGTCTAGAAAATAATGTGACTTCGGTAATTGGCTGGAATTTTGACGAAGACAGCGGTTATATTCTGTCCATGGAAAAGAGCGGTCGACCCGGCAGTATTTTAGTCAGTTCCAGTCCGGGAGGAGCGATTATTTCAGTGGATAATGAGATTAAAAATACGACTCCGGCTAAAATTGAAAAAATAGAGGTGGGTGACAGAAAATTAGCCATCAGTTTTCCGGGCTACAAACAATTGAATTTGGTGGTAAGAACGGTTGAAGGTTATCAGATGCTGATTGATGCTAAACTGGGGGTGGATAAGAGACAAGCAGAGGTGTTGCCGACCGTAGCGCCTATAGAAATTAAAAAAGAAATGGTCAAAATACTCTCCACCGGAACAGGCTGGTTAAGAGTTAGAGAAACGCCCAGTGAAGCCGGACAGGAAATAGGTAAGGTAGATGTCGGAGAAAAAATGGAACTGCTAGGAGAAGAAGGAAATTGGTACCATGTGGTTTTTGGAGAACATCAGGGTTTTATTTCGAAAGGTTACGCCGAAAAAATCGTGGAGTAAGACTAAAAAAGAGAATGGCGATACCTAAAAAGGTATAAAATTTTTGTTGACTGTTAAGAAAGAGAGAGAGGATACCGAGAGAAAAACTAAGAAACCAATAAAAGAGAGAAATACGACGGCGACCCCAACCTTTTTTAAGTAAATGATGGTAAAGATGGTTACCATCGGACATCAAGGGTGGACGTTTGTGCCAAAGTCGATAGGCAATCACAAAAATAGCATCCAGCATGGGTACAGCCAATAAAAAAATCAGGGTGGCTAATTTGGCCCCGGAGAGAATAGACAGGACCGCCAACATAAAACCAGCCAAACTTTTACCACTGTAACCCGGCATAATTTTTTGAGGATAAAAATTCCAAGGCAGGAAACCCAAATAAGCTCCGGAAACAATAAAAGCTAAAATAATCACCGGCCATTGAGTGGCATCGGTCGAATAGCGGAGAGCCAGAATACCAATAAAGAAAGCCGAAATAGCCACAAAACCGGGCAGTTGACCTTCCACTCCAGCCGACCAACCGACAAAATTCATGCACCACATAATCCAAAAGATGGCCACAATATCGGCCAAAAGCCAAATACTGTGAGGACCAAAAAAGTTAAAATGAATTTGAGGTTGAGAGAGATCAATAATACCTCCAAAAGGATTGGAAACATAGGCAATACCGATACCTGAGACCACCACAATTAAAGCTGAAAGAAAATTGGTAAACAAACGAAATTTAGGACTAATGTCTTTGACGTCATCAACTAAACCAACAATGAGAGCTAAAGCCGCCGCCAAAAGAATGCCTAAAAGATGTTTATCAAGAGGCAAAAAGATGAGTGAAGTAATCAAAATACTGATAAAAATTGGTAAACCACCCCCCCGAGGAACAATAGTGGTGGCAGTAGCGTTACCACTTTTCTTTTGCTTGAGACGAGGGTTTTCCAACCATTTATGAGAAGTAAAAAACTTAATGACAGGAGGATATAAACCATAACTAACAGTGGCGGAAAGAAAAATAATTAAAAAGAGACGAAAGGAATCAATCATAATGACAAGGAAATGATTTGGGCCACAGCAATAACTGAAAAAAGGGCGATAATAGGGGTAAAAATGACTAAAATTTTAGCCACGAAGTCTTTTTTAGGACGATAATAAAAAGCTAGAGAATAATTTAAAATAATAGTCAGAAGTGTAAAAATGGGCAAAATAAAAATGGAAGAGGTGGAGGCGAGCCAGGAGGCACCCCAAGGACGAGAAAAATAGAGAGGAATTTGGGGTGGTAAATTTTTATAAAACCAAAGGATTAAAACGATTTGAAAAACAAGTAAGACGAAGGAAAGTCTTAAAATAGGATAGTTAAAAGGTTCTTGCCAAAATTTGCCAAGACGGTCAAAAAAAAGTGAAATATTTTTAAGCATGGAAATTACTGGTTATAACGGTAAATAGAGGCATTGCCGACTTGGTCGACCAAATGATAATAGCGGTTAATAAAATTATCTAACTGGGGAAAGGGTCGGGAAGGTTGAGGATAATAAACAATAATAGCCGGAGTCTGAGCTTTGAGTTGCGAAACAGTTAAATCGTGACCCTGGAAATCGACAATATGATAAGCCACTAAATATTTAGTGGCGGGCAGACGCTGACTTAAGGGATAGAGATAGGCATCGTCACCCCAAATAAACAAGGTATCCTGTGGGGTGGATAGTGCTCGAACACGATTGGCTATGTGGTAAAAATCTGGAACCCTATCGCCAAAAAAACGGCGATAATCATCGCGAGACCGGAGATGAAGAGCGTAACTGTAAAAATTTTTATAATATGAACAGACAGGATAAAAATAAAATTTAAAATGAAAAAGAGAATAAATGAGAATAAAAAAAGCCAAGAGTGAGGGTAACAAATATTTGGAAAAATAAAAAATCAATAAACAAAAGGGGGGTAAAATTTGAATCAGATAATGGGGGTAGGGACGCCCTGGTAACAGCACACCCATTAGAGCGGCAAAAAACCAGGCAAAGAGGAATAAAAACTGTCGAGAAATTTTTTGACGACGATATAAGACATAAGCCAAGAGCCAGAGTAAAAGCATGATCACCCCCCTAGTGACCAGACCTCCGGAAGCCGCCGAAGCTTGGTGAGTACCGGTACTCCACGAAGAGAGGTAACCAAAGTTTTGAAGCAATGAAGACACTAAAAAAGGTTGGAGGGCACCTTGTCTCCAAAAATAAATCAGATATAAAAGTATCGGTAAGGAAAAACCCAGGGTAAAAAGAAAGAGATTTTTGAGTTTGACTAAAAATTTATCTTTAAAAAAAACAAAAATCCAGAGAAAAAAGAAAGCAAATTCGATGGCCACAGGAACTTTGATAGTGAAGGCAAAACCAAGCAACAGACCAGAAACTAGAGGTTTGGAGAGAAGTAGATAGACAGCGGCGATGGTGGGTAAAAGCATAAAAATTTCGGCATTGGCAATATTGCCCTCAAACAAGGGGATAGAAGTAAGAATTAAAAAGAGTAGAGTGGCTAATTTGGCCGGTTTTTTGGCGAGAAATTTTAAAGCTAGGCGATAAAATAGATAAATGGTGGGTATCATCCAAAGTAGGAGTAAAAGACGAAAACCAAAGACAGTCTGTGACATAGCAGCAAGGTAGTAAAGTGTAGGAGGTTTATTGTCATGAATTTGAGAATAAAGTGTCAAGCCACCACGAATCCCCTGACCCAGAGCTAAATAAATGCCTTCATCGCCGTACCAGTAAGGTTCAAAGAGAGAAGGGAGACGTAAGGAGAAAAATAAAATCAGTAACCACAACATTAAGTTATTTTACACTGTTTGGAGTGGAAGCACCTTTGGCAGTGGTTTTATATTCCAAACGTTTACCTAAAAGAAGGCGGGTATGAGAATGAAGTCCGGGTAAAACTGAGAGAGCCAAAGTGGCCACTGGCATGAGAGGCCATTGGAGCATGTTTTTGAGAAAATTCCAGGTACCTTTTTGCTGATATTGAGGCCTTAGTTTCCAATCAAGGATAATTAAGACGAATAAAGGAATCAGACAAAGAGTCAGGATAAGGTTGGAAACACGGGGCAGATTGTAGCCGAGAGCAGTATTGAAAAATTTAGGATTTAAGATAACCGGTAAAGAAGTTCCCAAAGTGAGAATGAACCAATTACTGGACCAAATAAAATGAGTTTGAATCAATTTGTAAATACGAAGGAGACGACTCAATAAAGGGATTTCCGGGTGGAGGCGGGCTTGTTCGATGGCATAAGGAATATCAGTGGCCCCCCAAGCATGGCGAAGACATTGATCATAACGATTTTTAAGAGCGGCAAAATAATTTTTACCATCGGGAGCATCAACTACGGTCGGGAGGAAAATAGGTGAAACTGAAGTGCGACCACCACTACTAAAAAAGGTCTGTAAGAAAATATGCCAGTCTTCGGGAATCATATCAGGATCCCAATAACCGGCGGATTTGATTAATTTATAAGAGGAGGAATAGCAAGAATAATTAAAAAAGAGACCGTCGGGCTCCTGAATATTGGCAATATGGACAACATTGCCCATGGTACCAATGATACGAATGGGAGCCGGAACACTATTGATATTATGATGCCAAAAAATAGGTGACTGCCAAAACTTGAGATAACGATCGGGACTGGAGGCAAAGTAATAAGTCAAAGCGGAAAAATATTTAGGATTAAAAATAGTATCCACGTCGCAGGAAGTCAAAGTACAGTGTTCAATTTTTAAACGACGAGATGCCGGCACCTTGGGACCGAAAAAATGTTTTTCAAAATAACGGGCAGCCCAAGCTTCGTTGGTATGTTTACCGGCAATTTCCCCGGGAATGTTGGCCGGGTGCTCGGTAAAGGTGAGAGAGCCAAAGGTGTGTGCATATTTATTTTGAAAATAGTCAATGGTAGCTTGATTGTTGTCGGCCCCGGCTCTTTCTTCTTGAGCCAAGACAACATGAATTTTTTTGAGATCAATATCAATTTGAGCTGCCAAAGAAGAAAAAGCCATCTCAATCACTTGAGGAGGTTCTTTGTAAGAGGAAATAATGATGACATGGTTAATATCCCTATATTTGAGCCAATCGGCACGAAAATCATCATTGAAACGAGATAACCAATTGGTAGCGGTAGCAGACTTGATTTTGCGATAACCTATTAGAGCTAAAATGGCAGCTTTAAAGGATTGGAAAAGCCAATAGACCAAGAAAGCGAAAACGAAATAAGCTACAGCTTTGGGAACAACAAAGGAACCCCAAATAGGAAAAAGAATCACAAACCAAGCAAAGAGCCCGGGGATCATTTCATAAAAACGATAGCGCTTGCTGTTTTTATTCATAAAGACTGAAGTATATTATATCAAGAAGGGGTTAAAATAGATGAAAATGAGACTGGAAAAGGCAATTAAGGCCACCAAAAACTATGCTCTTAGTTACGGACAAAAACTTAATGGGCAACAACTCTTTGAGAGATTGATATCACCGCAAGTGTTTTCTAAAAAAGAAATTTTAGATCAGTTCAAGAAAAAATCACTGAACAATCAAGGTGAGGATAGTAATTGGCAAGAAAAAATGAGAAGAGCTCAAAAACTGACTCAAAAACATTTATCAAAAATGACAGGAATATTAATGGTGGGAGTCACAGGTAGTGTGGCGGCGGAATGGGCTAAAAAGAGCAATGATATTGATTTGTTGATAGTCACTAAAAGTGATCAATTGTGGTGGTGGCGATTGTATCTGCGAATTTATGTTTGGTGGCACCAAATCCCTCATCGAAAATTTAGAAAAAAAGAAACAGCCAATGAGTTTTGTTTTAATCTGTGGCTGTCAGAAAATAATTTGAAAATACCGACTGATAAAGAAAATTTAAAAAATGCGACTGACTTGATTATGATGAAAGTGATTTTAAATAAAGGAAAGACTTATGAAAAATTTTTAAGAGAAAATACCTGGGTTAAAAAATTTTTAGCCACCGGTTATGATTTCAAAATTAAAAGTAATCCTTTAAAAACACAATTAGAAAGAAAAAAAAATAATGTTTGGGTTAAAATGGTTAATCTGTTTTTGTTTACAGGCCAGTATATCTATATGGGCCTTCGGTCACAAAAAATAGTTAAAAATGTAAACCTAGCGCAAGCATTTTTTCATGATGAAAATTAAATTTAAAGAAAGTCTAATTGTCATTGTAGGACTGATTTTGGGGGTAATAATTTTAATGGTGTCACTGATGAGAGCAACTTTAGATAAGGTAATTAATGAAGCCAGGGCCGGTGAGTTTAGGGATGTGCCAATGTTGATTGAAGGAAAGGAAATCTATAAATTGCCTTATAGTGG
>ERZ795031.5118-NODE-5118-length-10636-cov-3.655231_pt1 | contig 10636 bp, 6 predicted proteins | sample MGYA00375123_ERZ795031 | MGnify/ENA primary metagenome ERZ795031 (study PRJEB30166, sample SAMN05720159) | activated sludge metagenome | isolation source: anaerobic digester from wastewater treatment plant | place: USA | collected 2015-04-21 ... | reverse complement strand
AATAACTGTAAACGACCTGAAGGGCCCTTCTTCAGAAAAACTTGAATTCAGTCTCACTGAAGATGACACCCATGAATACACACTGCCCCTTGAAATGCTGAACGGTCTCAATCTGCAAAACTCCGGATTTACAGGCAAAGGAATACTCATAGCTGTCCTTGACGCAGGCTTCGCAAATGCGGGGCGTATATCTTCGCTGGAAAACCTGATGAATAGAAACGGGATAAAAGGCACTTATGATTTCATTGAAAAGAGTGATAATGTTTATGCATTCCATGATCACGGTACCGCAGTCCTTTCAATCCTCGCGGGAAACCTTCCGGGAGAACTTGCCGGCTCTGCCCCTGATGCTTCCTATCTCCTCCTAAGAACAGAGGATCACTTTGCGGAATATCCGGCTGAAGAAGACTTCTGGACTGCCGGCGCTGAATACGCAGACAGTCTCGGAGCTGACATAATTTCCTCATCACTTGGATATTGCACATTTGATAATCCTTCCTATGACTATAAATACTCCGACCTCGACGGCAAGACTGCTTTTGTGACAAAAGCAGCCGGAATAGCAGCATCCAAAGGAATAGTTGTTGTCAACAGCGCAGGCAACGAACGCGACAATGACTGGAAATACATTATTGCACCCTCAGATGCTGAAAATGTTATCTCTGTCGGAGCAGTCGACATTAACAGGGAAATCTCAGCTTTCTCATCAGCAGGGCCATCATACGACGGAAGAGTAAAACCGGATGTTACAGCAATGGGAGTTGCTGTTCCTCTTCAGGTGAATGAAATGTATGTGGAGAAATCAAACGGCACATCCTTTTCATGCCCGCTCATAAGCGGAATGTGCGCCTGCCTGATGCAGGCAGTTCCAAAGGCCACCGGGGCGCATATTGTAACTTCTGTCAGAATATCATCCGACAGGTATCTATTCCCTGACTCTCTGTATGGATATGGAATACCTGATTTTAAAACAGCTCTTCAAAAACTTCAGGATGAATTTGTCTTTATTCCTGCGTGGTCACCGGTAGTGAGCCCAAATCCTTTTACAGACAGGATCACGGTAACATTTACAGAAGATCCTGCATCCCTCGCGATTGAGATCTTCAGCCTTAACGGAAAGCTCATGTTCACCAGGAACTACAATAATTTCGCCGGCCGTTCAGCTACACTTGAGGTTTTCAGTAATTTTGCAGAAGGAATGTATCTGATGAGGATCAAAACGGCAAGGGGTGCATCGGTACACAGAATAATAAGGATTAACGGCAGACCATGAATGAAATGCTGACATTAAGTGAATTACAGCTCCTTATAAGGGATTCACTATACCTTTCGCTGCCGGATATGTACTGGGTTAAAGCCGAAATTACCGAGATCAGGGAAAATTACAATGGCCACTGCTATCTGGAACTTGTTGAGAAAAACAGCGGCGATACTAACGTTAAAGCCCGGGTAAGGGCAGTCATCTGGAATAACCGGTACAGGTTCATAAAAACCTATTTTGAAAACTCAGCAGGCGAATCACTCAAGGCAGGAATGAAAATCCTGGTGAAGGTCAGGATTGAATACCATGAGATATACGGTCTCAGCCTCGCGATTAATGACATTGATCCGGCCTTTACGATCGGCGAGATGGCTATGAAACGCCAGCAGATCCTTAAAAAGCTTGAGGACGAAGGCGTTCTGAATATGAATAAGGAGATTGAATTCCCGTTCATCCCGCAAAGGATCGCTATCATATCCTCACGCAGTGCCGCAGGATATACCGACTTCATGAAACATCTGTCAGGAAACAGCAACGGTTATGTTTTCTACAGCTCCCTCTTCGAGGCGCCCCTTCAGGGAAGCGATACCGAAAGGGGAATAATCAGTGCCCTTGAAAGAATAGCGGGCCATATTGAGAATTTCGATGTCGTCGTAATTATAAGGGGAGGCGGTTCACAAACCGACCTCAGCTGGTTCGACAACTACAACATTGCCTATTTCATAACACAGTTTCCGGTCCCGGTCATTACCGGTATAGGCCATGAAAAGGACCTTTCAGTAACCGATATCGTCGCCCACAGGTCTCTGAAGACTCCCACTGCTGTCGCAGATTTTCTTGTCGAATGCATGCTGAATGCGGAGAACTATATCATTGAAATCAGTAATGAGCTTACTGACAGATCGCTGAAGATAATCGAACAAACAAAGGAGTGGATGATCTCAGCAAAAATGAAACTTATTCCTCTTGCCAGGATCATGATATCAGGTTTCAGGGAAGAATTATCATCAACACTTGTCAACATGATCAGTACCGGAAAAGAATACGTTCACAGGGCAAAGCTCATTCCCGAATCCCAGAAAGGACGCCTTTCTTCGGGAATGAGATCCATAATTAATAACAGCGGCAGTCTGATATCGGGATTCAGTCAGAGTACTGTAAAAAACTCAAAGAATTTCATACTGTCGCGAGGCAAAACCCTTGCCGGATACGAAAATTCACTTAAAATTCTTGATCCGGTAAATGTCCTTAACCGCGGATACACTATAACCTCAATGAAGGGAAAAATAATAAAGGACAGTGTTGAGCTGAAGGAAGATGATCAGATTGAAACGAGATTCAGGGATGGCACTATAAAAAGCAGGGTTGTTTAAGGCATTGACAGGGAACTGATTGTCAGGACTAACAAAAGAAACTATTATAATACTTTACAATAAAATGGCTAAAAAGGAATTCTCATTTAACCAGGCCGTCAGAGAGATAGAGAAGATACTTCGCGACATCGAAAGCGGCGAAATGGATGTTGACAAGCTTTCGGTAGAGGTCAGAAGAGCTTCAGAATTAATCAGACAATGCCAGAAAAAACTCAGGAGTACAGAGGAGGAGATAAATGCTATTTTCAAGGACCTTGCATAAAAAACCCGCGGGACGACTGCCCGCGGGCTTTTACTTTACTACCCTAAACCTAAATCCATGAAAAAAACTTTTTGTAACCGGACGGTTACTACCTAACTGATATAAAACGGAATAAAGGTAGGCTTTGTTGCGTTCTCTGCAGTGTTTTTTTTCACAAAAACAGACTTATTTATCAACATTATCCTTTTCAACTCCCAGAACATCCTTGAATGCCTTTATAAAGGTCTCTTTCGGCAAGGCTCCCATTGCCATCTGAGGCTGACCTTCAGCCGGTATGAAAAGCAATGAGGGAATGCTCCTGATTCCGAAAACCGCTGCCAGTTCCTGCTCCTCCTCCGTGTTTACCTTGTAGATATCAAGCTTACCGTCAAATTCCCTTGAAAGCTCCTCAAGAACCGGAGCCACCATCTTGCAAGGACCGCACCAATCGGCATAGAAATCTATCACACACGGCTTATCGCCTTCAAATTTCCATTCCTTGTTGGTTTCATAATTAAATACCTTGCTGAGGAAGGTCTCTTTTGTCAAATGCTCTAACATGATTTTTTTCTTTAATTAACAATCAAAATAAACCGATGTTCATTCAATACCAATATCGTACCATAACGCCAAAACCGGCCCGCAGGTTTTAAAAATACTTAATAATTGTAACTTTGTCATATTAATTTAACAAATTGTCATATTTATATATGCATATATGTCTAAATGACAATATATTCGCAATCCTCTCTGAAGTAGCTGAAGCCGAGAAAATAAAGGCCTGGGTGATAGGAGGATATGTAAGAGATTGCCTTCTGAAAAGAGATCATGGCGGTAAAGATATCGACATTGTTGTCGTTGGCAGCGGGATTGATTTTGCCAGGAAAGCTGCAAAGAAGCTTGGTCCTGCAATAAAGGTTACAGTTTACGGGAACTTCGGAACTGCTATGTTCAGGTACAGGGATTTTGATGTGGAATTTGTAGGGGCAAGAAAGGAATCGTACAATTTTGATTCAAGGAAACCAGTCGTTGAGGCAGGAACTATAGAAGACGACCAGAACAGGAGGGACTTTACCATCAATGCCCTGGCAATCAGCCTAAACCGTGAAACTTATGGTGATTTTTCGGATCCTTTCGGAGGAATGAACGACCTCAGGGCAAAAGTAATAAGAACACCTCTCGATCCCGATATTACATTCTCTGACGATCCGCTCAGAATGATGAGGGCTGTGAGATTTGCCGTTCAGCTTGACTTCACAATAGATGAAACTACATTCAGATCAATTGCTGCAAACGCAGAACGGATAGGCATCGTCTCAATGGAACGCGTGATAGTTGAACTTAACAAAATCATGATGTGCAGGAATCCCTCAAGAGGATTCATTCTGCTCGAAAAAGCAGGCCTGCTGAAACATATACTTCCCGAGCTGGCTGATCTTCGCGGCGTTGAGGCTAGAGAAGGCAAAGCACACAAGGATAACTTCATCCATTCCCTTAAAGTTCTGGACAACGTCTGCAGAAAAAGCGACAACCTTTGGCTCAGATGGGCTGCACTTCTTCACGACATCGCCAAACCGGTAACAAAAAAGTTCGATCCCGAAACGGGATGGTCTTTTCACGGACATGAATTTATTGGGAGCAAAATGATCCCCGACATCTTCAGAAGGCTTAAGCTCCCATTAAACGACAGGATGAAATATGTAAGGAAGCTGGTTGATCTTCACCTGCGTCCGATTGCCCTTTCAATGGAAAATGTGACCGATTCCGCCGTAAGAAGGCTTCTTTTTGAGGCAGGGGATGATATCGACGACCTCATGACTCTTTGTGAAGCCGACATCACATCAAAGAATGAGGCAACCAAGGCAAGACACTTAGAGAACTTCGGAATGGTTAGAAACAAACTGAAGGAGATCGAAGAGAAGGATGCTGTAAGGAACTTCCAGCCTCCTGTAAGCGGAGATGAGATAATTGCCATTTTTGGCATAAAACCTGGCAGACAGGTCGGAATCATCAAAAATACCATACGCGAGGCTATCCTCGACGGACAGATACCCAATGAGCATGAAGCCGCATATCAGCTTGTGCTGTCGAAAGGAAGGGAACTAGGACTTAAGCCCGTGGATAAGGGATCTAGCGGCAAAGCCTGAGACTGAGCACTACAGGCAGATGGTCGCTGAAACCTCCCTGATACCTGTAACCATAGAAGGTTGGAAAAGTTGTTTTACCCGGGTATGTAGGATCATCCCTCAGGAGGAAATCCGGTCTGAAAACACTGAATGATCCGGGACTGGCGGATAAACCGCTCAGGGAATTCAGCATTTCTCCCGAAACAATTATCTGATCAAACATCTCCCATTTACCCTGGTACCTGTATGTTCCGTTACTATTATCCAAAAACTCCCCTGCCATGTTTACAAGAACCGGAACAGCTGTTTTCCCCGGGTTTACAAGACGTTCCATAACATCATCATCCGGGTTGCAGTTGAAATCACCCATTATAATTACCCTTGCACTGGCAGATACTGTGAATATCGAATCTACATTTTCCCTCACCATGTCAGCAACTGCCTCGCGCGTTAGTTCTCCGGCAAGAACACCTCCCCTCCGTGACGGCCAGTGATTGATAAAAAGATGAAGGGTGTCTTCCAGAATCGTCAGTTTTGAATACAACACGCTGCGTGTACGGAACTGGCCTGAAGGCATTGAATCCGGGACCAGAGAAGAATATTGCAGAACCCTGACCAGATCCTTCCTGAAAATATAACAGACATCAATCCCTCTGGGATCAGGAGAATCAGAATGAATAATTCCATATCCCAGACCGGTGAGCGGCGAAAGTGAGATAAGATCATCCAGCACCTTCCGGTTTTCCACCTCACATAAACCAACCAAAGCAGGAGGATTCCACTCCCCTGCAGCCAGAATTACCTTTGAAAGGTTATTGATCTTTTTTGTATATCTTGCCCTGTTCCATCTTCTGACCCCTCCCGGAAGGAATTCATCATCTTCCGTTTCTGCTGAATCATCTGTATCAAAGAAATTCTCACAGTTATAGAACATCACCACAGCCTCATCAGGAACATTTTCCTTCTGACCACTGGCTGAAACGCACAGCAGGAACAATGGCAGAATGGCAAATACACCAAAAAAGCAATGCTGTCTTTTAGTATGCATTGATCCAGCGGTATCTCCTGGCGCTGGTACCAAATTTAACTGCAAGCGAAAATTCGTGCGAACCCATACTCTGGTGCCTGATATCGGTAAGAGTGAAATCAAAGGCATATGCAAAATAAAAACGGTCGTATTTTAAACCAAGAAGCATTATCAGGGCATCGTTGGTTCTCCAGGAGATCCCTGCCCAATAGTCGTTTTTGTAGTAAATGCGCGATGTGAGGTCAAGCTGTATGGACTTCAGGAACATATCCGACGATTTGATGAAGGCTGAAGGTTCAAGCATCCAGTTTCCTGAAAGAGGCAGTTTAACTCCTCCTGTAAGAAAATAATGTCCCAGCTCTGTATTTTCATTGTCGCCGGAACCTGAAAACATCAGCGTGCCCCTTAGCAGGTTCGTCATGGCAAATCCTGCATAGTATCTCGGAGTGGTATAACTCACGCCAAAATTAAAATCCGTTATAAAAACCGACCTGTCATAATTGTTCAGATACGGATCATCCTTATCGTAAATAAGGTCCCCGAGATCTGTTGAGTACTGGTATGCTATGAGTGCAAGTCCGAATGATATGTTACGCGAATACTCGTCATCATCTTTACCGAGAGGTATGTTGTACGAATAGGCAGCCTGAGCCCCGGTTCGTCTCATTATTCCGTTGTTGTCATTGAAGATGTAACCTCCGACACCAACCTGGCCCCCTCTGGTTGGGCGTACAAGTTTCCGCTTTACCGTCGTCGATTTCGAGATGTAACTGTCTTTCAGTATCCTTGTCTGAAAGCTGAGTGCATAGGTCGATGGCGCATCAAGGAGGCCTGCCCATTGTTCTCTGACGGTCAGGTTTACTGATGTATATCCATCGTGTCCGGCAAATGAAGGGTTTATGAGAAATCCATTCATAATATACTGGCTGTACATCGGCACCTGCTGTGCCTGGGCTGTTCCTGTTATAAGGATCAGAAGTGCAGCTGTCAGTATGTTACGCAGATAAGACATTTTAAAGCTCATGTTTATACTTTCATCTTATAACGCTGATAACACCGGTCCTCGGACTTGAACCATCATTAAGGTACAGTATATAATGATAGGAATCGGTCGGAACCAGTTTCCCGTCGGATCTTCCATCCCACGGATTGCCGGCAGGGTTCCTTGTGCTGAATACCAGCTTGCCCCACCGGTTGTATATCTTGACTTCGGCATTCGGGTACATTTCAATGTTTCTTATTCTCCATTCGTCATTATACCCATCGTTGTTTGGTGTTATTACCTGCGGAATAACCAGACAATTATATGAATAGTTACTTCCAAGCTCCACTGTCAGTTGTTCTGTGCAACCAAAGCCGTCAGTTACCAACACTTCGTAATCTCCCGGAAGCAGATTAGTCCGGAACGCCATGGTTGTACCGTCTGACCACAATATTGAGTAGGGAGCGATGCCCCCGCTTATCGCAAGTGTTACAGAGCCGTCGTTCTCATCGGGGCATGATGCCGGAACCACCTCCGGATCAATAACGAGGGCCTGACTTTCCGTAATGGTAACCGTTCCTTCCCTGATGCAGCCGTAGCTATCAGTAACTGTAACTTCATAACTTCCGGCCGACAGGCCTGAAGCAGTCGCCGTGCTCTGGACAGGTGTCGTATTCCATTCATATGAATACGGAGCAAGACCTCCGGTAACAGCTGCTGTCGCAGAGCCTGTGGCACCTCCGCCGCAAAGTATACCCTGCCTGGTAATGGTGATCACAAGATCTGTCGCCGGCTGACCCACCGTAACACTTTCTTCGGAGAAACATCCGTTTGAATCTGTTACTGTTACATCATAAGTTCCCGCCGGGACCTGCGTTACGGTAGCGGTTGTTGTTGCAGGAGTGGTGTTCCAGGAATAGGTATAAGGACCTGTACCCCCGGTGACCGATACGGTCATGCTGCCGGTACTGCTTTCGTAGCATGCTGCATCCTCTGCTTCGACTGACAATACCATTGGGGCCGGTTGTGAGATGACGAAAGGAACACTGTATGTATCATTTTCGACATCTCTTAAGGTTATTGTGTGGTTGCCCGGACTCAAAGAACCAAATGTTCCTGACGACTGGAAAGCAGAACCGTCAAGTGAGAACATATAGGGTGAGGTCCCTCCCACTCCTTCGACAGTAACGCTTCCATCGCTCAATCCGTTGCAGGAGACATCGTCCTGTTCTGCAATTCGTCCGGAGAGTTCCAGATCAGGCTGGATTATCTCAACTGTAAGTTCTGAAGAACACATGTTTGCGTCTCTGACCCTTACCAGATATGTTCCTGCCACGAGCGATAAAAATGTTCCGGATGACTGGTAGCTGCCGGAATTCAGAGCATACTGGTAGGGGGATGTACCTCCCGCTCCCGCAACAGTAACTCTTCCGTCGGTACCGCCATATTCTGTAACATCATCAACTGAGACCAGACTCAGAGACAGTCCTGCCGTCGGCTGGGCAACTGAAGCAGTGAAGACAGCTACGCAACTTCTTGCATCAGTAACAGTAACTGAGTAATTCCCCGCTGCCAGTCCTGATATATCCTGAGTTACGGCTCCGTTGTTCCACAGATAGGTGTAAGGAGGCGTTCCCCCGCCCACTGTCAGATCGCATGAACCCTGCGACTGGCCGAAACAATTTACGTTGTTCACCCTGATGTTCCCGGTTATTGGAGAAGGCTGTCCCACAGTTGAAGTTGCCGTTCCTGTGCACCCGTTTGCATCGGTAACGGTAACGCTGTAATTTCCGGCAGGAATGTTGACAAGATCCTCTGCCACTGCACCGTTGCTCCACAGGAAAGCAAAAGGAGCTGTTCCATTCGATACGCTCAGGTTTACAGAGCCGTCAGAACTGCCATTGCAACGGGCATCCGTCTTAACAAGCTGAACCGAAATGGCCGCTTCAGGCTCTGCAATTGTAACAGTTGCTGTTGACTCGCAACCATTGTCATCCGTTACGGTAACCATATAGCTGCCTGCAGAAAGACCCGAAACCGAAGCTGTAGTCCTGGCAGGTGTGGTGTTCCATAAATATGTGTAAGGCGGTGTTCCCCCGGAAGCATTTGCCTGAGCAGTGCCGGTCGTTCCTCCGACGCATGCCACATCCGTGTGAGAGGCTGAAACAGATAATGGGGAAGATGGCTGAGAGAGGGCCTCGCTGGCAGAATAAATGCAACCATTTGAATCCCTTACGGAAACTGTATGGTTACCTGAAGCCAGACCTGTAAATGTGCCTGAGCTTCCGTAAGGGCCGCCGTCAACACTGTACTCATAGGGAGGTGTGCCACCCGAACCCGAAACAACCATGCTCCCCGATGCTTGTCCGTAACACAGTGCATCAATCCGCGAAACAACCATAATATTAAGGGGTGAAGGAGGCTGGTTGATAGTAAAGGGAATTGACTGGATACAAAGGTTTGCATCTCTTACCGAAAGGGTATGTTCTCCCGCAGACAGAGATTCAAATGTCCCGGTCGTTACAAAAGGCCCGGAATCAAGCCTGAACTGATATGGCGGGGTTCCTCCGCCTGCTTCAAAGGTCACTGATCCGTCTGACTCGCCGAAGCAGGTGACATCTGTAGTCCCTGTCACAGATCCGCTAAGCGGAAGCGGTTGCCGTATCGTAAACTGGATCTCATAGAGGCATGAAAGGGCATCCCTGATCGTAACAGTATGGTTTCCGAGCGATATCCCTGAAAATGAACCTGACGACTGAAAAGCTCCACCATCAATCGAATAGGAATAAGGAGCAAGACCGGTACCTGCATCAGCGGAAACCGATACCTCACCGTCCGATCCTCCGCTGCAACTAATATCCGACTGGGAAATGATCCTTCCTGTCAGATTGTAGATATTTACATTAAGAGTTACCGAACCGGTACAGGTTGTATTATTGCCGGCTGTAACAGATACCATTCCTGAAGAAGGTCCAAGCCATTTTACCGTAACAAAATTGTCATAAACTCTTCCTCCGGCCGTAATTACACCTCCTGTAACGGTCCAGTTATTGAATGTATATGTTCCGCCAAGGGTATATGTTGAGACTGAATTACTGCAAACATCGGTTGAAGGATTAACAAATGACGGAGTGGGTATTGGAATAACCGTCACCGAGTCGATAACGGTTGATTCGCATATTCCACCGGCGAACAAAACATTGGGTTTCCTTATTGTTGTCGTTATTATTCCGTCAACTACTCCCTGGTTCCAGAGAACGGTAATTCTGCTGGTATCCTGATCGCTTGTAAGGATCGTTCCGTTTGTCACACTCCAGGAATATATCGCATCAGGAACATGATTTACCGAATATGTTCTTGCTTCTCCTTCGCAGGCTTCCGAAAACCTGATTGTCCTGTTGTTGAAAATCGCTCCTGCATGGTTTATCCTTATCAGTGAAGTGTCGGAACATCCGTTAGCGTCGGTTACAGTCAGCCGTATATCGTAGAGGCCATCGGGCATCGTGTTGTTGAAAAAAGCTGTTTCGATTGCTGATGTATTCGAAAAAACCAGTGAGGGAGGGAAATCAATGATAACCATAAAAGGTCTGGAGAGAGGATCGACTCCCTGCCATAAATATGAATAG
>ERZ795031.5110-NODE-5110-length-10658-cov-3.548524_pt1 | contig 10658 bp, 8 predicted proteins | sample MGYA00375123_ERZ795031 | MGnify/ENA primary metagenome ERZ795031 (study PRJEB30166, sample SAMN05720159) | activated sludge metagenome | isolation source: anaerobic digester from wastewater treatment plant | place: USA | collected 2015-04-21 ... | reverse complement strand
ATACTGGAAAACATCGTCCGCTTCAGGGAAAGAGGGGCGCGGCCCACCGAGGCCGCAAAGCTGGGCGCCGACGAGATGGCGATGGCGATTACCGCCTCCACGCTTACCAACCTCTGTGTATTCATCCCGTTTTTCTTTACGACCGGGCTGGCCGGCCAGCTGTTCCGGCAGATGGCGCTCACTATCACTTTCTCACAGCTCTGCTCTCTCCTTGTGGCCCTCACCCTCATCCCGATGATGACCTCGAGATTCATACGCTCCATAACCATACGCCACACCGGACGAACCGCCTTTCTGAACACGGTCTTCGCGTGGAGCGAGGACAGGTTTACGCGCATCGAGGCCTATTATTCGAACGTAATCCGCTGGGCGCTCGCCCATCGCCGACGTGTCGTGGTGTACACCGGCATCGCCGTTGTCGCCGGTATCGCCCTCATCCCGCTCGCGGGCATGGAGTTCATGCCCGAACAGGACCAGGAGCAGGTAACCTTCATCGCCAAACTTCCGGTCGGGACAAACCTCGACACCACCGAGGATGTAATGCGCATGGTCGAGGAGCGGATACAGAAAGTCGTAAACCGGGGCGAGTACCGGGTGGTGAGCATACGCGCCGGATACGGCGAGGGCTTCGCCGCTGCTTTCGGAGAGACCACCGACCACACGGCGAAAGTCGAGATGCGACTGGTACCGATTTCGAAACGGGACCGCTCCGAGCACGATATCCGCGAGTCCGTCCGCAGGGCCATGGCCGACGTGCCCGGTGTCACCTTCAATTTCGCGGTGCAGAGCCAGGGACTCTCGCTGGGAGGCGGGGCACAGATCTCGATAGAGGTATACGGCTACGATTTCGACCAGGCCCGCGACTACAGCATTCAGATACAGAAAGCCATTACAGGGATACCCGGCCTTAAAGACGCCGAGATAAGCCGGGAGGAGGGCCTTCCCGAACTCCTCATAGAGGTCAACCGCGAAAAAGCCTCAAAAATGGGCCTGAACGCATCGTACATCGCGAATCTCATCAAGGACAATGTAGCCGGAAAGGTGGCCTCAATTTACCGCTACGAAGGGAAGGAATACGATATTTTCGTCCGCCTCAGGGAAGAGGACAGAAAGAACCTCGACGATATACGTTCACTCATGGTCCGTACACCCGTCGGCGCGTCGGTACCGCTCGGCACTATCATAGACATCAGGTCTTCGAGCGGACCATCCACAATCCAGCGCAAGAAACAGGAACGCGTGGTATTCATCAACTGCAAGGCCGAGGGGCGCGATCTGAATTCCGTCATACGCGACATCAAGGTGAAAATTGACACCCTCCCGAAACCCCGCAACTTCTACGTTCAGATAGCCGGGGCCTACAAAGACATGCAGGAATCCTTTCGCGACCTGGCTCTCGCGCTGGCGCTCGCCATCGTGCTCATCTACATCATCATGGCCGCGCAGTTCGAATCGTACGCCTATCCTTTCGTCATCATGTTCTCCGTGCCGACCCTCATCTTCGGCGTGATGCTGTTCCTTTTCCTCACCGGCACCACCTTCAATGTCGTGTCGTTCATGGGAATACTCATGCTTTCGGGTATCGTGGTCAATAACTCCATAGTCCTTGTCGACTACACGAATATCCTCAAGGCGCGCGGACTGTCAACGCGAGATGCCCTCATCGAGGCAGGGGGCAAGAGGCTGCGCCCGATCCTCATGACCACGTTCACGACAATTCTGGCGCTCATCCCGATGTCCTTCGGCTACGGCGAGGGCTCCGAGCTCTCTGCTCCCCTCGCACGCACCGTGATGGGAGGGCTGAGCTCATCGTTCATATTCACACTGATATTCGTTCCTGTGGTGTACTCGGTATTCGAAGACATGTCCGCCAGGATAAAAAAGCGTTTTCCAGGGAAAAGGTGACTCAATGAACCTGCTGTTCATCGTTTACAGCAACGCCGTCGATGATGAAATGGTCGAGATCGCCCGCAGGACGGCGGGCGGCTATACCCGCTTCTCCGGGGTTCACGGCGAAGGAGAAGGGGAGCCCCATCTCGGCACTCACATCTGGCCCGGGGTCAACAACTGTATAATGGCCGCGGTCGACAGGAAGCGGGAGACGGCGTTCGCCGAAGAGATCCGCGCCCTCAGGGAGAGGTTTCCCGGCGTCGGCATCAGGGTCTTCACGATACCGCTTAAAGATATGTATTAATCCCTGTATTCGCGGCGTTGGTTGTGATCAGTCGGCGTCGAATATAATAAATGTATTGACGGGGACGGTTTTATTCCACACACTCCGCACCGATGAAGTCAAGACCACACATTTTAATAACGAGGAGCAGCGGAATGAAAAAGATCGGATACATGGTTCTGCTGGCGTTGTTTTGCGTATCGTCAGTCGCTCTCGCCAATCCGGAGATTCAGAAAAAACACAAGGGCCTTAAAAAGGACGGCAAGATGATCAACTGCGCCTATTGCCATACAAGCGCGAAGATAAAAAAAGAAAAAGGATACGGGATCGCTCTGGTAAACAAAAACTCCATGTGCATGGGAGCGGGATGCCATCCAATCAAGTAATTAGAGCCTTTTCACATCATCCGGACAAGCATGCCTTTCAAAGGCATGCTTTTTTTATTTGACGTACCGCCGCAAACGATGTTCCATATTCGCTCGCGGAGCCCGTACGAATAGAATGCCCGGAATTATTACCCACAGCAGGCTTTTCCACGAATCGCTTTCATCCCTCCACAGGACGAAAGACCCGTCACCATACAGCAGGTCAATCCAGGCCCTTTTCGCCCCGCCCGAACGGCGAAGGGCCGGATTTTTCGGAGCGCTCGGCCCCGACGTATTCGATTATCTTCCGCTGTCACGCAGGGATTTCTTCGGAACCGAACTCACGATGCGCCTCCACTCCCCGCTGCTCGCCGAAAGCCTTTCCTCCCTGCTCGGCCGAACCCTTGTGGTCCAAGATTTCAACAACGAATGGGCGGCGACCGGCCGTGCCTACAGCTACGGGTACGTCGCTCATCTTATAGGAGACGCCGTCTTCCACCCCTTCGTGTACTACTGGGCCGGTTTTCCCGATAACGGCAGCCGTTCGGAGATATACCGTTCCCGCGAGCAAGTTCTGCTGTTCCAGTATAACATGGACCTCTTCTTCCAGTATCACTACAACAACCAGGCATTCGAGTACAGCCTCGAGGACTCGTTACCCGTACGACGGATACGCGGTGGACTACGGGTACTCGACACGAGAATCAAGAATCTTATCATTGAAATGATCGCGGATTCCTGCCCCGCCGAATTATCGCGCCTGATTCGCAACTCCCGGTCGCCGCGCAACGAGAACGGCGAGTGGCGAAGCGGCCTCATCGACCTCCTCCCGTACCTGATCGCTGGCGCGTACGGTATAAAGCGTACGGGAAGCGCCACCGTGCGTAAACTCATGGACAGGATGAGGATTCGGCGCAGGTTCTTCCCTGACTACGTGACACGGTACCCCGACCCCAGGCGCATGAACCGACACGCACTCAATCTTCACCGCGAGCGGTGGTTTCATCCACTCGGCAGCCCCGGGCTGCACTACGAATCGGTCGAGGACCTGTTCAAGATCGCGCGCGACCGCACGGTCGCTGCGTGGGAACGCATGGAATCGATCCTTTACACCGGCCAGGCGGACATCCCCGCCATCATCGCGGAGTTTATACCGGACCCATACACGGGCGAGTCCGGCTCGGGCCCCGCGGGTCTTAAAATTAAAAAGCCCCTTCGTATGCACTTCTAGCGACGCGATCAGGGAAAGGTCCTTTCCCGGCGATTACCTGATGTTCTTTACCAGAGAATTAAAATGAAGGCGCGACAGCCGCTGGATCTCGGCCTGGGAGAGATTTTTCATGAGGGATGCGTTCTCGACGATATCCTTTCGTCCGGTCTCGGCCGCCACGTATCGTATAAAATTGATGGCCGCGATCCTGTGCGGGTTGGTGCTGTTGTAATCAAGGTATGCGTACAGCACCGCCAGTCCGAGGTAGGGATTCGCGTAAATCGTGCTCGACAGCGCCAGCTCTTCGCCCATCACCTGGTCGAAATAATTGAAGCTGTTGTTGAGTATTTTGTGTGTCAGCTCGTGAATCTCGAAGAGCTTCCAGATCTCCCCCCGGATCGATTTAGAATTATCGAAGGCCCGCGCCAGGCAGTACTTTATATCTTCGCTTACGCGTGCGCCGACGAAAAACATCGAATCGACATTCTCAGCGGCGAGCACGCGCCTGGCTATCACATAATCGTTCTGTACCTCTTCGGGATTGATGTAGATCATATCAAAGTAAAATGTCGAGTTGCTCGTAGAAAATTCGTCGTAGTATATGAATGGAATAATGTTATAAAAGCGTTCACTGGTATTGAAAAGCGGATGGCTGATGGTAAGCGGCTTGCGCGCGCCGAAGATGCAATAGTCGAGGAGTATCCTCTCGTCATCGCCTCCTCTTCTGTCGCGTGAAAATCTCAGGATGATGTTGCGCTTTTCCAGGACCTCTCTCAATGAATCCAGCACTCGGTCCGGGTATTTTTTCGGCTGCAGGCTCACGTTGAGAAGCTGCTCGGCGATACGGTAGATTGCCGGTTCACGGAGGTTCTTCAGATAATTCCGGTATTCAGCGATATGAAATCCGTCCTTCTGCATCTTCTCCACGGAAATGCTGTACTCCTGGATCATGTTAACGAAGTGGGGGTTCTCGTTGAAGAGGAGGACGACATACGCGTACAGCTTGCCGTTCGGAGTCCTGATGTTGATGAAACTCTGAGTGTATGAATACTCCTGAGGGCCATCACCGTGCACGTCCGCGAGGAGTACCGGAGAAGGACGAAATGACGCGCCCGCGAGAGCCGTCGTTATAACCACGATCCTGACCGCCAGCCACCCCTTGACCACCACAGCCTCACACTCCTTGCCGCCGGGGACATCTGTGACAAATGAAGCATGGCCCCACCTCTCGCGGCGGACAGACTACACACGGCTCAGAAAATAACACAAATAGAATTTACACCGTCGACCGGCGGGCGGCAAGACGAAAGAGCCGTATTTCTCTATTCCCTTCCGAAATATGCCTTCAGTTCGTATACACCGGCGCCCAGATTACGCTCGGTGTCGAGGCCGCACTTGTCCAGGAGATGCAGCACCGGTTTGTTTTCGATAAGGGCCTCCGCCGATATATACAACAGGCCCTCTTTTCTCGCCAGCAGGCCGAGATACTGGATGATCTCGGTGCCGATTCCGCGATTCCTGTATTCTTCGCGCACGGCGAGCAAAACCTCCGCGCCATGATCGTGCTCCAAAACACGGTATTTCCCCATACCCAGAACAGTCGCCCCAGGTCGCGAGCCTTCCATGGCAAGAATTACCGTTTCATTCATATAATCGAGGCCGTTCAGCCAGACGTCACTATCCCCTTCTTCCGAACTTCCCACCATCCGCCCCCGCACACTCCGGTCCTGAAACGACTCGAAGAACATGCGCACCTGTTCCGCGTCGGCGGCGCGCGCGGGGCGAAGGATCAGGCGGTCGCCCCCACGCGTCGTGCGGCGCGTTTCGAGGTGCGCCGGATACCACCCTTTTCCCCCGGGGACGCCGACCAGACCATCTTCCACTACGCCGAGCTTCCCGGCCTCTTCCAGCAACCACGGCCTGAAATCGGGATGCGCGATGGCGATGATTGACAGCGCGCGCTCGCGCAGGTTCTTGCCGTTTATATAGGCGATACCGTATTCGGTGACAATATAGTGTATATCGCCGCGATTGAGGGTGACGCCCGCCCCGGCGTCGAGCACGGGAACGATACGGGAGACCTCGCCTTTGCGCGCGGTCGATTTCAGCATAAGAATGCTTCGTCCGCCCTGTGCGAGCATGGCCCCGCGCATGAAATCGGCCTGGCCCCCGATTCCGCTGTAATTGTATGTACCGAGGGATTCAGCGCTGGCCTGCCCCGAAAGGTCAAGCTGGAGAACCGAATTAATAGCGGCGATGTTCCGCAGCCCGGCTATAATGAGCGGATTGTTCGTGTATTCAACCGTATGGAAAGAGATGCTCGGATTGTCGTGGAGGAATTCATACGTCGACCTCTTTCCCATGCAGAAGGTAGCTACGGTTTTACCCCTGTCGATCGTCTTTCTGGAGTTGTTGATGGCGCCGCTTTTAATCAGGTCCACAAGTCCGTCCGATAAAAGCTCCGTGTGTATCCCGAGGTCTCTTTTCGTGTGAAGATTCGCCATGATCGCGTTGGGCAGGCTGCCGTACCCCACCTGAATGGTATCGCCGTCCCGGATGATTCTCGCGACGAATCGACCGATCCGCTCCGAAACCTCGTCCGGCTCTCCCGAATCGTACTCCAGAAGCGGCTCGTCGTGATGGAACAGGAAATCGACCTCGTCCACACTGATGAAGGTATCCCCGTGTACCCTTGGCATGAAAGAATTTACCTGCGCAATGACGATCGACGCGTTCTCTACGGCGGCCTTCACTACATCGATGCTCACGCCGAGGCTCAACATGCCGCTCGGATCGGGCAGCGAGGTCTGTATGAGCGCGACGTCTATTTCGATTAGCCTGTGACGGAAGAGCCGCGGGAGTCCCGAGAAAAATGCCGGTGTATAATCCGCTTCACCGTCGTTAACCGGCTTGCGGATGCTGTGCCCGATGAAGAACGAGTTGTACCGGAAATTCTGCTTCAACCGCTCGTCGAGATAGGGTGATACGCCGAGCGTATAGGTACGGAGCGCCTCGTCCTCCGGGAGAAAATCCGGATTGGCCCCGACGTGCTCAACGAGAGAACGAACGAGATATCGCGGAACGGCACACGCGGTCGATATAAAGATGCGCGTACCGCTTTTAATATGGGAGAACGCCCTCTCAATCGTGGTGAACTTTTCGGGGTGCCTGGCGCGCAATTCCTCAATTATCGCGTGTCCGTCTTCCTGATTGTTGCTGGTCATCAATCACCCCGGGGTATCAGATGGTGCGCAATAGGGCCGCCCGCTCCCAGGATTCTGCCCCGAACGCGGACCTTAGTCAATTATTTATTGTCCTCCCTCAATCCCCGAAGAGTCCCTTCGCCACGCGCCCGGCGAAGGCGCTCCTCTCATCATCCTTGAGCATGGACGGATAAGGAAGGCTCATTGAAGCGCGCTCGCGTCCGCCGGCGATGATACGCGCCTCAAGCTCCTGCGCGTTTTTCCTCCTGCAGTGACCCGTTCGCGCGAACCTGCACTGGGATACGACGATGCGTCCCTCGAATCCCTCCACCGGCTTTAACGAAGTCATTTTGGCCCTGAGGACGGCGGCCAGTTCATCAAAAAATTTTTTCGCGGCCCCGTCGAGATGGTCGTCCGAAATCATGGGATCGAAAACGAGAACTACCCGTGCCCCTCCGAGTGAAATCACGGTTTCCGATGGTGAGATTGGATCTCCCCAGGGGGTTTTGCCATCGAGCGATATAGTCCGCTCGGTACCGCCGGGTGAGCGGTAATGCCGCGTTCCGTCGAATTCGATCACGAGGCTCCTGCCGTCGGGAACCTTGATCTCCCTTTTCCCGTCCGGGTATCGCTCGATGACGGTTCCGTCCTTTAAAACGGCCTTTTCCCGTCCGGGGTATTTGTATATTATCGTGCCGTCGGTTTGGCGTATTCCTCATATCCGGCCTCTTTCTTTCTCAGTTCCGCGCCGAAGTAATCAAAATTCGTAACCGTCTGGGCGGCCACGGGCCGGCATACGATTACCCCGACCACGAATACCGCGCACGAGGAAAGATCCCGAAAATTCATATAAGCTCTCCTTGCAGAAGGAAAAATTGACAACGACGAACCGCCGGCTACATTTGGTCAGTATGACCGCACTCGACCATTATCGCTCCCTCCTGCGCCGCGTCGATGAGTTTGCGGCCGGGGTATTTCGCGAATACGGACGGTCCATGGCCTGCTCGCCCGGGTGCGATTCCTGCTGCACGCTCGAAACCGTCAACGCGATCGAGGCATGGGTGCTGCTCTCGCATGTGGCATCGCTCGGTTCAGCCGAGCGGAACGCCATTCGGCGCCTGGCGGCGGATGGCCCCGGCGAACGCGGAGAGTGCGTGCTGCTGTCAAACGGGCTCTGCACGGTTTACGACGCGCGGCCCATAATCTGTCGCACCCACGGCCTGCCGGTCTATGTTGACGGCACAGTGGATTTCTGCCCCGGAAATTTTCACGACGTGGGCCGCATCGAATCTCCCTTTATCCTGGGCCTCGACGCTCTCAACACCATGCTCGGGGCAGTCAACCTGCAATTCCAGCGCGAACACCCGGATCCGTTTTTCCGAAAGGAGCGTTTCGTTCTGAGGGAGCTATGTAAGCGCCCTGTGGCCGATATCCCTTCGGAAAAACGCCCCCTCGAATGAGATTCTCTCGACCGCCTCGTACGCCAGGTCGCGCGCCCCGGCGAGACTGTTCCCCATAGCTGTCACATTAAGTACTCTTCCCCCCGCCGTATAGCAGGTATCGTCACGCCTTTCGGTGCCGGCGTGAAACACGATCGCCCCATCCGGCATCGTCTCGAGCCCGCTGATCGGTTTGCCTTTTTTATATTCGCCTGGATACCCGCCAGACGCCATCACGACGGTGATCGCGCTCCTCCCCGAAAAGCGTATGTCGCGGCCGGTGAGGGTGCCGTCCACGGACGCGTTGAATAGCTCACCCAGTCTGTTCTCAAGCAACGGAAGAATGACCTGTGTCTCGGGATCGCCGAAACGGGCGTTGAACTCGAGCACCCGGATGTCGTCGCCGTTTACGATAACGCCCGCGTACAGAATCCCCTTGAACGGCGTTCCCTCTTTGCTCATGCCCTCCACCGTGGGCACAAGCACCTCGCGGCGGACGCGTTCGAGCCGCTCCACCGTCATCACCGGCGCGGGAGCGTACGCGCCCATTCCACCGGTGTTGGGACCGCGGTCACCGTCGAATGCGCGCTTGTGGTCCTGCGCAGCCACCAGCGGGAGTACGGTCCGTCCGTCGCAGATTCCGAGTACCGAGGCCTCCTCCCCCTCCAGAAACTCCTCAACGAAGACCTTCATTCCATCACGGACCATCGTCTCTACGAATGCCCGTGCCTCGCCCCGGTTTTCGGGAATACCGACTCCCTTCCCCGCGGCCAGTCCGTCCAGCTTTATTACCATGGGGAACGTGGACGCGGAATCGATGAACCGTAGAAGCTCCTGGCGCGATACGAATTCGCGATAATCGCCTGTCGGAACGCCGTAGGCGCGCATGATGCGCTTGGCGAAGAGCTTGCTCCCCTCGAGCAGGGCCGCCTGTCGCGAGGGCCCGAAGGTCCGTATTCCCCGATCGACGAGATAATCGGTAATACCGGCGGAAAGCGGAACCTCGGGACCTACGACGACCATATCTATTTTTTTCTCGGAACAGAAGCGTGCGATTCCCTCGAAGTCGTCTATACTCATCCGCACCCTGAAGCGTTCGTCGATACCGCCGTTGCCGGGCAGTACGTACACCTCGTCGGCGCTTCCGTCGGTCATGAGCCTCCAGGCGATCGCGTGTTCGCGTCCCCCCGATCCTATTACACAATACCGCATCTGTATCCCCCGCGCTTCGTTTCAAGTATGGCCGGGCGCATGATATATGACCGCGCTCACAGGCGCGGAACCCGAACCGCCGAATCGTATGAAAGTGAATTAATGAAACATTGGCAAGTAAAAATGCGGGCCCGCCGGATAAATGCGCTCAGGAAATCTTCGATCCGCGGAAGATGAAAAGGGTGCGCCCCATCCGTATCTCGTCCCAGTCGTAGAGGGGACGGGGCCTGAGGAGTTTCCTTCCGTTGAGGTAAGTGCCGTTGTCCGAAGCGAGATCGAAGATATAATACGCGCCCTTCATTTCCCTTATACGCGCGTGCTTCAACGATATCGCGTCGTCCCTGATTACGATGGCGTTTTCCTCGTCGCGGCCGATCGTTATCTCTTCCCAGTACATCGGTAATTTCTTGCCAGCCTCGGGTCCGTCCTTCTGAACCAGCCAGGCCTTGGCGTAGATATACTCCGGGTCCTGCGGGGTTATAAGTCTGTCGCGATGGCGCCGGGCATCCTCGTCCCGTCTGAGCGCCTCTTCAAAATCCCCGACGACATACGGAGTACGCGAAGCGGGAGCGAAACCGGCCGGTTCGGTAGCCGCCCGACGTATGGCGATGGTTCCCTTCCTGAGGAGCAGGATGACGCATCCCGCCAGCAGAACTGCTATGATAAGAATGAGCGCCACCAAAAGCAGCTGTGAAACGTTTGCCAGGCCCGGAACGACCGCCCCCCGCGGATATACAATATCCAGGGAGTCCCGGTCCCGGAGAGAATCGTAACGCAGGCGGACCTCGATCGGGCGCGCCACACCGTCGGCGGACGCCATCGAACGGTACCGCACATCGTAACGGCTCGTACCCCCGCTCTTCAACGCTTCGTACAGGGCGCTGATATCATCGTCGTCGCAGCAGCGGATATAACTGCCGCCGGTAAGCCGCGCAAGGCGTTCGAGACGGCGAGACTCCCTGCCGGGTTTCACGGCCACCACGTACACCGGCACCGAGTACTCTTTCGCCAGCGACACCACATCGCCGCTTTTCAGACTGCTTCCCTCGTCCTTCC
>ERZ795031.5103-NODE-5103-length-10678-cov-9.371741_pt1 | contig 10678 bp, 9 predicted proteins | sample MGYA00375123_ERZ795031 | MGnify/ENA primary metagenome ERZ795031 (study PRJEB30166, sample SAMN05720159) | activated sludge metagenome | isolation source: anaerobic digester from wastewater treatment plant | place: USA | collected 2015-04-21 ... | reverse complement strand
ACTGTCTTGCCTTCGACCAACTCCTGATTGCGGTTTGTTGCCTCTTGGGCAAAACATTCTTTAGCCTGGCTGGAATAATAATTCATTTCCGGCGCGTCAATGCCAATATAGCGAACGATTTCGCCGGTAGCCAGCTCAATTGTGTCGCCATCAATCACCCGAGCGACTGCAATGCTTCGCTCCTGATCCTGCGGCCAGGGAATAAGCGGGATTTTGGCCGCCAAAATGGACCAATTGTCCGGGCGCAAATTTATCAGCCAGGCGGCAAAAATCAAAAATAGCGCTAGGAAAAAAAGAAACCATAATTTATTTTTACTAAACATAACTTTTGTTTGCTTTAATTATAGCAAAAAAAGAGACATAAAATGATAAGCTTTCAAAATTTTATTTAATCATATTGCCGAAAAGCAAAAAGACTCGTTGTACTGAGCAGCGCCTGATGCTACGCCAGCTCGCATCCGGCGACATTCGGCTTCTCTTTTCGTCTTCCGCCGAAAAGCTTGCCTCACTTCTGCCCGTTCGAATCCTAACTCTCATTAAATAATTTAAATAGACACCTTTTGGGTGCCTATTTAAATTATCAAACTGCGGGACTAGGATTCGAACCTAGGCTACCTGGGCCAGAACCAGGCGTCCTACCACTAGACTATCCCGCATTATCCAATAAAGCCCGTTAAATTTAACATAAAAACATCAAAAAATCAAGCTAAAACATACTGGCCACTTCCTGGGCCGCGTCTTTAGGTTTATTAAGATTGACCAAATTGCTCTCCGGTTGCGTTCCGGTTGACGGACCAATCTCAATCTGACCCGCATTATTAACTATTGACCCCGATTCAATAATTACCGGCGCCTGATTAGCCGTCTCAACCGGATTAAGATCATCTTTGACTACGCCACAAACAATCACTTCCGCCTTGATTACCTCGGAAATCACCTTTTCTACCACGCGCCGATTTTTCATCTCTTCCAATCGATCTTTATAAAAAACGCTCTGAACTCCAATTTCCAACATATTATCCCGACACTTTAACGGCTGACTGATTTTGAGTAGAGCCGACAAAGTATAGTTCTCCTCCAACAGCTTATCGGCAATTTCCGGCCAACAATGTTTTACCTTCTTGAAGCTGATCGCCGAATGAGGTTTGAGTTTATCTTCATCGGAGATGAAATTGACTTCCACCTCCGGCTGACATTTCTTTTCTTTTTTCAGCTCCGTATTGGCTAAGGGCACGTCTTTTTTGTCTTTACGCGGACTAAGATAAGAAATTTTCTCTTTAATTTTTTCTTTTACTGACTGATCGCCACCACCACTGCCACCACCACCCTCATCGTTATCTGATTGTTGAACTGTTTCCTGACAAAGCTGAACAATCGCCAATTCCAGGGGAAATTGAGGAATAAAAGATGTTTTAATCTCCTGTTTTTTGAGATTAAATAAATCAATCATTGCCATTAAAACAGTATCATCAAAGCGCTGGGATAATTTTTGCGCTTCCCGAGCGGTTGTTTCGTCAAGCTCAAGACCAAAATCTCCCAAAGCCCCACTGACTCTTATTAACATCACTTTACGCAAAAACTCCAAGAGATTGTCAACAAAAACGAACAAATCCATACCGTTATTGGCTAGATTATTGATCAATTCAATTCCGGCGGTAGCATTCTTATCCAACAAAAAATTGAGCAGTTTAATAATTGAATCAAAATCAGAACGAGGCAAAACGATTTCCGCCTCAGCAATGCCGATATCATCACCTAAAATCAAAATTTTGCCGAGCAGGCTTTCGGCGTCCCGAACACAGCCCTCGGAGTGAATGACAATATTAGTCAACACCTCTTCAGCCACGCGCTTGCCTTCTTGGGCCACTATTTGTTTGAGTTTTTTCTTTAATTCCTCCGCTGTCACCTTATGAAAATCAAAACGCTGACAACGAGAAATAATCGTCTGAGGAATTTTATGAATTTCGGTGGTGCACAAAATGAAAACCACGTGGGCCGGCGGCTCTTCCAAGGTTTTGAGCAAGGCATTGAAAGCGAAAATAGACAACATATGAACCTCATCAATGATAAACACCTTATACTTGCTTTGATTGGGCGTGAACCGGGAATTTTCAATGATATTTTCCCGAACATTGTCCACGCCAGTGTGCGAAGCCGCGTCAATCTCAATAATATCAATGGCACTGCCGGCAATAATCGCCCGGCAGGAGGAACATTGATTACAGGGCTCACTCTGCTCGGCCGGCCGACTCTCGCAATTAATCGCTTTGGCCAGCAGTCGAGCCAATGTGGTCTTACCCAAGCCGCGCGGACCACAAAAAAGATAAGCCTGGCCGATCTCCGACCGCTCAATCTCATGTTGCAAAGTAACTTTGATATGGTTTTGACCGATGACTTCAGCAAAAGTCTGCGGCCGATATTTGCGATATAATACTGACATATTGGCAAAGAAGATGGGCCGACCTGACAATTGTCAGGGCGGCCTTTAATTTTACTTATAACGGCGGCTTTTTTTAATTGGTCGGCTATGACGACGCCAAACCGATTCCCGAGTGCCTAAGTTAGTTCCGGCTAAAAAAAGCCAGTAACCGGTCAGAGAGCCGGCTTTCTGACCTGCCACTAAGGGGCTTTTTCTCCTTTCCACCAAATGCCTCCCGGGCTCAATCAGTTGAGAAGACCAGTCATTTGAGGTGTCTATCAATTCTAGGGCTGACCAAATTTTGACAACCATCAGCCTGTCTCCTTTCTCTGTTTTAATGATAATCGATTATCAAAAAAAAATCAAAAGGCGGCCAAACCATCATAGTTTAGCCGCCAATTACCAATAGCGACCAAGTGGCGATTTCTTGGTTCTCCCCTAACCTAACCATTCCTACCTCCTACCGTTCTCTGAATGCTCCTCCCAAGTTACCACGCTTGTTCCGTAATCTCGACCGTCAATTGTCGTCTTGAGCCACTTTGCCCCAAAGCCATTAATGGGGTTGTTAATTTCCTGGACCGAATACCAGCCTGGGTTGATGATTAGGAATTCCCATGGTTGGGAGCCCAATCGAACAACGGGCATCGGCCTGATAATCTTCTTATTTATCATCGTTAACTCCTTAGCCACTAACCGCTATTGGCTGCCAACTGGATGAAAAAAGAGGCGTTTGCCTCTTTGTTTGCTAATTGTTCAAAGTACTCTTTTGGGCTTGGCTGCTAATTGCCCTAATTTGGCCTGATCAAGGATTTCCTGTATTACCAATTGACGATCACGGCCATATTTCAAGCGTGATAAACCGCGTAAAAGGCTCACATTATCGATGTTTTTATCGTCCGACAAGGGCCGACTGGCCATATTGAAAGCCTCGGAAGCGGTGTTATCTATCAACAGTCTAACATAAGCGTTAAATTTTTCAATATTCATTAAATCGTATTCGCTGACCCGCGGTCCCAGCTGTTTGGCCACCACCTCGGCATCGTCAACACCAATTCTAAAACTAATTAAGGTGCCGACGTTGCCAAAGACCGCATCCTTGACCCGACTGTCACCATTGACTACCAATTGGGCGATATATTGATGCGCCATAATCAGATTTAATTTGTATTTACGAGCTTCAGCCAAGATAACCGAAATACTATCAGTAATAAAATTTTGAAACTCATCAATATACAGATAAAAACTTTTCCGCTTGGCTTCCGGTAAGTCGGCGCGGGACAAGGCGGCCATCTGTAGTTTGGACACCGCAATCAATCCCAACAGATTACTGTTGGTTTCGCCGATTTTGCCCTTTGATAGATTCATTAGTAAAATTTTGCCCTGATCCATTACTTGACGAAAATTAATGCCGGACTGACGTTGGCCAATGATGTTTCTCATCATTTCATTTTCCACGAACCGACCGGTCTTGGAAATCACATAAGACAACATATCGGCGGCGGTCGAACCTTTTTGCGAGGCGGTGTATTCCCGCTCCCAAAAATCTTTGACTAGAATATCCTTGACATGCGCCAATTTCTGCTGCCGATAACCCTCATCAGTAAAAATCCGCCCCAATTCCACCAAAGTACCGGGGTTATCCTGATCAGCCATTAGCGCCAATAAGGCATTTCTCATATAATGCTCAAACATCGGGCCGGCCATAGCCGGGTCAGGCAATAATTTGTAAAAAATATTTATCATTTCCTGGGTGGCAAAATCCATTTCTTGAGTGGTCTTGGCTTCCAGCATATTCAGACCGATCGGCCGCTCAACATCGGACGGATCAAAAATAATCACGTCTTCAAATCGCTCTTTGGGAATGTAGGGTAAAATATCTTCAATCAATGAGCCGTGCGGATCGACAATGCAGACGCCCTTACCTTGCTTAATATCTTGAATTGCCAAATTAGCCATCAGCCAAGATTTACCGGAGCCGGTCATACCAATAATATACATATGACGCTCACGATCACGATCTTTGATTCTAATTAACTGCTTATTGCCACGATAAAAACTATCCCCCAAAATCAGACCCTCCTGAGGTATTTCCTGAGGCGGGGCCAAGCGCCGCGCCTGCAACCAACGCAAATGAGGGATATCTGTATTAAGTAAGGGCAAATGCCAAAGGGAAGCCATTTCTTCAGTATTTAAAACCAAGACCGATTTCTCATCAAAATTGCGGTAAATAAAATCATTAATAAATTTCGGCCCCGAGCCTTTGATGACTGCCTTAAAGCCATTGGCATATTCATAATTGGAGTATTGAGAAAAAGAATTGGCAATCTGGCGCAAAATATTTTTGGCCTGATTTTCATCGGCCGCAAAAGACACCAGCCGAATATTGACATCCAGACCGGCCTTGGACGCTTTTTCTTCGATTGAACGCATCATCTGCTCTTCCATTGGCGACAGCCGATACTGAGGCAGGCCGGCCTTATCAGCCGCCTGATCCTTATTGGCATAAAACCAATCCGCCGGCTTGCCAATCACCCCCAAGAGACCACCCGAACCGTTACTGGCGGCGTTTAAAGCCTGCTTTAAATTTTTACCTTGCTGCATCTCTGAAGCCACCTTGACTCCCCGCTTGCGCCAAGTCCCTTTAGCCGAGCGCATTACCAATTGAATGGCGGCCATCTGGCCATTGGACAATTTGGACAGCGTGCTGAGCAGTGAATTCAAAGGATCAGCATCAATATTTTTGTAAGTCAGAATGGGAAACATTTTATCCTTAATCAGCTTCAAATAGCCAACTGCCACAAACCCTTGGGGCTGAAAAATATTATAATCATCCACCTCATCAATTTGACAATAAGGATAATGGGACAAAAACTGCTGCTTAATATAATCAGCCAAATACTGAGGAACGGCGATATAAAAAGTAATCAAACCATCAGCACCAAACACAATTTCAAATGACCAATGGTCGTGCCGACCAAACAACCACGGCCGCCAGCCGCGATCGGCCCGCAAGCCGCCCAAACTGGAATAAAAATTATCAATCCCGGCCAAAATCTCTTTGGGCTCCTTGGCTTTGTCTTCTTGGTCCAAAGAGCGTTGAGGAATAGCCAACCGAAACACTTTTTTATGATAAGCCGGCGGAATTATCTGATAACGAGCAAATAATAATTTTAAAACCCACAAAACCAACAAGACAAAAAATAAAACCACCAACAAAACAACCACTAGCCCCAGCCAGGGATACAGTTGAACAACCAAAGAACCAACTTCCGACGACACTTGATAATTCACGCCATAATCCATAAATTAAATCAGTCTATTTTTATCCATTTGAGAAACAATCTTATCGGCTTTAATTTTCGCTGTCTGCTCCAAAAAAAATTTATTCACGCCTGGAATTGTTTTTAACCAATCCTTGATTAAACTAAGGATTTTTTTAATCTTTATTTTCGGTCGACTCACCAAAACAGCGATTTTTCGCGCCGTCACTTCGCCCTTAAGTTTAAAGGCGCGCTGGTCGGCTGGCGGCAAGCTTAAATAAATATCCGCTAAATCTTCCTCCAAGATTGTTTCAATTCGCCGATAATGATCATCGGCAGCCGAAACAACCGAACCAGTATCACTGGCGGCCACGACTGGTTGGCGATAATCAACAGCCGAGCGTTCACTGGGGTTGACAGACAATTCTTTGGTTTCTTTAGGTGAAGTCTCCCCTGATTGTTCAATTTTGAAATCAGGAAAAAATTCCGGCGTTATTTTCTGATTGAGACCAAGGTTGGGCATAAAAAAAATTATTTAATTACATTATACCACAAATCAATCACTCTGTGCTATAATATAATTAATTATTCATAATGCCGCGCCAAGTAAAATCCCCACCGCTAATCGGCTCCAAAACTCATGACCAAAAATATTACCACCTTTAAGTCCAGCCCGGGCGGGCTGACCTGGATTAACATCATCAATGCCAGAAAAAAAGAAATCGACTACCTGCAAAGGAAATATAAATTCCATGAGCTGGATTTGAAAGATTCTTTTGCCAGCCACTACGCCCAACGACCCAAGTTTTTTCAACGCCACAATTATTGTTTTTTAATTCTGCAATTTCCTTTCTATAATCCCAAAAATCGAATAATTGAGGCGACAGAAATAGATTTCTTTATCAGCCGAGACCAGATTATTACCGTTCACAACAACAATCTGCCGCCCCTGGTCGAGCTTTATAATCTATGCAGCAGCGATAAATTTTATCGCGACCAATATTTGTCCGATAATAATGCCGCCTTCCTCTATGAAATCTTAATCCGACTTCAAGAATATTGCTATCCCCTGCTCGACCACATCAGTATTGATATAAAAAACATCGAGCAAAATATTTTCTCCGGCCGGGAAAGGCGGATGGTGGCGGAAATTATGCTGGTCAAAAGAAACATCCTTAACACCAGGCAGATTATGGAAGCGCACAAAAATGTCATCCAAAAAATCATCCAGGAAAAAACTGGCTACCTGCCGATAGAAAAAATAAAAATCTTCTATAATGACCTAGTCGAACACACCAAAAATATTTGGGGTATCCTGCAAAGCCAGAAGGAATTAATCGAAACCTTAGAAAACACCAATTCAACCTTAGTCTCCTTCAAACTAAACGACATTATGCGTACCCTGACTGTCTTCTCGGTAATTGTTTTCCCCCTGACTCTGTTCGCCGCCGTTTTTGGCATGAATACCCTAAACAGCATGCCTTTTATCGACCATCCCTACGGCTTCTGGTTTATTATCGGTATTATGCTCGCCGCCACTTTGGTCATGTTTATGTTTTTCAAAAAGAAAAAATGGTTGTAAATAATCACTTTTCGAACAATTAAAAACGGCTGATTTTCCCTTAAGAAAAATCAGCCGTGAAACGATTTAAAGCGGGGTCGCGCTCGAACGCCGCCGGCGCCATTTCAGTACCAAATACCAGGGCGGCGGCGGCGCGGTAATTGTCGCCTCTAATTGATGGCACAATGCCTCAGACTCACCAATTTCATCTTCAATTTCCCGCATCTCTGTTTGGAGACGCTCAATTTCGCGCCGCCGAGTTAACAGCTCAACGGCTTTTTTTAACCGTTCAGCCAAATAAACTCTCGACTGGCCGACACCCTCGATTAATTCCTGAACATACTCGTCCGATCCGGTATTAACCAGTTGATTAGCTAAGCGCTCAAATAAGTCATAATGGACATACTCATAGCCGGCGTTAATCCGTTCCCACTTGATGCGCAAAAATTCGGCCAGTATCCGACCAAGAAAATCGGCCGGCAAAAACTTAAAAAGCTTGGGCGTAATTTGAAAATCAGCGACCGACCAGACAAAGAACGGCTGGTCGCCAAACTGGCACAAATAATAAATTATCTCCGAGTCTTCCAATTTGATAATCTGCGTGAACGTCCGCCTTAATTGTCGGCGCTGAATCTTTTCCAGCCAAAAACAAAAGCCGGAAAAACCGATAAACACCGCCAACACGGCTATGACGCCGATAAACGGCAGCATTCCGCCAAGGGTCGGTTCGCGACCGGTGGTTTGGGAAAAGGCTAAATAATGATAGAACAGCCAACAAACACCCACTAGCAATGAAGTGGCTGCTCCACCGACAAAACCGTTTGTCAAGGAACTGAGTTGTTTCAGGGACATAGTTTTTCTCCTTGCTGGTTATCCCTATCCTTCCCACAACCACTAATACTACCAAAAATAATAAAAAAAGTCAATCGTCCCACATAGACTTCAACTACCGGCCCCGCTTAAGTAAACTTTGTCCCAACCGGCTCAACTGATACGATTTAATATTTGTTCAATTGCCGCCAAGGTTTCCACCCGCACTAATTCCGAACGCAATTTTTTGGCTTCGGACCAGCCGGCCACATACCACAAGAGATGCTTTCTTAATTCAACCAAGCCGTGGCTATTTTTGGTGGCCAAGGCCAGCTTGGCATGTCGCAAAATAACTTTTTTAATCTCAATTGGCCCAACTGTTTTATATTGACCGGTTTTCAAATAATCCTTTATCTGCTTAAACAGCCAGGGCTGACCATAAAGCCCCCGCGCCAAGCCCAGGCCATCAACACCAGTTTGCTCAAGCATCTCCTTGGCCGCTTCCGGCGAAGCAATCCCGCCATTAGCCAAAACAATGCCGCCAAATTCTTGTTTGGCTCTTTTTATCATATCCCGATCAACCGATCCGGAAAAAGGATTTTTAAAATAACGACCATGAACCATCAGGGCGGCAATGGGCAAATCTTTGATATTGGAAATAAAATCAACCGCCGTCACCTCATCAATGCCGGCGCGAATTTTTACTGACACCGGCAAAGATGTGCCGGCCAAAACCGCCTCAATTATTTGACGACAATTATTCAAATCACGCATCAAGGTGACACCACCGCCATGAGCGACCACCTTTTTGGCCGGACAGCCGAAATTAATATCAAGACCGTCAAAACCGGCGGCCTGACAAATAGCCGCCGCCTTAACAAAAGTGGCCGGCCGTTTGCCAAACAATTGAACGACGATCGGCTTTTCGGCCTTGGAAAATTTCAACAATTCCAAGGTCTTCTTGGAATCATAATACAAACCATCGGCCGAGACCATCTCCGTATAGACCACATCAGCGCCATAATGCTTACATAATTGACGAAAAGCCGAATCAGTAACGCCCGCCATCGGGGCGAGCGCCAAAATCGGCTTTTTGATTTTTTGCCAAAAATTCATAAGAAAATATTTCAAGTATTAATTATAAAACTTCATTAATTTTTAGCAATATCCTCCATATAAACTGACATCATTTTAATATGGGGAGAAGCAATAACAAAAGAGAGTTTCTAGAACGACACGGACTTCCGGCTTGTTTTTTTTTGGACTGTTATCGAAAAAATGACTATTTAAAACAAGATGACGACAGTTGACTAATACCTGAACTTAGTTTTAATACAGTAATAAAAAACATCTTCGATTATCAAGGATTGAAATCAATAGCCCTGCTAAAATCTAATTAAAGATTAAAACGAGAAAAAAATCAAAAAAAGACAAATAACACACCTTTACCGTCCTTATTCGGACAATTTCTTCTTCAATTTATGTATTTTTTATAAATCTATTGACAAAAAAATATAAATATGATATAATAACAAATAGCTAAATATTGTGCTGTAGTCACCCAGTACTTAACCTCAGAGATAGGAGAATTTAACATGGCTAAATCAGAAGAGCAGAAGCAGAGGGAAGAGGAGAGGAAGTACAATGAAGGTTACGAGTCCGCCGTCAAAGATGGAGGCAGTATGAGTATCGGCGCCTCGATCATGGCTCCCATGTCTGACAGTTGGTGGAAGGGTCGCGAAGACGCCAAGCACGACATTCAGAAGGGAAAGGCGGAGCGCGGCGAGAAGTAACCGACGAATAATTTGTCGGCAACACCATTCGCGGCTTGGAAATTAATCCGAGCCGCTCTTTTAATTTATTTTATTTTTCAAGTCGAGCCAGTTTATCATCAATCTGTGTCAATATCCAGATCAGGGTCAATATCCAGATCGGAGTAAACATACTGGAAGGTGAAAAACACAGCTAGCTAGTCTCTTGAGAAAAAATACAGACTAGCAAGGGAAATTATTCACCTGTCCACAGCACATGCCATTATAGCTTTCTATTTCCTCTTCAACTTGTACCCATTTTTCTCGTCCTCAATCACATATCCCAACCTTTCTATTTCGCCTCTCAGCTCATCGGATTTGGCCCAGTTTTTTTCCGCTCGAGCCGAGAGCCTGGCGCGAGCCAATTTTTCCACTGCCAGCGGAATTTTAACCGGTTTCAGTTTGGCCAAATCCAAACCAAATACCTTGTCAAAATCCAAAATAGTAGCTTTCTTGTCGCTATCCGGCAAATCGGATTTAAGCATTTCCCAACTTACAGCTAAAGCTTGAGGCAAATTGAAGTCATCTTCTATAGCGGCAATGAATTTATCTTTGAAACCGACGTTTATAACCCCTTTGGCAGGGCTAAAATTCAATACTTCGTTGCGCAGATTATTCAAAGCAGTCTGGGCTCCCAGAAGGGCATCCCAAGTGAAATTCTGCTTGCTGCGATAATGGGCCTGCATAAAAAAATAACGCAAAGCCAGAGGATCAAATCCCTTTTCCTTTATTTCTTCCAGATTGTAAGCGGTACCCTCGGATTTGCTCATTTTGGCGCCGTCAACCGTCAAATGCTCATTATGCAACCAATAATTTA
>ERZ795031.5098-NODE-5098-length-10685-cov-5.268015_pt1 | contig 10685 bp, 10 predicted proteins | sample MGYA00375123_ERZ795031 | MGnify/ENA primary metagenome ERZ795031 (study PRJEB30166, sample SAMN05720159) | activated sludge metagenome | isolation source: anaerobic digester from wastewater treatment plant | place: USA | collected 2015-04-21 ... | reverse complement strand
TTTCGGTACCACATACTTACAAACGGTCGCTTTGTGTTCAAATTCAATTTTTATTTTATCAAGAGTGCCATCAATTACGTGCCAGCATATTTCCACAAAATCTGTTTTTAAAAGCGGCAGAATATTCATTGCTTCCGGGTCGCCGAAGCGCGCGTTATATTCCAAAAGCTTCACGCCGTTTTTTGTGGCGATAAAGCCGCCGTACATTATGCCTTTGTAGGGACTGCCTGTTTCTTTTGAAAGCGCTGCCGCCACCTGGCGGGTTATTTCCAGCCCTGCTTCGATGTCCGATGATTTTAAAAAAGGCATAGAATGATCCGGCAGGGAATAAGAACCCATACCACCTGTATTGGGACCTTTATCGCCATCGAATCTTCTTTTGTGATCCTGCACCAGCGGTGTTCCGACGACTGTTTTGCCGTCGCACAGGCACTGCAGAGAAAATTCTTCGCCGTCAAATTTCTCTTCAACGATTACGGAGGAACCGCCACCAAGAATTTGTTCGCAAAGCTTTAAAGCTTCTTTTTTTGTGGAGAAATGATCGCCTTGCACCATTACCCCTTTGCCGCCGGTGAGGCCATCGGGTTTGAGAACAATGCCTTCTAGTTCGTTCAAAAATTTTTCCACACCGTCCATCGCCAGAAACACTTTATACTTAGGATTTCCTGATATCTTGTATTTGTTAACTAAATTGCGGGTAAAGGATTTGGATGTTTCCAGCCTTGCCAGGCTTTTTGTGGGGCCGACTGATGGAACGTCTGCTTTCGCGAGCGCATCAACAACACCATTGTTCAGCGGATCTTCCGGGCCGATAACGGCAAAATCAATTTTATTTTCCTTGGCAAAACCGGTAATCGCATCCAAATCAGAGTAACTGCCGATTTTAATTTTTTCGGAAAGAGAAGCGATTCCCGGATTGTTGGATTTCATAAAAGAAAATAGACGGGGATTCTGCGGCGAGCGCATGATGGCCTCGGCAATGGCGTGCTCGCGCGCGCCGTTGCCTATTAAAAGTATATTGGACATAGGTTGGATCTCCTAACAGTTTGTTTTTGAAGTATAAGTAAGAAAGGTCTTTCTTGTCAATTGATTAATAGTTCACAAAAGGAGTGTATGACGAAAAACGATATGATAGTTTCTTTTTTTTCTTCAATCTGCTAAATTGTAAGTGGTTGGCAAACAAATGAGGCCGCTTTAAAAGTGAATTTTACTGTCGATATCATAATAATATTAATGTTATTTTTGTTTTCCGGTTTTTTTTCGTCGGCGGAAGCGGCATTGCTTTCACTCACTGATTTGCATCTACACAAAATGAATCAGGATCGCTATCCGTTTTTAAGATTTGTTCGTCAACTTCTGGACGAGCCCCGCCGTCTTTTAATTACCATTGTGACCAGTAATGAGGCGGTAAATATAAGCATTTCTATTCTTGCCGCGTCTTTTTTTATTGAATTGTTGGGATCTAAAGGTCAATGGATTTCCATTTTAGTTACCTCATCAGTATTGTTTTTGGCGGGTGAAGCCATACCTAAAACGTTTGGTGTAACGTACCCTATGCAGATTTCATCTGCCGTTTCACCTCTTTTGCTGGTTATTTCTAAAATAGAGTATCCCATTGTTACCGCTTTGGAAAAAATGCCCAGTTTGATTTTAAAGAGGTTGGAACAAAAAAAGATTCGCGATGCGGATGTCCTGATGGAGGATGAGTTTAAATCGCTGATTGATGTGTGCAGCAGGGAAGGGTTATTGGAAGAAGCGCAAAAGGAACTGATTAAAAGAATTTTTGAATTGGGCGATAAGCCGGTGACCGATATCATGATACCGCGTGTGGACATGTTTTGTCTGCCGATAGCAATGCCGGTTGACGATATCATTGCGGAAGTGGTTAAGGCAAGGCAGGAAAGAGTGCCCATTTACACCGATGACCGGGACGATATAATCGGAATTCTTTTTGCACGGGACTTACTAAGCAGTCCTTCACAGTATGACACAACTCAGAATATAGAAAAACTCTTAGCCAGACCTTATTTTGTACCGGAGGAAAAGACGATTAACGGTCTTCTGCATGATTTCAGGGAAAACAAGACACAAATTGCCATTGTGGTTGACGAGTACGGCGGAGTTTCCGGAATGGTCACGCTGGAACATATTCTTGAACATCTTTTCCAAGAAACGTACGTTGATGAAGATTCGGCCGTTGACGGTTTCGAAAGAATTGATGAAAATACAATTATCGTTCCCGGAAAAATGTCCATGAAACAGCTTAACAGTGTGTTGTCGGCGCACTTACCGGAGGATGAATTTGATACTGTTGGCGGTTTTGTTTTGCATCTGTTTGGAAAACTGCCTGAACGCGGAGAAGAAACATTTTATGAAGGATATAAAGTCCGTGTGGAAAATGTCGGGCGGACCAGAATATTAAAGATCAGAATCGAGAGAGGAGCTGAGCCTGTCTCAGAGCAATGAGCGTATATTTTATTGTTGCCATAATTTTTATTTGCTTTGTCCTGGAAGCCCTTTATTCCGGCGGGGAAGTTGCCTTATTTGCAGCGGATATAAATAAAATCAGATATTACGAGCGCATGGGTTCATCGTCTGCAAAACAGGCGGTAAAGTTAAAAGAACGTCCGGAATGGTTTATTTCCACAGCACTTATCGGAACAAATCTGGCCATAATTACCGCTTCTTCGCTTGCCACTGGTTTGTTGGTATCTTTTTTTGGTTCGGTACGCGGTGAACAGATAGCTTTACTCGTGATGTTGCCCACTTTGTTTATTATGATTGTTATTCGCAGTATTTTTCAACATTATGCTGAATCCATGGCGATAAAAGTGGCTTATTTTATTAGATTTTCAGCAGCGGTTTTTTATCCGGTCGCTTATGTAATCGCTGCCGCATCCAAGGCGATTGTGCGTCTTACATCTGAACAGAAAATAAGGCAGAACTCATACATTACCAAAGAAGGATTAAAGTATATTCTTGGCGAGAAAACACATGGCAGCGATATTTTAAAAAACGAAAGGGAAATGGTTAGCCGCGTATTCGATTTTTCAGAACTCACGGCAGATGAAATCATGGTCCCTATTTCTGCTTTGACGGTTTTGCCCGTTTCCATGGAGATTGATGAAGCGGTTAAAGTTGTTGCCAGTAAAAAGTATATGCGTATTCCTGTATACCAGGATACTGTTTACAATATTGTGGGAATTTTAAACTATTTTGATTTGTTGGAACATTCGCGACGTCAGAAGGAAAAAGAAGAAGGTGGCAAGCCTGCGGCAACTATAGCAGGCTGTCTGCAGACGGACGTATTTTACGTACCCTGTACGAAAAAAGCCAGCGAACTTTTAGTTGATATGCATAAAAAACATGAGCAAATGGCGGTTGTGGTTGATGAGTACGGCGGTGCTGTTGGTATTGTTACCACGGAGGATATCAGTGAAGAAATTGTCGGTACAATTGATGATAAATACAGGAAAGGCGAAAGGTTATACCAGCGAATCGGTCCGGGAAGATATCTGGTTAGCGGCCGTATGGAAATTGAGAAATTCGAGCAGATTTTATTTGCTGATTTTCCCAAGGGTAATTATGAAACGCTCGGTGGCTTTTTAATGCAGCAAATGGGGAGAATACCCCAGCGGAGGGAAAGAATAAATTATAACGGTATAACCTTCATCATTGAAAACGCTGACCAGAAATCAATAAAAGAAGTCCTGGTCATTTTTCCGCCACCGCTGGATAAAATGGAAACCAAATGATTTCAAGTGGAGAGAGAAATGAGGGAAAATAAATTTTATGCCTTGATTCTCGCGGCGGGAAAGGGCACCCGCATGAAATCGGATTTGCCCAAAGTGCTTCATGAAATAAAAGGCAAGCCTCTGTTGGGTTATGTTTTAGATACGGCCAAAGCCGCGGGCGCAAAAAAAATAATCGTTATTGTCGGGCATCAGGCGCAGAAAGTAAGCGCCCGTTTTTCGGACAGCGGCTGTGTTTTTGTTTTGCAGGAACCACAACTGGGAACGGGCCATGCCGTTTTGCAGGCAAAAAAAGAACTTTATAATTATAATGGATTAACTATAATTCTTTACGGTGATGTGCCGCTTTTAAAGCCGGAAACAGTTGCTCTTTTGATTAAAGAGCACGTTAAAACCGATTCTTGCCTTACTGTTTTGACTACAATAGTTCCGGACGCGTATGGTTATGGGCGTATTGTCAAAGACACAAAAGGCAATATTGAAAAAATCGTGGAGCAGCTTGACGCGACAGAAGATGAGAAAAAAATCAGCGAAATTAATACCGGTATTTATTGTGTGAACACGCCTTTTTTGTTGTCGGCTCTGAAAAAAATTGAAAACAAAAATAATAAACAAGAATATTATTTGACCGATATTGTGGAAATCGCCCGCCGTGAATGTTGTAAGGCGCATGCTTATGTGACCAAAGATTATATCGAAGTTATGGGAATAAACACTCCTGACGAATTGATTCGCGCCGGTAAATATCTTAAATAGAAAAACCTGGCTAAAATTGTGTCTTCACTAAATGATTTGATAAAAGGTAAAGCGCTGTTAGCGCCGCTGGCGGGAATCTCTAATTTGCCTTTTCGTCTTATTGCACGTTCTTTCGACTGTACGATGGCTTTTACGGAGATGATCAGCGCCAACGGTCTTATCCGGGATTCAAAAAGGACATTTGAATATTTAAAGAGCTCTCCGGAGGATAAGCCATTGGGTGTACAGATATTCGGCGCGGACCCGGAGGTGATGGCCAGGGCGGCGGAAATTGCGTCGAAACATGGCGCTGATTCCATCGACATAAACATGGGGTGCCCGGTGAAAAAAGTTATTAGAACTGGAGCAGGCGCAATGTTGATGAAAAACCCCGTCCAGGCAGGCCGGATCACCAAGGCGGTGGTTGAAAAAGTAAATATCCCTGTTACCGTGAAAATTCGTTCCGGGTGGAGCCGCAGTTCTATAAACGCTGTAGAGCTTTCCCGGATAGCGGAGAGTGAAGGAGCGCAGGCGATAATTGTCCACGCGCGCACGGCTGATCAGGGTTATTCCGGGTTGGCTGATTGGAGTGTTATTGCGAAAGTAAAAAACGCGATAAAGATTCCGGTTATCGGAAATGGTGATATCTGGAAGCCTATTAATGCCGCAATAATGATGCAGCAAACAGCATGTGACGCGGTAATGGTAGGCAGAGGAGCTTTGGGAAATCCCTGGTTGTTCAGAGGGATAATTCGCTTGCTCACTAATAACAACAATGATTACTTGCCTGATTTGGAAGAAAGAATCAAAGTGATAATGAGTCACTGGGAGAAAGAAATACATTTTTTTGGAGAAAAAATCGCCAGTAAAACCTTCCGAAAACACCTTCTTTGGTATACAAGAGGGCTGAAGGATTCAGCGCAATTTAGAAAAAAGGCGGGGGATTGTAAAAATGCAGAAGATATAATGAATGAATTAAATAGATATTTCAACTTTTTGCGTCAATTGGCTGTTTCACAGCAAACAGATTAAAATAGGACCTTGACTTTCAGCTAATAAGTTGGCATAAAATAAAGACAAATAGTGGCAATAGTTGCCGTAATTTATAATATAGGGAAGGATGAAGATTTGGTGGAACTGGAAAAGTTTAAAGAATTGGAAGATAAAATTAAAGGCATTGTAAATGAAAAAGTTTTTTTAAAAAAACAAATTCAAATATTGGAGGACGCGTTAAAAGATAAAGAAGCGGAGTTAGTAGGGTTAAATAATAAACTAAAGACGTTAAATGAGGAACGAAACAGCGTAAGCGCGAGGGTAGATTTACTGCTTGAATTACTTGCGGATATTGACTTGGCAGAATAAGCTTCCAGGGCGTGTGTTTTGAAAAATACTTATAAAATCAGGATATTAGATCAGGAACTTTCGGTTTTAAGCGATGCAGAAGATGAACAAGTGGCTAACGTTGTCCAATTTGTAAATAATAAAATTGAAGAGGTTTTGCAGACCAAAAAAGGTCTTCGAACCCTGAACGTTGCCATCCTGGCAGCTTTGAACGTTTCAGAAGAATTATTAAAATTAAGGGGAATTAACAAAGAGCTCTGTGAAGAGATGGAAAGCAGAGCGGAAAAACTAATTCAACTGATAAAAGATACAAATTAGTTAATTTAAATCACCCCTGCGATGCGCGTGATTAACATTTGTTTTGAGCCAACATTTTGAACCTGGGGCCCATTCCTTGTTTGCGGTGAGCAGGTCAGCCTTTTATCCGCTGGTCGGAGGGCAGAAAGCCTAAAGCAATCAATACCGGGCACCCACCTTGAACAAAGGTTCAAAAAGGTGATTAACACGGCATAAGCGGGGGTTTTTATACCCTTCGCGAATCTAAATATTTTTCTCCTTTCGTCTTTGAAACTTTTAACCCTGAAGAACAATTAATCCTTCAGCAGGAGGTTTTGCTTGATGCCGGCCTCACTGGGAAGGTTAAATATTTCTCTCGGATAATTTTTATGTAGAAATGACATTTTTGTTTCTGCAAGTTGGTATTGCGGATTTTGTTTCCGGGGGAACAACAAGGAAGGGGAGGTAAAAAATGTTAAACGGAAGTTTATATGCGTTGATCATATTGGCGGTAATGTTAGCCGGAATTGTTATCGGTTATATTTTTAAAAATATATTGTCTGCCAAGAAAATAAAGTCGTCAGAGAGCTTGGCAACAAGGATTGTTGAAGAGGCAAAAAAAGAAGCGGAGACAATAAAGAAAGAAGCAATCCTTCAGGCCAAAGAAAATCTTCTTAAAATCAAAGCTGATTTTGATAAGGAAACAAAAGATAGAAAAAATGATCTTGACAGTTTGGAAAAACGAATTCGTTCCAAAGAAGAAAATTTAGAGAAAAGACTTGATTCTTTGGCGCAGAAAGAATCGAACATCGAAGATCGTGAAAAATTGCTTCTTAAAAAAGAAACGGCACTTGAAGAAAAACACCGCCGCTTAGATAGGGTAATGGAGGAGCAGAAAGAAAAACTGGAAGTAATTGCCGGGATTTCTTCTGATGAAGCCAAGAGATTATTGATTCAATCAATGGAATCAGACGCCAAGCGCGACGCGGCATTAATGATTAGAAAAATAGAAGATGAGGCGAGACTTGCCGCTGACAGAAAGTCGAGAGAAATAATTGCGTACGCGATTCAGAGATATGCGGGAGATTTTGTAGGAGAAAACACGGTGTCCGCCGTGAACTTGCCCAGCGAGGAAATGAAAGGGCGCATTATCGGCCGTGAGGGCAGAAATATCCGGGCGATTGAAGCGGCTACTGGTATAGATTTGATTATTGACGATACTCCTGAAGCGGTTGTGTTATCCAGTTTTGATCCGATTCGGCGGGAAGTTGCGCGTATTTCTTTGGAGAGATTGATTCAGGACGGAAGAATACACCCCGGGCGAATAGAGGATATTGTCAAAAAAGTAAAATCGGAAGTTGAACAAATTATTCGTGAGACGGGAGAAAAAGCTTCTTTTGATGTCGAGGTTCATGATATTCACCCGGAAATAATTAAAATGTTGGGGAGCCTCAAATATCGTACAAGTTTTTCGCAAAATGTTCTTCAGCATTCCATTGATGTCGCATACCTTACGGGTATGATGGCTGCGGAATTGAAAATGAATGTTAAAGAGGCTAAAAGAGCGGGGTTATTGCATGACATAGGCAAAGCGGTGGATCATAAGGTTTAAGGGACGCATGCTGCAATCGGTGCGGATTATGCCAAAAGATTTGGGGAGAATCCACGTATTGTTCAGGCCATTGCCACGCATCATGATGACGGACGCAACAATACATTGCTTGGTGTGCTGGTACAGGCGGCGGATACATTATCGGCGGCGAGACCGGGTGCTCGTCGAGAAATGCTGGAAACTTACGTTAAAAGGCTTGAGGAACTGGAAAAAATTGCCCATTCCTTTAATGGTGTTGATAAATGTTTTGCCATTCAGGCGGGACGCGAAATCAGAATTCTTGTGGAAAATGAAAAGATATCGGATAATGATGCTGTTATGTTGTGTAAGGATGTAATTAAAAAAATTGAGTCGGAACTGACTTATCCCGGCCAAATTAAAGTAACGGTAATTCGGGAGACGCGCATTTCCGATTACGCCAAATAACGTTCGTTACTGTCTGCGAAGGTGGGTTTTTAATGAAAATACTTTTTATCGGCGATATCGTAGGGAAGCCGGGGCGGAAAGCGGTGGCGGAATTAGTGCCATTGTTGATTTCTGAAAGGGAAATTGATTTAGTCATTGCCAACTGTGAAAACGCGGCGGCGGGGTTTGGCGTAACCAGAGATATAGTGGATGAGCTTTACGCCAGTCGCATCGATGTTCTCACGTCCGGTAATCACATCTGGAACAAGAAAGAGGCGGTAGAATTTATCAATGAGTATGATACCTTGTTGCGACCGGCGAATTATTCTTCCAAGGCTCCGGGAAATGGAGCGGTGGTTGTTTCAACATCCCGGGGAGGAAGTGTGGGCGTGTTGAATTTGGTCGGAAGAATATTCATGCAACCGAGTGAATGTCCGTTTGAAAAAGCAAAATATAAAATTGCTGAGTTGAAATTAAAGACAAAGATTATTATTGTAGATTTTCATGCTGAAGCTACTTCGGAAAAAAAGGCCTTGGGCTGGTATCTGGACGGAGAGGTTTCCGCTGTTGTGGGTACCCATACCCATGTTCAGACTGCCGACAATGAAATTTTGCCGCGAGGAACGGCATACATAAGTGATGCGGGTATGACCGGCCCATTTGATTCAGTGATTGGCGTAAAAAAAGACACTATTATTGAACGTTTTTTAACACATGTGCCAAATAGGTTTGATGTAGCCAAAGGCGATGTGCGTCTGCAGGGCGTTATGTTGGACATTGATTCGCAAAGCGGTAAGGCTAACTTAATGGAAAGAATCAGTATTAAACTAGATACATAAAGTCGGGGTAATTCAGGATGAAAAACGCTTATGAGATTTTAAAGGAAAGAGGCTTTATTGAGCAGGTAACGGATGAAGCTTTAATTTCCGGACTTTTTAAAAATGGTCCCGTTACATGCTATATTGGTTTTGACCCTACAGCTTCAAGTTTGCACATAGGGAGCCTTGTCCCCATCATGGCACTGTCGCATATGCAAAAAAGTGATAATAAACCCATAGCTCTGGTGGGTGGTGGTACAGGATTGATTGGAGATCCCAGCGGTAAGACGGAAATGCGACAGGTTCTTACAGAAGAACAGATACAAAAAAATGCGTCATGTATTGGTAAGCAATTATCCAGATACTTGGATTTTTATGGGGGCAGCAAAGCATTGCTTCTTAATAACGCCGAGTGGCTTACCAAAGTTAAATACATTGAATTTCTGCGCGATATTGGACGTCATTTCAGCGTCAACCGCATGCTGGCCGCGGAAAGTTATAAGATGCGCCTGGAAAAAGGTCTTAATTTTATCGAATTTAATTACATGATTTTACAGGCCTATGATTATTTATATTTGTTTAAGAAATACGGTTGTATCTTGCAGATGGGTGGCAATGACCAGTGGGGTAACATGCTTGCCGGAACGGAATTGATTCGTAAAGTAACGGCAAAAGACGCGCATGCCGTGACCTTTCCTTTGATTACCACATCACATGGTCATAAGATGGGAAAGACGGAAAGAGGAACAATCTGGCTTGAAGGCAATCTTACCAGCCCTTATGAATATTATCAGTACTGGGTGAATTGCGATGATGCCGATGTAGAAAGATTTCTCAAACTGTTTACATTTCTTCCTCTTGACGAAATCGTCGTCGTAAAGAAACTTGTCGATGTTCAGCTGAATATGGCCAAGACGGTTCTGGCTTATGAAGCGACAAAAATAACACATGGCGTTGAAGCGGCTCAAGCTGCTTGGCGCGCGTCGGCGGAAGCGTTTCATTCCAGACCTGTAGATTCTGAATTATTTCCTTCGAGTGATATTCCGCGCAACGATGTTCACAGCGATATTTCTGCGATTCCGCCGTATCGTATTTCCAAAAACGATTTGGAGAGGGGGCTTTTGATAACATCAACATGCGCGAAAGCCGGCTTGACGCAGTCAATGTCCGAAGCTAAAAGGCTGATCGAGCAAGGTGGAATTTATGTGGGGAATCGTCAGGTAAAAACCGTGGATGAAAAAATTCTAGTTTCCGATTTTGAAGGTACAAAAGAGCTCCGTATACGCAAAGGCAAAAAGAAATATCTTGTTATAGAACTTGGAAATTAGTTTTTATTTTTTCCGTGCAAAATTGTAAAAAATAAAGAGATATTTTTCTTGACATAACAGGCAAGGGGTAGTAAGCTATTTGCACAGTTCGTCAGAGTTGTGCCCGCGAGAGGGCAAGTGGAAATTCTCAATAAGTTCACCGATAGAATAATTCGCGATTATCGGATGCTTCTCATTGTAACTGGCTGAACATAAAAGTTATTTTAAAATTAAAGATTGTTCTTGACAAACAAATCAGATTGATTTATTTGTCTTCGCTCGTTTGAAAAAGGCTCTTTGGAAATTGAATAGTGGGAAAATGAATTTGTGGGTCCTATATTTTTTTAAGTCACGCGAGTAAAAAAGGAAGAGTCATCTTCCTTCTAGGATTAAAACTGGAGAGTTTGATCCTGGCTCAGAACTAACGCTGGCGGCGTGC
>ERZ795031.5095-NODE-5095-length-10687-cov-5.364842_pt1 | contig 10687 bp, 5 predicted proteins | sample MGYA00375123_ERZ795031 | MGnify/ENA primary metagenome ERZ795031 (study PRJEB30166, sample SAMN05720159) | activated sludge metagenome | isolation source: anaerobic digester from wastewater treatment plant | place: USA | collected 2015-04-21 ... | reverse complement strand
GGATATTGTTGATGGGAGACATTGGGTATATTGCGGCAAACTGCATACCTGCGGAGATAGCACCTAAAGCGGCCGCCTCATTCCCACTTATGACCATAAAAGGAGCAGGGGAACTGAAAGTATCAATTACACTCATATATTCATGAAGGTCATCTTTAAAATTTGCCAAAACGTAACTATAACCTAAATCCGCAGCTTTTTTATCAGCTTCAACTATCTTTTCTCCTTTATCACCGTATTCTTCTTCAATTAATTTTTTAAATGTTTCAATATTCCCGCTCAAAAGACCGATTGCAGCCGACAAAGCCACAATGTTTACAAATATATTTTTCTCTCCCGCTTCTTGTGCTAACTTTTTCAGAGGAATACCGTAAAGGGAAACATCTTTTGAAACTTTCGACACATCCATCCCTGAATCCGAATCAAAAATTATCCCTCCCCCGCGTTCAATTTCTGAAAAATGCAGATCGATTGTTAACTGATCGAAAGCTATTAAAAGGTCGGACTTTACTTTCGGTGCCGTAACTTCTCTTTCGGAAAAATTTACCTGGGTTACATTGTGGCCTCCTCTTATTAACGAAGGATATTCCGTATTATCGCAAATTTGATAACCGGACCTTGCCGCAATTTTTGCCAGCATCAAACCAACTGATTTCACACCCGTTCCTGCGGGACCGCCTATTTTTACTGACACCACATCATCTTTATTTACCATATTTTTCTGTATATATCCTTTCCTCCGGGCACCCTCTTTCTAACAAAACTTTGGACACATCTTCCACCATAAATTTATTACCGCACAAGTAGGCAGAACACTTAGACGTATCCGGAAAATCTTTTTTCACCAGCTCAGTTATATAACCTGTGGGACCGTCCCAATTAGGATCGGGATTGTTAACCGCTATTTCATATGAAAAGTTCTCGTACTTTTTTGTTAAATCGTTAAAATAATCTTTAAAAAACACGTCACAGAAGTTATTCACTCCTAAGTAAAGTTTAATCTTTCTATCTTTTTTATCTTCTTTTAACGCACTTTCTATCATGTACTTTAAAGGAGCCGTTCCGCAACCTGTGCCGAAGAAAAGCATATTTTCAACCTCTTCGTTTTGTTTTAATTTAAAATTTCCAAAAGGTCCTAAAAAGGCCATTTTATCTCCGACTTTCAAACTTTCAAAAAACTTGGATCCCGGACCTCCGGGGGTTGAATCTACAAGCAAATTAAATTTGTTAGGAAATTCAGAACCGGCAACAGAGTAGCAATTAACTCTGGTATCTGAAACCTTTACACTTACATACTGGCCCGGAATAACTTCAAGCGGGTCATCTGCTTCTAACTCGAAATAATGCATTTTAGGAGTTAAATTCTCGGCTTTGAGAACTTTCGCAAATTTAAAATTAGGACCTTTGGGCATCTGTTTATTTTGGCTTAAAATTACCTTTGTGTCTACTGCCCACACATCATTAATATTTATAATAACCGGATTTATTTCTATTTCCTGAATTCCGGGCTCACCTTCAACAACCTTGCTCACCTTAATCATAAGTTCGTAAAGCTTTTCTAAGGCATAATCATTCTGACCTTCTTTCCCTTTTAAAGACTTAAAAATCTTAGAACCTTCAACGAGTTTTTTTGCTTTATTTAAGTCCATTGGCAACAGAGCAATATTTTTATCTGAAATTAACTCTGCCAAGGAACCCCCCGCTCCGAAAAGCATAAAATGCCCGAACGTCGGATCGTTTTTCACCCCTACAATTACTTCCGTACCCGAAGGCACTTCCTTTTGTATTTGAAAATTTGTTGTGACAGATAAATCAGAGGGCAGGCTTTGTTTTTTTCTTTCTAAAATTTCCCAAGCATCTTCAAGTTCATCTTCATTTTTTATGTCCAAAACCACACCGCCTATATTTTTCTTATGTAAAAGTCCCGGAGATGAAAGTTTTAAAACCAAAGGATATCCTTGAACAAGAGCAAATTTTTTGGCGTCTTCTAATGTTTCGGCACCCAAAGTAGGGGGTGTGTTTATTCCCATTGCGGAAATTACAATATCGGATTCGATATTGTTAAGAGCAAATTGTTTTTTATCTATAGCTTCTTCTACCAACCTGTTAACCTTTTCGGGCATAATGTCAAAATTTAAAACCTGATAAATATCCATTTGGTTGAAAAATCCTTCTTCTTGTTTTTTCTTAAAGTTCCACATTTTTCCCAGGGCATATATAGCTCTTTCGGGAAATCTAAATGAAGGAATGTGCATACTGTTTAAAATTTTCTCACCCTCACCAACCAAAGAACCTCCGATAAAAGAACACAAGACGGGTTTGTTATATTTTTTGGAAACCGCACCTATCATCTCGGCCGTCTTTTTAATTTGAGTCATTATCTGCGGAGTTAAAAGAATTACCAAAGCGTCGCAATTTTCATTTTTAAGAACTATCTCGGAAGCATCGGCAAATCTTTGAGCCAACGCATCTCCCAAAACGTCTATGGGATTCATAATACTTGCGGACCTCGGAAGTACTTCCAATAATTTTTCCTTTGTCTCTTCACCAAGATCGGCCATCTCAAGTCCGTTCTCTACAACACTGTCAGCACTTATAACTGCTGGACCCCCGGCATTTGAAATAATTGCAACTCTGGGACCTTTAGGTAAATTCAACCAGGAAAATGCTTTTGATAAATCAAAAAAATCTTCTAAAGTGTTGCATCTTATAACCCCGGCTTCTTTCAAGGCAAAATCAAAAACGTCATCAGCCCCGGCGATAGCTCCGGTATGGGACTGCATCGCACTTACCGCGGCTTGGCTTTTACCCGGCTTTATTATGAAAACAGGTTCGTGCATGGTTGTTTTTTTACATATTTCCAAAAACCCGGGTCCGTCAACAATTGATTCCAGGTAAAGACCCAATGGGTGTGCATCAGAATTTTCATCAGATAAAGAAGTCAGAGAGCCATGGTATTTTTCAAACAAATATTCCATCACATCGTTTTCGTTAATATCTGCCTTGTTTCCTAATGTTACAAAATTTGAAAAACCAATCCCTACGGAACCGCACCAATCGAAGAGCGAGGTGGCAATAGCTCCCGACTGAGTTATAAAATTTAAATTACCGTCAGGGGAATCTACTTTTCCGAAGGTTGCATTAACTTTATTATCGTTATTAACAAAACCTAAACAATTTGGACCGAGTACATTTATTCCGAACTCTTTAGAAATAGAAATTATCTCCTTTTCAAGAGCTTCTCCGTCTGCACCGATTTCTTTGAACCCGGCTGAAATGATCACTACGTTTTTAGTACCTTTTTCGCCTGCTTCTTTTAATATTTGAGGAACAATGGAAGACGGTATTGAAATGATTACTAAATCCGGTATTTCCGGAAGGTCTAAAATACTTTTATAACATTTTAACTTATTTATTGTCCTCGCTTCTTTATTAATTGGATATAGAGCACCTTTGTAACCCGATTCTATGAGATTTTTAAGAATAACTGCGCCGACCTTTTTAGGTGATCTGGAAGCTCCGACAATAGCTATAGATTTTGGTGAAAAAAGAACATTTAGGTTTTTGGGCATTAACTTAGTCTATTAATTTTTTGCGGCTGCGTCAATGCTCGATTGGTGTCTTATTTACCCACACTTCAAGATTATTCAACCCATAGTCTTGACAAGACAGGGCGTATGAGTAAAATCTACATAAAATATAAAAAGAAAGGATAGAAATGAAAAGGAAAATACTTTTGGTGTTGGTGACTGTTGTGATTTTAGGTTTTTTAAGTAGTTTCGGTCCTAGCGCAAGTAAAGGCGTGGAATCCGCGTCAATTAGTGAAGAATCAACTCCTGAATTACTTGGACCACTCGGACCAAAAGAAGATCTAAATACGGGAATGGTGTATTTTTCAGATTTGTATGAGCAACTTCCATCAACTTGTTTCGAAGACAAAGCCGTCGTCCCAAGATATATTGTAATTCACACAGACGGTCAATCTTTAAACATCCCTGACAAGTGGAATGTTATGGGCACTTATTACGGGTTGGGAACAAGTAAATCGGTGCACTTTGCCGTATCAAACGAAGATATTCTACAAATGCTGCCAATGTACAAAGAAGGTGTTGCCTATGCGGCAGGAACATATCCTCAGTACAAAAACGGGGTGTTAATAGACTACAACGGCTGTTCTATACAAATTGAGATGGGGGGACAAAAATACGATAGGTTTGTAGATGGAACTGCGGACGAATTAACGGCAGGAGTTATAGAGGCAACTACAAAAACTACTCTAAAATTGGTAGTGAGGTTGATGCTTTTCTATGATATCCCTATTGAAAATGTGCTAGGTCATGACCAAATTCAAAAGGGTAAAGTCGACCCCGGAAGATTGTATATGGAACAATATTTTCTTCCGAGATTGAAAGACCTATACGACAAATACGTACCTGATAGAATGGGTTCAAATCTAATGTGTAAGTAAAAACGGGCTCTGCTTAGAGTAATCTCAAAAGCAGAGCTTTATTTTTTGAGTCGTATTATCTTTACTCCCTAAAACGAAAAAGAATAAATATAAATAAAAAACAAAATGAGTAAAACCAGGCCTATCCATTTAGGTATATTTTTATCCCTATAAAACTTTATTATTAAAAAGAATAAAAGGACTGATCCAAATAAAAACAACACCTCATTTAACCCCAAATTCATGTCGGCCCCTAAGATATTGGCCACACCGCCTATGAAAAGAAGGTTGTATAAACTACCTCCTGTGATATGGCCTATCGTTAACTTATCTTCATCTTTTTTTTGACTCGTTACTGCAGTAAAAATATCCGGCAGAGAAGTGGCAATTCCCGTCAAAGTTAAACCCAAAACGGTAGTCGAATATCCTGATAAAACTGCTAAATCTTCCATAGATCTGACTACCAAGAGGCCTCCTATTGTGACGCAAATTACCGAAAAGAATAAACCGAAAACCAAATCAGGTGTGACTTTCCTTTTCTTAAACAAATCTATTACCGTTTTATCTTCCTGAAGTCTTCCCAGAGTTCCCCATCTGTATTCAAGGTAATTTGAAACCACTAATCCCGACAATAGAATTATTCCTGACACAACAGGCGGGATAGGAAGCTGCTGAAGCAGAACAAACAAAAGCGTTGCAATAATTAATACTATGGCATTCTTCTGAGTTTTAGTAGTTCCAATTCTTATATCCCTGCCTAATAAAATTGCGGCCGGTAAAACTAAAATAAAATTTACTATCGTAGAACCGATTATTGTTCCCGCGGCTAAACCCACACTTCCCGAACTGGTAGATGTAATTGCCACTGACAGTTCAGGCAACGTGGTTCCAAAAGACACTACCAACATACCTATCACTAAGGGGGACAATCTAAAAGCCTCGGAAAGTTTAACTGCAAGTTTTACAAATAACTGAGTGGCCAAAAGTAGAATAATTACTCCGAAGAAAAATTTTATTAAATAGGCAGACATGTAATTAATTATATGGCATCCTTTTAAAATAGCCAAAGATGGTACAGCCTATTCTTACTCCGCCAACAACAATGCTAAAGCGACACTAAACTAAGAATTTAATTAATAACTAATTTTGGAAATAAGGATTAGTTTAATTCTGAACTTTTCTCTTTTATAAAATTTCTCCAGTTTTCTATCATTGCTACAAAACCGGAAAAAGGAAAGTCAATCAAAGCTATAAAAAACACACTAACAACGTTGTACTCTTTCCATTTTGTAGATATCCACCCGCCAATTTTGGCAAGAGGAATTGAAAAGAAATCTGAAATAAACTCGATAATATTTTCTTTTTCAACTATTGTTAATTCTTTGGATCTTTGCCTGATAACCATGGCTGAAAAAACCACCATAGCCACGTTGGCTGTGTCTATATAAAGTGAAGTCCACGGTACATCTGCAATTTTAAAAACCCAATATATTCCGTATAGAGATATTAAACCACCGATTACATAAATCAGAGCAAATGTAAAATTCAAAAATTTTTTAACCTTTTTCCTGAGTTTTAATTCATAAATATCCATTTCCTCAACCTTATAGACAATTTTTAACACCTCTTCTTTTACTGATTCCAGGTTATTTCCCGAAGGAGGCCTAATCATCCAAACTAAGATAAACATTAAAGCTGCCGGTATAGCTAAGTCGGCTACAATAGCCCAGGGACTAAAATAACCCCTCACCCATTTAGCTATGGGAATTTCAAATATTAATAAACTGGCAAAACCGGCAACAAAAATTGAAAGCGTGGAAAATACAGCAAGCTTGGATAATCTTTTTTTCAAAGTAGCCAACCTTTCGTTGTATTTATTTTCAATCGCCTGAATAAAAACCCCGGGATCAGAAACTTTTTTCTCGATAATTTCCACTTCTTTTTCCATAGAATTCATTGAATCGCCTATAAGGCGATACGCAGCATCATATTTTTCGGCAACCTCGAAAAATTCAGAACTTTTTTTGTAATTTAGGTCTTCTTCTATCTCACTCCAAATGTCAAATATTTTTGAAGTAAATTCAGGTAAATATTCTGAGGAGGAGAAAAACTCCGGATATTTGTACTTTAATAAATGAAAGGTTGTAATAGGTTTGTCCAGGTTATATAAAGTCCTGTGAACAGAAATGTAAGTTTGTATGTATTTATCTTCTTCGGAGATTTCGTTTTCAGGAACAATTTTTATCCTCTGCATCAAACACTCCGTCATCAAATTCATTAATGCATATTCTCTTAAAGGAGCATCTAAAATCTCCTCTATCTCACATGCAGCAATTTCAATGGCCCAATTATAAAGATTAACCTTTTTCTTAAATCCTGATTTTTCTTCCTTTTTAGACTTAGCTTCCTTATCCTTCATTACTACCGCGTTATTCAGTATATAAAGATATTTTTCCAAACAAGCTTGAATTTCAAAAACCTTCTCTTTGCCAATTTTACCGTTAGGGAAATATCCGCTCCTTATTAATTCCATAATAAAGGGTTCTGCGACATCTTCCGGTTTTACATCCGGAATAATGCTTATACCGTAAACCTTTGAAACAAATCTTCTCTTAAGAACTCTTTCAATTGCAGCTCTTCTTATAAGGTGCTCTTCTTTCCAATCAACTATTCTTCTTACCGTTTCATAAGCTTTTGCTACTTTGGAAGCAATTTCGTCCACATAAATAGGGTTGGAAGATTTCTTGTTTTCCTCTTTTACACTGTGTTTAAAATCCCTGAGATATTTTTTAAAGGACTCTGAAAAATTAGAGGGCATGTTGTCCAATTCTTCCAAAGTTGCCTTATCCTCAACAGGGATCTTCTCAACAAAAGAATCTTGGGGTTCTACGGGAGATTTCACGGGACTCTGATATCCGGATATTTTATCTGCTTCCTCCTCCAACTTTTCTTCAGGCTGTAAAAATCCCGGTTTCCAAACCATCCCCTCTTCTTCATCCTTCGAAAGATTTTCAGCCTCATACATATCCTGGTTTGACAGGTCCTTTTCTTGCCCATCTTCTTCAAAATTGTCGGGAGAAGTGGTTTCTTCCTTCCCGCCCATTTCTTTTTTATTTTTACTTAAGTAGATAGTTCCTTGCATAATTATAGGTTATTATACCTCTTTTGCAGGATTTTTTCTAAAAAATAATTGACGGTATTTAAGGTCTTTTTTTCACCCACTATCATAAATAATCCCTGAGTTTTTTACTTCTTGACGGATGTCTTAACTTTCTGAGAGCTTTAGCCTCTATCTGCCTGATTCTTTCTCTTGTCACTCCGAATTCCTTACCAACCTCCTCAAGAGTTCTTGTTCTCCCGTCTTTTAGACCGAACCTAAGCTCTAAAACTCTTTTTTCACGGGCATTTAAAGTGTGTAAAACATCTCCGATATGATCTTTTAGAAGTTCCCTGCTAGCTGCTTCAAAAGGAGACAGTGTGGCCTCATCTTCAATAAACTCTTTAAGCCTTGTATCTTCTTCCTTACCTACGGGAGTTTCCAAGGATGTGGTGTTCTGAGATATTTTTATAATTTCGTGAGCTTTTTCAGGCTCTATACCCATAACTTTGGCAATTTCCTCCGGAGTCGGGGCTCTTTCATATTTTTGCTCCAGCTGTCTTTCAATCTTTTTATATTTATTAATAGTCTCAACCATATGTACAGGGATTCTAATAACCTTAGCTTGATCTGCTATTGCTCTGGTTATGGCCTGTCTTATCCACCATGTAGCATAGGTAGAAAACTTAAAACCCCTTCTCCAATCAAACTTATCAACAGCCCGCATTAAACCAATATTACCCTCCTGTATAAGATCCAGGAATTGAAGGCCTCTTCCCATATACTTTTTAGCAATAGAAACAACTAATCTTAAGTTAGCCCTGGCAAGAATTTCCTTTGCTCTTTCTCCTTCAATATCTGTGTATTTCTTAAAATTGGATATTATATCTTCAACAACTTTCTCCGTTACCTCCATCTCCTTGGCAAGTTCTTTGGTTGTTGGTTTTCTTGATAAAGATTTTTCTAATTCCGATATTAAACCCCGAAGTCTTAAGGTTTCAATTTTCTGGGCCAGTACAACCTCTTCATCTTTGGTTAAAAGATCGTATGTTCCGATTTCTTTTAAGTACATTCTCACGGGATCGGAAGTGGTGGTTTTATCTAATTTTATTTTAGATAAATCTATTTCTTCGAGTTTAGCAACTTTTTCAGCTTCTTTTTCGGAACCAATATCAAAAACGTCGATACCGGATTCCATCAATTTCTCATAAAGGAAATCCAAAGTTTCAATGTCTTCTTCTGCATTAGGAAATAAAACAAGTAAATCATCGAGATTTAAGTAACCTTGTTTTTTACCTTTTTTGATGAGTTTTTTGATACCTAATTCCTGAGAATTTATTTTTAACCTGCTTTCCTTAGCTTCGATGTCCTGAATATTTTTCTCTTTTTTAATTTGTTTTTCAACGTTTTTAACAGGTGCCTTTAATTCTTTTTCTTTGTGAGGGGCAACTTTTACAGGCACTTTTCCGCTTACTGTCTTTTTAGGTAAATTGGTTTTTAACGTCGGCTTCTCCTTAACAGGTACTTTTACAGCAACCTGTTTAGAGGGTTTTTGAATCTTTTTAACATCTTTTTTGACAGATGCTTTCTTCTTATCTGCAACTATTTTTTTATTTTTTCCCTTAGAGGGAAAGGTATTTTTAGAAACTTCTTTTTTTATTGTTTTTGGCATAATTTATTAATTATAGAAACAACTCCGGAATGGACACAGAGAATATTATAAATGAATTTAATATAGGAATTTTATACTCTATAAAAGGCTTTTTGACAATTTTTCGAACTTTTTGGTAAGCCTCTCCAATTCTTCCTCCTCCTTTTTAATCTCGGCAATTTTAATACTTTCGGACAAATTTTTCAACTGTCTCCTTATAGAATCCTTTTTCACCCTCTCGTACACATCCTCCAACTCTTTTTCTAAATTTTTTGGAAATTCATTATTTTCAAGGTCTTCATCGGAATCCCACATATATAATTCCGAGATTAGGTTCTTCTGCTCGTCTTCAAATTTATTAATAAATGCCTTTACATTAATTTCGGATTTCCTGTCCTTTAGATAATCTTCCAATTTGACAAAAATATCAGCTAAATTCTCGTTAAGGAAATCTTCTTTTTTAAGTTTTTTTATAATTTCTTTGCTTTTCTCAAGAGGCGCTTTTAGGAGCAGAGATATGAGGTACCCCTCTGTCTTCCTATCCTTTAGGGGAAATTTTTTTCCAAAATCTTCAAACTCCGGATATTCTTCACTTTTTGAAGACTTTCCTTGTTCCAACATACTGAAAACTGTATTTTCAGAAATATCAAGTTCAGAAGAAAGCTGTTTTGCGTAATGCTCAAAAACAACGCGGTTGGATATTTTTGAAAAAATCGGCACCAACTCCTCCATTATGGCCTTCTTGCCCAGAGCAGTTTCCTTATTATTTCTTTTTAGGGCAGTGGCAAGGAAAAAATCATACACCGGGATCGGGTTTTTCAATATTTTCTTAGCTTTTGAGGGGTCATTTCTAAAAAGCTCATCGAGATCTTTGAAAGGCTCCGGGATAACAGCAATTTTAACATTAAAATTTTTTCTTTCCGCCATTTCAATAGCCCTGTAAGATGCTTCAATTCCGGCAAAATCTGAATCAAAACAAAAAGTAATATCCTGCGTGTACCTTGAAAGAATATCCAGTTGATTATCCGTAAGAGATGTTCCTGAAACGCATATAACATTATCTACTCCATTTTGATGGGCGCTAATAACATCGGTCTGGCCTTCAACAAAAACAGCCCCCTCCTTTTTAATACTTACCCTGCTTTTATTAAGGCCGAACAAAAAGAAGGATTTATGAAACACGGGGGTTTCACCGGTATTTAAATATTTAGGATCTCTGTTAAAAATGGTTCTTCCGGTAAAACCTAAAATCTTTTCATCTACTGCGACAAAAGGAAACATTACCCTTCCTCTAAATTTATCTATGACACCTTCGCCGACATTTCTCTTTACGGCAATTCCTGACAAGATCAAATCCTCATCTTTAAAACCCTTAGTTCTTAAAAATTTGCTAAGTGTATCCCAAGAGTCGGGGGCATAACCTAATCTAAAATCTTTTATGGATTTTTCACTAATTTTTCTTTCTTTTAATAAGTAGTCCAAAGCTTTTTTT
>ERZ795031.5094-NODE-5094-length-10689-cov-7.475268_pt1 | contig 10689 bp, 7 predicted proteins | sample MGYA00375123_ERZ795031 | MGnify/ENA primary metagenome ERZ795031 (study PRJEB30166, sample SAMN05720159) | activated sludge metagenome | isolation source: anaerobic digester from wastewater treatment plant | place: USA | collected 2015-04-21 ... | reverse complement strand
TCTTTCCGAGTTTGTAGCGGCGGTGGCCGTCCGCATCCGCGAGGGGCAGGGCGATGACCGGGGTGCCGTCGCGGCGGCCGACGGACACGAAGACGTCATACTCCCCGGCGGGCAGGTTGAGGGCGAAGCCGTGGCTGGAGGATGCGGCGCGTTCGGGGGCGGCGCCGGGCGCGGCGACTTCCAGGGTCCGCATATCGAAGGATTCGTCCACGAAGACGGCGGCGATGCCGCCCTGGGCGTCCTTGAGGGTGTAGGCGGGGAAGCCGCCGGGGTAGCACGGGGCGACGCCCGCGTTGGCCCAGGTGGACGCGAAGGCGACGCGCTCGTCCAGGGGGACGCTTTGCGGCCAGCGGGCCTCGCGGAGCTGGAGGCGGTAGCCCAGCCGCAGGTTGGTCTGGTCAATCAGCTTCCGCTCGCCCTCGAGAAACTCGCGGGGGAACCAGTGGATGCTCATGTAGCTGGCGTGGTACTCCTCGATGGCGCGCAGGAAGACTTCGGGCAGCCAGGCACCCCTTTCCTGGCTGGCCCTCCAGTGCTCGTGCTCGAGGATGACCGGCAGGCGCGGCCAGAAGTCCGCCGCCATGTCCGCGTGGTAGTACGAGCGCGGCGGCGGTTGCACGAGGATGCTGTTGTCGCGCAGGGTCATGCCCTTCTCCCGCGCGTGCGCGATGGTCTCGTCGCCCTGGAAACTGTAGTCGTCGTTGGCGGCGAGCAGGGTCCTGGTGAAGTGCCGGGCGTACATGTCCATGTGCTTCTTCACCACCTCCGCCGGATAGGTGATCTGCGATGTGTGGAAGGTGTGCCCCTCGCCCCAGACCCCGAAGCTGCCCACGTCCACGAAGGCGACGTTCGGGTTGCCGTCATAGCGGGCGGCGGCGGCGGCGACGAAACGCTCCGCCTTCTCCAGAAAGACCGGGTCGTTGTAGTCCGGCTCCCAGAGGTTCCCCTCCGGGTCCACGCCCTTCCCGCCGGTGCAGAAGTATCCCTTGGCCCCCGCGTCCTTCACCCATTCCGGGGTGGCGTAGCGCAGCCAGGACTCGGCTGAGGAGAAGCACAGGGCGATCTGGAGGCCCTTGTCAATCCAGCGCTGGGCCGGGCCGTCCACGATGGACCAGTCGAACACGCCCTCCTGCGGCTCGATGTAGGCCCAGGGCAGGCGGAAGTAGACGCTCGACAGGCCGGGGAAGTCGTCCATCGTGTCCGTGGACGCCAGCTTGCTCCCGTAGTTCGTCGGGATGTTCGAGTAGTAATACAGGGTCCACCCCATCATGGGGTTCACCAGTGCGGCACCGGTGTCCGGCGGGCGCACCACCACCTCCTCCGGCGCGGCCGGGGCAGTCATCGAAACAAGGATAACGGCGATGGGTGCAAGAAGGCGGCGCATGCGGAGTCTCCCAGGGTTTCCCCCATGATAGAGGAATCGCGGGCCGAAGAAAAGGGGGAAGGTGCGGAAGAGTCCCCGCGCCGGGTTTTCCGTCCCTCAGCAGTTGGTGTTGAGCTTGAGACCGTGGAGTTTTGCGAAGGTCTTCGCGCGGCGGGCGAAGTCGCCGCAGTAGAGGACCGGATGGGGGCCGGAATAGATGTCGCAGACATCCGCGACATTGCGGATCTTCACCAGCACGCGGGTGGCGCAGCCCCCGGCGGGCGGGCACGCGGGGGAGTTCACCACCTCGCCCGCCCACGTGTCCAACTCGGGGGTTTCGGTGCGGTACTTGAACAGGGTGACGGGGGCGCCGGCGGGCCACTGCACGTCGAGGGCGAGGGTCTTGGGCATCTGGTGGAAGAAGGGCCGCAGGTGGAAGGGGGCCTCGGGCTTGTCCGGCCCGGCGAGGCGCGGGGTGCAGGTGCAGTGGGAGCCGTAGTAGAGGTTCTCCACTGTGTCGAAGTCCGGGTTGTGCTGGAACCCGCCGACGCCGAAGAGCTGCGCGCCGAGCATGAGGGACACCGTGGCGTTCAGGTCGTTCTCACAGCCGCAGGGCACGAGCGCGCTGTTGTTGATCGCGAAGCTCAGGCAGGGCTTGCGGTGCTTGAGGAAGAGGCACTCGATGGTGACCGCGTCCGCGTCGTGGCGCGCCATGAGCTGCAGCACCGCCGCGTGGGCGCGCACGGCGTCCTCGAAGGCGTTGTCCGCGAGGTCCGTGACGGCCCCCGCGTTCTTGCGGACCGCGTCGGCGAGCCGGCGCATTTCGTCGGTGACCTCCAGCCCGTCGTAGAGGTCGTTGAAATGGGCGGCGGGCACGCCGTGGATGGGCAGGCCGAAGAAGGGCTCGGCGTCGTCCGCCTCCTGCTCCAGTTTTCCGCTCACGCGGAGGAGGCGGCTGTTCGCCAGGCGGGCGCGCGCGTGGACCGCGCGCAGGCCGTCCTCCAGGGCGGCGAAGTTCTCGATGGAGTGGATGTAGTGGAGGCGCGGGCTGGTGCGGAAGCGCTCCGGCGGGAGCTGGTGGCTTGACCCCACGGGGTGGTACACGATGACCGGCCCGTCATACGCGTCGAGAACGGGCAATATCTTCGCGCTGAAGCTGTTCCAGAAATTGACCAGCAGCAGGGCGGCGGGCGGCGCGGCGGTGATCTCCTCCGCGAGGGCGGCGATGGCCGCGTCCGTGTACACCGGGTCCGCGTCCATCCTCACGTCCAGGTCGAGACCCGTGGTGATCCGCCGGATCTCGGTCATCAGGCGCGCCTGCTGCTCCTCCGGCTTGAACTGGTTGCCCGGCCAGGTGAACCACTGGTGGGCCGCCCAGCCGTCCTCGCACTTGCCGTCGAGCACCACCTGCGCGGGCGGGTAGAAGAAGGCGCCGCGCACCACGGCGGGCGGCTTCGGCCGCGGCGCGGGGAACAGCTCCGAGTCCGCGGCGAGGGCGGCGAACCCCGGCCACAGGGGCATGCCGGAAAACGCGGCGGTGGACTTCAGGAAACTCCGTCGGGAAAAGTCCATGGTCATGGCGTGTCTCCTCGCGTTTGCGCCGGTCCGGGGCGGCCGGCCGGGTCAGTATGCCAGACTGCGGAAGTTTGGAACGGTGTGGAAGGTGATCAGGTTGCCGTCGTGGGCGTTCTTGGCCCGGTGGTCGCCCGACCGCGACAGCACCACCAGGTTGTCGCCGTCCACGGCCATGGCGGCGTAGTTCCGGCTCTGTCCGGGGGCGCCGGTGTCGGCCACACGGCAGGCGAAGCACCAGTCCACACAGTTGCGCGAGAAATGCAGCACCAGGCGGTGCCGCTCGTTGTTGGGGAGGCTGTACCGGTCCGGGGGGAGGCGCTCGGGCCGGGTCATGGAGTCCGTGGACTGGTTGGACAGCAGCCAGAAGAGCCCGGTCGGTTCGTCGTGGAGGATGTGAAACTTCAGGTGCCCGCCGGGGCACGGCACATAGAGCATCGGCTCGCCGGAGGGGGCCTTTTCGAGGGACACGGTGATCTGTCCGTCCTCCCCCTCCACGGCCTTTGCCACGGCCGCCAGGTTGGTTCCGCCGGTGTGCGCGCGCATCCAGAGATGGAAGGTGCGGCCGGCGGGGTCATGCCAGACATGGTCCGGGTCGGTGAACTGGACGATGTTGGTCTCCAGCCAGCCGGGGGGGGCCATGGTGCGGAAGTTGCGCACCGTGAGCAGGACGGTCGGCCCCGTGCTGAAAAACGGAACGCCGACCAGGTGCGGCGGCCCGGCCTGGGCCACGGCGTCGCGGAAGACCAGCTCGGAGGAGAAGGTCCACGACTCGCGCCGCGTGAGGTCGGCGTTCACGTCGGCGGCCATCACCACCGGCGCGAGCACGCTGACCGCCCAGCCCTTGAATTTCGGCTCCGTCTTGCGCTCCATCACGAGGTAGACGCGGCCGCGCGTGTAATGGACGTTACAGGGGGCCTGGTGCCACGACTGGCCCTGTGTCAGCATGGCGGCGGCGGACCACGTGTCGCCGTTGTCCGTGGAGCGCACGATGCCGAGGTCGCCCCGGTGGCCGAGGACATAGACGGCGCCCCCCGCCGCGAAGGGCCGCGCGTGCAGCAGCGGCATGTGCGCCCGGAAGGTCCACGTCGCGCCGTGGTCGTCGCTGGTGTAGATGCGCCCGCGCCACGGTTTTCCCCTGTCATCCCGCGGGAGGTCCGGCAGCTTCTCCAGCCCCGGCCCGCCCGCGTCCATTGTCGCCACCAGCCGCCCGCTCGCCAGCCGGGCGATGCCCGGACTGTAGGCGTAGACGCCCCCGGGGTCCGGGGACTCGAAAACCGCCACGCCCGGCCCGCCCAGCACGGGCGGCGGCCCCGCGACGCCGGGCGGCGGGTCCGTTGGCGCGGCCGCCGCCGGGCCTCCGGCGAGGGCGCCCCCCGCGGCCATGCCGCCCAGAAACGTCCTCCGCCCAAACCGGTTTCCTTCTGCGCCCATGGCCGCGTTCTCCATGCCGTTTGCCGGGTCACAGGATACACCACCGGGGGCGGACGGCGAAAAAACCGTTGACGCCCCGGGAGAAGCGCTCTATACTGTCACCACAACCTTGGAGGGCGTGACGATCATGAAGACGTGCGGTTTCGGGCGTCGCGGGGCGGGGTTCACCCTGATTGAGCTGCTGGTGGTCATTGCCATCATCGGGATTCTGGCGGCGATTCTGCTTCCCGCGCTGGCGCGGGCGCGCGAGGCGGCCCGGCGCTCCTCCTGCCAGAACAACCTGAAGCAGTGGGGGCTCATTTTCAAGATGTACTCGGGCGAGTCGAAGGGGCAGCGGTACCCGCATCTCCAGGTGTCGCGCTCCTACCGGTGGAACGGGGTCGCGTACCCCTCGCCCATTGAGGCGCTGGCCCTGGGCCCGCAGACAACCTCCGTCTACCCGGAGTACATGACGGACACCATGATCGCGTTCTGCCCGTCGGACTCCGACCCGCCGGGGTCGGTGCTGGAGAACCCCGACGGGACGTTTGGAAACCCCATCACGCGGCCGAAGGACATTGACGCGAGCTACTGCTACCTCGGATGGGTCTTTGACCGGATTGACCGGAACTTCGTTCCCATCAGCACCTATCCCATGATCCAGGCGCTCATAGACATCCTCAGCGACGAGGTGATTCCGGACGTGGAAGTGCCCATCCAGCTCGCCGCCGCGCTCAACGACGCCTTCAACACGCAGACCATGGCGGCCTACATGAACCACCAGGGCGCGGTGCTGGCGTCCATCGCCGACGAGGACCGCGACATCAGCGACCAGCCCCAGGGCGCGGGCAACGGCAACGGCGGCGGCAACGTGGTCTACCGGCTCCGCGAGGGGATCGAGCGCTTCCTCATCACGGACATCAACAACCCCGGCGCCAGCGCGTCCGCCCAGAGCACGGTGTTCATCATGATGGACCAGCTCGGCACGGGCGCGGCCATCCAGAAGTTCAACCACCTTCCCGGCGGATGCAATGTGCTCTACATGGACGGGCACGTGGAGTTTGTCCGCTACATCGGCGGCGACGCCGGAGGCACCCCGCCCGTCACCTCGGCGGTCGCGGTGGTGACAGGGGCCCTCTCCGCCGGCGGATGACGCCCCGGCCTACTCCATCACCAGCCGCCAGCGGGTGGCCCAGAGGCAGGTGTCCTGGTCCGGCCCCGGATCCTGGTAGTACACCGTGAGGATCGTGCCGTCGTCGAGCTGGACCGACGCCGGGTAGCCCAGGTCGGTGTTCACCGCGTCGCACAGGGTGAGCTCATTCGCCGTGTCCCAGGTCGTGCCGCCGTCGGTGCTGACGCAGGCCCGCTCGCTGAAGGGGGCCTTGCGCCGCCCGTACACCACGACCAGCGGGCCGTCCCTCAGCGGCAGAAGGTGCGGGGGGTAGCCCCAGATGCCCGTGGAATGCGTGACGGTCCAGGTGCGGCCGCCGTCGCGGCTCTCGGACTGCCGCATGACGTGGTCCTCCTTGTCCTCCGGCTGGTAGCGGAACATCGCCACCAGCGTGCCGTCGGGCAGTTCGGCCACATGCGGCTCGTGGTAGTGCTTCTGCTGCTCCCCCGCCGGGATGGGCACGGTCCCGATCACCTGCCACGACCGCGCGTCGTCCACCGAGCTCTCGGCCACGAGGGCCATCTTGCCGCCGCCCACCTTGCCCACGCTGAGGAGGCGGCCGTCGCGCAGGACGATGGGCCCGTGGGGCGAGGTGCCCTGCATGCGGACCGGGTCCTCCCACGTGGCGCCGCCGTCGGCGGAGCGCCGGGTCCAGTAGCCCAGCCCGTCGCGGCGGAGTTCCGGCGTGACTTTCTCGGCGTGGCGCGCGTACTTCTCATCGCGCTCGAAGGCCAGCGAGGTGAACCACGTCAGCACCAGCGTGCCCTGGGCCGTCTCGACGATTCCCGTGTCCCGGTCGTCCAGCGGCGTGTTGTTAATGGTCACGGGCGCGCCCCAGGTCGCGCCGTTGTCCGTGCTGGTGATGATCTGGCTCTTGCCGAAGGGGCACACATGCTGGTCGCGGTCGCCGGAGAAGGCGGCCACCAGCCGCCCGTCCCCCGTGCGGCACACCGTCGGCCAGCCGATGTACCGGCCCTCCTGCGCGCAGATGACCTTTGTGTCCAGGATTTCGGCGCGCGGGGCGGCCGCAACCAGCGGTGCGGACAGGACGGCCAGGCAGGCGAGGAGGGGAACAAGGCGGCTCATGGCAGATCTCCCTTCAGGTTGCGGGTGCCGGGCACCCTCCGGCGACTATAGCCCCGGGAAAACGCGCGCCGCAAGATGCGGGGCAATCGCACCTAAAATCCGCGCGCCCTCTTCGATAAGATTCTGTTCATTGCCTCTTCCTAGTCCTCATTTAACGCTGAAAGCGTTGCCGAATATAGCCCAGGCCAGGCCGCCGCCCGAAGGGCCAGGCCTGCCCTGGGTTGCCCGGACAGAAAGAGGGGCGCGCGGTGCCAGGCTGGAGCCTGGCGGTCCCAGGGGCGTCTCGCCCCGGATTTCCCCCCGGCTTCCGGGTGCTGCTCGGTCCCCCTTGGCACGGCCCATGCTTTCTTGGTCCCATCACCAAGCGTCTGGGCTAGGCCATGAGGAGCGAAAAACAGCGCGGAAACACGGTTAAAACCCGGCCAAAGTGCCGGGTTGCGGGGGCGTTGTGTCCCTGCCGGCCTGCGTTGTGCCCGCTCCACCGAAGCCACCGGCGCGTACCCATCGGGAGAAACTCCTACGGTTCCGTAGGAAAACCACCAAGGAGCGGCGGCATGGATCGGTCAGTTTGGGCGCGGACAAAAGGTCTGGGATGGGCGGCGGCGGTTTTCACGGCCCTGGCGGGGGCGGGGTCGGCGGCGGCGGCGGACGGGGCGGTGTCCCCGGTGGACTCGGGGGACACGGCGTGGATGCTGACGTCCATGGCGCTGGTGCTGTTCATGACGCTGCCGGGGCTGGCGTTGTTCTACGGCGGCCTGGTGCGCACGAAGAACGTGCTGTCGGTGCTGATGCAGTGCCTGGTCATCACCTGCGTGGTCACGGTGATGTGGGCGGTGGCGGGGTACAGCCTGTCGTTCAGCACGGCGGGCATGGTGCCCGGCAAAATCACGCTGAACGCGTTCATCGGCGGGCTGGACCGGATGTTCTGCCTGGGGTTGACGCCGGACAGCGTCTACGGGGCGCAGACGATCCCGGAGCCGGTCTTCTTCTGCTACCAGCTCACCTTCGCCATCATCACGCCGGGCCTGATCATCGGCGCGTTTGCCGAGCGCATGAAGTTCTCGGCCATGCTGCTGTTCACCAGCCTGTGGACGCTGCTCTCCTATTTCCCCGTGGCCCACATGGTCTGGGGCGGCCCGGGCGCGTTTCTGGCGGACCGGGGGGTGCTGGACTTCGCGGGGGGGATCGTCGTCCACCTGAACGCGGGCATCGCGGCGCTGATGTGCGCGGTGATGCTGGGGAAACGGCAGGGCTATCCCGAGGTGCAGATGGCGCCCCACAGCCTGACGCTGGCCGTGGTCGGCACGTCCATGCTGTGGGTGGGCTGGTTCGGGTTCAATGCGGGCAGCGCGGTGGCGGCGAACGGCACGGCCGCCATGGCGATGATGGCGACGCACCTGGCGGCGGCGGCGGCGGCCTGCGTGTGGATGGGCATCGAGTGGGTGAAGTACGGCAAGCCCAGCGTGCTGGGCATCTGCACGGGCGCGGTGGCCGGGCTGGCCACGGTGACGCCCGCGTCGGGCTTTGTGGGCCCCGTGGGCGCGCTGGCCATCGGCGCCGCCGCGGGCGGCGTGTGCTTCGTCTGCGCCACGTCGGTCAAGCGGCACTTCGGCTACGACGACTCGCTGGACGCCTTCGGCGTGCACGGCGTCGGCGGCCTGCTGGGCACGGTGCTGACGGGCGTGTTCGCGGCGAAGGCGCTGGGCGGGTACAGCCCGAACGGGCTCGGCATCGGCGCGCAGGTCGGGGCGCAGCTCCTGGGCATCCTGGTCACGCTGGCGTGGTCGGGCGTGGTGTCGGTGGTCCTGCTGAAGGTGCTGGACGCGGCGGTGGGCCTGCGTGTGACGCCGCAGGAGGAGATGGACGGCCTGGACATCACGCAGCACAACGAGCAGGGGTACAACTACTGAGCCGCGCGGGCGCGCGGGGGGTCACCCAAGCGCGGGGCCCGGGTCGAGACAGCGCTCCTTCATGCGCTCCATGAAGGGGAGCACGTGCTCCAGGTCCATCACGCGGTGGTCGAACACGATGGTCAGCGGCAGGATGCTGCGCGCGGCGATCCGCTCCTCTTCGCCGTCCCGGACCACCACGGCCCGCCGCACGACGGAGCCGAGGGCGATGGCCGTGGTCTGCGGCTGGATGATGACGAGCATCGGCACGGCGAAATACTGGCCGCGCGGCGCGGTGCTGCCCACGTTGGAGACGAGCACCGTGGCGCTCAGGAGGTTCTCCGGCGTGACGCGCTTTTCCGGCGGCGTCTCGCGCCAGCGGCGGCGCGCCTCCGCGGACACCCGGGGCAGCCGCCCCGGCCCCAGAAAGTTGGCCCACAGGCGCCAGAGAACGCGCGGGTCCAGATGAAACAGGCGGCGGAGGGTGTCGCGCACCCCCGCCTCGCGCAGGAGCAGGTCCACATCCGTGTTCGCCGCGCGCGCCCGGAGGTCCTCCATGCCCGCGCACACGTCCCGAAGCGGCAGCGCCGCCACATCCTTCAGGACCGGCGTGATCATGCGGCTGTCGGTGGACCGGAAGGGGATGGCGATGTTCACCTCCTCGAAGCAGGTGACCTTTCCCACGGCGGACTGGGGGCCGTAGCTGACGTGGGCGTTCATCTCGGGCGCGGCGCGCAGCGCGTCCGCCACCAGCTTGAGCAGGACGGCGTTCATGGTGACCCGGACGCCCCCGAAGGCCGGGTCCGTCTTCGCCGCGCGCACCCAGTCCAGCACGGCGTCCACCTCCAGCTCCAGCAGGAGCGAGACGTGGGGCGCCTCCAGCCAGCCCTCGCGCGTCTTGTTCGCCACGACACGCCGCTGGATGTCGAAATACTCGGTGGTCGTCTTCCTGGACGGGGTGAACTGCATGGTGCTCTCCTTGGCCGGCCGCGGGATTATACCGCATCCGGAGGCCGCTTCTGGTATATAATAAGCCCCGCGGACCGCCCGCGCGGGGCGGGTGGAAGGATTTGAAACAGTGCTGTTCAGAAGGGCCAAGAAAACGCCGCCGCCGAGCGTGCGTGACCGGATCTCATCGGAACCGAAGTTCCGCGTGCATGATCTGGACGCCTCGTCCGCCGCCTTCGCGAAGGACGGCGGCGCCGTGCTCACCGTCACCTTCGAGATGATGAAGAAGGGCACCTTCATCAACCGCCGGGGGCGCGATGTCCGCCAGATCGTGGTCATTGTGGACAACTCGGCCAAGGTCGTCAACAGCGGCGACGAGGTGAATTACGAAACCTACCGCGCCCTGGTCAAGGCGAACGTCATTGACCCGGTGCCCGGCCTCGAGCAGGACGCCTGAGGCCGCGTTCCGGCGGCACGGACCGCGGGCGCGCGGAAACCCCTAGGAGCGGCATTATGGCAATCGCGGCCTGGCTGTGCGCGGCGGGCGTGTGGACGGTGACCGGGGCGGCGGACCCCGGCCTGCTGGCGGGCGCGGCCCGCGCCAGCATCACCCCGCTGGAGGCAAACCTGCCCACCCAGCTCGGCGGCTACGGCGACCGCGCCGGAAAGCCCGCCGAGGGCGTGCATGACACCCTGTGGGCCAAGGCCCTCGTCTTCGACTTTGGCGGGGAAACCTCCGCCGTCCTCACCCTCGACGTGTGCCACGCGCCTTGGTGCGTCCTGGAGGAGGCGGTGGCCAAGGCCGCCGTCCCGGGACTGGCGCCGGACCGGGTGCTGATGGCGTCCAGCCACACCCACGCCGGGCTCGAGGGCATGATGCTTGACCGGCGCAACATCGCGGGCAACCCCCACATCGGCGTCTTCAATGAAGCCGTTCTGGATTTCGTGACGGACCGGATCGCCGGGGCGCTGAAAGAGGCCGCCGCCGACCTCCAGCCCGTGACGGCGGGCGCCGCCGCGGAGGCCCTGCCCGGCATGAACCGCAACCGGCGCGACGACGCCCTGCCCGCAGACACCGACATGACCGTGCTGCGCTTTGACCGCGCCGGGAAGCCCTGGGCCGTCCTCGTGAACTACACGGCCCACGGCACCATCATGACCCCGGAGATCATGCTCGCCTCGGGCGGCTGGGCCGGCGTCATGCAGCGCGCCGTCGAGGAGATGATGCCCGGCGTCCTCTGCCTCTA
>ERZ795031.5077-NODE-5077-length-10716-cov-17.594879_pt1 | contig 10716 bp, 6 predicted proteins | sample MGYA00375123_ERZ795031 | MGnify/ENA primary metagenome ERZ795031 (study PRJEB30166, sample SAMN05720159) | activated sludge metagenome | isolation source: anaerobic digester from wastewater treatment plant | place: USA | collected 2015-04-21 ... | reverse complement strand
GGGGTATTTATGATTATAAAGTTTAAATGGAAATCATTATTGATATTTATTGCTATCATGTTAATTGTATCTGCAGTATACTTGTTTATTAATCGAGCTCAGTCTGTTTCTGCAGATGAAGAAAAAAGCTTCATTAAGTGGGTGGATTTCAGAGTTTCTTATGACGCCATGGATAGGGCTTTGAGGGCTGATATTAACAGCATTGACGAAGAGGTTAAACTGGACTGGATTGAAATATTGGCTTATCTTGGAACCAGATACGGGGGTGATTTCTTTTCCAGGTATAAGGCTAAAGACATGGATAATTTAATAAACAGATTGAAAAGCGGTGAAAGCATAGAAAGTATGACCAAGGACCTAGCTCATTATAATTACTACTACGAGGCATACAAGGCTGTGCTGGAAGGGTTTGTGGGACCCTATGAAATACAGGTGAAAGATGAAAACACCGGCGAAAAAGTCTGGGTTAAAAAGTATGGATTAAAAGCATTTTCTCCCATAGGTGGAGGCTACCATTACGGACATTATGATGACTTTGGAAACTCTCGAAACTACGGCTTCAGGAGAGTTCATTTGGGAAATGACCTGGTGGGTTCAATAGGAACTCCGGTTATTGCTGTTGAATCAGGACGAATCGAAGCATTAGGCTGGAATCAGTACGGCGGATGGCGGATGGGAATACGCAGCTTGGACAACAAAAGATATTATTATTATGCCCACTTGAGAAAGGATCATCCTTATGTCAAAACTCTCAAGGAAGGAGATATTGTGTTAGCAGGAGATGTAATCGGATATTTAGGGATGACCGGATATTCACGAAAGGAAAATGTCAACAACATAAGAACTCCCCACCTTCATTTTGGAATGCAGCTGGTTTTTGATGAGTCTCAAAAGGAAGCACTGGCAGAAATATGGATTGATGTATACAGAATTGTGAAGCTTCTTAACAGAAACAGATCACCGGTTGCGTATAATAAGGAAACAAGAGAATTTGACAGAATTTACGACATAAGATTTCACAATATCGAAAGAGGAAAATGGAAGGGGGACACACACAACGAATTATAGGGATACAACTCTGTTGTCAGATACCCCCTGCGGGGTAGTCAATGGAGGAATGTCCATAAATTAAACCCTTTGAGTACATTCCAAAAAAAACATGGGGACACTCCTTTAATAAAGGAATGTCCCCATGCATTAGATTTCGCAGTTTTACAAGGGCTGTGCCCTTAACGGACATATATATTTACAATGTTGGCCATCATAACCGCAGCTTCTGCCCTGGTTAAGCATTCATCAGGACAAAAGGCTTTTATGTGCTTGCCGGATACTACTCCGTTTGCATATGCCGTTTTAACTGCTTGAATTTCTTCTTCTGTAAGATTTTTCAAGTCTGAAAATATCAAATTTATATCTATTTCATCAAATTTATGGCTGCTGACTAATATATCCTCTATCAATAAAACAGCCGTTTTTCGATTCAACATTTCCAGAGGATGTACAGCTACCAGTAGTCCCCTCTCATAAATGTCTTTTACATAATTTAGCGCCCATGGATGTACATTGGTATAATCATAAAAGAGAAGATTGTTTTCTGTGCGTATTCTGCTTTGCTGATTAGCATTTTCAATATAATTTAGCGTTCTGCTTAAGAAAATACAGAATTCTTCCATAGTTACAGGTGTATCCGGATTGTACAGGGCTGCCTTGCTTACTATTTCCTTGCCGTACATGTCCATAATAATTTTTCTAGCCCAGTGAAATGATATATCCTCATAGATGTATCTGCCATATTGTGTATCTCCCGTGCGAACAAGCCAGTTTCTTTCTATCCAGCCTTCTTTTGTTTCATCTATGTATACTTTATACCAATAGTATCCGTTCTTTAATACCGGACCTTCGGTAATAGTTCCCAGCTGGTTAACACTGAGCTGGTGGACATAATTTCCCGCAGGTGCATCCCTCAGATAATAAGCCCCCCTAATCCCGTCTGTCCTTACATAATCATCTTTTTCATAAAGTATAATGCCGCCGCTGGAGCAAGATACAGGCGTAGGAACCGTCAGAGACCTGGATGGTTTTGAATCTCTGGGAAGATATGAAAAATCAATATTGCTTATTTTTTTTCCATATTCCTTTTCAATTACATCGTAAACAAGCTGCTGATATGTGTATTTCTTGGCATAGGGTGAAACAGGATTGTTGCTTTGAGCCCAGCCGTTATATGCCCACAAGGCAAAATACCAGTTTTCCAAAACATCGGGATCCATATTGCCTACACTTGAAACTTGTTTGTATGAACTCATGCTCCATTTGTTAAGAAGTACATCCGCACCTGCTTCAATATTGTACAATATATCATACTTAAGCCTGTAGTTGTCGTAGCCTCCGTATATATTGTTTATCTGCATGAGACCGATACTGGTACCGCATATCTTGGGACTGCCGTCACTGTTGAAATGCTTATATACGGACTCGACTCTTGCTATCCCCTTTAACAGTATTGCAGGTACACCTCTTTTAAGGGCAACCTCGTCAATCATTGCCTCGATTTCTTTTCTTGGCGGATTGACCCCTGCATACACTGTTGTATTAAATATGGATAATAATATTATAATCAATATAATTCTACGATTTATGGTTTTCAATATTAACACCTCTCTGTTGAAATTACTAATAACTTCTTGTTTGATAATGTAAATATTCCCATTTTATTGAAAATTATACCTTTATTTTTACAATAGCATTGGTGAATACTCTTAAAGTCAAAAAACAAGAAGGGACAGCACTCCTTTTCAGAAGTACCATCCCCATCAGATTGCGAAGTTATGCGGGTTAGGGAAAGAAAAATAGGGTTAGGGCATCAGTTTTTCAGAAACTTTATCCATTATTACTGCAGCTTCCGCTCTGGTTAAATATGAGTCAGGGCAGAAACCGGATGAGGTCTTGCCTGTCATTATGCTGTTGGTGTAGACTGTTTTAACAGCAGCAATTTCCTCTTCACTTAAACTGTTTATATCAGTAAATATCGTTTCCATATCCAAGGAAGAAAACTCTTCTTTTATTTCAAATAAACAATTAATAATTAAAGCTGCTTCTTTTCGGCTCAGGCTTTCCAAGGGAGCAAGCAAATCTTCTTCTTCAACCAATCCCAGATTATAAACATCCGCTATATATTCAAGAGCCCATGGGTTAATACTTTCTACAACTGTCGTCAAAACAGGTGCTGCCCCTTGGGTAACTATTTCAGATTCCAATGACTTATCATTTTCCATTGAGGACTTGTAATCTTCATTGGAGGGTTCTTCGTCTTTCGTGGACATAAGTTCTTCTGATCCGGCATTTTCGTATTGGGCATAATCTAGCGTCTTGCTTAATAGAATTAAGAACTCTTCTTTGGAAATAAAATTATCGGGATTGAAGTATTGTGCTTCACTGACAATATCCTTGCCGTAAAGCTCCATTATTATCTTTCTTGCCCAGTGGAAGGATATATCCTCGAATACATATCTCCCATACTCAATATCACCGGTTCGAAGAAGGAAGTTTCTTTCTATCCAGCCTGCAGTATTTTCATCTATATATACTTTGTACCAATAGTATCCGTTTTGCAATACAGGTCCTTCATCAATAACAGCTAACTGATTTAAGGAAATATCATGTATATATCTTCCGGCGGGACCGTCCCTCAGATAAAACTTTTCTCTCATACCGTCAGTTCTTACATAATCACCCTTATCATAAAAAATTATGTCACCGCCATTGGTGTACATGGGTGTAGGCACAACCAGGGATCTGCTTGGTTTCCCCGTTGAAGGAAGAAGTGAAAAATCAATATTGTGTACTTTCCCGTCATATTCCTTTTCTATAACATCATAAATCAGCTGCTGATAGGTATATTTTTTTGCATAGGATGAAATTGTGTTGGGGTTGTTGCTGCTGGCCCATCCATTGTAAGCCCATAGGGCAAAGTACCAGTTTTCCAGAACGTTTGGGTCCATATTTCCAACACTTGGAACAATATTGTATGAACTCATGCTCCATTTACTCAGAAGAACATCCGCCCCTGCTTCAATGTTGTACATTATGTCATATTTAAGCTTATCTGTGTCATAACCGCCGTTTCTATTGTTAATCTGCATGAGGCCGATGCTTGTACCTGTTATTTTAGGACTGCCGTCTTGGTTGTAATGCTCATAACAAGATTCAACCCTTGCTATTGCTTTCAAAAGAATGGATGGGATTGCCCTTTTTTCGGCGACCCTCTCAATCATAAACTCTAATTCTTCCCTGGATGGATTAACTCCTGCATATGCAAACGTATTCAATGCCAATACAAAAGTGAATATTATTAAAATAACTTTTCGGGCAGTGCTCTTAAATATTTTCATATTTGCCTTCTCCCTGATTAGATTTTAATTCTAGCCGATATTTATCTGTATACGGTCAATTATATTTAATATCTCGCTTTTTGCTTTTTCCAATGCTTCTTTTGATTTTTCGCGGCTTTTTCCGTTAATTGAAAAATACACCTTCAGCTTGGGTTCTGTTCCCGAAGGTCTCAATACAAGCCAGGACCCGTCTTCAAAACAAAACTTCAAAACATCCGACTTTGGATAATTTAATTTTACCGTAGTCCCTTTAATAAGGTCCAGTGAAATACTCATTTTATAATCATTAATCGCTGGAATTTTTTTGCCTGCCAGTGAATATAGTTTGTTTTCTCTGAAATATTCCATAATTGCTTTCATTTTGCTTTGTCCCGCAAGGCCTGAAAAGCTTAATGAAATAGTTTCTTCTATATAATAACCGTGCTCTTCATATATTTCATCTAAAACATCGATTAATGTCTTTCCCAGCTTCTTATAATATGCAGCCATTTCACAAATGAGCATGGAAGCAATCACTGCATCCTTATCTCTTACAAAGGTTCCTGCCAGATAGCCGTAGCTTTCCTCATAACCGAAGAGGAAATTATGTTCTTTTGTTTCTTTAAACTTCTGTATCAATTCAGCAATATATTTAAAACCTGTCAAAGTGTCAAATACAGTAACATTATATTTACCTGCAATGCAGTTTGCAACTTCGCTGGTTACAACAGTTTTAACAATTGCCGGAGATTCGGGAGTCCTTCCCTGTTCATTCAGAGATTCAAGCAGGTAATTCAAAAGCAGCGCACCTGTTTGATTCCCGTTTAAAGGAACATATTCTCCTTTGTGCTTTACCACTGCTCCAACCCGGTCGCAGTCGGGGTCGGTGCCTATAATTATATGGCCGTCTATTTCTCCTGCTTTCTTTATTGCCAGTTCAAAGGAGCTTATATCCTCCGGATTTGGTGATTTGACAGTTGAAAACTGAGAATCCGGTTTTTCCTGGTCTTCAACAACAAATACATTTCTGTATCCCATTTCATCCAGTACTCTCCTTACCGGCTTGTTGCCTGTCCCATGCAGGGGAGTGTAAATAATTTTTATATCCTTGTCAATATCATCTCTTAAGCTTAAACTCTTTATTTCATTTATGTAAGATGTATCCACATCATTTCCTGCCATTTGAATCATTGCATTACCTTTAAAAACTGATAATTTTATGTCTGCCAGTTTAACCTTGTTAATTTTTTCAATGATTGTGTCAGCATCCTGTACAACCTGGCCTCCAAATTCATCGTATACCTTGTAACCGTTGTATTCCGGAGGATTATGGCTTGCAGTTACCACGACCCCCGCCTTGCAGTTAAAATGCCTCACTGCATAGGATAATTCGGGTGTAGGCCTTAAATCATCGAAAAGATAAACCTTTATATTGTTTGCTGCAAACACGCATGCTGTTTTTTCCGCAAATTCCCTTGACATATTTCTTGAGTCATATGCAATTGCAGCTGAAATTTCTCCATTTTTGTGCTTCTCAATTAAGTAATCTGCTATCCCCTGGGTTGCCTTTGCAACGGTAACCAGATTCATTCTATTGGTGCCTGCACCAATTTTCCCCCTCATGCCTCCGGTACCGAACTCCAGTTCCCTGTAGAACCTGTCTTCAATTTCGTTATCAAGCTTTTCAATTTCCTTTAACTCTTTTTTTAATTCATCATCTACGTATGGACTGTTTAGCCATATTTTAAATTTTTCATTGTGCATGTCCCCACCCCTTATTCTAAATTTATTGATTTCAAATATTTTTTAAAATCTTCTCTCAGCTCATCACTTTTAAGAGCGTAGTCAACAGTTGCTTCAAGAAAGCCGATCTTGCTCCCCACGTCATATCTTCTTCCTTGAAATATGTAGGCATACATTTCTTCAGTAGTGCAAAGTTCCCTCAACCCGTCCGTAAGCTGAATTTCTCCTCCTATGCCCGGCTTTGTATTTTCAAGTATATGAAATATCTTAGGAGTTATTATATACCTTCCCAGGATTGCTATATTTGTAGGTGCACTTTCCTTGTGAGGTTTTTCAACTAAATCATTCACCGTATATATTCTGTCATTAATTCTCTCACCTGACACTATGCCGTATTTATGCACCTGGTCCCATTCTACCGGCTGGACTCCAAGAATTGTTGACTTGTATTCTTCAAAAACTTCCAGCATTTGTTTAAGACAGGGTTTTTCTGAATCCACAACATCATCCCCTAAGAGGACTGCAAAAGGCTCATCTCCCACAAAGGCCCTGGCGCAATATATTGCATGTCCCAGTCCCAAAGGGTCTTTTTGTCTTACTGTGTGAATATTTATCATTCTGGAAATTCCTTTGATTTCTTCAAGAAGCTCTTCCTTATTGGCATCCTTTAAGATATATTCTAGCTCTACTGCCCTGTCGAAATGCTCTTCGACTGAACTTTTGTTTCTTGCGGTAATGATCAATACATCTTCAATTCCGGAAGCAGCAATTTCCTCTACTATGTACTGTATTGTGGGCTTATCCACAATGGGCAGCATTTCCTTTGGAATTGCTTTAGTTGCAGGCAAGAATCTGGTACCAAGCCCTGCTGCAGGTATAACTGCCTTTCTAACCTTCATAGCAAACCTCTATTTTCACTTTCTAATTAATCTGATTAATCGCAGCCTTAGTGCCGTCCTTAAAACCGGCGAAGAATCTATCCTACGTTGTAATTTGTTTTAATATGTTCAGAAATTAAAGCATCCTTTAGAACATCCATATGCTCCAGGGACTGCCCTGTTCCCTTGGCAACGCAGGATACGGCGTCTTCGGCTATGGTTACCTTCAAGCCGGTTCTCTTTTCGAGCAGTTTATCCATTCCGTGAATGAGACATCCTCCGCCTGTCATGACAATGCCTTTCTCGCTTATATCGGCAGCCAGCTCCGGCGGGGTTTTTTCAAGGACTGAATGGACTGCATCGGCTATTGTAGTTATTGTTTCTTCCATAGCTTCCAGCGAATCTGAAGATGAAATAGTCAGATTTACCGGCAGACCTGTTACCAGGTTTCTTCCCCTTACTTCCATTAATCTTTCTTCTTCTATGGGAAATGCTGTTCCTATTTTTATTTTAAGCTCTTCTGCACTTCTTAAGCCAATCATAACATTATATTTCTTTCTGACATGCCTTACAATTGCATCGTCACACTTATCCCCAGCAACCTTGATAGACCTGCTTACAACTATTCCTCCCAATGATATAACAGCAATATCCGTTGTACCTCCGCCCATGTCAATAACCATATGCCCTGAAGGTTTTGTTATATCTAGTCCTGCCCCTATGGCAGCGGCAACAGGCTCCTCAATCAGGTATGTCTTTTTTGCCCCTGCGTTGTTGCTTGCTTCAAGAACCGCTCTTTTTTCAACCTCTGTCACACCGCTTGGCACACAGATAATAACCCTGGGCTTAACCAGTGAATTGCCAACCGCTTTTTTTATAAAATATTTCAACATTTTCTCCGTAATGTCAAAATCTGATATAACTCCATCTCTTAAGGGCCTTATGGCTACGATATTTCCGGGTGTACGTCCAAGCATTTTCCTTGCTTCTTCTCCCACCTCAAGAATTTTGTTCGTATTAATGTCAATTGCCACAACAGACGGCTCATTAATTACTATTCCCTTGCCTTTAATATAAACCAATACGCTGGCTGTTCCCAGGTCAATGCCGATATCCATTCTCAGAGACATTTTATCCTCCATGTTACTTTCTTCTTAGTATGCTTAACTGTAAAACATTTAATGATAAAAATTATAACATACAACGATATTAAATACAATTTATCTTATTTTTTAAGCAGCTTTTCGATTTTTTGAACCGGATCCAATAATTCGCTTAAAGAATTGTCATAATTTAATGTATCTATAATATTTGCAATATACTTTGACATATCCACCTCAGCGTACCAGGGCTTATCGAACAGCTCCGGTTTTCTGTAAATCATATTTGTGGTAAACACCTTTGATAATATGCCGTCCCGGTATGCCTCGTCGAATTTGGAAATTCCTTCAGTAAACAATCCGAATGTGGCAAATGCATATACATTCCTTGCGCTTCTTTCTTTTAACTTGCCTGCAACATCAATCAACGAATCTCCTGAAGCAATCATGTCATCTACAATAATAACATCCTTCCCTTCCAGGTTTCCTCCCAGGAATTCATGACTTAACACGGGATTCTTACCATTAACTACTACGGTATAATCTCTTCTCTTATAGAACATTCCTAAATCCAGCTCCATAACCGATGAATAATAAATACATCTTGTCATTGCACCTTCATCGGGAGAAATTATCATCATATGATCCCTGTCAATTATAGCTTCAGGGACTGTTCTTACAAATGCCTTTATCATTTGATAGTAGGGGTGAAAATCCTCAAACCCGTGAAGAGGAATTGCATTTTGAACTCTGGGGTCGTGTATATCGAAGGAAATTATATTTTCAACCCCCATATTGACAAGCTCCTGTAATGCCAGGGCGCAGTCCAGGGACTCCCTTGCAGCTCTTTTATGCTGTCTGCCTTCATATAGCATTGGCATTATAACTGTTATTCGCTTTGCCTTGCCGTTCAATGCCGCAATTATTCTTTTCAGATCCTGATAATGGTCGTCAGGGCTCATGGGTACTTCTGTGCCATACATATTAAAATTAACTCCGTAATTAAAAACATCTGATATTATAAATATATCATGTCCTCTTACAGTTTCGTATAAAACTCCCTTCGCTTCACCGGTGCCAAATCTTGGACAGGCAGCTTTTAAAAGAAATGTACCTATGGGACCTGAACCATTTGAATATATAACACCATTGGCATCCTGCCTCCAGTCCTTTAGGTAGTAGTCTATCCTTGAGGCTATGTCTTCGCAGCCTTTCATTGCAATAATGGATAGTCTCCCGAACGGGCTGGGTTCTTCGAACGTGAAATCATTTATGTTCATTTTCTCCTCCTGTTAACCTTATCATGTTACATTTTATCAAAAAAATATTAATTGTCAAAAGATTATGGTTCTCTTTTTATTAAATTATCTTAACAATAAAAAATTCATAGTCAGCCTATCCTGTGTGTTCTAGGATTCTGCCGACTATGAATTCTTGCAATGCACCTAAAAATACATTTTAGCAATTGTCTCTGACAAGACTTCATATGTAAATGGTTTTTCAATAATAGTAAGCCCTCTTCTCATTAATTCTTCGTATTCTGCCTGTTGGACAAAACCGGTTATAAAAATCGCTGCTGCCTCTTCATTGATAAGAAGAATTTTTTCATATAGTTCTCTGCCGTTGAGTTCAGGCATCATTATATCCAATACACAAAAAGATATTTTTTTATATTCATCTTCATAATATTTCAATGCCTCAAGAGGAGAATTGAATTTTACCACGTCATAACCTAAATCCTCCAGCATTTCGGCTTCAATATCCAAAACATTTATATCATCATCAACCAGCATTACGATATTATTATCTTTATCTTCTATTTTCTTTTTTTCATATGCTTCCGTTTTTTCCAGTGCCGGTATAAAAATTTCAAACCTTGTCCCATAGCCTGGACTGCTTGTAACATTGATATAACCGTTATGGGATTTCACAGTCCCGAACACTACAGACAACCCTAGCCCGGTTCCGTTTGATTTATTTTTTGTGGAGAAATATGGTTCAAATATTTTCTGCAGTATATCTTCGTCTATGCCTGAACCATTATCCTCTATATAAATTTTAATATATCTGCCCGGCTGAATTATTTCACCATGACTTAAAGCCATTTCAGAAAGAATTACTGTATCCGTTGTTCCTATTTTAATTATGCCGTAATCTTTAATTGCATCTTTTGAATTTAATATCATATTTACTATCATGCTTTCAAGCTGGCACTCATCCCCTAGTATAACTTCATCATTTGCTTCATAGCTGTATATCAAATCGATTTCTTTTGATAGAATAAATTCCATCATTTTGTAAGTGTTATCCATTATGTTTTTTAAGTTTACAGGTTTATTTGTACTGCTTTTTTTCTTGGAAAACATAAGAATTTTTTTTGTAAGATCTGCTGCACTTTGCGAAATATGGATTATTCTTTCGGCATAATCATAAATTCTATTCAAATCATCTGTTTTCTGTATCATTGTAGCATTGCCGATTATACTCATCAGCTGATTGTTGTAATCATGAGCTACTCCTCCCGCAAGCTGACCAAGGGCAGCCATCTTTTCATTTTGTCTTTCAGCTATTATTTTCAATTCCTCCCTTCCAACTTCTTCGTTTGAAGCATTGTATTTCATATCT
>ERZ795031.5073-NODE-5073-length-10719-cov-6.764722_pt1 | contig 10719 bp, 7 predicted proteins | sample MGYA00375123_ERZ795031 | MGnify/ENA primary metagenome ERZ795031 (study PRJEB30166, sample SAMN05720159) | activated sludge metagenome | isolation source: anaerobic digester from wastewater treatment plant | place: USA | collected 2015-04-21 ... | reverse complement strand
CCGCCGGGGGGGCCGCCGGGGGGGCCGAAGGCGTCTCCGCCGGGGCGGCCGCCTTCGCGGTGCGTTTGACGTCGTCCTCGCTGCGCTGCACCCAGGTGACCGCCGGCACGTCCGGCAGGGCGAACTCGAGCAGGGTCCAAAGGGCGAGCACCGTGGGGTGGTCGTGGGACGGTCCGGTGTCGGGCTTGTAGCCCCAGCCGCCGTCGGGCCGCTGCGCGGCGGCGACGGCGTCAATCCACTCCTGCTTGACCATGGACCGGAAACCCATGTACTGCAGGAAGGCCATGGACTCGTAGCTGATGTCCTTGTCCGGGCCGTTGCGGGTGATGATCTCCACCATGGCGTTTGCGAACTCGGGGCGCAGCCCCTTGCTGCCCTCGTATGTCCAGGCCACGTTGTTTTCCGTCATCCAGTGAAAGGCCAGGGCGTGGTGCGTCACCGCGTAGTCAAAGATTCCCCCCTTTCCCCGGTTGTCCATCAGCTCGGCGCGCAGACGGGTTACAAAGTCGGGGGGCGGCGGAAACCGGTCGCTGTACAGGCCGACCTCCATGGCTTTCACGAAGTCCCGGGGGGTTTGCGCCGCGTCGCCGGGGTCATGCTGGTGGAAGGGTGTCGCCAGACGCCCGAACTGGGCAATGTCTTGTGTGTTCATCCAGGGCTGGTCTTCCGGCACGTACATGCTCGATATCCTGTAGCGTGTGTGCAGGCCGAACTTGCGCTGGAGATAGTCGAGCACCGTCAGCTGCATCCAGCGGTCCGGGTCGTTGTTCAGCAGCATGTACCACAGCGCCAGGTCTATGTTCTTCGCGTAGGGGCTCGCCTCGTAGGGGCGGGGGTCGCCCGGCCAGGGCCACTCCCCGTCCTTGGGCGCGGAAACGGGGCTGCTGCCGGACCGCGGCACCATCGGAGGCGCGCTGTCCGCCGCGGCCGCGACAAAAAGCGGGAAAAGAACCGCGGCGGCCGCAAAGGCCGCCAGAACACGTGTGCGCATGCTGCATGCTCCTCTTGGTTTTGCCCGCGGGGGCGCCTGCCCCACAGTATACACCGCCGCGCGCGGCGATGAAACCCCGCTGGCGCGGCCGGCCCGGGGGCCGGTATAGTAACGCCCGGAGTCCCCCGAATGCGTACAGACCGGAAAAAGGACCCGTCGCTGGCCCTCTCCCTGCTGCCCTGCCTCGCCCTCATGGGGGGACTGTCGGTGAATGTGGCGCTCTTCGGCGACGGCGCGTCGGCCGGGCCCAACCAGATCACCCTGCTGCTCTCCGCCGTCTTCGCCGCCGTCCTCGCCAAAGTCTTCCTGGGCCGCTCCTACCGCGACCTGGAGCTGCGGGCCATCCAGTCCATCGTCCTCGCCATGGAGGCCGTCCTCATCCTGCTCATCGTCGGGTGCGTCATCGGCCTGTGGATCCTCTCCGGCGTCGTGCCCACCATGATCGCCCTCGGCGTGCGCTTGATCCATCCCGCCGTGTTCCTGCCCGCCGCCTGCCTCGTGTGCGGCGTTGTGTCGCTGGCCGTCGGCAGCAGCTGGTCCACCATGGGCACCGTCGGCGTCGCCCTCATCGGCGTCGGCCGCGCCCTCGGCTTCCCCGACCCCCTGGTGGCGGGCGCCGTCATCTCCGGCGCGTACTTCGGCGACAAGCTGTCCCCCCTCTCCGACACCACCAACCTGGCCCCGGCCGCCGCAGGCAGCACGCTCTTCGAGCACATCCGCCACATGCTGTACACGACCCTTCCGGCGGGCGCGCTGGCGCTGGCGGGCTTCGCCGTCGTGGGGCTGGGCCGCGGCGGCGACGGCTTCGACCCCGCGCTGGTCGCCCGGACAGTGGACGGGCTGTCCGGGGTGTTCTTCCTGCACTGGGGGCTGCTGGCGGTGCCGCTGCTGGTGATCCTGCTGGCGGCGCGGCGGGTGCCCGCCATTCCCGCGCTGGTGGTCGGCGCGCTGCTGGGCGCGGGGGCGGCCCTGGTCTTCCAGCCGGGGCTCTTCCCTGAGGGGGGCGCGGGCGGACGCTACATGCACCTGCTCACCGTCGCCTACGAGGGATTCACCCTCAACAGCGGCGACGCCGCGCTCGACCAGCTCCTCTCGCGCGGCGGCATGACCCGCATGTACGCCACCGTCTCGCTCATCCTCATGGCCATGCTCTTTGGCGGCGTCATGGAGGCCGCGGGCATGCTGCCCCGCCTCGCCCGGGCCGTCCTCGCCGGCGTGCGCGGCGCGCGCACCCTCATCCCCGCCACCCAGGCCACCTGCGTGCTCTTCAACCTCTTCGCCGCCGACCAGTACCTCGCCATTGTCGTGCCGGGGCGCATGTTCCGCGCCGCCTACGCCGAAATGGGCCTCGCCCCCAAGAACCTCTCCCGCGCCCTCGAGGATTCCGGCACCATGACCTCCGTGCTCGTCCCCTGGAACACCTGCGGCGCCTTCGCCGCCGCCGCGCTGTCCGTGCCCACCCTCAGCTACCTGCCCTGGTGCTTCCTGAACCTGCTCTCCCCCGCGGTGGGCATCGCCATGGCCGCCCTAGGCCTCGCCCTCGCCAAGGCGGAACCCGAAAAGGAAGCGCCCGCCGAAGGGGAAAGCGCGGACCCGTCGGACAAGTCAGACCCCTCCGACTGATCGGTCCGATCCGACCGATCGGTCCGATTTTCCTTCTCCTTCGCCTTTTCCGCCCCCCGTCACACCTCCAGCGTGCCGCTTTCGATGTCGGCGATGAGACTGCGGATCAGGTCCTGGCTCTCTTTCGGGAACCCCCACTGCGCGATTTCGCGGTCGCTCAGGAGGTTCTGGAGCTGCGGCAGGACGAGCATGTCCCTGGCGAACTCGCTGGGCAGCGACCGGGCGACGAAGCTCTCCTCGTCGAAGGTGTCGAAGAAGCTCTTGAGGCCGCGCTCGGCGCTGCCGCCGACGGCGCCGAAGTCCTGCCCGTAGATGTGGAGCGAGCAGCTGTAGTCGGCGTAGCTGCCCACGCGCACGGTTCGGCCCGTCTTCTCCGCGATCTGGCGGGCGAGCACCTGCTGGAGGAACGTGAGCGCCACAATGTTGTCCCCCCACGCCTTGTACAGGTCGCGGGAGCGCCACATCGTGTTCATGTTCAGCACCAGCGTGCCGTCCGCGTCCTCGGGGCAGCGCAGCTGCACCTCGCGCAGGCAGGGGATGTCCTCCCTCAGATACGGGTCCAGGTTGGGCACCGACGTCGTGGCGACGGCGCGGCGGCTGTGCGGCGTGGCGCAGACGCGCTCCACCGCCAGGGCCATCTGGTCCACCACCGACCCGCCCGCGTCCGGGTGGGCGAAAAGGCGCTGGTGGTAGGTGTAGGGCCACTCATGGGCCTCCAGCTCGCCGTGGACCGCCCCCTGCAGTTTGTCGAACGGCACCACCCGGTAGTCCTTCACCCCCATGATCTCGGCGATGTACGTGCCGATCTCGCAGAAGGAAATCGGGGGAAAGCGCGGCTGCGCGAAGGGGTCCGTGATCTCCACCAGCACCCGCGCGTCCCGGCTCGGCGGGTCAATGAAGGCCCCCGCCGCGTTCTTCCGGTCATACTCCGTCCGCATCGAATACCCATGCTCCCACACCGCCTTGATCGCCCGGTAATACGCCCGCGGGATCGAGTCCCCCACCACATGAAGGGTCGGTATCCGCCCCAGGTCCGTGTTGCAGTCGCCCATCCCTGTGTCTCCCTGTTCGTTGAGGTTCCACACCAACGCCCCCGGAGGGGGCGGGTCATTATGGCATAGCGGACGCCGCCTCCAGAAAGGCGTCAATGTTCTCCGAAGAAACACCTGGGGGCATGCCGCCGCCGCAGGAGAGGATGACCCGGTTCATGTCTTTGGTGTCGGCGCGGAGGGCGGTTACGGCGGCGGCGACTTCCTCCGGGGTGCCCTGGGCGAGGATGTCGCGCGGGGGGATGTTGCCGAGGAGGGTGACGCGGTCGCCGGCGAGGCGGCGCATTTCCGCGATGGGGTGCTCGTGGCTGAAGTTGAAGAGGTTGACGCCGACGGCCTCCAGGTGGGGCGCGCAGACGAGGCCGTGCGCGTCGTTGTGGAAGAAGCGGACGGGCACGTCGAGGGCGGCGAAGAGCCGGGTCAGATAGGGGTTGGCGAACTCCACGCAGTCTTCGGGGCCGCAGAAGCCGACGAGGTCGTCGAGGACGAGGACGCCGCCGATGTCCGGGAAGGCGACCTTCTGCGCCTGCACCCAGCCGCAAAGGAAGTCCGTGACGCGGTCGAGCAGGGCGTGGGTCTTGTCGGGCTCGATTTTCATGCCCAGGAGGAACTCGGTGTTGCCGAGGAGGAACCCGGCGATGTTGAGGGGCCCGCGCGCGACGGCGAAGCGGACGGCGTGGCCGGCCGCGCGGATGCGCGCCTCGGTGTGGGCCAGCCGCTTCAGCACGAAGGGGGTCATGCCGTCGCGGCCGGGCACGGGGACCGGCGCGGCCAGGGCGGCGTCGAGGGAGTCGGCGATCTTGTCGGCGAAGGGGAACTCATTCTCGTGCCACATGCAGCGCGCGCCGAAGGCGGAGGGCTCGGTGCACATGCCGTACTCCGACCAGAAGCCCGGCAGGAACAAAATGTCGGGCCAGCGGGTGACGGCGCGGAGGTTGGCCTCCAGCCAGCGCTCGCCGTCGGCGTAATAGTCGAGGATGCTCGTGCCGGCCCATCCGGGGAGCCAGGGGCTGTCAATGATGAAGCCGACGGGCGCGGGGTCCACCCGGTGCCCGTCCAGCACGGCCAGCAGCTTTTCCCACTGTTCGTTGGTCATGGGGTTACTCCCTGAACGAGGTGACGGGGGTTTCGGCGCCGCCGCGCTCGGCGGAGACGTAGGCGCTGTAGATGGTGGAGACGGTGTCCGCGCCGAGGAGGCTGTCGCTCTCGACGGGGGTGCCCTCCGTGAGGGCGCGGTAGAAGGCCTCGATCTCCTGCGGGTAGCCGGTGAACCAGTCCTCGTCCGGCGGCATGTTGGTCCAGCCCTGCTTGGTGCCCGTCTTCTCCACGGTGTAGATGTCGCGGAAGTTGGCGTCCACGGGGTTGTAGACCTGCATGGCCGTGTTCGGGTTGATGTTGCAGAGGGTGCGGTGGTTGTTCGCGCAGACCTCCAGCCAGTTGTGGATGCCGCCGAGGACGATGTCCGACGCGAAAACCGTGGCCAGGGTGCCGTCCTCGAAGGTGACGTGCATCATGGAGAAGTCGTCAATGTCGTGGTAGTCCCGGCGGATGTGGCCCTCGTCCTGGAAGTTTTCCATGCGCGTGAGGGCGGCGGTCCGCGCCGACACGGAGACCGGTTTGATGGCCTTGCCGGTGCGCGCGCGGCCCTCCACCGCCTTGAGGTAGAGCGCGGCGGTCAGGGGGTGGCAGCCCTTGCCGATCATCACGCCGCCGCCGGAGTATTTCCAGTAGGCGTAGGTGGCGTTGTGCGACCCCGAGTGGGCCTCCTCGCCGTGGATCCAGAGGATCTGCGCGCCCGTCTTCTCCAGCACCTCGCGCTCCCGCTGGACCGCCGGGGCGTAGACCCAGTTTTCGGCGTAGCAGATGCGGCCCGCGCTTGCGCGCTCCGCCGCCAGCATGCGGCGCACGCTCTCCAGCCCCGCGCGCAGGGCGTCCTCCTTCGGGAACCGGTCCCCGTGGAACTTCTCCGAGCCGTCGCCGCAGTAGCCCGTGAACGGCTTTTCCAAAATGACATGCCGCCCGCGCTTCAGCGCCGCCACGGCCACCTCCTCATGCCCCGCCACGAGCACGCAGCAGTGGACCACGTCCACATCGTCCAGCAGCGCGTCCAAAGAGTCATACGCCGTGATGCCGCGCTGCTGCGCATAGTCCTCCGCCTGCGCCCGGTCCAGCGCGTAGACCCCGCGCACGTCCACGTCCACCCCGTGGACCCGGGACACGGCCTCCCAGTGAAACCGCGCGCTGAACCCCGCGCCCACAATCCCGGCACGGATGCTTTTCTTCTTCATCGTCTGTCTCCTGTTGGCCTAAGTCACAACCTAACCAAGAACGCGCCAGGATGGCGCGTCTACGTTTCGGTCCATCCGTGCACGCGTGGGTCTTCCCGTCAGCGCAAGTCTTGGTCCCCCCTTAGGGGCGGGGATTCGCGGGAGCGAACCGGGGGATGTTCTTCTTTCTTTCCCCGCCATCACCAAAACACCGCATAGAACACGCCGATCCCGGCAAACACCGCCGCGGCCGCAGCGACCGCGACCTTGTCGGTGCGCATGTCCATTTCTTCGCGGACGGGCAGGACCCTGGGCTCCCTCGCCGGGGCGATGAGCGTCATGACGGCCATGGCGGCCAGGGCGACGCCGAAGGTGATCGCCATGCGGTGGAGGTAGGCCACATCGCCCATGCCCCACTGGAGGCCGCCGTAGACTGCGGGTGCCAGCAGCAGCGCCGCCACGCCGGAAAACGCCGGGGCGCGGGGCACGGCGAATCCGAACACGAACACCGCGAGGATGCCGGGGGAGATGTAGCCCTGGAACTCCTGGATGTAGTTGAAAATGCCCTCGAAGCGGGGATTGGCGAGGAAGGGCGCGATGAGGCAGCCCATCACGAGGAACACGAGGGTGGCGGCGCGGCCCATGCCCACGAGCAGCCCCTGGGGCGCGCCGGGGTGGGCGTAGCGCCGGTAGAGGTCCATGGTGAACACCGTGGAGGCGCTGTTGAGCATGGAGGCGATGGAGCTGATGACGGCCCCGGCCAGGGCGGCCAGCATGAGCCCGCGCAGGCCGCGCGGGATGATCTCGCGCAGGAGCGTGGGATAGGCCTGGTCCGGCGAGGACAGCGTGCCCCCGTAGAGCTGCGCCGCCATGATCCCCGGGAACACGATGAAGAACGGCACCAGCAGCCACAGGCCGCCCGCAAAGATGACGCCGAGCTGGCCCTGGCGCAGGCTCTTCGCCGCCAGCGCCCGCTGCACGATGAACTGGTTCAGGCCGCAGTAGTAGAAGATGGGGATCCACATGCCCGCGAGAAGCCCGGTCCACGGCAGCACCGGGTGGTCCGCCGGGAGGATCATGTGGAGCCGGTCCGCGTTGTGCGCGAAAAAGGCGTCCACGCCGCCCACGGCCTGGAAGCCCAGCACCATCGTGAGCAGCCCGCCCAGCAGCAGCCCCGCGCCCTGGATGAGGTCGGCCCAGGCCACGGCCTTCAGGCCGCCCCAGACCGTGTACACCGCCGCCACCCCGCCGATGAGCCACACCGAGCCCGTGAGCGGCAGGCCGAAGATGGTGTGCAGCGTGAGCGCGCCGGAATACAGCACCGTGGCGGTCGTCACCAGCACGTAGATGATGATGGTATACACCGCCATGAGTGCCCGCGCCCAGGTGTTGTAGCGGTACTCCAGATACTCCGGCATCGTGTAGATGCCCGCCCGCAGGAAGCGCGGCAGGAACACAAACGCCACCACCACCACGCCGACGGCGCCTGTGAGCTGCCAGTTGCCCGCCGCGAGACCCACGTTCCCCGCCCCCTGGCCCGCCATCCCCACGAACTGCTCCGTGGACAGGTTCGCCGCCACGATGGACAGCCCGATGAGCGGCCATGTCAGCCCGCGCCCCGCAAGGAAGTAGTCCTCCCCCGTCGCGCCGCCGCTCCGGCTCTTGTACATGCTGAAGACGACAACAAAGCCGATGGCCCCGGCAAACGCCGCCAGATCAAGCAGGCTCAGTTCCACGCGTCACCTCCCCCCGCGGCAGCCCCGGCCCCCGGCACACCGCCGGACCGGCCCCCGCGGGAGTCCTAAAGGTACCCGAAACCCCTGCGCCGCCACAAGAGCAGTCTGGAGGGCGGAAGGGCGGAAACCCCGTCGGACTGGTCCGACAGGTCCGACGGGTCGGACGGGCCTCCAATCGGACCGATCGGTCGGATTCGTCGGATCGGTCCGATGAAGCAGGGGTCCCGCGCGCACCGGCATTCTCCGCCGCAGACACCGGGGTGCGGCTTTCGGGTATGATATCCATCGTTTTTATTGTTTCGAGAGTGTCCGGGCGGGTGACCGCCCAAGCGGGGCGCTTTTTCACCCAAGAGAACAAGGATTTTTCTGTCATGGCCGAGCAGATGAGCACATTCCTGACGGTGGTGGGCGGCGGGCCGGGGGGCTATGCCGCGGCGTTTCACGCGGCGGACCTGGGGCTGGAGGTGACGCTGGTGGACACGGAGCCGAACCCCGGCGGCACCTGCCTCTACCGCGGGTGCATCCCGTCGAAGGCGCTCCTGCACGTGGCGAAACTCATCAACGACACCCGCGAGGCCGCCGAGTGGGGGCTGGAGTTCGGCGAGCCCAAAATGGACCTCGAAAAAGTCCGTCGGAAAACCCGGTCGGTGGTGGAGCAGATGACGGGCGGCCTCGGCCAGCTCTGCCGGGCGCGCGGCCTGAACCATATCCAGGGCCGGGCGGGCTTCCTCGATTCAAACACCCTGGCCGTCTTCCACAATGACGGCTCCGAGATCGTCCTGAAGACACAGCACACCATCATCGCCTCCGGATCGCGGCCCACGCTTTTCGGGCCGCTGATCAACTCCCCCCGCCTGATGAACTCGACCTCCGCCCTGCAGATGGAGGAGATTCCGGAGACCCTGCTGGTCATCGGCGGCGGCTACATCGGCCTCGAACTCGGGTCGGTCTACGCCTCCCTCGGGTCAAAGGTGACGGTGGTCGAGATGGCCGACGGCCTGCTGGCGGGGGCGGACCGCGACCTGGTGAAGCCCCTGCACGCCCGGCTCCAAACGCTGATGCACGAGATACTCCTGGGCACCAAGGTGTCCGGCATGAAGGAGGAGAAGCACGGCATCCGGGTGACCCTGGAAGGACCGGCGGTCGGCGAGCCGTCGCGCCTGTTCGACCGCGTGCTGGTGTGCGTGGGCCGCAGGCCCAACTCCAGCGGGCTCAACCTGTCCTCCACCGGCGTGACGGTGAACAAGAAGGGCTTCATCGAGGTGGACGCCCAGCGCCGCACTTCGGACCCGGCCATCTTCGCCGTCGGCGATGTGGCGGGCGAGCCCATGCTCGCCCACAAGGCGTCGGCCGAGGGCCGCGTGGCCGCGTCCGTCATCGCCGGTAAACCGGCGGCCTTCGAGCCCCAGGCCATCCCCGCCGTGGTCTTCACGGACCCCGAGCTCGCCTGGTGCGGCCTCACCGAGTCAGCCGCCGCCGCAGCGGGCCGCACAGTGCACGTCGCCCGCTTCCCCTGGGCGGCCTCGGGCCGCGCCACCACCCTCAGCCGCTCCGACGGCCTCACCAAGCTCCTCACCGACCCGGACACGGGGCAGATTCTCGGCGTGGGCATCTGCGGCGCCGGCGCGGGCGAGCTCATCGCCGAGGGCGTGCTCGCCATTGAGATGGGCGCCACCGCCGAGGACCTCGACCTGACCATCCACCCCCACCCCACCCTCAGCGAGACCGTCATGGAAAGCGCCGCCGCCCTCTTCGGCCTCAGCACCCACATCTACCGCCCCAAGCGCGGCTAGGACCGCCCGAACAGCAAATAATGCTTGATTTTCTCAGGCCATGATGGTACGCTTAATGCGAAATTGCGGGTGTGTCGTGCGTTTGGGAAGATGACAGAAGAAGTGCCCCGGGCACTCGGAAAGGACGGGTGGGGTATGAAAAAGGGTTATTGGGCGGTTGTCATTTGCCTTGTGACGGCGTTGGGGGGGGTGTTTTGCCAGGGGGCGGCCGCCGAGGAAATACCGGTCCCGCAGGACGAGGGGATTCCCGGACTGTGCGAGGGGGTGGGCGCGTGCAACCGCCCTTGGATCACGAGCGGCAACGCCAACTGGACCTTCACAGCCGCAGTCAGCCACGACGGGTGGAACGCCGTCCAGAGCGGCGAACTGTACGACAACCAAAGTTCCACGCTCCAAACGGTCGTCAACGGTCCCGTTTCGGTCAGTTTTTGGTGGAAGGTGTCCAGCGAGTTGAACTGGGATGTCCTTAGTTTCTCCGTGAACGGGGTGCCCTTCAGCGAGATTTCGGGCCCCGTTGACTGGACTCCTGTGACCCTGGCCCTCGGCCCGGGCTCCAACCTGCTTACCTGGGCCTACACCAAGGACAGCGGCCTGACCGTTGGTAGTGACGCCGGCTGGATTGACCAGTTTGTCGTGCTCGAGACCACCCCCCCGACAGGGTCCGTGGTGGTCAACAGCAACCAGTCGCACACGGGCACTCCGAATGTCCTGCTTTCCCTCACTTACGATGACGGGGACGGGTCGGGCGTGTCGGGCATGCGGTTCAGCAACAACGGGTCCACCTGGTCTTCCTGGGAAAAACCCGCCGCCGCCAAGGCGTGGATTTTGCCTGCGGGCGACGGGTACAAGACCGTCCGCGCCCAGTTCCGCGACAAGGCGGGCAATGTCTCGGCCATTGCAAGCGATTACATCGTTCTGGACACCACGGCCCCCGCGGGCGGGATTGTCATCAACGGCGGCCAGTCCGCAACGCAGGATCCCAGCGTCACCCTGACCCTAGCCTGGGACGACGGGGCGGGCTTGGGCGTGAGCCGGATGCGGTTCAGCAACAACGGGGCCACTTGGAGCCCCTGGGAGCCCGTGGCGGCCACCAAGGCCTGGGCGCTGGCCGGCGCCACCCCGGGCCATTACACCGTGCGCGTGCAGTATCTGGACCGTGCCGGGTTCGCCTCTGACCGCCTGAGCGATTACATCCGGCTGGACCCCTAGCAGCCCGTGGCAAAAGGCTGAATTGAGCGGACCATGTTGAGGTGGTTCCAT
>ERZ795031.5071-NODE-5071-length-10725-cov-4.553233_pt1 | contig 10725 bp, 6 predicted proteins | sample MGYA00375123_ERZ795031 | MGnify/ENA primary metagenome ERZ795031 (study PRJEB30166, sample SAMN05720159) | activated sludge metagenome | isolation source: anaerobic digester from wastewater treatment plant | place: USA | collected 2015-04-21 ... | reverse complement strand
TTTCTTCCATATGGGCAAAGAAACGTCCGTCGAGGCATCCGGCTGCAAAAAAGTGTTCACGCCGTATACACAGGCAGGCTCCGCTGGTCCAGAACACATCGCAAATGCTGTCGTATTGCCCCTGATCGGGCTCCAGGTAATCCTGGATACGTCCCCGGCAAAAAGGATAGCCCAAAGTGTCGATAAAACCTCCGCAGGCTCCTGCATGTTCGAAATAACCGGGCTGTCTCAGGTTTAGTATTTTGGGCTGACAAGCAGCTACACCGGGATGTTGATCCAGGTAATCTATCATCGGGGGCAACCAGTTTGGGGTAACTTTTGCATCGGAATTAAGCAGAACCAAGTATTCGCTCTCGAGGCCGGCAAGGGCCCGGTTATAGCCTTCGGCAAAACCGTAATTCCGATCTAAACAAAGAAGCTGAATACCGGGATAGGTGGTTTGCAGCCATTCTACAGAAGCATCCGTCGAGGCGTTGTCTGCCACCATCAAAGACACATCGGGATAAGAGGTATGTTCTATCAGCACCGGCAGATACTGTTCCATCAAGGCTTTGCCGTTCCAATTGAGAATAACTACCGTGGTTTTGATATTGACCCCGGTCTTAGTTTTAGTTCCGGTGCCGCCGTTGGCGTTTTCGTTGGTGACGGCTTTAGTGTTGTTGGTCTCCATATTGCTTATATTTCCGGGCCCCACTTTGCGTTAGATTTATACCTAATGCCGGTTGAGCCTGCTGCCGGTTCCTCGGACTCACGAATCTGTCCGACTGCCGGTTTTTCGGCCTGATTCCGTTTGTGTTTCCAGCGCCTGTGGGTCCATAACCAAAAGGCAGGATTACGCAAAATGCTTTCTTCCATCAGACGGCTGTACTTTTCCGTAATTTCGTTGTCGGCTGTCTCCCGGGCCCGGTCTGTTATTAGCTTAAACTCCATGCTGTAATAACCTCGTTTTATCACCCTGACATCACCATAAACCACTGCAGCGCCACTGCTTTTGGCCAGGCGTTCCACCCCCGTGAGCACAGAAGTGTCCTGATTCAAAAACCTGGTCCAATAGTGTAAATTGGTTTTGGAAGGGCTTTGGTCTGCTATCATTCCAAATACGGCAGCCTGCCCTTGCTGCCTGAGCGAAACCATTTTCCGTAAAACAGCCTGTTTTTCCAAGAGTTCGGCATCGAAACGGTCTCTGATTTTAAACATCAGGCGATCGAAGGCCTTGCTGGTCAAAGGTCTGTAAACATTGATCAGATGGATACCGGGGTAATGAAGTGTTAGGAAGGTCTGATATTCCCAATTGCCGTAATGACCCAGGTAAACCAATACGGATTGTCCCCGGTCTAGGTATTTTTCAAGCAATTCGCCGTTAATAAAAGAAGTACGCCTTTTGGCTTCTTCGGTAGAAATTCCTGCCAGGTAGATGGTTTCTACTATTACCGAACAAAAATGCCTGTAAAAATCTTTTTCTATGCTGCGCCGTTCTTTATCGCTTTTGTCCGGGAAACTGGCAGCCAAATTGGTACGGACCACCTTTTTTCGGTACCCTGCCAGGTAATAAACCAGGGGATACAAAATCATATCCGAAAGCAAATAAAGCATGTTTAGCGGCAAGAAAGCCAGCAAGCGACAAAATCCGTATAAGAACACATAGCCCATAGCAGGTGATTATACTATAATCACAAAGGTAGTGGATTTTTTTAAGGTAAAAGTTTTTCCGATCAGGAAATCAAGACAGCCCTCACGGAATCGGTACAGCCTGCAGAGCCGAGCGATCTGCATTGAAATCACCGAGAGTCAAAGGAATGCTGCGATTTTCCCAATCACCGCGCCAGGGGGCTTCTACGCGCACGTAATTTTCGGTAAAACCATGAATAAGGTTGTTCTTTTTGGCTTTTTCAAACAATACGATTGCCTGCTCGCCGCGGCGCTCACCATAAAATTTCAGTCTTTTTGTTTCGGATAGACTATGTAGTATCTCGCTGCGCCTTTTTAGCTCAAAGCTACTCACCTTCGGCTGTATCTTTAAAGCTTGCGTTCCGGGCCGTTCCGAGTAGCTGAATACGTGAAGTTGGCTAATATCGAGGCTTTCGAGAAAGCTTCTGCTCTCTTCGAAACGTTCTTGTGTTTCGCCCCTCATGCCCACGATTACATCCACACCAATGAAAGCCCCGGGCATACTTTGACGAATTTTAGCTACTCTGGAAGCAAAATGTTCCCTGTCGTATCGCCGGTGCATCAGACGAAGCATCTCATTGCTGCCTGCCTGCAGGGGCAAATGAAAATGAGGCACAAAGCGGGCGGAGGCAGCCACAAACTCAATGATCTCGTCGCTGAGCAGATCGGGTTCCAGCGAAGAAATCCGGAAACGTTCAATGCCCTCGACTCCATCCAGAGCCCGCAGCAAGTCTATGAGTTTTTCGCCGTTGCTTTTACCGAAATCTCCTATGTTTACACCGGTCAAAACGATTTCACGACCGCCTTCGGCAGCCACTTCGAGGGCCTGCCGAACGACTTCTTCGATGCCGATATTGCGACTTCGGCCTCTGGCAAAAGGAATGGTGCAATAGGTACAAAAATAATCGCAACCGTCCTGTACTTTCAGAAAATAACGGGTGCGGTCTCCTCGGGCGCAGGCCGGAAAAAAACGATGAATCCCCGAGTTGGGGCCCGAAAACACCTCGGCCTTTTCGAGTTTCCCGCTCTTAAGATATGTCAAAATATCCATCTTTTCATCTGTGCCCAGCACCAGATCCACACCAGGAATAGCTGCGAGTTCGGCCGCTCTGAGCTGAGCATAGCAGCCGGTGACCACTACAAAGGCTTTTGGGTATTTGCGAATGAGCCTGTGAATATTCTGCCGGCATTTTTGTTCGGCCGTTCCGGTTACCGCACAGGTGTTTATAACGCAGATATCCGGCTCCCGTCCGGCTTTTACCGGCTGATAACCCACTTGTTGCATTTTTTTACCCAAGCCCGCGCTTTCGGCAAAATTCAATTTGCAGCCCAGGGTATAAAACAAATAAGTGGGAGATGGTGTTGTTGCTTGATTGGTCATAAACAAACAGGATAAGCGGGATTGGTTTTACACTTATGCTATGAACGTGGGGTATTTCTTCGATATTACTTAAAGCGACGAAAGAGATCGAGATTAAGAGGCGAGGTTTTCGGGACAGTTGCAGAACGGAAGCAGTTGCAGAACGGAAACAGTCGCTAAACGGAAATAGTTGCATAATAATAAAAAGAGGGTGTCTCAAAAAAATTGAGACGCCCTCCTGTCTGTATATTTTGCAGAATTACTCAGCGACTACCTCAAAGCTGATTTCCACCTGAACTTCGCGGTGGAGCTTGACAGTGGCTTTGTATTCTCCAACTTCCTTAACTGCCTCCTTGAGCAAAATGCTCTTGCGGTCTACCTCCAGGCCTTGTTGTTCGAGCGCCTCGGCTATTTGAATCGGGCCCACCGAACCAAAAATTTTTCCCGTGCTGCTCACTTTGGCACCTATGCTCAGGTGCAAGCCCTCGAATTTGGAAACCATATCCTGAGCATCCGCTTTCATTTTTTCCAATTTGTGGGCGCGTTGCTTAAGGTCTTCGGCCAGCACTTTTTTGGCCGACTCCGTAGCCATTACAGCCAAACCGTTTGGAATGAGGTAATTACGTCCATATCCGTCTTTTACCTTAACAATATCGTCTTTGTAGCCGAGATTGATTACATCTTCTTTTAAAATAACTTCCATGTCGATTCCTCCTTTTACTTCATCAAGTCGGTTACGTAAGGCAAGAGCGCCAGGTGGCGGGCACGTTTTACAGCCTGGGCTACTTTGCGCTGATATTTCAGCGAAGTGCCGGTAAGACGGCGGGGCAAGATCTTTCCCTGTTCGTTGAGAAACTTTTTAAGGAATTCGGGATCCTTGTAGTCTATAAATTTGATACCGCTCTTTTTGAAACGGCAATATTTCTTTTTCTTGGTGTCCACCGTGGGAGGAACCAGATAACGGATTTCTGAGCTATTCTGTGCCATAGTTTAATTCTCCTTTTTAGCTTGTTTCAAACTTCTTCTTTTTTCTGCGTATTGAGCAAAAAATTTATCCTGCTTCAATATTAGGAAGCGAAGGACTGATTCGTCACGCCGGAAATTGACCTCCAATTTAGCCACCACTTCCGGATTGGCCTTAAATTCGAACATCTGATAAAAACCGGTGGACTTTTTATCAATGGGATATTCCAGTTTGCGCAGTCCCCAGTTTTCTTCATTCACAATCTCAGCACCCTCTGCAACGAGAAGGTTTGTGAATTTTTCTACCGCTTCCTTCATCTGAGGCTCAGACAAAACGGGAGTTAAAATGAAAACGGTTTCGTAATTGTTCATAAGAAAATTTATAATTGTTTTTATACTAACTCTTTTGCTGGAATAGTGTTTTCACAAAAAGAGCGGCGCAAAGGTAGTAAGATTATTTTTTCTGACAAAATCTGTTTTAAAAAAAATCAGGATGTAAAAAAAGCCGAACTATAATCGATATTTGAATAAAAAGTGTAACTTTGCGCACATTAGTAGCAAGAACAATTCATTCAATTAGATTACGATGAAAAAGATATTAATCCTTTTGCTCAAGAACCTCGGCATTATTATTGTTCTCGCAGGCACTGTTGTACTTGCCGCCACCCAATTCAAAGGCATTCTCACCAATACCTGGCTTTTAGTGGCTGCAGGCCTGTTTGTGCTTGGATTAATCACACAAATCTTCATTAACAAGAGAGTGGAGTAAACACAACACTGATAATGTGTTGAGGAGGAAAAACGTTTGGCTTTTCTTCCTTTTTTTGTTGGCAGTCCTCAGACCTTAACATCGAGCCGGCAGTTGTCCGGCAAAATCTATATCCCATGAAAGCAACAAGCTCTTTGCGGAAGTCACTTTTTGCATACATAATTGCTTTCTTTTTGACCCCGGCAGAGTTTTCTTTATCGGCTAATTCCCGGGTAAAACCTTTTGTAACCTACAATCACTACAGCAGCGATGATGAGTTTTTGCAAGGTAGCATCACTTATTTGTTGCAAGATCGTCGCGGATTGATTTGGGTCAGTTCGTTCAACGGACTAAACAAATACGACGGTTATCAATGGACCAAATACAAATCGCGTCCCGGCGAAAAATCTCTGCTGAATACCAACCGTATCAACTATTTATGGGAAAACAGCAGCGGTAACTTTTGGTGCGAAGCAGGCAACCAAATTCATTTGTTCGATGTCGAAAAAGAAGAATTTACCAATCTGCAAACAGTCTTTGAACAAAAATACCTCAGAAATGTAACTATTGAGAGCATTTTTCCCCTCGGCAACGGAGTGAGCTATATGATCGGCGAGATGGGAGAATGCTTTCGAATCGTGGATTCCGATCCTCTGAACAAGTGCCGGGAGATAGCAATCAAAGCTTCAGCTTCAAAGGACGTTTTTCTGGTGTTTTTAGATTCTCAGGGTTTTGAATGGATATTAACCAAAAGCGGCACCTACCGCTACGACACGGATCAGCTTGTAAGCAAAATACCTTTTCGCTTTCCTGCCGTAACCGAGGACGAATTATGGCTTACTTCTGCCGATGGCAGACAAATAGGAATCTATTCCTATCAAAACGCCAATATTACCTATTTGGATTTTATCCCATTCAACGGTTACGTCTATAAGCAGCATTTTAAAGACAGTTTAATCTATACGGCTACCGGGGCGGGTTTCTATCTCACATCGATCGCCGACAGGCAAACGCTTTGTCTGAGCAAAGAAATACTGCAAACTTTTTTTGTCGACAGCCGGGGCTGCGTCTGGGGCCTTACTACCGGTAAAGAGATCATTGTAATTAACACAAAATCTGATTCCGGTGAAACAGCTGAATGCCAAATAGTAGAACTTCCGGCGGACCATAACTTTTCCGATCCCCGCGTGAGTTTTTACGAAGACGGGAGCGGACGTATATGGTCCATTTTCTACGACACAAACGACATTTTGTATTACAACGAAGGTACCGGGCGATTTGAAAGGCCCATCAGCCCGGAAGGGATGATAACTAATACGCAAGGAGTCGCTATAGATAAACAAGGCAATCTGTGGTACCGGACCAACAGGCACATAGATATGCTTACTTTGCACAACCAGCCTTTCGAGGTAATCAACTCTTTTCCCGGAGAAGAAGTGCGCTCCATGCTCAAAGATTCCAAGGACCGCTACTGGTTCGGTCTGAGAGAGAACAAGGTGCTTTGCTTTCGGGACAATCAACTTGTACATGAGATTCGAATTGAGGGTACAGCGTATTGCCTTTATGAAGATTCAAATCAACGTATTTGGATAGGCAGCAAACCGGGCGGCTTGTATTGTCTGGAATTCACTGATGGCTCGGACAATTACAAGCTCAGCCGCTACCAACACGACGACAACGACCCCAAGAGCTTGAGTCACAACGATGTGTACAGCATTGTGGAAGACAGCCGGGGACATCTGTGGATAGGCACTTTTGGAGGAGGTATCAATCTGTTCAAGCAAGGTGTTTTCCATCACCAAAACAATCATCTGGGCTACGATAGTGAATTGCCCGAAACCGTCCGTTTCATTTGCGAAATCAGGCCGGGACTTATGTTGATAGGGGCCAGAAACGGATTGTTCTCGTTTAACAATTTGTTTGATCATCCGGAAAATATTCGCATGTTTCGCAATACAAGACGGTCTCTGGATATCAACAGCCTGCCCGACAACGATGTCATGAGCATTTTGGTTACAAGGGACAGCTCCATTTATCTGACCACCAGCAGCGGAGGAATATGCCGTATACTCTCCGGAACCGATGACCTGCTCTCGGACAGGATCCGTTTTGAATCGATAACCAAAGAAGACGGCCTTGCCAGCGATGTCGCCTACTCAATAATAGAAGATCCGCAAAACGACTTGTGGATTACCGGCGGCCGGGCGCTTTCGCGACTACAACGCCAGGAAGTTTCCGATAATTCCGGCCTGCAAAGCCCCGGAATTATTACTATTTACGACAGGACTTCCTTTCCTTCCGAGGTGATATTTTCCGAAGGCCATCCCCTTACAGAGGGCAGCACTCTGATTTTCGGTACCATGAACGGTATCGTTACCATACGTTCTTCGCAGGTTTTAAAAGACATTTATACTCCCCCTTTGATTGTCAGCAGCAAATCACAAGACCTTAAATCCAAGCATCAGGCCAGAGCGGCAAGCATACGTTTTGCCGCCCTGGATTACCACGATAAACTACACCTCAAATACGCATACAAGTTGGACGGGGTGGACAAAGACTGGAATATCACAACCGAGAATACCGTTACTTACATCAATTTACCGCCCGGCAACAGTTTATTCCACGTAAAATCGACCAATGCCGACGGCATTTGGACCGACAATGAACAAACTATGCTCATTTACGTTAGGCCGCTTTTTCATGAGACGCTGCCGGGCCGTCTTATCCTAATTTCGGCCGTCTTACTATTTATTGCATTGGTTGTTTACTACTTCCAGCGTATGTACCGGCTGCGCCACCGCTTGATCCTTGAACAGGAAAGCACCGATACCAAACTTCGTTTTTTTACAGACATCAGCCACGAACTGCGGACTCCGCTCACCCTGATAGACGGCCCCGTGGCAGAAGTTTTGGAGGATAAGCAGTTGTCCGAACAATCGCGTTACTATCTCGAAGTAGTCCAGAAGAATGTACGCAGATTGCTGAACCTGGTGAATCAAATACTGGATTTCCGCAAACTTCAGCACAACAAAATAACTTTATTGATCGAGCCATTGGATGTAAAAGTCCTCTTGTCCCGTATTATGGAAAATTTTGCTGAATTGGCCAATCATCATCGCATCCTTTTCAATTTAAATTGTCCAAACGATTTGCCGGTAATATGGGCAGACAGGGATAAGATGGAAAAAATATTTTTCAATCTTCTATCCAACGCATTCAAATATTCCAACGACGGAGGTGCAATAAGCATAAATGTTTCAAAGCTGAACAACAGCTTTAATGGGGATATTGAACCTTCGGTAGTGATATCGATCACCGACCAAGGTAAGGGCATCAAACGGGAAGACGTGGAGCAATTGTTCAGCCGTTTCGAAACCGTAATACAAGACAATTTGTTCAGGCCCTCGTCAGGCATCGGACTTTCGCTGGTAAAGCAATTCGTCGATCTCCATCACGCCAGCATCGGTGTAGATAGCCAACCGGGAAAAGGCAGCACCTTCAGCGTAACTTTCCGCGGAGGGAAAAAACATTTCGAAAACGACAAGAATGTTGAATTTTACGCCGGCAACCTTAGTGAAAACATCCAGCAGGAACAACCGGCAGAATCGCATCAGGAGGACAAAGCCGAAGAAGAACGCTCCAAAATCCTTGTGGTAGAAGACAACGAGGAATTGCGCCATTTTATCTGCCGTATCCTTGCCGCCGATTATCGGGTAGTATGCGCCAACGACGGCGAGGAAGGTTTGCGCATGGGTAAAATGGAATGGCCCGATTTAATCATTACCGACATCATGATGCCCAAAATGGACGGTTTTGAAATGATCCGGCACATCAAGGCCGATGCCGATATTTATGCGGTCCCCCTGATTGTCCTGACGGCCAAAGGCGAAATGGACGACCGCATACACGGAGTAGAATTGGGAGTGGATGATTACGTACTTAAACCCTTCAGCGCCTCCTATTTAAAAGCACGTGTCAAGGCCTTGCTTGAACAAAGACGCCAATTACAAAAGCATTTTCTGGAAATACTGAGCCAGGGAGGCAATGCGCTGGCTCGCCGTGCCATTGAACCTAACATGCCGGTCATTACTCCGGCCGACGAACTGTTTATTCAGGAAGCCCTGGCCTTTATGGAAAAAAACATGGATAATGCGGAACTCACCATCGATCAGTTTGCCGACGCCCTGAATATGGGCCGCACCGTCTTTTACAACAAACTGAAGACCACGCTGGGTCTTACGCCTATAGATTTTGTGCAGGAAATGCGCATTAAAAGGGCAGTTCAATTGATGAAATCAAGCGATTATACCATTGCGGAAATAGCCTATCAAACCGGCTTCAACGATCCCAAATACTTCAGCCGCAGTTTCAAAAAACACCTCGGATCAAGTCCTTCGGAATACATCAGATCCATCCGGAAATAACCAAAGGAGGGCGCCTCAACAATAAGACGCCCTCCTCACACTCCATTCTTTAAACCATTCACCTAACCGCTTTCAACACGCAGGTTCCCGTGTTTGCAGTAACCTTAGCAATAACAAAACGAACGGAACCCAAATCAAGTCTTACATTTTCTTCTATTTCGTATTGGCCGGCTTTACTACCGTCGATAGCATACAATTCAACTCTTGCTTTTCCGCAAAAGCCGCTTGCCAAAAGCCTGCTACCGTCGAAAACGACATTCAGCGCGCCAGCCGTTTCAGTCTGAATGCCGTTTACAAAAGGGGGGTCTGAAACCTGTCCGAGCGTTCCGTACATATTAACGGCACGTACACGATACCCGGAAACATCTCCCTCAAAAGTCAGGGATGTTTCAGTTGTGAATGTCAGAAAATCCCCATTGTACAGAACTTCGTAACAGATGGCCTGAGGCTCCGCTGTCCAGTAAAGACGGTTTTCGCTGTAATACAAAAGTGGTGCAGGAAGCTCTGTAGTAATATTGTCCGGCTTCCAGCCGTCCGTTCCGCTCAGCACCGTACGAACCGTCAGAGCATCGGCTTCTTCCTTGCTCAGTACAGCCTGGGCAATACAGGTTTCCGTGGGATTATTCCTGTCGCTGCCTGTCCAGTAATAGGTATTGCGCGAAGCCAGACTTACGGGATTACCCATATGATCTATGGTATTGTATTCCGCAAAAACGACCGGTAAGCCTCCCATATGATCAATCCAACCGGCTGGAGACAGGTTGATGTCTTTCGACAAGCTTGTATTGATAAAAGAAGTTCGCGGCCTGTTATGCCAGGGACGGCCCCAATAATTATTTGTACGAGCCGTACCCGGCTTGCTCGAAACCACGTTGCAATCACGAAAAACATAACCGTATTTAACTCCTGCACCATGAGAAGGAGCAACAACAACCGAGCCGTTACGACAAAGAGCAATGGTACAACTGTCGAAAACACAATTGCCCGAAGCATAAATAAAGTCGACAGCTCCTTCAATGTAGCTGCGAAAAGCGTAATGACGGTGTTCGTCACGACCCGTCTGCCAGGTATCCTGATAACTCTTTAAAACGGCATTGAACATGGTAAAGCGATCGGCATAACTTCCCAAAGCCAGCGCCTGAGGACCTGCCTGATTGTCGTAACCCCAGGAATTGATTACGGTAATATTATGCAAATAAAAATCGGAAGAATTGGCCACCAACACCGGCCCCTGGCCTTCTGCCTCGGGGAATAATGAATTATTGCGTTCATGTCCGCCATAGGAGGTGATGGAGAACTTCAACACCGTCTTCTCCTTATCTTCTCCCACCAGACAAATATTCGGCTGACTTGTGGAAGTGCGTACCAACTCTTCGTAAACCCCGTTTCTGACAAAAATCAGCCAGGGTTCCGTACGGTTGTTAGGGGCTGCTTTAACCGCCTGACGAATACTGGTATAATCTCCGGATCCGTCTTTAGCCACCACAGCATCGAATACTTTTGCCTTGGGGCTGCAGGTGGTGAAAGAATAGCTGCCGCCCGTCAAGGGCCTGTTGTCAACT
>ERZ795031.5067-NODE-5067-length-10731-cov-3.448389_pt1 | contig 10731 bp, 4 predicted proteins | sample MGYA00375123_ERZ795031 | MGnify/ENA primary metagenome ERZ795031 (study PRJEB30166, sample SAMN05720159) | activated sludge metagenome | isolation source: anaerobic digester from wastewater treatment plant | place: USA | collected 2015-04-21 ... | reverse complement strand
CCCTTTTCGGAGATGCTTCCGAAGAGAAGATCGGGGGAAGGAGCGAGATCAATTTTGTTCTCAGGGAGAGGACCGGAGAACAGCCGTCTGTCCAGAAGGTTCAGGAGGCTCCGAAAGCCCTTAATATCAAGGATTCGGCTGTGCCAGTGTATCAGGATATCTATGATATGATCAGGGGAAGGGTTCCGGGTGTTGAGGTCTCAGGCAAATCAATAAAGATCCGCGGCACTCATTCTCTCAATGTGAGCACTGAACCTCTTTTTGTTGTTGATGGCGTAATTACTCAGGATATTGACGGCATAGCGCCTGAAACAGTCAGTTCCATTGAGGTTCTTAAAGGGCCCGATGCAACAGCCTACGGAACCAGGGGAGCCAATGGCGTTATTCTGATTAAGCGCCGGACAGGCAAGGAGTGATGAAAGAGAAAGATCCTTAAGGGCTATAATTTCTTATTCGTCCTTAAGGATGTCAAATATTGAAACCCGGTCAGTTTCTTTACGGAACGGGCCGGGATTCTTCACATGTCAACCTCACTCCGGGCATAGACCGGATATTGTATTTGTTTTGTAAATAAATGATTATTAGTAATAAATGCAAGAAATGAATACCTTAAGAAAACCCAGCCTGCTGGCATCAGCACTTGCCATGATCCTGTTTTTTACTTTGGCATGCAGCAACAAATGGACTGAAGAGAGCAAGGGAAGCTATAATGTTGTCCATAATGAGGATGGGCAAACCCTTGGATATTCTCCTTCATCGGGAGTAAGCATACTGACTGTAAAGCGTCTGGCCTTCAAGGACCTTAACAGGAACGGGAAACTTGATCCCTATGAAGACTGGCGCCTGAGTGCGGATCAGCGTGCGGCCGACCTGGCATCGAAGATGTCGGTTGAACAGATAGCAGGGCTTATGCTTTACAGCAGTCACCAGTCGATACCTTCTGCAGGTGGCGGATTCGGGGGTGCAGCCACTTACGGAGGCAAGCCTTACGGTGAGAGCGGCGCACAGCCGGGGGACCTTTCGGATCAGCAGAAGAAATTCCTTACGGATGATAACCTGAGGCATGTTCTTATAACATCGGTAGAGACTCCGGAGGTGGCAGCTGCATGGAACAACAATGCTCAGGCTTTTGTTGAGGGAACAGGACTGGGGATTCCTGTGAACAACAGTTCGGATCCGCGGCATGGAAGCGATTCGTATGCTGAATACAACGCCGGCGCCGGAGGAAGGATCTCGATGTGGCCGGGTACTCTTGGAATAGCAGCCACCTTTGATCCTGAGCTGATGAAAAGGTTCGGGCAGGTGGCTTCCATCGAATACAGGGCTCTTGGTATTGCCACGGCATTGTCGCCGCAGATCGATCTGGCAACCGAGCCGCGCTGGTCGCGCTTTGACGGAACAATGGGCGAGGATCCCGATCTGGCAACGGATATGGCACGAGCCTATGTCGACGGCTTTCAGACATCGGAGGGTGAAGCACATATTTCAGGAGGATGGGGCTATCACAGCGTAAATGCCATGGTAAAGCACTGGCCCGGTGGCGGACCTGAAGAGGGGGGAAGGGATGGACATTACGGTTATGGCGCCTATGCTGTTTACCCGGGAAACAACCTTAAGGACCACCTGAAACCTTTTACCGAAGGAGCGTTCAGGCTTAACGGATCCACAGGGATGGCTTCGGCTGTAATGCCCTATTACACCATATCATTTAACCGTGATACCAGTTATGGAGAAAATGTGGGAAATGCCTACAGTAAATTCATTATCAACGATCTTCTCCGGAGAACCTACGGCTACGACGGAGTGGTCTGTACTGACTGGGGTGTGACCGGAGATGTTTCAGCTGTTGACCGTTTCGAGGGTAAAAGCTGGGGGGCGGAAACCCTTTCAGTTGCGGAACGTCATTACAGAATAATTATGGCCGGAGTCGATCAGTTCGGCGGAAACAACGACAAGGGACCGGTTCTTGAAGCATACTCGATGGGGGTGAAGGAAAACGGAGAGGAATTCATGCGTTCACGATTTGAGCAGTCGGCTGTCAGGCTTCTGAAGAATATCTTCAGGGTCGGTCTGTTCGAGAATCCTTATCTCGACACGCAAAACACCAGGAACACGGTCGGAAATCCTGAATTCATGAAGGAGGGATATGATGCACAGCTGAGATCTGTCATCATGCTGAAGAACAGATCAGGTTCTCTTCCCCTGAAGAAGCAGATGAAAGTATATATTCCAAAGCGCTATACTCCGGCAGGCAGCGACTGGTTCGGACGGGAAACACCAGAAAGGTGGACCGATCCTGTCAATCCGGCAACAGTCTCAAAGTATTTTGAGGTTGTTGAAAAACCCACTCTGGCTGATTTTGCACTTGTGAGCATTTCAAGTCCCGCAGGCGGAACAGGTTATGATCGCAGAGATGCCGAAAACAAAGGAAACGGTTATGTGCCGGTAAGCCTGCAGTTCTCAAAATACCGGGCTGATCACGCACGCGAAACAAGTATTGCCGGAGGAAGCCCTCTTGAGAGTTTCACCAACAGATCGTACCTGGGCAAAACCGTCGAAACACGGAACATGTACGACATGAAAATGGTAAACGAGACAAAAGCCGTTATGGGTAATAAACCTGTAATAGTTCTTGTCGATGTTTCAAATCCAATGGTATTCTCTGAGACAGAGAAGAACTCTGATGCCATACTGGTTCATTTTGGAGTACAGGATCAGGCATTGCTGGATATTATTACCGGCAGTTTTGAACCCTCAGGTCTGCTTCCTTTCCAGATGCCCTCCGATATGAAGACCGTTGAAGAGCAGTTTGAAGACGTTCCAAGGGATATGAAACCATACACCGACAGTGAAGGTAATACCTATGATTTCGGGTTTGGTCTAAACTGGAAGGGAGCAATAAATGACGGAAGAGTTGTGAAATACAGAAATAACTGAAAATCCTAATTTTGCGAATAAACGGAAATCATTCGTTCACGGATGAATTCCCCGGATTGGTCAAATTGAAGGTCGTCTGATACTGATATTAAGTTAATTTGGCCTTGATTGTTGTTTAACATGGGGGCTATAACAGATAATCATTTACCTGATTAAGTCAGGTAAACCCGACAAAGGTATTTGTCAGGGCAAAAACTGATTTCTGTACGATTTTTGATAGGGATTTAATACTGTTCATTGCTAAAGATGTAACTTAGATTTCTAAAACTGTACTGAAAAAACTAAACCTGAATTTAAATAAGCATCTGATGAAATATACAAGATTTTTTGTATCCATTGCTATACTTTTTCTTGCACTCAATACTGCCAAAGCGCAGGTTTGCATAACCCTGACTTCAGGTCCGCAAAGTCAGGTAGTTTGCAATGGCTCTCCTATTATTGATATTGTATATGATCTTGGATCCGGTGTAACCCTTGGAACTGTTACCGGACTCCCGAACGGGGTCGGGCATACGATCGTCGGAAACCGTGTCACTATAAGTGGTTCCCCCAATGTTACAGTGTTTGGTAATTTTGATTATGAGGTTACGACAAACGGAACATGCACGGGTCCTCCCAATGCAAAAGGTACCATCACCGTGAACTCTGTTCCGCCGGCGCCAACAGCAGCTCCGGTACAGACTTTCTGTGCAATTGATAATCCTGATGTGTCTGACCTTACGGCCGCAGGCACCGGTATCTTGTGGTACCAGACTGCAAGCGGAGGATCAGCGCTTGACCCTTCAACACTTCTTGTTTCAGGTCCTTATTATGCTTCACAGACCGTAAACGGATGTGAATCAACCAGCAGGGTGACTGTCTTTGCAGTCGTTAACAATCCCGCACCTCCTCTTGCGCCCTCCCCGCAGTCATTCTGTGCAGTCAATAATCCCATTGTGGGTCAGCTGGTTGTTTCGGCCAGCGGGATACAATGGTATATTGAATCCACAGGAGGAATGCCGCTTCCGTCATCTGCTTTCCTGACGACCAGAACTTATTATGCAAGCCAGACCATCGATGGATGTGAATCAACCACGAGAACCGCAGTTTCGGTTATTGTTGGCGATGCGCCTCCGCCTACAGGTTCTGCAACACAGACCTTCTGCACTGCCGACAATCCAACTGTGGCAAACCTTCAGGCTAGAGGGACAAACATCCGCTGGTACCTTACAGCAACAGGAGGTACTTCACTGGCTTCTTCAACCCCCATTTCAACCGGGACTTATTATGCAAGCCAGACACCCGGCACCTGTGAATCATCAACTCGTCTGGCAGTTGCTGTTACTGTCGACAACCCTCCGGCTCCGACAGGAGCCTCGCCTCCCTATTTCTGTCAGATTAACAATCCGACAGTTGCTTCATTAACAGCAACAGGCACGGGTATCAGGTGGTACCTTAATGCAAGCGGCGGAACTGCCCTGGCATCGACAACATTGTTATCAACGAGAACTTACTATGCCAGCCAGACTTACGGGAGCTGCGAATCAACAAACAGACTTGCAGTCTCAGTTGTTGTCAATAATCCTTCCGCTCCCACAGGCACATCGCCGCAAAGCTTCTGCGCTATCGATAATCCGACTGTGGCAAGCCTTGCAGCATCGGGTTCAGACCTGAGATGGTATACCGTTGCAAGCGGAGGTACACCCCTTCCGTCAGCCACACCGCTCAACAATGCCACATATTATGCAAGCCAGACCATAGGAGGGTGTGAGTCAGCTTCGAGGCTGGCAGTTGTGGTCAGTGTTGGAAACCCGGCTGCACCAACAGCAGTGTCGCCGCAGATATTCTGTGCAATAAATAATCCTACTGTTGCCAATCTGACTGCAACAGGCACATCAATAAGGTGGTACCTTACCTCAACAGGAGGCACAGCTCTGGCATCAACAACCCCTCTTGTAACAGGAACCTATTACGCAAGCCAGACAGTGGGCTCATGTGAATCAGCAACAAGACGGTCAGTTGCAGTAACAGTCAACGATCCGTCTGCACCAACGGGCCCGGCTTCACAGGACTTCTGCCTTATCAGCAATCCTACGGTTTCGAGTCTTACCGCCTCCGGAACCGGAATAAGATGGTATCTTACAGCCACAGGAGGAACAGCGCTGGCTCCCGCCACGCCACTTATAACAGGAACTTATTATGCCACGCAGACAGTGAGCGGATGTGAATCCGTAACACGCCTGATGGTCAGTGTGACGGTCAGTATACCTTCGGCACCAACAGGCGATGCCGTTCAGGTTTTCTGTTCGGGTTCCAATCCGACGGTCGCCAACCTCACTGCTGTGGGTCTCAACATTCTATGGTATCTTACCCCTACGGGGGGGACACCTCTCTCATCAACCACAGTCCTGGTAACAGGCAATTACTACGCAAGCCAGACGATAGGCACATGTGAATCAGCTTCACGCCTGGCTGTTGCCGTAACAGTAAACCAGACACCAGTTGCAAATGCAGGGACCGGTGGTGACGCATGTGGATTGAGTTTCAGTCTTAATGCAGTTACCCCGCTTGCAGGTACAGGTACCTGGTCGCAAACAACAGGTCCGGGTACCTCAGTCTTCGCACCTGGTCCGGGTACGCCGAATGCACTGGTTACAGTAACAGCCTATGGTACTTACACTTTTACCTGGACTGTGATAAACAACAACTGTGTAAATTCTGCCACCATTACAGTCAACTTCTATCAGCAGCCGCTTGCCAACGCGGGAACAGGAGGAGTGGAATGCGATCTTAATTTTGCCCTTAACGCGGTTCCCGGAATCGGAGTGGGAACATGGTCGCTTGTGACAGGCACAGGTACGGCATCTTTTGTTCCTACACCAAATGCACCTGATGCAACGGTTATCGTTTCGGATTACGGGACATATACCTTCAGATGGACAGAAGCAAACGGAACATGTACATCCAGTGCCGTAGTCACAGTTAACTTTTACGAGCAGCCTGTTGCGGATGCAGGACCCGGAGGTGATGCATGCGACCTCGATTATCAGCTGGCAGCGGTTCCAAGTGCCGGAGTGGGGTCGTGGTCGATGATCGACGGAACCGGCACTGCACTTTTTACACCGGACGCAAGTTCCCCGACAGCTCTTGTTACGGTTTCGGAATATGGTACCAAACAATTCAGATGGATTGAAACAAACGGTATCTGTGCCGATACCGCAGTAATAACCGTTAACTTCAACCAGCAGCCTGTTGCCAATGCAGGAACGGGCGGAAACAACTGCGGCCTTGAGTTCAACCTGTCGGCTGTGCCCAGTTTCGGGGTCGGTACATGGACGATTGAAAGCGGACCCGGAACAGCCTCCTATACTCCGAACGCAAATTCGCCTACTGCAGAGATCAGAGTCAGCGTTTACGGAACCTACGTTTTGAGATGGACAGAGATGAACGGATCATGCTCGAGTAGTGCAACGGTATCAGTCACTTTCATTTCCCAGCCATCAGCTGATGCAGGTAACGGCGGCAATGAATGCGATCTGACATTCCTTCTGAATGCAGTTCCTGCACCATCAGGCAACGGTTTGTGGTCGAAGATCAGCGGGCCGGGAAATGTTACATTTACTCCCGACGCTTCAAGACATAACGCTACAGTATCAGTTACCCAGTTCGGTTCATACGATTTTGCCTGGACCCTTAACAACAGTGAGTGTACATCTTCAGATATCATTAGAGTTACCTTCCATGATCTTCCGCAGGTAAACGCCGGAGCTGATGCGGCAATCTGCGAAGGCCGGACGGCACAGCTCAATGCAACCGGCAGCGGAACATTCGCCTGGATCCCGGCAGCTTCTCTCAGTAATCCTGCTGTCTCCAATCCGGTAGCTTCTCCGGATGCTACAACAACTTATACCGTAACACTGACCGATCAGTATGGATGCCGGAACAGCGACGAGGTTAAGGTTGAAGTGCGTAGTCAGCCTGTTGCCGATGCAGGTGAAGATCAGGAGCTTGATTTTCTTTTCGAGGCTGATCTTGATGCAAATGAACCGGGAGAAAGTGAGACCGGAGCATGGACGATACTGACAGGCGAAGGAGATTTTTCAGATGTAAATGATCCGCAGGCACGGGTCACAGATCTTGGAATTGAAGCGAACAGCTTTATCTGGACAGTGACAAACGGAGTTTGTCCCGTGGCATCCGATACTGTCAATATAAACGTAAGAAGCCTTATAATACCAACACTTATCACTCCCAACCTGGATGGTAACAATGACTTCTTCGTGATCAAGGGCATAGAATCGCTCGGCGAAACTTCCCTAACTATTTTTAACAGGTGGGGCGCCAGGGTATTTGAGAACAAGAATTACGATAATCTTTGGAACGGAGTTGATGATAAGGAAAATCCTTTGCCGGAAGACACATATTTCTATATACTGAATCCTGAAAAAAGTAAAACCCTTAAAGGTTATGTGGTTATAAGACGATGAAATTAGATTAATGCAGCAAGTTACTAAGATATTGATTCTTCAGATTATTCTCATTCTGCCGGCCACCGGCCTCCTTGAAGCCCAGCCGTTATGGGTTGCAGGTACACCGGTCGTGAATTCAACCGGACCCGTGACCATTGATCTGGGTTACGGGCTTGACCGGACAGGTACAGTTTATATCCTTGTTTATAACTATGATAATACAAATGATCTGAGTTCAACCCTTGTCAGATACCTTGCACGTTTCGGACCTTCGGGAAATCTTGTTGAAACTGCAGAACTGGATGTGAAGAGAGCCGACGTAGGCCAGGTCCGCCGTGTTGTGCTTGAGGTAAGGGATCCTGACCAGATACATACGATCTTTATTGTTGCCGCTGACAGCAGGGGACGACTTCAGCAGACCCCGGTAAGGCTTACTGCAACTACTCTGCCCTGCCCTCCGGCAAACCCTGGTACGGGAGGCGATGAATGCGACCTTGATTTTGTTCTGAACGCGGTTCCATCTTTTGGATCGGGAACATGGACAAGAGTTTCCGGACCGGGCAATGCCTCTTTTTCACCCGATCCGCGGACTCCTGATGCGACGGTAAGGGTTACGGTTTATGGAACCTATGTTTTCAGATGGACCGAAACAATTGGAGATTGCAGGTCAAGCGGCGACATTACAGTGAATTTCTACCAGCGACCGGATGCTGATGCAGGCAGAGGAGGCACGGAATGTGATCTTGATTTCAACCTTAATGCTGTTACCATTTCTGATGATGTCAACGGCACATGGACCATGACGGAAGGTTCTGGTTCGGCCATATTTAGCCCTGATGCCAATTCTCCGTCTGCTGTTGTACGGGTAAGCGAGTATGGGAGGAAAGTTTTTACCTGGACCGTGACAAGTGGTCCGTGCACTGATGCCTCAGAAGTGACTGTTGACTTCTATCAGGCTCCTGAGCCTGACGCGGGCGAAGATGCAAGTAACTGCGGACTTGAGTATTATCTGAATGCTACTCCCAGTACTGGCACAGGAACCTGGTCGAGAGTGAGCGGACCGGGTAATGCTGTTTTCCGACCGGATGTTCATGACCCTTCCGCAATGGTTACAGTTACGGAATTCGGGACCTATGTTTTCAGGTGGACAGAGGTGAATGGTCCCTGCAGTGCAGGATCAACGGTTACCATCGGCTTTTTTGAACAGGTATCTGCCAATGCCGGCAATGGGGGAGATGAATGCGACAGGACATTTTCACTCAATGCAGTTCCTGGATCAGGTACCGGTACATGGTCGCTGGTTAGCGGCCCCGGAAGTGCGACTTTCAATCCTGGACCCAACGACCCTCAGGCAACTGTGTCCGTTTCGGACTGGGGTTCCTACGATTTTGCATGGACTGAAGTCAGCAGTAACTGCACCTCGGCCGATGTGATAAGGATTGTCTTTCATAGTCCGCCCGAAGTGTCGGCGGGACAGGACCTAATTACATGCAAGGGAACTCCTGTGACGCTCAATGCGACAGGGACGGGAACATTTTCATGGAGCCCGGCAGGATCACTCAGCAACCCGGCAATACCTAACCCACAGGCGTTGCCTGCAGCTACAACTGAATATACAGTTACACTAACTGATCCATGGGGTTGCAGGAACAGCGACCGTGTTACGGTTACTGTCCGCGAAATTCCCGACGCTGATGCAGGCCCCGACCAGGAACTCGAATACCAGTTCGAAACACTGCTGGAGGCCTCTGACCTTGATCCCGGAGAAACGGGAGAATGGAGGGTTATTTCAGGCACTGCCAGTTTTACTGACAGGACGAGTAATACCACTGAGGTAACTGAACTTTCAATCGGCGAAAACGTTCTTCTATGGAGTGTTTCCAATGGAGTATGCAACCTTTCGACGGATACTGTAGTTGTGAGGATCAAAGAACTGATCATTCCAACATTGATAACCCCAAACCTTGATGGGAATAATGATTATATGATAATCAACGGGATAGAGTCGATGGGCACAACAAACCTTACAGTATTCAACAGGTGGGGTGCTGTTGTTTATTCCTCCGCTGATTATAAAAATGACTGGGACGGGAAAGACAATAACGGAAATGATCTTCCCGAGGATACATACTTCTTCCTCCTGAGCCCCAAGAAAATTATGCCAATAAAAGGATATATTGTAATACGACGATAAAATGAAAAGGATAATCAGGTTGTTTGTACTCCTTATGATACCAGTAAGTCTGTCGGGTCAGCTGACTCCTTACTCAAACCAGTATATACTGAATCCGCTCACAATCAACCCTGCATTTGCTGGAAACAGGGGAGTGCTCAATATGGCAGCCTTCTACAGGAAACAGTGGGTAGGTATAAAAGGATCACCGGAGACCATGTCGCTGTCGGTCGATGTCCCCTTCAGTGATAACCGAATGGGTTTTGCCTTTAATCTGACAAATGACAGGGTAGGAGTAACGAAGGAGAACCAGTTCAATGCAAATTACGCCTACAGGATCGAAACGTCGAACGGAACTCTTTCGTTCGGACTGGGGGCAGGCCTTGTACTTACAAATACTGCCTGGTCCGACCTTGTTGTGCTTGACCCGGGAGATGAATATATGATGATTGATTCGAAGGTTTTTGTTGTTCCCTCTTTCAGCTTCGGAACATATTATACCGACCAGAAATTCTACGCCGGTTTTTCAATTCCACGCCTTGTAAGCTATAAATTCGACTTTGAAAAGAACAAGTATGTTCTCGATAATAATATGGCTGATTACTACTACCTTTTCAATACGGGATATCTCTTTGATCTGTCGTCCGACCTGAAGTTCCTTCCTTCTGTACTTGTTTCCTATTCACCAAAGGATAAGATTCTTTATGATATAAATGCTCATTTCAGGATAATGGACCGGTTCTGGACCGGGGCATCGTACAGGAGCGACCGGTCGCTTTCGGCCCTTTTCCAGTTTCAGATCAGCAATCAGCTGAAATGTGCCTACACTTATGATTTCGATTTTGCAAAGCTGAGGACCTTCAGTTCAGGATCGCATGAGCTTATGCTCAGATATGAGTTCCGATACCGGGTTGAAGCCATAAGTCCTTTGAATTTCTAAATTGCCGAAATGAAAATAAAAAAGATATTTCTTATAGTGTTCGCTCTGGCTGTGACTGTTGTTACATATGGCCAGACGCAGACCTATTCCATAAAGAGCGTTCCCTTCACCTCAAACAAGAGCGATGAGTTTTCTCCGGTCTATTATAAGAATGGAATTGTTTTCTGTTCAAACAGAAGCTGGAACCTGGTGAAGAATTATCAGACCTCAGAAAATAAGGGTCTTCTCAAGAT
>ERZ795031.5063-NODE-5063-length-10736-cov-7.122180_pt1 | contig 10736 bp, 5 predicted proteins | sample MGYA00375123_ERZ795031 | MGnify/ENA primary metagenome ERZ795031 (study PRJEB30166, sample SAMN05720159) | activated sludge metagenome | isolation source: anaerobic digester from wastewater treatment plant | place: USA | collected 2015-04-21 ... | reverse complement strand
CGCCCGCAAGGCACGCGGGGTCTGTGGAGGCGGTGAGGTTTCCTGCGGCCACTGCCTTTGCCACCCAGTCGCCGGACAGGTGGCGCAGGGGCGACACGCCCGCGCGGAGCGCGTCCACCTTGGCGGGGTCGGTGTCGTGGACGATGACCGGGTGCCCGGCGTCGAGAAAATGCCTTGCCAGGGGGATGCCGACATAGCCCGCGCCGACGACGGCGACGGCGGCCTTTCCCGAGGCGATTTCGTCCAGCAGGCGCTGTTTCATGGGGTGCCGTCCTTTTCCGCCGCCCCGGGTTTCATGACGGGGTACAGGGCGATGACGAACATGCCGAGGAGCCCGAAGAGGCCGGCGAAGGGCCCCACCAGCAGCACGCCGGTGTGCTCCTCGACCCGGTTGCCCCAGACGCTCATGGAGAGCGAGGCGAGCAGGACCGACCCGGCCATGGAGGCCTTCCAGATGAAGGCGCTCAGGCCGTTGTACAGCGCCTCGCGCCGCTCGCCGGACAGGCGCTCGTCGTGGTCTATGATGTCGCCCATCATGGGCACAATCATGACATAGATGATGGCCTGGCCGACGCCGCAGTAGCCGAAGAGGACCATGCCCATGAACTGGCGCGCCGCGAAGTCCGCCCCGGACTTCCCGATGAGGTACATGAACGGCATGCCGGTGGCGATGATGGCGAGGGCGGCGAACATCATCCACTTCATGTGGACGCGGCGCGCCACCATGGGGATCACGGCGTAGGACCCCACGGCGACGAGAATGAACGGCACGAGCAGCTTGGTGATGGTGCCCTCGTCGCCGTCGAGACCCAGCTCGGCCCAGTAGGGCAGGGCCCGCTGCACGGCGAGGAACCCGATGGTGAACAAAAAGAACGACGCGGCGTAGATCAGGAAGGGCTTGTTGCGCAGCGCGTCCAGCAGGGCCCGCCCGTAGGGCAGCGGGTCCGACGGAACCGCCTCGGAGTCGTAGCGCTCGCGGACGAGCAGCACGGGGCACAGGAAGGTGAGGAACGAGACCACGGCAAAGATCATGGCGACGCGCCGGTAGCCCGCGGGGGAGAAGGACTCCTCGCGGCGCGTGACCGCCGGTCCGCCGGGCGCGTCGGCCAGCAGCGCGAGCACGCGCGCGTGGGCCAGATCCCCCCGCAGGGCGCGGGTGAAGGCCACAATCCTGCCCCCCTGCTCGTCCATCAGGATGAGGTTGGCCCGCACGGCCTCGCGGGCCGCCGCCGCGGCGAGGAAATCGGCCAGTTCGCCCGAGGGCGCCGCGCCGGAGGGCAGGGTCAGGCGCAGATGGGCCGCGCTTTTCTCCACCCCCACCGGCCCCTGGACGCCGGGCGCGCCCGCGAGCGCCGCCGCCAGCGCCTTCTCGTCCATGAGCTCCGCCTGCGCCGTCGGGTAGGTGACGGAAAATATCCCGCCCTCCACGCCCGCGAGACTGTCGGCGGCGAAGTCCGAGGCCACCACCGGCGTCAGGCGCGCCCGGATCGCGTCCATCTGCCCGGCGTCGGGACCGGGCGCGTCGAACCGCGCGCCGGACCACGCCTTGCGCCGCACGGGGGTCATTTTCTCCCGGAGCGCCTCCGGAAACGCCGCAGCCACGGCCTCCTCCTGCGTGTGCTCGCGGATCCGCTCATAGAGCGGCCCCGCCACGGACACGGAGGTGACGCCGCTCTCGTCCTTGGAGACCGTCAGGCCCTCCGCCGCGTCCGCCTCGAGCCCCGTCTCGCCCGGGGGCAGCAGGCGTCCCACGGCGCCCCGGACATCGGCGACGGGCCCGGCAAACCGCAGGGCCAGGCTGCTCTCCACCCGGCCGGGGTCCAGCGCCGTGATGAGCACGCCGGGCAGGGCGTTGGCGAAGGCGAGGCCGAGGATCATGCCGACGGCGACCCAGGTGCCCACGGCGACGCGGGCGGCCTCGGACCGGGCGATCTCCGGGCCGAGGGCGTTGAGCGGCACCACGGCCAGGGAGAACAGGGTCCAGTGGGCGCAGAGGAAGACGGTGCCGTAGGCGAGGTTGAGGAGCGAGGAGCCCTCCACCGGGGGGTACCAGAACCCGACCAGGGTGAAGACCATGCCGAGAGCGCCCCAAAAGATGTAGGGAAGGCGGCGTCCGGGGATCGGGAGGAACCGCCACCTGCCGGGCCGCGTGGGGGTCTTATCGGACAGGACGCCGACGACGGGGCTGCTGACGGCGTCCCACAGGGTGCCGATGATGAAGATGACCCCCACGAGGGCCACGGGGACGTAGATGGTGCGGCCCACGCCGCCGGACGGCGAGTAGAAATACAGGCCCCACTGGTTGATGACCTCGCTGCACAGCTGCACGCCGATCATGGAAATGCAGATGGCGAGGCCCTCGTGCCAGCGGAACTCCCTGCCCTCTTGCTGCGTCAAGCGAACGGCTCCTTCCTGGACGGCGCGTCGTTTCCGCCCGGTGCGCGCCCCGGTCAGACGATCCGGGTGCCGGGGGGGATGACCGCGTCCTTGAACACCACCACGATCCCGTCGCGGATGGCGTAGCCGTCCCCGTCATAGTCCTTCATGCGGTCCGACCCGCGGATGACCACGTTGTCCCCGATGCGGGCGTTGTGGTCGATGATGGCCTGGGAGATGCGGGCGTTGCGCCCGATGCCGATGGCGACGCCGACCTCGTCCGGCGGCGCGGCCTCGAAATAGTCGGCCCCCAGCACGATGGCGCGCTGGATCACCGCCCCCGGCCGGATCTGGCTTCGGATGCCGATGATGCTGTTGCGGATGTCCGCCCGCTCGATCTGCGAGCCGCTGCAGATGATGGCGTTTTTCACCTTCGCGTCCACCATCCGCACCCCCGGCAGCATGCGCGCGTGGGTGTAGATCATGTGGTCCGGGTCGTGAAGGTCGAAGGGCGGGTTCGGCGAGGTCATGGCCATGCTCACGTCGAAGTACGACCGCACGGTCCCGATGTCCTCCCAGAACCCGCTGAACATGTGCGAGAAGACCCGGTGGGTCTTGAGCGCCCCGGGGATGATCTCCTTGCCGAAGTCCACCCACGACGGGTTGCGCACCAGCAGCTCCTCCAGCACCTCCGCCTTGAAGGCGTACACGCCCATGGAGGCCAGGTGCTCGCGGCCCTTCGGCTCCAGGCCGAAGTCCTTGAACAGCCCCGCGGGCGTCACCAGCTGGTCGAGCACGGCGTCCTCGCGCGGCTTTTCCACGAAGCGGCGGATCTCCCCGCTGCGCGCCACCTTCATGATGCCGAAGGACTTCGCGGCCTCGCGGTCCACCGGCAGCGCCGCCACCGTGATGTCCGCGTCGTTGCGCAGGTGCGTGTCCAGCAGCGTGCGGTAGTCCATCCGGTAGAGCTGGTCGCCCGAGAGGATCAGGAAATGTTTCAGCCCGCGCTGCCGGATGTGGAGCAGGTGCTTGCGCACCGCGTCCGCCGTCCCCTGGAACCAGTCGCCGATCTCGTTCGTCTGCTCCGCCGCCAGAATCTCCACCGAGCCCCCGCTGAACTCGTCGAACTTGTACGTGTTCTTGATGTGCCGGTTCAGCGAGTGGCTGTTGAACTGCGTCAGCACGAGGATCCGCAGGATGCCCGAGTGGATGCAGTTGCTCAGCGGGATGTCCACCAGCCGGTAGCGCCCGCACAGCGGCACCGCCGGTTTCGAGCGCACCCGCGTCAGCGGGTACAGGCGCGTGCCGCGCCCGCCCCCCAGCACGATCGCGCCCACCTCGTTCATCAGATCAACGCCCAGCCCGCCAAACAGATCCTTCATGCGCGCGTTTCCCTGTCGCCTGCACCCGGGTGGCCGCCGGCCCCGCGCGGGGCCGCCCGACCGCCCGCATTTTACCCGACACGCCCCGCCAAACCAAATGAAGGGCACCGGCCCGCGCGGCGGGAACCCGCGGCACGGTGGACAGTATGGACGAAATGGACGGTATGGACAGCGTGGACAGGCGATCCCACAGCAGGCAGCCGTTGTCCATGCCGTCCATACCGTCCATTTCGTCCATACACAGAGCGGGCCGGACAGGCGTCCTGCCTGTCCGGCCCGCAGAAAACCAACTTCTCCTGAATCAGGCGCCCGCGCCGCCCATGGGGCCGCCCATGCCGGTGCGCTTGCTGCGCTCGATGGACTGGAGGGCCAGGTAGTTCTCGCCGTACATCTTCAGGTGGTCCATCTCCGTGTCGTACTGGTCGAAATGGCGCTCCTCGTCCATGACCAGGTCCTCGAAGAGCTTCTTGGAGGCCGAGTCGGCGTTCGCGCCGCACTCGTTCGCCCAGCGGTTGTAGGCCGCCGCGCTGTTCGTCTCCATCTGGCAGGCCATCTCCAGCATTTGCTTCACATCGGAGACCTTGCTGACCGGATGCTCCGCGACCATCTCCACGTCGCCCTTGAGGAAAAGAATGCGCTCGGCCAGCCGCTCGATGTGCAGCATCTCCTCGATGGCCGTGCGCTTGAACAGGTTGGCGAGCAGGTCGTAGCCCTGGTCGTCGCAGTGGAAGTGGAAGTACATGTACTGGTGGACGGCCGACAACTCGTCCGCCACCGCCTTGTTCATCAAGGCAATGCTGTTCTCGTGACGCGCCATGACTGTATCCTCCTGGTTAAAGGTGCACTCCGCACCAAGATAGCACCCCACCCCGCCGAAAAACAAACGCCCCGGCGCGGCGGGGGCCGCATCGCCTCCGTTACGGTCGCTAGAAAACGGCTGGAGGCTCTATCATCCCCAGGCGGTAGGCAAGCATGAAGTGCAGCCTCATGAGGACTGGGTGACGCGGTCCGGAGGTGTTGCACGCGAATTTGACCATTGCATCCACCGCCTGATCGTCGTCATATCCGATTTCGGTCAGTGACCAGAGCGCGATGAACCGGGGGTCAAACCCGTTCACGCGCCTTCCCATGTCAAACGGGATGTCCGGCTGCATCATTTCGGTCAAGACGGGAATCGCCTGCGCCGCGTCTTTTCCGAAGGACTGCAGCGCATACGCCGCGTTCTTGCTGCGTTCCGGGCTCGACAGGGCCTCCAGGAGATACGCAAGCAGCTCTTCCTTGGGGATGTCCGCCTCGAGCATGAACGAGAGGTGGGTGGCGCCGTCCCTTTGCCACAGCGTGTCAAACAGCCTGTCTTTGACCGGCTTCACGGAGATTCCCCCGAGAAGCACCGCCTTCTTCGCCTGCGCTGCGACACCATAATCCCCGCTGAAAACAAGGTCAAGCAGTTCGCCGGGGCAATAGGCCCCGTATTTGGCCAGCGCGGACTCGAAATCCGACGGCGGAGGTGGGGGGGCGCCGCCATGGGATGTTGGTTCGGGGGCGAAATCGGTAACTCCCCTTCTGAGCTGCCCAACCAGAAGGCGCCCCACGGCGGGAAGCTCCTTTTTCGAGAACCGGACATGACGAGATGCGGCAATGGCTGTGCGGGCCACAAACTCGTCCTGGTCGGCGAGGACTGTCAGGAACGCCGCGCGCACGCGTTTGTCCGCGGGGGAGATGGCGGGCAGCGCCTCAACAGCCGATATGCGCACCCACTTTTCCGGGGAAGCGACGGCGGGAATCCCCGTAGTTGCCTTCAAGCGCAGCCCCACGGCGCCGGACTCTGCAAGGGCGACAATCTTGTCGAGGAAGCGTTTGGATTCTCCCCCTCCTTTTCCGAGGGCTTCCACGGCCGACCTAACCACCCGGGGGTTGTCTGACTCCAGCCCCTCCGCGGCGATGCGCAGCCATTTTCCGCCGATGACGGCAAGGACAACGGACAGCCGGTCAGCGAGCGGGGATACGGCGGCTTCCGGGGTACGCAGCCGCTCCCGGTAACGCTCCGCGATCAGCGCGGCCGCCGAGGCGCTGGCCTTCCCCTGGGCGGTCAGCGTTTCCTCGAAAGGGCTGTAGCTGATTTCTGTTACTTCCCTTGCCAGATAACTGTCCAGAAGCGCGAGAACCGCCCTGTCGTCCCGGGGAAGCACCTTGGCGAGCGCCGACGCGGCGGCGCACTGAATCCCGTAGTTCCCGCTCTTCAACACAGACAGAAGTTCCGGCGCGGCGTCGGCGGCCGCATCGCCCATTTCGCCGATCTGACGGATGGCGGAAATCTGAAGCGGCGAGTCGTCCTTCTGGCAGAGCCCCCGAAGGACGTCCAGGGTGATCAGCCCTTCGAAGACCTCCCCCTGGAGCATCTCAAAGGCCTCCCTGCACACCTGCCCATCGGAGGAGTACAGTGCCTTGAGCAAATGGGGGGCCGCCGGCCGGGCACGTGGCCCCATCTCTTTCAGGTACCGCGCGGCGGACCGGCTGAAATACTCATCCTTGGATTCCAGGAGTTCCGCAATGGCAAGCACATAGGCCTCCTGCGGTCCGCGGGTTTGAGCGTCCTCCGGCGTCGGGCCGGTTCCCGCGATGCGGCACAGTGTCTCCGTCGCCTCCGGAAACAGACCCAACCCGTCCTCACCCGCAGCGCTCACCTGGTCGAGCGCATACCCTTGAATCCAGGAAACGGAAGACGCCAGCATGGCGGACACATGGGCGCGCCGCTGTTCCCCATGGATTGGAAGGTACACGATGGCGAACTTGTGCAGAGCCTTTTCGGCGGTCTCACCCAAGACCGCAATGCTACGAGCATAGTCGAGGAACTCCGCCGGGAGGGTGACATCCTCCGGAGCTGCCACCGGACGGTCCGCGTTCTCAATGCTCCAGGCCAATCCCGCGACCACACTGACCTGAACGCGCCTGCTGGGGTCGTTCAGGGCCTCCAGCAGTGCCGGCCGGATCCGTTCCGGGGGGAGGTCGGTCATGCACAGGGCAAAACCAAGCGTCATCCGAACCACTTCCGGACCGTTTTTCAACGCATCGAGGCATGCGGGAAGCGCGGCCTCCACGCACGCCGCAGCCCGGGGCGTCTTGAACAGGGGGGCACAGAGGCCGTCACAGACTGCCTCAACAGCCGTCTGCCGTACCCTCTTGTCTGGGTCGCACAGCATGGAAAACGCAAGGGGGGCGGTGTCCGGGCCCAAATAGAGGAGGTCCCTGACCAGCGAGTGCACAAGAGAGTATTTGCCCTCCCCCGAAGCCTGTTTGTATTCCTCCACCAGCATCCGAACCACCTCCTGAAGGGGGGGAAGTAGCGTCGGCATCTCCGCCGGGACATCCAACTGGACGGACGGGCAGTCGGCGAATTCTAGAAGCGAATAATCGTAGGGGAGATAGTATCGCGGGATGGTGGAATGGCCCTGCGCCCAGCCGCAGCAAAGAAGCAACGCGGCCAACGACCCCATCCAAGAACGTACCGCGCGCATAACATGCCTCCGATCCGCGAGGGACGGTTTTCACTGGGGGAAGAACACGCGGTCTATTCTGTCACGGGAGGCGGCGGGCAGTCCAGCCTTCGCGAGCGCCGCGCATCGCGCTGACGCCGGACACCAGACACCCGTCGGACCGGTCGGACTTGTCGGACCGGTCCGACGGGCGAACAAAAGGCTGGGTTGCTGGGCTCCCGCCTACGCACCCTTTTCCTGGAGGCGGATGAGGTTGAGGGCGCCGCCGGCCTTGTACCAGGCGATCTGGGCCTCGTTGTAGGTGTGGTTGACCGGGAACCGGTCCTCCGTGCCATCGGCGTGGCGGAGGACGACGGTCAGCGGGGCGCCGGGGGTGAAGGCGTCAAGGCCGAGCACGTCCACGGTGTCGTCCTCGCGGATCCTGTCGTAGTCCGCCGGGTCGGCGAAGGTGACGGCGAGCATGCCCTGCTTCTTGAGGTTGGTCTCGTGGATGCGGGCGAAGCTGCGCACCAGGACGACGCGGACGCCGAGGTGGCGGGGCTCCATGGCGGCGTGCTCACGGGACGAGCCCTCGCCGTAGTTCTCGTCGCCGACGACGACGGAGCCCGCGCCCGCGGCCTTGTAGGCGCGGGCGGTGGCGGGCACCTCGCCGTATTCGCCGGTGAGCTGGTTCTTGACGCAGTTGGCCTTGTCGTTGAAGGCGTTGACCGCGCCGATGAAGCAGTTGTTGGAGATGTTGTCGAGGTGGCCGCGGTACTTGAGCCACGGGCCGGCCATGGAGATGTGGTCGGTGGTGCACTTGCCCTTGGCCTTGAGCAGGAGCCGCAGGCCGCGCAGGTCGCCGCCGTTGGGCGGGAAGGGCTCCAGGAGCTGGAGCCGGTCGGAGTCGGGCCGCACGGCGACCTCGACCTTCGCGCCGTCGGCGGCGGGGGCCACATAGCCGGGGTCGTCGCAGGAGAAGCCCTTCGCGGGCAGCTCGTCGCCCTTCGGCGGGTCGAGCTTCACGCGGGCGCCGTCGGCGGCCTCCACGGTGTCGGTCAGGGGGTTGAAGCCGAGGTCCCCGGCGACGGCGAGGGCGGTGACGATCTCCGGCGACGCCACAAAGGCGTGGGTCCTGGGGTTGCCGTCGTTGCGCTTGGCGAAGTTGCGGTTGAACGAGGTGACGATGGTGTTGGGCTCGTCGGCCGCGCCGGTGCGGTGGCGGGCCCACTGGCCGATGCAGGGCCCGCAGGCGTTGGCCAGCACGACGCCGCCGATGGCGGCGAAGTCGTCCAGCAGCCCGTCCTTCTCCAGGGTGTGGCGCACCAGCTCGGAGCCGGGGGTGATGGTGAACTCGGCCTTCGCCCTGATGCCGAGGGCCTTCGCCTGGCGGGCGATGGAGGCGCAGCGGGCCATGTCCTCGTAGGACGAGTTGGTGCAGGAGCCGATGAGGGCGACCTCGACCCGCTCCGGCCAGCCCTTCTCCTTCGCCGCGCCGCGCATCTCCGAAACGGGCGTGGCGAGGTCGGGCGTGAAGGGGCCGTTCAGGTGGGGCTCCAGGGCGTCGAGGTCTATCTCGATGACCTGGTCATAGAACCTCCCGGGGTGCTCCACGACCTCGGGGTCGGGCCGCAGGTTGGCGCGCTCGGCGTTGGCCGCGCGGGCCACCTCGGGGCGGCCCGTGGACTCCAGATAGCGGGCCATGGCGTCGTCAAAGGCGAAGAGCGAGGTCGTGGCGCCGATCTCCGCGCCCATGTTGCAGACCGTGCCCTTGCCGGTGCAGGAGAGGGAGTCCGCGCCCTCGCCGAAATATTCGACGACGGCGCCGGTGCCGCCCTTGACCGTGAGGATGCCCGCGACCTTGAGGATGATGTCCTTGGCCGACGCCCAGCCGTTGAGCCGGCCGCGCAGGCGCACGCCGATGATCTTCGGGAACTTCAGCTCCCACGGCATGCCCGCCATGACGTCCACGGCGTCCGCGCCGCCGACGCCGACCGCCGCCATGCCCAGTCCGCCCGCGTTGGGCGTGTGGGAGTCCGTGCCGATCATCATGCCGCCGGGGAAGGCGTAGTTCTCCAGCACGACCTGGTGGATGATGCCCGCGCCGGGCTTCCAGAAGCCGATGCCGTACTTGTTTGAGACGGAGGCGAGGAAGTCGTAGACCTCCCTGTTCGTCACGAGCGCCTCGGCGAGGTCCGCCGCCGCGCCCTCGCGCGCCTGGATCAGGTGGTCGCAGTGGACCGTGGACGGCACGGCGGCCCGGGTCCGGCCCGCGCACATGAACTGGAGCAGGGCCATCTGGGCGGTGGCGTCCTGCATGGCGACCCGGTCCGGGGCGAAGTCCACGTAGTCCTTCCCGCGGGCGTATTCGCGGGTCGGGGTGCCCTCCCACAGATGGCCGTAGAGGATCTTCTCCGCGAGCGTCATGGGCCGCCCGAGCACCTTGCGCGCCGCCGCCACCCGCCCGTCCAGCCGGGCATACACCGACAAAATCATGTCCAGATCGAAAAGCATGGCTCTTACCCTCGTGTTGGCCCGCCCGCGGGCCCGATCCATGACCGTCCTCCGGGGAAACCCCCGGTCCGCCCCGCGCCATTCCCCGTATTCGGCCTTAAATAGTAGCACACGGGCCCCGCCCCCGGCGATGGCGTGACGCGGCGCGGGGCGATGTGGAATAATGCGGGACCGGCGGCCGCCGCGGGCCGCCTTCCCGCACACCCGGAGCCCCGCCATGAGATTCCCCCCTGCCGCCGCCCTTGTGCTTGCCGCCGTTCTCGCCGCCCCGGCGGCACCCGCGCTGGACCGCGCGGCGTTCACCCCCGTCTTCCGCGCCGCGGGGGATCCGGTGCAGCCGGCCTGCGCGCTGCTGAACCCGGAGGCGTGCCCCGTGGCGGAGGCCGCGGGAACCGCCGTCCGCCGGGGCCCGGAAAGCGCCGACCCCTACGTCTTCGCCGAGTGGCGGTTCCGCCTGGCCCCGCCCGCCGCGGGCGCCGACCGCCGGTTCACTCTGTGCATTGTCCACCCCGACACGGGCGCCGGGGTCATCCAGCCGCGCCTGCTGACGGACGCCTCCTTCAACGGGACCTATGCGGGCCCCGCGAAGTCCGCCTCGTTCACCTGTGTGAACACGGGCCAAGCCCGCGAGGCGTGGTTTGAGTTTGTCCTGCCGGAGACCCCGTGGCCGGCGGACACCGCCCTCCCCTCCCTGACCGTCACGGGCCTGCCCTTCCTGGCGGAGCTGCGCGTGGGCCCGCCGCTGGCGGACGCCGACTGGGCGGAGATCCGCGCGGGCCTGCCGGTGAACGTGCGGCCCATGGTCACGCTGAAGCGGCCCATGGAGCTGACCACCACGGCGGGCATCGCCGTGACGGACCAAAACGCCGCCACGCTGCCGGGCACACTGGAGCAGCTCGCGGAGTACGCGCCCCTGGCGAAGGCGCTGGGATTCACGTCCATCGAGACCTATGTCCTCTGGCGGACCGTGGAGCCCGAGGCGGAGGGGCGC
>ERZ795031.5053-NODE-5053-length-10751-cov-4.335639_pt1 | contig 10751 bp, 8 predicted proteins | sample MGYA00375123_ERZ795031 | MGnify/ENA primary metagenome ERZ795031 (study PRJEB30166, sample SAMN05720159) | activated sludge metagenome | isolation source: anaerobic digester from wastewater treatment plant | place: USA | collected 2015-04-21 ... | reverse complement strand
TTCAATGAGGGGAAATAGTTGAGGTAAATCGTCTTCAAAAAAAGACAATAACTCGCCCTGCTTATTGCCAGTTTGTCTTAAACAAGCTCCAACAAAGGAAACCCCTAATTTTTCTGGGAAATAACCGCCTACTTCCTCAAAAGTTTTTTTGGTTTCAACATCCAATATTAGCTCTAACATAGAGCACCATCCTAAAATAACTTTCTGCAATCTGCAAGTTTAAATTATTTTATTTTAGCTAAAGCAGCCTGATAGCGTTTTTCCACGGCGTTAAAGTCCACCACATTCCACCAAGCCGTTAAATAGTCTGCTCGACGATTTTGATATTTCAAATAATAGGCATGTTCCCAAACATCTACACCCAAAAGAATGTGGTGTTTGAAACTTAATGGCGAATCTTGATTGGGTAAAGCATAAGTTCTTAACTGGCCTTGCCCATCTAAGACTAACCATGCCCAACCAGATCCAAACTGACCAAGCGCTAAATCAGTAAAATTTTGTTTGAATTCAGCAAAATTACCCAGATCTTTGATTTTTTCTTTGAGCTCGCCAACGGGTTCTCGAGGCCCATTAGGTGACATAATTTCCCAAAGAACATTGTGGTGAACAAAACCACCACCATGATTCTTCAAAGCCATCCAGGTCTTTTCGTCAACTTTTTCTTTAAGTTCTTCTAGTTGCCACAAAACCTGTTCAGCGCTTAATTTTTTCAAATCAGGTTGTTCTTGCCAAGCTAATTTGAATTTATCCAAATAGGCTTGATGATGTTTATCATGATGAATTCTCATGGTTTCTTCATCAATATAGGGTTCAAGCGCATTATAAGCATAAGGAAGGGGTTGGAGTTCTAACATCTTGTCCTTTTTTTTGATTAATAATTACATAAAGATCATAGCAAAAATAATGCCTAAAATCAATAATTAAAAAGATTGATTAATCAATGATAAATAAATATACAGACAACAATTTTACCCAAAATTATTTATGGTCAACTTTGCAATTCTACATGGCTGACTCTGCCAATTTTATCTAGTCAACTCTTCGGTAATCCGATTCAATTCAATAATCTGATCACGAAGATTGGTCCGAACGTGATTCTCCAATGCCGGCCAATCAAACTCTTGATTCTCTTGTCTAAATTGAGCCAAACTTTGCCATAAAAAATTTCCTAAATAAAAACCTTTGGCTCCATTTTCCACTGCCACGCGGTAATGACTCTTAAATTGATCATAGGTTGTGGTTGATGGATCAGCAGACAACAACCATGGTATATCTAGTTCACTACTAATGGTCGCTGCCAATAATGGCTCATTAATATCTTTTAGAACTAAAATATCCACAAAAGATTGAATTTCTTGAACAGTGCTTAACAAAATATCCTGATTATCAAAATTAGCATCTAATTTGAGCAAAAAATCGATTTTCAAGCTTTGACTATAATCCCTAATTTCAGCTAATAATTGCTTCTTAGTCAGAGCCTGTTCTTCGTGAGCCTGATAGTCAATGGCAAGTTTAGCTAAAGCGTAATTATTTTTCACTTCTAGTAAAGAAAAATGAGGAAAAAGCTGAGGTACAGCGTGAGGAACTGGGTACTGATGTTGCTCTAAACGAAGCAAAATACCAGTATTTTTTGCTTTATGGTTGATCAAAGGCAAACTATAAATTGGATCAACTACCAAACCACTCGCTTCTTGAGATAATTCCACTAATAGATACAACAACTTGCTTAAAAAAAGGACATTATCCTGTAAACTCAAATCTAATGAAAGAAGCTGGCTCAATTCAGCAATATCATCTAAAGCCAAAATACTAAACAGTTGACGTTGACGACTAATTGCGGGCAGTTGCATCTCCTTAGTATAACAAAAAATAGCTGGCTAAGTGAGCAGTTCTTGACTAGCGACTTCTGTTACCTGGACGGTTTGAGTGAAAATTAGATCGGTTATTGTTGTGATCAAAACGTCGATTGCTGCTACCAGTTCGGGAACTACCTCGACTTTCTTGTTGCTGAGCTTCCTCTTCAGGAGTTAGAGCCGTGAGAGCAACCTTACCATCAAGACCAATTTCTTTGATTCTCACTTTCAGCTGATCACCTAGTTTTACTTTTTCATGAGCATCTCTAACGTAATCAGTTGACATATTAGAAACATGCAATAAGCCTTCTCGGCCAGCCAAATATTCAACAAAGGCACCATAATTTTCTACTCTCGTCACCTCTCCTTGAAACTCGTCACCGACTTCGACTTCTCTAACTAAAGCATCGATCATACTCAAAGCTTGATCAATCGCCTGTTGGTCTGGAGAAGAAACATTGATCACTCCCTGCTTTTTCTCCTTATCTTCAACCACATTAACTTCAGCTCCAGTTTTTTCGATGATATCTTTGATAACACTGCCACCTGAGCCAATAACGGTACCAATTTTGTCAGCTGGAATCACTAATTGAGCTACTTTTGGAGCAAATCGACTAATTGTTTGGCGGGGGCTGGCAATCGTCTTGAGCATTTCTTGCATAATATGCATCCGACCTACTTTAGCCTGAGAAAGAGCCTTAACCAAAATTTCTTTATCAATCCCTTTTAATTTAATATCCATTTGTATAGCAGTGATCCCTTTTTCACTACCTGCCACTTTGAAGTCCATATCACCAACGTGATCCTCTAGACCCTGAATGTCAGACAAAATCACATTCTTTCCCTTACCATCAGATATTAAACCCATCGCAATCCCAGAAACTGGTCGAGCAATAGGCACCCCAGCCGCCATCAAAGATAAGGTAGACCCACAGACCGAAGCCTGTGAAGTTGAACCATTAGAACTCATAATTTCACTAACTACCCGAATAGCGTAAGGAAAATCTTCTTGAGAAGGAATCATAGGCAGTAGCGCTCGTTCTGCCAAAGCGCCATGACCAATTTCTCGTCTCTTTGGATAACCAATTCGACCTGCTTCTCCAGAAGCATAAGGAGGCATATTATAGTGGTGCATATAATGGCGCACTCTTTCACCAGTAATATCCTCAACAGTTTGACCTAGCGAAGGATCAGCTAAAGTTACTACAGTCAAAGCTTGAGTAGCGCCGCGCTTAAACATAGCACTCCCATGAGCTCTGGGTAAAACATCAATTTCAGTCCAAATCTGTCTAATCTCATCAGCTTTTCGGCCATCTGGACGTTCTCCATCTTCAAGGATCATTCTTCTTGCTTCATCTTTTTCTAATTGAAAAATAATGTCGGCTACCAGGCTAGTGGTAATTTCCTGATCGTCATCTGTGGCTTGCTCTGCTTTTTCGGCCACAATTTGATCAATCAACTCAGTTAAACCAGGATCTTCTAAATGAGCTCTTTTAATAACCGCCTGGTGAATTTCTGCACTGTATTTTTCCTTAATTTCAGCTTGCAGTTTTTCCGTCAAAGCTACTAACTTTTGATCTGGCTCTGCAACTAAATTGACTTTTTCTTTGCCAATTTCTTGAGCAATTTTTTCAATTTCCACACAAACTTTTGATAAAACTTGTTGGGCTTCAATTAATGCATCAACTATGATTGATTCATCAACCTCTTTTGCTCCTGCTTCCACCATAACAATGGAAGATTTGGAAGCGGAAACAATTAAATCTAAATTACTTTCTTCTAATTCACTATTTAATGGATTAAAAATGAATTGTTCTTTGGCACCATTTTTAGCCAAAGCAAGCCTGGCCCCAGCTACTGGCCCATCAAAAGGAATTTCGCTGATTTGCAGGGCTAAACCGGCTGCCAGCAGGGCAATCATGTCTGGTTCATTTTCACCATCATATGACAACACCGTATTGATAATTTGTACTTCATGTTTAATACCTTCGGGAAATAGAGGACGCATAGTCCGATCAATAACTCTCGCTCTGAGAATCGCATCATCGGTCGGTCGACCTTCTCTTTTTACCCAACGCGAACCCTTAATAATGCCACTAGAATAAAGTTTTTCTTCAAATTCTACTGACAAAGGAAAGTAACCAAGATTCACTTGGTGACCGAGGGCAACAGTAGTGTGCACTACTGTTTCTCCACATTGAGCAAGTACCGCAGCACTTACTTGTTCACTAAATTTACCAACGGTAAATTTAATAGTTTTATCACCGACTTGCACATCACGATGATATTGGTTTTCATAACTTGGATAAGACATATCCTTCTTTCTTCTTTGCTCTATAAGAGCTACAAACAAAACTGGGGAAATATGAGTATTCTGAAAAATTGATAAAACTTATCAACTTTTTTGAATCCTCACCTAACACCCCAAATTTTGCTTTCTTAATTATTAACAGAGAACATTATAGCAAACTTTAGCAAATATCTCGCTGGAGTTATTTACTCAGACCTAATTTGTCAATTAATTTTCGATAACGTTCTTCGCTCCGACTCAAAAGGAAATTTAATAAACGACGGCGCTTAGAAACTTGTTTTAACAAACCCTTGCGGGAATGATTATCTTTCTTGTGGGTTTTTAGATGTTCGGTTAACTCTTGAATGGAAGCAGTTAACAAAGCAATTTGCACTTCTGGAGAACCAGTATCACCCTCAAATAAAGCAAAGTCTTTGATAATTTGAGCTTTTTGCTCTTTATTTAATGCCATAAGTCCTTTCGATTTTGCCTTTAACCATTAAGTATTAACCTAATTGGCAAAGTAAGCATTATTATTTTTTAACCTGGATATTATATCACAGCTATTCTTCTTGATGATAAGCGATAATTAAATCACCAACTTGAAAATCTATTTTTTTATTTTTAAAAGTCAAACCGGCTTCATGCTTAGACTTAACTACTTGGATTTCATCTTTGCCATGCATCATCAGTTTAATGACTGGATTAGCTATAATTTCTTCACCACGTTTGAGATGTAGTAAATCATGTTGTTTAATCTCACCAGTTTTTACTCGAATACCAGCAATTTTTTCACCTTTCATTTCAAATATTTGTAAAATTTCAGCTTCACCAGTGACTACCTCATCAATCGTCGAATCCATCAACTTGAGCATTTGTTTCTGTAAATCTTCAATTAAGTGATAAATGACATCATATTCTTTGATTTTAACTCCCATATTCTTGGCGATTTTCTTAATCGAGTTAGGTACTTTAATATTGAAAGCAATTAATAAAACTTTATCGCCACTAGCTAGTTCTAGATCTTCCTCAGTAATTTGACCAACTCCACAACGCAAAACTTCAACACTATCACGATCTAAACTTTGTAAAATTGCTTCCAGCGTCCCTTTAACATCAGCTTTAACGACCAGTTTAATTTTTTCTTTGTCACCCAAAATATAGTCTAAATCTAATTTATCCCAATCAACATTTTCCCCACCAGCAGTGAGAGTTTTTTCCAATTCTCCAGTATGACTGATATTGTTTGGTGGCTCACCAATATAATTAGCTCCCATTTCTCTAATAGTTTCACCAACCTCAGGTACTTCAGCTAATCCAACAATTTCGATAGGAGTACCTGGTAAGACTTCTTGGGATAGTTCACCTTTTTCATTGATTAAACAACGAGCTTTACCTTTTATTTCACCTACCACTAATTCTTGACGGACTTTTAAAGTACCTTGTTTAACAATCACTCTGGCTACAGCACCCTTATTTTTGTCTTTAGTTGATTCAATCACCACCGCTTCCAGAGGAGCCTGCGGGTCAGCTTTTAACTCCATTAAATCGGTTAAAAGCACAATAGTTTCTAGCAACTTTTCTACTCCTTGACCAGTTTTAGCGGAAATTTCTACAACCTCCACGTCGCCACCATATTCTTGAACTAAAATTCCATGTTCGGCCAACTGACTCTTCACATTGTCTGGATGAACATCTGGTAAATCAATTTTATTGATAGCTACCATTACTGGCACTTTAGCGTCTTTAATGTGGCGAATCGACTCGATGGTTTGCGGTTTAACCCCATCATTGGCAGCCACAACGAGTACCACTAAATCAGTAACCTGAGCTCCACGCTGACGCATTTTATTGAAGGCTGCGTGTCCTGGCGTATCGATAAAAGTAATTGGCTGATTTTTAAACATGATTTGGTAAGCCCCAATGTGTTGGGTCATCCCACCCACTTCACTAGCCTGAATATGACTCTGACGAATATAATCAAGCAAAGTGGTCTTGCCGTGATCGACATGACCCATGATAGTGATAACTGGACAACGTTTAATCAAAGCCATAGTTTATTCTTCACCTCCATTTAAATATTCACTAACCTTATTTAATAAAATCTGTCGATCGCTATCAGCAATTTCTTCCATATCTACCCATTTATCCCGAAAGCGGACTAAATCATTTAAGGTGGTTAATTTATATTGAATTAATATTTCTCTAGTATCATCGGTGATCCCAAAAGTATCAATTTCATATTCCTCTTTACCAGTCACTGCTGATTCAACTGCACCACTGGCTGACTTAACAGTAATTTGATAACCAGTAAGCTTGGCCGCTAGGCGCACATTTTGTCCACCTCGACCAATAACCAAAGACAATTGATCATCGGGAGCAATCACAGTCACCATTTTTTTCTTTTCATCAATTTCCACCACCAAGCTTTCTGCTGGAGCCAAAGCCGCTTTTAATAATTGTACGTTGTCTTCGGCAAAAGGAATGATATCGACTTTTTCATTATTCAGTTCTTCTATCACTTTCTGCACTCGGACTCCACGCTGACCCACACAGGAACCAACAGGATCTACGCCACTTTGCGTAGAACGAACAATTAATTTAGTACGCACGCCAGCCTCTCGAGCAATAGAAGTGATTTCTACAGCACCAGTGGCGACTTCAGGCACTTCTCTTTCAAATAACTTTAACACTAAGCGCGCATCAGATCGTGAAACAATGATTTGCTGACCACGACTGGTTTCTTCAATGTCTTTAATCAAGACGGCCAGACGTTGATTCAGGCGGTAAAATTCACCACGCATTTGCTCTTCTGGGGGCATAAAGCCCTGGCCACGACCAATATCAACAATCACGTTGGGACCTTGCATTCTTAGTACTTGCCCAGTAATCACTTCACCAATCTTTTCGCGGTAGGCAGCAATTACCGTATCGCGCTCGGTCAGACGAATTTTTTGTAGAATCACTTGTTTAGCAGTTTGAGCAGCTATTCGACCAAAACCAGCCGGCGTTACATCTTCGGCCTTAGCTTCATCCCATTCAAGAATTTCTTCAGTTTCTTCATCGACTTTAGTCACTGGAGCCTGAAAAATCTTGGCTGCACCAGTCTCTTTATCTAGTTCAACAAAATAATAGAAAGAGCTATCTAGCTCGCCCATTTGTTTGCGATAGGCAGATACCAAAGCTTGACGAATAGCTTCATAAATATCCTCTGGTTCAATCTTGCGCTCTTCGGCAATTTGATTGACTGCTGCCGCAAAATCTGTTCGAACAATTGACTGAGTACTTGGCATATTTTTCCCTTATTAAATAATTCTAAACTTGAGAAATTAGCTGATTAATAAAAAAGGACTTATCGTCAAGATCAGTCCTTTACAAACCACCTTAATTTCAAACTGTTATTATAACAGAAATTGAGCTTTTTGTAAATTCAGCGCAGTAATGAAGATTTGCTTGAAAAGAGTGCAAAATCAGACTAGTTAGACTAATCTTCGAATTTTTTCCACTCTTCCAAAATTCTTTTCTGCTCTCGAGTGAGTTTTTCTGGAACTTTAACAATCAGACGCACATACATATCACCTACACCACGACCCCTTAAGCGTTTGATGCCCTCACCACGAAGTCTAATCAGGGTATGTGATTGAGTACCAGGACGAATTTTGAGCTTTAATTCACCGTTATTCAGCGTTTGAACAGTTAATTGACCACCTAAAGCCGCCAAGCTGAATGGAATTTGTTCATCAACAAAAACATCAGCATTATCCCGCCTAAAGCGAGGATGAGTTCCAACATCAATACTGACATCAAAATCATCAAAACGAATCCGAGTGCCATTATCCACACCAGCGGGAATTTTAATTTTCTTCTTTTTACCATTTTCTAGGGTAATTTCTTTCTCGGTTCCCTTAACAGCTTCCATGAAACTAATGTTGATTCCATAACGAGGGCGACGAGCGCGAGCGAAACCACTACCAAAAAATTGTTCAAAAATTTCGAAAGGATCGGAAAAATCAAAACCTCCTCCGGCGTCACCCCCTCTAGTGTAGGACCAACTAAATGGCCCTTGTTGATTATCAGCTCGACCAAAACCAGAAAAATCAAAACCAGAAAAAGGCCCAGCTCCACCACCCATCCCGCTAGAGGGATCGAAGGCAGCATGACCAAATTGGTCATAGGTTTGCCGTTTTTGCTTATCAGAAAGTACCTGATAAGCCTCATTGATTTCTTTAAATTTTTCTTCAGCATCAGCCGCTTTGTTACGATCGGGATGATACTTGAGCGCAGCCTTACGATAAGCAGATTTGATATCTGCTTCACTAGCAGATTTATCTAGACCTAAAATTTCGTAATAATCGCGTTTGGCTGACATAAAACTGATCAATTGTACACTAAAAAAATAAAAAAATTAAGCAATCAAAAATGGTGATTGCTAATCAATCAATGCTTCAGCTGAAATATAAATAACTTTATTATTTTCTTCTAATTTCGCGAGTGAATTAGGATCTGTTAAATCTTCAAATTTCATTTGTAAGCTTTTATCTTTGTAAAAGGCTTGAATAAAATTATCATGCCAAAGAGCAAAGGCTACTTGTCGACTTGAGCCCCAATTGGCAATTTCGTGACCCTCTGTCTGACCATTTGTGATAAAGAAAACGGTATTAGATTCCACTTGAGGATAATTATTTAAAAAATAATTACTAGTCTTTTCAGAAATATAAGCCCGTGTAATAGCATAATGACTTTTTTCACTCATTTTGATAGATAACAAATTTAGACTTAAAAAAGTTATTAGGGTTATTGCAGTTAAAAAAATTTTTTTATGAGAATTAAAAATAGTAGCTAAAAACATTGCCATACCCAACATGGGCAGAGCTAATTGGATTGCAAATCTGTGTTTTGGTAAAAATATAAATGGCAAAAGACCAAAAAAAATAAAAATAAGAGCCAAAAATATTTTTTTTAAATTATCAATATTTTTCAGTTTTTTGTAACTGATAGCGAAATTGATAATTAATAAACCAAGTAACAATAGTGCCAAAAAAATTAATAAATAGGCGCTTCTACCAAAATCAGTAAAAAAACGTGGTAAGAAAAGATAAAACTTGGGCATATAATCCTGAATCAATTCTGGAGCTCCTATTAACCACCAACAATAAAAATATACGCTGGTTATAGCTTCTTTGATTGAAAAATTTAATTGATAAGCTTGATCTTCAATCATTCTTTGATTAAATACAAAAAACCTAATGAATAAATAGACAAGCACTAAAAAGACACTAATGAAAAAATTCAAATTTTTATCAAAAAATTGATTAATTTTAAATTTTACTTTTCTAAAGTTTTTATTAAATAAAAAATCTTGATTTTGTATAAAAAAAATAATAATAGGTGCAACTACCGCTGTATCTTTCGAAAGAAGCGCTGCTATTAAAGACAATTGAGCTTTGATTTTAAAACGTTTTTTTTCTGTTAAAAAAAATAAGAAGTAAAGCAAAACAAAAAAAATCATAAAAAATTCTTGAGCTGCAGAAATAAAAAACAGCCTAGTAAAGTGAGTGGCTGATAAACTATAAATCAGAACCGCAAACCGTCTGCTATTTTTGGAAAAATTTAGCAAAATCAACAAACGATGAAAAAGGTAAATACTTGATAAATACAACAAATAAACCGGCAAATGATAATAAAAAGGTTTAAATCCAAAGAAAGATTGGATTATAAAAAAGAATAATTGATTGGGTATGGGCCTGTAAAAAGCAGTTTGCTGAGGATTTTCTAATGGATTAAAAAAGTTCAGAAATTCTCGCCAGTTATTAATTTGTGTAACATTTAAGTGAAACCAATCGTCACCAAGAAAGTAATTATTAATGCCTTTTGCGAAGAAAATAATAATAAAGGTGAACAACAGAACAGGAAATATAAAGCGAGAAATAGTTTTTTTCACAAGATTTTCCCAATCGAACAATCAACTGATTACAATTAATTTAACATCAAAAAATAAAAAAAGCTAATAAAAAAGTCACTAGTTTAATTTTTTGAATAACTAAACTAGTGACTAAAAATCTTAAGTTTTTTTAACTTACTACTTCGCCTTCCTCAGCATCCTTTTTTTCATCTTCCTTACTCTTAGATTTTTCATCCTTAGCCGAGCTTGTTTTATCTTTTGCTTCCGACTCAGTCTTCTTGTCTGCCGTGGCTCCTTTAGTAGCTTCTTCGGCCTGCGCTTTTTGCATCACTTCACCGATTTTTTGCGCACTGGCAAAAGTGGCGTCAATGGCTTTTTCTAGCTCTTCTTTGGTTACATCCTCTTTTGCCGCCAAATCTTTCAGAGCTTTAATATCAGTTTCAATCTTTTCCTTATCGGCTTTTTCTAACTTCTCGCCATATTCTTTGAGTTGTTTTTCAATTTCAAAAGCAACGCTATTAGCTTTGTTTTTTGTCTCAATTAATTCGCGTTTGGCCTTATCCGCTTCGGCAAACTTCTCAGCTTCACTTTTCATTTTTTCTACCTCTTCGTCACTTAAATTAGTGCTGTTTTGAATGGTAATTTTTTGTTCTTTGCCAGAATTTTTATCTTTAGCGCTGACATTTAAGATACCATTACTATCAAT
>ERZ795031.5035-NODE-5035-length-10773-cov-6.302575_pt1 | contig 10773 bp, 8 predicted proteins | sample MGYA00375123_ERZ795031 | MGnify/ENA primary metagenome ERZ795031 (study PRJEB30166, sample SAMN05720159) | activated sludge metagenome | isolation source: anaerobic digester from wastewater treatment plant | place: USA | collected 2015-04-21 ... | reverse complement strand
GCCGAGGAACAGGGCCTGGTAGACCTCGCGGGTCTTCTCCAGATGCACCTGCTCGTCGAGCCACCACGGATGGCGGTCGTGCGCAAGCCACCAGAGATTCGCGGCGGCGAGGCACAGCAGCAACGCGGCCAGCAGGGCCGCCGTGCGCGGGCTCACCGCCGGGCGGTCATCCACGGCGGCACAGGGCCTTGATGCTCGAAACAAGGTGTGCGATGCCCTCGTCGGTCAGCCGGGGGTGGATCGGCAGGGTGACCAGCCGCTCCGCCACGGCGTCGGCCACGGGGAACTGCCCGCGCCGGAAGCCCCGCTTCTGGAACGCCGTGGTCCAGTGCAGGGGGATGTAGTGCGTGCCGATGCGGACGCCGTGCTCCTCGCGCATGGCGAAGACGAAGTCGTCCTTGCCCATGCCGAATTCGGCGGCGTCAATCTCCATGGGGCACAGGTGCCACACATGTTTGTTCTCCGGGAGGGCCTTGGGCAGCTTCAGCCCGGGCACCCCGGCCAGCCCCTCCTGGATCTGCGCGGTCACCTCGGCGCGCCGGGCGTTGAGGGCGTCCAGCTTCGCCAACTGCACCAGCCCCACGGCGGCCTGCATGTCCGTCATGCGGAAGTTGTAGCCGCAGTCGTCGAAGTCCTGCCACCAGAAGCGCTTGCCCATGGGCAGCTTCGCCTCGTCCAGGCTGCAGTACTTGGTGCTCTTGCCGTAGACCCGCGTGCAGTGGGAGCGGTAGAGCGCCGCGCGCTCGAAGAGTTCCGGGTCGCTGGTCGTGATCACACCGCCCTCGCCGAGGGTGGACATGTTCTTCTGCTCGTGGAAGCTGAAGCAGCCCGCGGCGCCCATGCTGCCCGCCTTGCGGCCCCGGTATTCCGCGCCGATGGCATGGCAGGCGTCCTCAATCACCGCGAAGCCGTGCTTTTGGGCGAGGCCGAGGATCGCGTCCATGTCGCAGCACTGGCCGTAGAGGTGGACCGGCAGCACGGCCTTCGTGTTCGGCGTGATCTTCTCCGCCAGCCGGGCCGGGTCCATGTTGTAGGTTTCGGGGTCAATGTCCACGAAGTCCACCTCGGCGCCGAGGGTGACGCCGGCCGCCGCCGTGGCGATCCAGGTGAGCGGCGTCGTCAGCACGCGGTCGCCCGGGCCGACCCCCGCGCCGAGGAGCGCGAGGAACAGGGCGGCGGTGCCGTTGGAGACGACCCGCGCGTGGGCGGTGCCGCAGTACTCGGCGAAGGCCTTTTCAAAGGCGATGCAGTGGTCGCCCGAGGTGGGGGCGTTCTCGCGCAGGACCCGCATCATCGCGGCCTGCTCCTCCTCGCCGTAGGTGGAGCCGAACTTGCTCTCCAGCTCAAACAGGATCTTGGGCGCCACGTCTCGTCTTCCTTTCCAGTGCCAGCACGCGGTCCAGCCCCTCCTCCGTGCCCGCCATGGGCGTGGAGAGGGTCCTGCGCGCGAGCGTGTTGTCCAGCGACACGTCCCGGGGCCGCGGGGCGCGGCCGGGAATGTTCCCCGGGTCCTTCGGGACCACGAGGCTCTCAGGATACCCCAAATGGCGGGCGACCCGCCGCACCAGGTCCACCCGGCTCTGGCGGTCGTTGCCCGACAGGTGCATGGTCCCCGTGAAGGGGTGGCCCGCCAGCTCCAGCAGGGCAAGGCCCAGCGTGGCCACGTCCACGGCGCTGCGGATCTCGTTCGGCGGCACGCCGACCTCGCGGCCCTCCTTGAACGCCGCGATCATCTTCGCGAGGAACGAGTTGCCGACGCCCAGCACCGGCAGGCCCATCACCAGGGCCACCCGCGCGACCACGGCGTTCGCCAGCGCCGCGCGCACCGCCTCCTCCGCCCGCACCTTGGTCTCGCCGTAGAAGTTCAGGGGATGGACGGGGGCGTCCTCGGGGTACAGGCCCGTTTCCCCGTCGAAGACCGTGTCCGTGGAGCAGTGGACCAGCCGGGCGCCGGTGGCGGCGCAGGCCCGCGCCACGGCGCGCGTGTACGCGACGTTCACCCGCTCCGCCTCGTCGCGGTGGGCCTCGCAGTAGTCAATGTCCGCGATGGCGGCGGTGTGGATCACCGCGTCCGGCCGCAGGGAATGGATGAGTTCCGCCACCGGGGTGCCGTCGCCGGGGTCCACGGCATGCCACACGATGCCGGGCCGCTCCAGAAGCGGTTTCCCCCGCGTGACGGCGTGCAGTTCCGCCTCCGGCCCCGCCTGCGCCAGAATGCTCCCCGCCACAAACCCGCCCGCGCCCGTGACCACGATTTTTCGCGCCATAAGGAAGACTCCCCGCGCCGGCGCATCCCGCCGCGCATGCGGGGTCATCTTAGCATTAAGGGCCGGGGGAGAAAGTCGAAATTCCAATGGCGAGTCCGCCAACGGCACCGATCCCCACGGCCAGCCCCCCGAACGCGACGAGCCCCACGGCCAGGCCGCCAAAGGCCGCCAGTCCGAGCGCCGCTCCGCCCACGGCCAGGGCGCCCACCGACAATCCGCCAACGGCAACAACCCCGAACGCCGCCCCGCCCACCGCCACCACGCCCACGGCCGCGTCCCCTATGGCGATGACCCCCTTGGCAACCCCCCGCAGGCTTCCGTCCTTGGGGCCGACGGCGACGCTGACCAGCGGCAGCCCCCAGACGGCCGCACCGGACCGGTACCGGTAGCCGTTGTTGGTCATGAATCGCCCCTCCGGCGACGCGTCCGGATCCGTCCCCGCAATGACCGCGCGCAGCCGCGCCTCGAGCATCCGCTGGGCCATGGGGCGGTGCACCAGGAGCAGGATCATGGAAAAGACCACGAGGAAGAAGAAGAGCGACACGGCAAGAAGCCAGACGGGCGCGCCCGGGTTTCCGCCGGTCATGCCGTTGCGAACAGACGGCAGCACCAGAAACAGCGCGCCCTGGAAAGCCATGATGCCCCCCGCCAGCGCGGCGACGTAGAGAATCCACTTGAAGCACGAAACGCTGTAGCGCAGCGCCCTGCCGCCGTGGGTTTCCACGGAGACGTCATTCAGGCCGATGGCGATCTCCGTGGCCAGATTCGCCGCGCGGAACCGCAGGCGGTTCCGGTTGGACTCCACAATCTCATACCGCCAGCGGGGACCCGTGAAGGGAAACAGGCGGCGTTCCTCCAGGGCACTCGTGACCCGCGCCAGCGCCTCCTCGGCCCCCTCGGGGGTGTCGAGTTCCCCCTCGAATGTCGGCAAGAACCAGGCGCCCATGACACCCTCCCAGGCCGGTTTGCGGCGGGCACCGCGAACACGGCGCGCCGGAAACGCGGCACGAATTGACTATAGGCGCGCCCACAGCGGAAAATCAACCGTGGTGAAACGCCCGCCCCCTCCCGCGCGGGCACGATGGCCCGCGCCCGGAAGGGCGCACGACCGGAAAGGAAACCGTTCCATGACCTGCACCCCCTCCCCCGCAAAGGGCGTCCGCGCCGGCCTGTTCGGCATCGGACTGGACACGTACTGGCCCCAGTTCCCGGGGCTGCATGACCGGCTCTGCGGCTATCTGGAGCGCATCCACGGCCGGCTGGCGGCGGCGGGCGTGGAGGTGGTGGACGCCGGGCTGGTGGACAGCGTGCCGAAGGCGCGGGAGGCGGCGTCGCTGTTCCGCCGGGAGGAGGCGGACATCCTGTTCCTCTACGTCTCGACCTACGCCCTCAGCTCCACGGTGCTGCCGGTGGTGCAGCGGGCGGGGGTGCCGGTGGTGGTGCTGAACCTCCAGCCGGAGGCCGCGCTGGACTACGCGGCGTTCAACGCCCTGGGCGACCGGGGCCTCATGACGGGCGAGTGGCTGGCGAACTGCCAGGCCTGCTCCGCGCCGGAGATCGCCTGCGTCTTCAACCGCGCGGGGATTGACTACCACCTGGTCACGGGCACGCTGGACGACCCGGAGGCGTGGCGCGAGATCGGCGCGTGGCTGGACGCGGCGCGGGCGGCCAACGGCATGCGGGAGAACCGGGTGGGGGTGCTCGGCCACTACTACTGCGGCATGCTGGACGTGTACAGCGACATGACGCAGCAGGCGGCGGTGTTCGGGTGCCACTTCGAGCTGCTGGAGATGTGCCGGCTGCGGGAGCTGCGCGACGCGGTGACGGACGCGGAGGTGGAAGCCAAGCTCGCGCAGTTCCGCGGCGAGTTCGACGTGGCGCCGGAGTGCTCCGCCGCGGAGCTGGCGCGCGCGGCGAAAACCTCCTGCGCCCTGGACGCGTTGGCGGCGCGCCACGGTCTCGGCGCGATGGCCTACTACTACGAGGGCGCGCCGGGCAACGAGTACGAGAACATCGTGACGTCGGTCATCGCGGGGAACTCGCTGCTCACGGCGCACGGGGTGCCCGTGGCGGGCGAGTGCGAGGTCAAGAACGTCCAGGCGATGAAGATTCTGGACCTCCTCGGCGCGGGGGGCTCGTTCTCGGAGTTCTACCTCATGGACTTCGCGGACGACGTGGTGCTGCTGGGCCACGACGGCCCCGGGCACATGGCCATCGCCGACGGCCCGGTGAAGCTGGTGCCCCTGCCCATCTACCACGGCAAGCCGGGGCAGGGCCTCTCCATCGAGATGAAGGTGAAGAACGGCCCCGTGACCCTGCTCAGCGTGGTGCAGGACGGCGCGGGCCGCCTGAAGCTCCTCGTCGCCGAGGGCGAGTCCGTGCCCGGGCCGATCCTTCACATCGGCAACACCAACAGCCGCTACCGCTTCCCCATCGGCGCGAAGAACTTCGTGAACGCGTGGTCCGCCGCCGGGCCCGCCCACCACTGCGCCATCGGGATCGGCCATCTGGCGGACACGCTGGAGAAGCTCGCCGCGTTGTGGAAGATTGAGTGCGTGCGGGTGTGCTAGCAGCCTGCGGCCCCGCCGCGGAAAGGTGATTGCCATGCGCATGCTCTTTCTTGCCGTCCTGCTCCTGTCCCCGTTCACCGCCGCCGCTGAGTCGTGGCAGATTGTCCTTGGTGCGGAACACCGGGCCGATGGGGCGGTCCGCGTGGCCGTGGAGGACCTGACCGCCTACGGAAAGAAATTCGGCGTCGCGTTTGAGACGGTGTCTGACGAGGCCCCCGGCGCGGGGAACCTGCTCATCGTGGGAACCGCCGCGCGCAACCGCCACCCTGCGGCCCTCGAATCCCCGCAGCCCCCGGAGAACCCCGAGGGCTTCTCCATCCGCACCGTGACGGCGGACGGGCGGCGGGTCATGACGGTGGCGGGCGGGTCGGTCCTCGGCGACGTGTACGGACTCTACTGGGTGTGGGACCGGATGCGCGTGGCGCGGGCGGTGCCGGACATCACGACGACGCGCGCGCCCGCGGTGCCCGTGCGGCTGGGCGGCGCGTGGGGGCGCGGCGGCGGGGCAGGGTCCTCGCCGGAGCGGATGCGCCTCGCCCTGCGCTACAGCTACAACTGGGTGCCCGGAACACCGATTCTCGACCTGGTGCCATGGGACTCGGAGCCCGAGGCGTCGGCCAACGCGAAGAACCGCGACGCAGCCCGGAACCTCATCGCGTACGCGCACTCGCTCCACATGAAGTATTTCAGCTTCGCCAACGAGTTCACGTTCCACCCCTCGCTGCTGGAGGCAACCGGCGCCACGCTCTCGCCCTGCGACCCGAAGTTCTGGGACGCGCTCCAGGAGAAGTTCCGCATGCTCCTCACGGCGATGCCGGAGCTGGACGGGATCGAGCTGTGCAACGACGATATTTCGGGATTCTGGGACGCCTACCAGCCCTTCGACGTGACGCGCGACGCCCCGGAGTGCGACTGGTCGTACGCGAAGCGGTTCAACACCTTCGTGCGGAAGGTGCACGAGGTGGTGGCGGGGGAGTTCGGCAAGACCTACTTCCACTTCACCTGGGGCCTGCGCGAGCACGAGATCCACTGCCAGCCGGAGGTGTACAGGGCGGTGTTCAACGCGGACATGCCCGTGGACCATTTCTACGCCATGCCGAAGATCACCCGGGGCGACCGGTGGTGGCACCAGCCCTACAACGCCACGTTCAACTTGACGCCGCACGAGACCGTCGTGCTCTTCGAGACCATGAACTACCACGAGGGCGGGGCGACGCGGATGTTCCCCACCTTCTCGGGCGAGTACTTCCAGCGCGGTCTCCAGACCTTCCTCGCGCCGGAGAACTCCAATGTTCGCGGCATGGCCGCCCTCGCCGGGGCGGGCACCGACGACTGGGGCACCACGGGCGCGCACAGCTACATCCTCTACCGGCTCATGTGGAACCCCGACGACTCCATGGAGGACATCGCGCGGGACTTCTGCGCCATCCACTTCGGCGCGGCGGCGGCGGAGGAGATGGCGCGGATTCTCCTGCTCACCCCGACGGCCCACCAGTACGGCCTCCACATCGAGCCCATCTCCTACGGCCAGTTCAACTCGTTCCTGCACATGCGCGTGGGCACTTTCCCCGCCGACGGCTACCCCGCCATAGACGGCGGCAAGGAGCACCTCGCATTCCTGCGGCGGGTCTACCTGCGCTGCGTGCCCTGGCGGGAGCCGACCCTGCGCGCCCTGGCTCAGGGGCTGGAGGCAGCGGATGAGATGACCGCGCGGTACGCGGACGCGCGCGGCAAAATCGCCGACCCCGCGCTGGCGGAGGAGCTGGGCATCCGCCTGGCCATGACGCGCAACCTGATCCGCACGAACATCGGCTACGTCAAGGTCATGTTCGCCTATTTCGACCAGATGGACGCCCCGTCGCCGGAACACCATGCCGCGCTGGCGGAGGCGCTGGAATGCCTCGCCACGGCGAAGGCCGATTTCCAGGCCACCCCCGGGTTCAAATTCGACCTGTTCGGCGTGAACGCCCTGCAGCGGAACGCCGAGGACGCCCTGAAGGACACGGAGGCGGCGCGGGAGCGCCTCGCGCGCATTCCCAACCGGCGGGAGATCGAGGCGCTCATCGCGGACCAGCAACGCCGCTACCGGGAGGTGCTGGAGGCGCACAAGGACGATGCGAAACTGTTCGCCCGCTTCGAGGTGCTGGTGGACGGACAGGACATGCTGGTCCTGAAGGGGGACGCCTTCCAGGTCGTCAACATCCGCTGGGACGGCGCGCATGTGCAGGTGGGTGACATCCACTTCCCCCTGCCCGAGACCCCCGGCACTCTCGTGCCCAGGGACATCGAATCGCGGCCCATGCACCCCTTCGTGCTGGAGCAGCCCTCGCCGGAAAACGGGCACCGGCCAAGGTCTACCTCGACGACCTCCCCGGCGCGAACGGCTGGATGCGCTTCGAGCTCTACTGGATCCCCGAAACGCCCGAGGCACTGGGGCTGGTCGTCCCCTGGGCGGGGGACAAGTAGGCAACCGTCGGACAGGTCGGACGAGTCGGACCGGTCGGACAGGTCTGTGGTTTCCCTACTCCGTTTCGTAGTACCGGTACATGAACCGGCCGGGGGGCGCGGCGTCGCCGTGGAGGGTGAACTCCAGGATGTCGCCGTCGGCCTGCGTGTTGTCGGCCCACTTGAAGCCGAAGTCGAGACGGTCGCCGGGTTGCAGCCCCAGCGCCTCCCTTGGCACCGCGAGGGTCAGGCGGTCGCCGTCAACGCTCCACCGCGCCGTGCCGGCGGGTGTCCAGCTCCAGCCGCCCGCGCAGCGCTCGACCGTTGCCTCCGCGCCGTCCCGCGCGCGGTTGACCAGGATGTCGTAGCCCTCCCAGCCCGTGTCGGCGCGGCGGTCGAGATTGAGGAACAGCCGCATCCACGCGCCGTCGGCGGGCGGGGTGAGGGCATCGCGGGTCCGCGCCAGAAACCACACGAAGCGGTCGTCGCGCGCCACGCGGCACTCCACTATGTTGTTGCGCAGGGTGGCGTTCACATACCGCCCGGCGCTTCCCCAGCCGGGATGGTCGCGCGGCGGCAGGCCCGCATGGTTGCGGTAGACGGGCGCCGCGGCGTCCCATTGCGCCGCGCCGCCCTCCGGGTCAATGGAAACGCGCGGCCCGGCGGCGGGCTGGGGGCGCGCCCCCTTGTGCCGCCGGACGCGGTCCACGAGCTGGTGGTAGTAGGCGTCCGTGTGTCCGCCGCGCATGGGCTCGATGTCGCGGCTGTTCTCGTGGTTGAACTGGTCCACGAACATGACGGGCTCGCGCACGCCCGCGAACTCGTCGAATCGCATGGCAATCCACTCGTTCCATCCGGTGACGAAGACGAATTTCGGGTCCTCCGCCAGCGCGCGGGACCACTGCTCCGCGAAGTTGAACCCGTGCCACGCCGCGTCGGGGCGGGTGTCCCAGGCGCCGCCGTGGAAACTGCGGCCCAGCGCGCCCTTCTCCGACAGCGCGCCGAGACGCCCGTTCACGGCATTCTGCGCGACGCCGACGGTCATCTGCTCCTTCTCGCCCGCGCGGTTGGGGAAGACGTGCTGCGGGAAGACCTCCAGCCAGCCCCACTGGTCCGGGCCGCTGGGGCCGGTGAAATACGACGGCTCGGGTTTGCGGAAGGTGAAGAATCCCTTCACGGAGTCGTCCACCTTCGCCGGGTCCGCCAGAATCAGCGGCTTGCCGTCCCACAGGAACCAGAGGTCGTGGTACAGCCCCGGCCCGTAGAGGTCGGCGTACAGCGTGTCCACCACCTTCCGGGGGTCCCAGAACGGCGCGAGGAACGCGATCTGCGGCGTGCGCTCGCCGGCGGCGCGCAGGGCGGCGTAGACCGCGCAGAGCGCCAGGTAGTTCTTCCTGTAGGTCTCCTGGTTGGTCACGTCGAAAATAATGACGTCCACCTGCGCGTCCGCGAGCATTTGGGCGTGCTTTCCAATGACCCAGGGGTCGTCCGAGAGGTAGTAGCCGAAGAGCGGCTCGCCCCAGTGGTGGAAGGCGCGCATGGGCCCCCACGCGGGGTGGCTGGCGTCGGAGACCGCCTCCGGATGCGCCGCGAGGATCTTGCTGATGTCGTGCGGCCCCGACTGCCCGTGCGCGCCGAGCCACAGGAAGTAGAACATGCCCACAAAGCGGTCCGCGCGCGGCGCGGGGGCCTCCGGCGCGGTCACCGCCGCCCGCCCGAGCACGTCCACCACCTCCCACGTATCGGCCATGAGGTCAACCGGCGCGGCGGGTCCGCGCAGCAGGCCATGCAGGTAGTCCCAGGCCCACGCGCGGGTCCCATCGGGCTTAAGAAGCCAGAAGCCCCGGCAGTCGTCGTTGGCGGACACGGGGGTCCGTTTCGGCTCGTTGCAAAAGAGCTGCCAGTAGATGATCCAGGGGCACCCCCAGTCGAGGGCGGTCTCCAAGGCGTTTTGCACGATTTCCCGGTGTTTCGCCAGCCCGTCATTTTCAGGCCAGCCGAACTCGCCGAGATACACGTTCCTGTCGCCGAAAGCCGCGCTGTCCGGCGCCTGGGCGGCGATGTAGTCCAGCGCCCGGCGCAGATCCCCCTTTCCGGGCATGGCGTCCCAGGCGGAATAGGAGACCAAATCGAGCTTCGCGCGCGGAAGCACCCGGTTGACAACATTCGGCTTTCCCTGGTCAAGCGAGCGCAGGACCAGGTTCACCTCGGCCGCGTGCCACACCTGAACGTCCTGCGCGCCGACCTCGACCCGCGCCCGCTCCACGCCGCGCTGACGCGCCGCCAGCCAGCCGACCATGCCCTCCGCCGCCTCGGGGGTCGGGTCCGCCTCGGGGTCGTACCCGCCCCGTATTGCCCAGTCGCCCTCCCAGTGCTGCAGCACGAAGGTCTTTCCCGTTCCGGAATAGGTCTCCAGAAGGAAGCGGGTGAGTTCATAAAACTGCCGTTCCTCATCCGTTTCCTGCTCCGGGGTAATCCCCCGGGTCCAGTAGTGTTCAGGCCTTCCCAGGGCATAGACCGTCAACACGAAGGTTTTGAAGGGCTTCGCGAAGAGGTCCGCATAATGCGGGTGCTTCGCCATGGCTGTCAGGCTGTCAAAAGACGCCGGCCAGTCCGAATTGAAGGGGTAGCTTCCCTGCGGGTTGGTGAACCAGACCTTGATCGTCTTCGCGCCCAGCGCAAGAATCTCGTCCGCGCCCTGGCCGAGGAAGTCCCGTTTTGTCTCCCCCAGGTTGTAGGCCCCGGCGGTGTGCGTCACGCCGATCGCCTCCCCGGCGCGGCGGGTCTCCGCCACGGCGGATGAACACGCCGTTGCGGCCAGACAAAGGCAGAGAAGGGTTCGCAACATACATGCCATGCGCCGGTACCTTTCACCCCCGGGCCATTCTCGCACACCCGCATCAGGAAGGAAAAGCAATGGAACCACCGATGAACAGTGATGAACACCGATGAAGAGGGACACAGGACCGTTCTTCACTCCTTTTCTTCATCACTGTTTATCGGTGTTCATCAGTGGTTCCCTCTTTTGGCTTTCAGAGGCTGATCCGCCGCGGCTTCAGTTTCGAAACGCCAAAGTTGATCAGCAGGCAGGTTTTGAGCCCCGTCGCTCGGAGGTAGTTCAGGCACTGGGCCTCATGGACCGGGTCAATCTCTTTAACAGCCTTCAGCTCGAGCAGCAGCCGGTCGTCCACCAGAAAGTCAGCCACATACTCGCCCACCACCACGCCGTTGTAACGGACTGCAACCGGGTGCTGCTGCGCGAAGCGGATCTTCTGCAGCGTGAACTCATGTGCCAGCGCGTTCTCGTAGACTTTCTCCAGGAACCCCACCCCGAGCGTGTTCGACACCACAAAGGCGCACCCGATCACGCGTTGGGACAACTCGTCATGCTCAACAGAATCCATGCGTCCCTTCCTTCCGGTTCTGCGACCTGCTGGATGTGGTCGCCATTCTCCCATGTCCCGTCCCGAAAAGCAATGGAACCACCGATG
>ERZ795031.5030-NODE-5030-length-10783-cov-11.517151_pt1 | contig 10783 bp, 7 predicted proteins | sample MGYA00375123_ERZ795031 | MGnify/ENA primary metagenome ERZ795031 (study PRJEB30166, sample SAMN05720159) | activated sludge metagenome | isolation source: anaerobic digester from wastewater treatment plant | place: USA | collected 2015-04-21 ... | reverse complement strand
AATCATTAATGATTTGTTTAAATTCTACATTTTAGTATTAATCTCACATTTTATCTCGTAAAATATCATTTAATTGTGTTTTAATATCTGTAGACTCCTTTCTTTCACCTATTATTAATGCGCAAGGTAAATTATAAATACCTGCTGGAAATTGCTTGGAATAAGTGCCTGAAATAACTATACTACGAGGTGGTACATAACCTTTATATTCTATTGGTTCTGATTTTGTAACGTCGATAATATGTGTAGAAGCAGTGATAATAGTTCCTGCGGCTATTACTGCTCCTTCACATATTCTAGCACCTTCTACTATTATAGATCGAGATCCTATAAAACAATTATCTTCTATTATTACTGGATTAGCTTGAATAGGTTCTAAGACACCTCCAATGCCTACGCCACCACTTAAATGTACATTTTTACCTATTTGAGCGCACGAACCAACTGTAACCCATGTATCTATCATAGTTCCGCTATCTACATATGCACCAATATTTACATAACCTGGCATTAGAACAACTCCAGGGGCTAAATAACTCCCATATCTAGCTATACCTGTAGGGACTACTCTTACATTTAATTTTTCATAACCACTTTTCAATGGTATTTTATCATTAAATTCCAAGGGACCCATTTCAATTTTTTTAGTTTTAGTAATTGCAAAGTACAATAAAATAGCTTTTTTCACCCATTCATTTACAATCCAATTATCTCCTTTGGGTTCTGCTACACGTATTGTTCCATTATTCAATTGATCGATAACACTATATATCGACTTTTGAATTTTTTCATCTTCTAGAAGTTCTCTATTTTCAAATGCTTTAGAAATTATATCTTCCATTTTTTTAATATTTATCACAAAGTAAATCATTTTTACTAAAATGTAAAAAAATAATTTATGAATATAATATATGTTTTTGGCTTTTTTTTATTGTAATTAATACTTGTTTTTACAATATTTATAAAGTATTTTAATAAAAAATGTCTATATATTTGCATATTAAAAAAAATATATAATTTTGCATTAGTAAAAATCAACCCCTAAAACAAAAAAATATGAATAAGGAAGAATTAATTTCAGCAATGGCAAAAGAAAGCGGCTTAACAAAAGCTGATGCTAGAAAAGCATTAGATGCTTTTATGAGTTCTGTTAAAAAAGCAGTAGCTAAAAAAGACAAAGTTACCTTAGTAGGTTTTGGTAGCTTTGAAGTTGTACAAAGAAAAGCACGTGAAGGAAGAGATCCTAGAACAGGAAAACCAATTAAAATTCCTGCAAAAAAAGTAGTGAAATTTAAAGCTGGTTCTACTCTCAGCGGTGCTGTTCAAAAGTAGAATATTCCAAATTAACAAAAATAAAAAAGCTCGCCAAAAGGTGAGCTTTTTTATTAATTATAATTCCTTTTTATTAAAAATCTATTGCTACATTATCTACCCTCCATAGAGTAGATGTAGAAGATGCTGCGCCACTTGACTTATAGTGGAGTGCTAAACGTACTTTTTTACCTATAAAATCAGATACATCTACTGTGCCACTTGATGTCCATACTTTGCTATTAGCTGCTGGTATAGCACATCGACTTGTTATATTTGTAGCAGATGATGAGGGATCACCACTAGTATAATTCTCTAATATATATATTTCCATAGGTTGAGGAATACCAGCGTCACTATATTGTGTCCATAATTCGAATTTTATTGAAGCTGCTGTAGCATTTGTTAGATTAATTTCAGGAGAAATAAGCCAATCGTCTGAAGCTCCATCTGCACCATATCCATTAATTTCCATACATCCACCTGGGTTGCCATTAGAGCTATTATAAGTCCAATTCTTACTACTAGCAGCACTAAATGTCAACCAAGTATTGCTAGTTAAAGGATTAGAAGAGAATGTTTCTAAAAAAGGTAAACTAGTATTTTCATTCCAATTTACTAAATCATTTAAATCGCGAATATACAATTGATAAGTGCCGTTATAGATAGACAATATACCTCTTATACTTCCCTCGCCAGCAGGTAATAATTCTGAAGCAAAATTTGCATAATTAGATGTTCTCAATATTAATGTGTGTCCATCTCTGTCTATGATTGTTCTATTAGTAATAGCATCTGATTCAGCAAATTTGGAACCTACTTCTGCAAAGTGTACAGAATCTATCTGAATTAACATACTCAAATAGTTAGAATTTAATCCTGGAATTGTAGTATTAATAGGTGCTGGAGGTGTACCAGGAAGGCTATCTCTGAAAATATGTTGATCTACTATAGCATCAGGTATTCTACCTATAGCTCCTTCATATTTATAGCCTATTTGAACTAATCCACCATAATTGCCTAAAAATAGACCTTGGCATTTAATATAAATTCTTTGTCCGACCTTATATTGAGTATATAAATCATATCTATCTACTCTCACCTCTATTCCACCAGTATTATCTTGTATTTCTAATTGTTTATAGAAATTACCTGATTCATCATTTGCCACTACTATACCAGTAATGATGATATTACTATCTATGCTGTCTAACCCACCGCTATACATAGCTTTCAGCTCTGCAATAGTGGTATTAGCCTCGAAATCTACGTGTGGTATATCTATTGGTGGTACATCAAACTCATCGTCCACACATCCTGCGAATAAAAACATCATACTCGCAATTAAAATAAAATTTTTTATAATTTTCATATATTTTTATTTTTTTAATGATTAAAAACTAAGTTTTATTAATAACATGTATGTTCTGCCATAAGCATACATATATTTCGGTGGAAATTTATCAATATTTTTGGTATCAAAATCGAAGCGTGATTGCTCAAAAGCAAAGAGTGCCAATTTTTGATTATCAAGGATATTATTTAAAAAGAAATTAACACCTAAACGATATTTATGTTTTATCATCCAAGATTTACTAACAGAAAAATCTAAAGTAAATCCACTAGATAGCTCTTGCTGTGCAATTATATCATTAATTAGTGGATCATCAGGACCTAAATTGTTAAGAGCAAATTGTGTACGTCGTTCAGGATTGAAATCCATGTACATTTCATCGAAATAGTTAAATACAAGAGTAAACCACCAGTAATTAGGTTTATAATTTATTGCAACACTAGCAGCTCTCTGAGGGACATTAGGAATATAGAAATTTTTACTATATACTGTATAGCTAGTATCTGGACGAGAGAGATTATCGAAGCTAACGTTTGCTTTGAATCTACTAATGTATCTATAATTGCCTAAATTACCAGCAGCAGAGATAGATAAATCAGGTATGATATTAGCTTCTAAACCTAATTCTAACCCTTGATATAATTCATCCATATTAGATAAAGACATATAAACATATGTTTGGTATTCATCATGATAAAAACCACGCATATCCATATGATCTAATATATAAGTTTGATAAGCAGTGATGCGACCACGTAAAAATTTGAAATTAAAATGATATCCAATATCACCAGATAATACTTTTTGTGCTGTAATATCATTATTGATTCTATTACTATTATAAGGAGAAAGGAATATATCTAAATTAGATTGTGGTTTTGTAAATCCAGCAATATTAGCTTTTATATAATGTTTACCAGAAATTTTTAAGGTAGCTCCAGTTTTTAAACCACCTACAAGGTCATTAACTTGCTCAGATTTTCCTTTACTATTGTCGGGAAATCTACCACTTCTGTATAAACCATTCCTATATTTATTGCTAAAACCTATTTTGCCAGCTACGAAATAATCTACTCTTGGTAAAGTTTGCTTATATTGTGTCCATAAGTTTACTTCATTAGTGTTTAGTTTATAATTATAACCAAAAACATCTCCTACATGCAGTTGCCTATTAGGATCATCTAAATTATTATAAAGCATCTCAGGATTATCTGGGAAATCTCTTTCTGCATATTGATCTATATCTAAATAATAATTAGCTCCTAATAAATCACTAATTTTTTTATAATTATGAGTTTCATAATGATATGCTTGCAATCCGCCATAAATAATGCTCGATGGATTAAAAGTATATTTAATATTGCTAGCATAGTAGAAATAAGTAGGATCATTATGTACATCCTCTATAATATATCTAGCAAATTTACCATCTAAATTAGCTAAATAATTAATTTGATAAAGTTTATCCCAATTAATTTGACTAACTGTAATGTCATTTTGCCATCTTTGTGCAACTATTTCTGCAATTTGCGGATCTGTTTGATAGCTAGGTAAATATCTGTAATAGTCTGGTCTGGGATCAGGAGCATTATACCAATTTAGTCTAGTAGTACCATAAATGCCAGTGGTAAAACCAAAAGCATTTGTCCAAGTTAGCTTATCATTAAATTTATACTCATCATTTAATATTAAATATGGTTTAAAAGTGGTCCTAACTCTAGCATTACGTTTTTCACCATTTTGTACACCCCAGTTAGGATTATAATAAGGATCATCAACTAATTCTTGAGCTTCTTTGACAGTAGGAGAAGCTAAAGCTCTTTTTTGTGGACTAGCAAAGATAGTAGCAGACAAACTATGACGCGCTGAAAAACGCTTTTCAGCAGAGAAAAACAAAGCATCTGCTTGCAGCCAAGTGCCTGGCACATATGTATCATAAGCATATCGATGAGAATAAGCAGCAGCGAAGCCCCATCCATTTTGCATAATTCCACTATTATAAGTATACATTAATCTCTGTTCCCAAGATTTATTACTAATACCATAGCTAATCTGATGTCCCATTCTAATGTGTGAAGGTGTAGCTAATATATTAGATACGCCCATAATATCGCCGAAGCTCATATATAATGGCTCTAATCCATAGGAATCATCAGAATATCTAGTAGCATCATTTAATCCACTAATATCAGAATAATTAACTCTATCTAACTCTGGATTGTAAAGCAAAACTTGATTAATGTATGATTCATAGCCACCACGCTCGATACCACGAGGAGAAAATGAACCTGCACTTAGATTGTAAGAAGCCAGGTTAAGATATGGATCTCGAGAAGTAAGAAGTAATGGATTTAATGATATACCTCTATCAAAATCATCATTTACAATTTCTAACTCCTGCTCTCTCGCTAGCTCTTGTTGAACAGGTTGAGATAATCCCTTTGTTAGTGAAATCACAATAGTTGTATCCTTAGAAGACATTAGATCTATAATGTCATTGTAAGGCTGATAAGCTGTAGCATTCACTGAAATACCATATATACCGGGTACAATTTTAAATGAAGCAATACCATCTTCATTAGTTGTTGACTTTAATTCACCAATTGATACCTCGGCAGTAGCAATTTTATTGTGATTTTGTGAATCTTCTACTTTTACATTTACAACAGAATAATTCTGGGCAAATGCAAAGCTAATCACATTGAATAAAAAAAGATATACTAAAACTTTCTTCATAAGACTGAATTAATTTTGCAAAAGTAAACAAATTATTTAAAAAATAAAAAAATTAATGTTTAATAATATTTATTCTGGCATCTACTGCTATTACATTAGAGCCATCGCCCAATAAAGGATTTATATCCATTTCTGCAATTTCAGGAGCTATAGTCATTAGAGCACTTACACGTTGTATAATATTTGCAAAAACATTCTCATCTACCCCATTACTACCTCTAACACCCTTTACTAGTTTATAGCCTTTCAGATTATGTATCATCGTCAAAGCTTCATCAAATGTAATAGGTGATAGAGCAGTTTGGATATCCTTAAGAACTTCTACAAATATACCACCTAACCCCGCAGTAACTAAATGTCCGAAATCACCTTCCTTTTTGCCCCCAATAAATAATTCTAATCCACTAAGCATAGGTTGTAAAAGGACACCTTTAGCATCTTGGATTTTCATTAATCTTTCAAATTCACTCAATAACTGCTCTTTAGTTTCTACATTTAATACTACACCACCTACATCTGTCTTATGTATAGGGCCTACCACTTTCATTACTAAAGGATAGGAAATTTCTCTCAACGCACTATCTATTTCTTGAATATTACTAACAACGATTTCTTTAGCTCTAGGGATACCTGCTGCATCTAATAGTTGAGATACCATAACTGGAGGCAAAAATCCATCATCGCTATTATCAATAACATTACGAATAGTATTTTTATCAATTTCAGGTAAAGCAATGTTTAACTGTGGTTTAGGTGTATTAAAAACAGAAATCAAACCTCTAGCAAAAAGTACTTCATCAGGAAAACGAACATGCCCTTTAGAAATAAAATCTTTTACTTCTTCACCAACTTCTATTTCGCATGGTAGAATAGGATAAATAGGTTTTTTGCAAGTTAACATTTTTTCGTGTAAAACATTATAGACATCGAAAATAGGGAATAGTCCTGGACTACCAAATATTACAACCATACCATCTATATCATCAAATTCATTTTCACAATAATCTAAAATAATACCTAATTGTTCAGCTGTACCGGTAGCCAAAAAATCTATAGGATTATTCACCGAAGAACCTGGGAAAAGATATGAAAGGAGCTCTTGAGCTTTTTCGCCTTTGAGAGGAGGTATTTCTAAATTACTATGAGATAGAGCATCTGTCAGCATGACAGCAGGACCACCAGCATGAGTGATGATAGCTAGACGTTTACCTGTTAATTCTTTATGCATAAATATGGAAGCCACTGTTACTAAATCATCTCTACCATAGCAACGTACGATACCTGCTTTTTTAAATAATGCATCCACACCTATATCAGCAGTTATCATTGCACCAGTATGAGAAGCAGCAGCCCTCGAGCCAGCCTCAGAATAACCAGCTTTAATAGCAGCTATTTTACATCCTTTTGATATTAATGATTGGGCATGTTTAAGGAGTTTTTGTGGCTTCTTCACATTCTCCATGTATAATAATTTTACTTTTGAACTTGTTAGCGGATCAAAAGTCTCATCCATATATTCTAAAATATCTTCTACACCTAATTGTGCACTATTACCTACTGAATAAATACTAGAAAAAGGCAAGCCTCTAACTATACATAAATCTACTATAAATACACCCGTAGCACCACTAGCAGTAATAAAATCACAGCCCTGAGGATTAGGCTCTGGAATAGGTGTAGTAAAAATACCTGCATAATTAGTATTGAAAACTCCAGTACAATTAGGTCCTATTAAACTACCATTTACAGAGTTTATAGTATCTACAATCCGCTTTTCTAGCATTGCTCCTTCTTTACTTTCTTCTGCGAAACCTGCTGAAATAATTATAAAAGCTTTTACTCCTTTTTTATTAGCTAAAATATCTACAGCATCAGGACATAAATGCGAAGCAATAGCTAAAATAGCTAAATCAATATTTTCTGGTAATTCATCAACAGATGAATAAGATTTAATTCCTTGCACTATGTCTGCACCAGGGTTAACCACAAATAATTGTCCTTTATATTTGTGATCTATTATATTTTTTAGAATTTTACCACCTGGCTTTTGCACATTATTAGATGCTCCTACTACGACAATACTTTTAGGGTTTATTAATTCCTGTCTAATCATAAAATATAATTTTTAGCAAAAATACATAAAAATTGATTTTAAAAATATTAAAATAAAACTTTTAAAATATAAAATTAACAGAGAGAATAATGAAAATAAATGTTTTAAGAATAAATTTTTCTAAAAATATAAAAAATAAAAAATTTTTATACATAATTTATAGAAAATATATTAATTTTGAATGTTTTTTTTATATATTATCTGTAAAATTATATACTAACATTTATAAATCAAAGTTTTATGAAAAATTTAACAAAAATTTTTATTCTTTTAATTGTAAATATATTTACAATTAATTTATTTGCACAGAGCCCCGAAGCTTTCAAGTATCAGGCAATAGCAAGAGATGCCTCCGGCAATGTTATTGCAAATCAAAATGTATCATTTAGGATAAGCATAATAAAAACCAGTGCTACTGGTACACCTGTATATGTGGAAACACATAATTTAACAACAAATAATTTTGGTTTAGCAAACCTGAATATTGGCGAGGGCAGTCCCGTTTCAGGTAATTTTTCTACAATAGATTGGGCTACTGATAAATACTTTATAAAAGTGGAGATGGATGCCACAGGTGGCACATCTTATCAACATATAGGAACATCACAACTGCTATCAGTGCCGTATGCACTGTATGCTAAAGAGGCAGCAAACATCAGCGGTGGAATTACTGAAACTGACCCTGTATTTAACGCATGGGATAAATCAACAGGAATTTCTATTACCGAGAGCCAAATCAGTGATTTAGGTAATTACATCGAAACCGAAACTGATCCTGCCGTAGCAGCCAACTTTGATTTTACAGGAGCAGTTACTGGTGATTTATTGCAGTTTAACGGCACAAAATGGGTAAAAGTAACGCCTAACTATTTGACAAGTTACACCGAAACCGACCCTGTATTTAATGCTTCTGCTGCTCATAATATTACAAGTGTTGATATATTAAATTGGAACAACAATTGGAGTACATCAGGTAATATCGGAACTCTGTCAGGGACAAACTTTATCGGTACTCTTGATAGTACAGCATTAGATTTTAGAACAAATAATATTTTAAAGTGGAGATTTAATACAAAAGGTGGTATTGAATTTTTAAATACAGGAAGTTCTATTTTTATAGGAGTAGGTGCTGGCATAAATGATAATCTTTACTACCACGGTAATATATTTATTGGTGATTCAAGTGGTTATCATAATATAGGCGGGGATATGAATATTGCTATCGGTTATAATTCATTAAATAAAGGACTTTCAAGTTATAGAAACATAGCTTTAGGACAATATGCTTTATATAATACGAGTATAGGACATTCAAATTCTGCAATAGGCTATTATACATTGTATAATAATACTACTGGAAGTTGCAATTCAACTAATGGTTATAGAACATTATTTTATAATACTAGTGGTAATGGTAATGTGGCTGATGGCTATTATGGATTATATCTAAATACAACAGGCAGTTATAATGCAGCAATAGGATATGAGGCAGCTTATAGTAATACAACTGGCAATAATAATGTTTCAATAGGATATTTATCTAACTGTAACAACTCTACAGGGAGCAATTTGATAGCTATCGGTACACATAGTTTATTTAACACTGGTAATGTTTCAAGGCTTATAGCCATTGGAGATTCTGCTTTATATAATAATGGTCTAAATATTGTCAATACATATGATGCTACTGGTAATATAGCTATTGGATCCAGATCTATGTATTCTAACACTACTGGTTACCAAAATACAGCTTTAGGCTATACGTCTCTATATAAAAATACAACAGGATTTAATAATATAGCTATTGGGTATTGTGCTAGTTATTCAAATACTAGTGGATATAAAAATTCTGCTAGTGGTTATAGAGCTTTATATTCAAATACAACAGGAAAGAGCAATTCAGCTTTTGGTGATTTTACATTAAATTCAAACATAACAGGCTCTTATAATACTGCTATTGGAGATCAAGCTCTAACATATAATCAATATGGGCATTATAATACTGCTATTGGTTATAATGCAGGATTAGGTACGTATGGTTTCGATATGAATAGTTGTACTTTTTTAGGAGCTAGTTCATATTTGACAACTTCTCGTACTAATGTTACTCTGTTAGGTATGGGCGTTGCTGATGCACAATGCACTAGCAACGATCAAATACTTTTAGGTAATACTGCTATTACTCAAATACGAGCACAAATCACAGGTATAACCGCATATTCAGATGCACGCATGAAATTTAATGTGAAAGATGATGTTAAAGGTCTTGATTTTATAATGAAATTAAAACCTGTAACTTATAATGAAGATCCTACGGTTTTGCACAAAATATGGGGTACACCAGATAGTCTCTTAAAAAACATAGATCATAGTCAAATAAAGCAACAGAGATTCATAGGCTTTTTAGCACAAGATGTAGAACAAGCTGCCAAAGAATCTGGTTTTGATTTTCCAGGAATAGACGTACCTAAAAACGACAAAGAAGTCTATTCTCTCCGATATGTTGATTTTTTAATGCCTATGGTGAAAGCTATTCAAGAACAACAAACTACTATTGAAAATCTGCAAACTATTAATGATAATCAACAAAGTACTATTGATAATCAACAAAAAGAAATAGAATCTTTAAAATCTGAACTGCAAGAACTTAGAAAATTAATCATTGAAAAACAAAAAACAAATAAATAATATGACAACAAAAATTAACAATTTAAGGGTAGCAGTGATTATAATAATAATCAATATGCTAATTGGCTCATCAATTTTTGCACAGAGCCCCGAAGCCTTCAAGTATCAGGCAATAGCGAGAGATGCTTCTGGTAATGTAATTGCAAATCAAAATGTATCATTTAGGATAAGCATAATAAAAACCAGTGCTACTGGCACACCTGTATATGTGGAAACACATTATTCGATAACAAATGAATTTGGACTTATTAATATTAATATAGGTGAAGGTAGTGTAATATGGGGCAATTTTAGTAATATTGATTGGGGTATTGATAAATATTTTATAAAAGTGGAGTTAGATGCATCAGGTGGTAGTAATTATCAATCCATGGGAACATCACAACTACTATCAGTGCCGTATGCATTGTATTCTAAAAGTGCAGGAAATGTTCAAAACTATACTGCTGGAAATGGAATAAGTATTACCGGAAATGTAATAGAAAATACAGCTCCCGACCAGACTGTTGTTTTAAATGGAAGCGGTGCAACTACTGTAACTGGTGCATATCCTAATTTCACTATAAGTTCTACCGATAATA